>Ga0123342_1002176_pt1 | contig 32784 bp, 10 predicted proteins | sample Turbeawhitnodule_FD_89960 | JGI IMG/M metagenome (GOLD analysis project Ga0123342, IMG submission 89960) | Root nodule microbial communities of legume samples collected from Mexico - Turtle bean Mexico white nodule | ecosystem: Host-associated > Plants > Roots > Nodule | place: Mexico: Nepantla... | reverse complement strand
GACACGTGGCGGGAAGAACAGAAACATCAACGCTTTCCGGATAGTTTGTCAGGTATGAGGTAATCAAGATTATGTAATTAAGTTTACGTTTCGAACGCTTTAAGGTACTTTAAATGCTTTAAGGTACTTTAAATACTTTAAGTGTTTTGAACGTCTTAAAGGCGTCGAACGTTTTTACACCTTAAATGCGCTTTAAGACGCTTTAAATGCTAGAGACGTTTAAAGGGAGCTTTAGACGTTGGAATCGGGGATCGGACCTTTGACAAAATTTCCCCAGAACACACTCTAGTTGCTTGCTCGAGCCCTCAGGCTACGCACAAGGGACTAGAAAAGGATTGTTTGCTAGGACCAGAAAACAGCACACAATATACAGTTCTTTACCACCTTCAGAGCGCCTTTCACGGTGCTCCGATACGAAGGTGCAGAGTTTTGGTGTTTCTTGTTAACTGACTTGAGCGTCCGAGTGCAAACGGCCGCTAAGGCGCCCATTTGTTCACTTCTTTGCAGGTGTTCACGGATTACCAGAAAAGGGTGTCACTAGCAGACGCGCAAGGTTGCACAGAAAGACGTACCTAGGTCAACCGGCAGGAACAGTTATATTCATAGGAAGAATTTATATTTCTGAGAGTTGGTCGTCAAATTGTTGAAAACGATAAAAGAACGGAAGAAAATAAAAATATACAAGTGAATATGAAAATTGAGTGAAAATTTTCTATGAGATTGATTTTTTTTCCCAACCTTTTTGGACATGATTGAAGTATTCAAAATATATTTTTATTTGTCATTTAACTAATTATTAAATTTTTACTATCATATTTTATTTTTAAAATTAAATTTAAGGATATTTAAATTGGAGTGGATTTAAAAAACAATTAAGAGATTGTTTATTTGTCAGTATAACAATATTTTTTAATATTATTTAGTTATTGACTAAGGTAGAGAATAAAGTAGAAGATTTGGATATTGACAAAAATGATGCTTTATGAAATTAAACACAAAAATTAAATACAAATCGGGTTTAGAAAAAAGTATTCGAGTTAGTAGAATTTAAATGTTACATATAAATTAGAATTAAGAAGATCTTTCATATTTCTTTAATTAATCGTTAATTGGTAAATTATTTGTATACCTTATATTTAAAATAAGAATATAAATGCTCAATTTTCTTCTGCAAACTAACACACTATACATTTTTAATACTTTTCTCAAAAATAAAGATTTGAACTTTTAAATGTTATTATTTTTTAAAAAAAAATTTATCCTATGAATTACCCTCATATAATATTTTTTAACGAAACACTCAATAACTGCTTAAAATCACTCTTAAATTGTGTATTTTTTTTTTATTTTGAAAATTCACCATTAACTTTAAAACCGTTTTTAAACGGTCCATTTTATACATTTAAATTTTTTTTCCAATTAGTTAATTAAAATTTATTTTGCATATAGTAAAGATTCTATCTAATTAAAAAATATTTTTTCATTCATATTTCTAAGCCTAAATTTAATAATTATTTGGAATATCCAAAATATTTTTTATTGACAATTTTTTGTTATTTGTAATCTAAATACACGAAGTTAAATTTTATTTACAAACCATAACCGTATGTAATATAATTACTCCATTTGTGTTATTTTCAACGATTTCTTAAGAACATACTTTTTTTTTACATACTTTATGTCCTTTTTTCTTATCAAACCTATTAATTTGTAATCTAAAAACTATTAATATTTAACCCAACATGAAACAGTATGTTGCAATAAAAGTGTTAGTGACAAATAGTTGTAGTTAGACAAAACAGTATTTTTCCTATATTTTAAAAATGAAGATGTGTTTTATCATTTTATTTTAATATAAAATATAACAATGCAATAAAAACGCGACCAAGTACATAAGACATGTTTTTGATAGAATTAATAAAAAAATTAATTTTTAAACTGATCAAATTTAAATAATAAACACTTTTAATGTTTCATTCCCAATTACAAATGAACAAAATCTCTTAAGTAACGTTAATGCATCCGATGACTCAAACAAATGCTGCTGACTCTTTTCTAACACTTTTTTTCCAGATATTTTTAACACTTTGTTTTTTAAACTATTTTCTTACACTTTGTTTATAAATTGATGAAAATTAAAAAATATAAATTAATTAAGCTTTCGTGACTCGAACAAAGTCTTCATCACAATTAAATTAATACTCAAGTAACATCTTTCTTTCTCAGGCTGAGGACTGAGGAACATTTTTTTAAAAAATTTTACTAAAAGGGATTTAAATTTACGAAACTGTCCCTAATTAATTATCATTTTTAATTGTTCGGAATTTGTAATTTTAACCCATTTTTCATTTTTTCCTTCTCAGAGATTTGAGACAGAAACGTTAAAATTGTAAAATCGTTGCAAAAGTGGAAGAGAGAAAAGGTGCGGTGGTGTTGAGGTGTTTGTTTCCTCTGAAAATTCACAGAACTCGCACACACACAACACACAACGCAAACAGTCGCTTCGTATCAGATCCGAATCTCTCTTCGTTTCGCCGATTCGGATCTCCGATTGATCTTCTTTTCCGATTCCTCCTCGTCGCAATTGGATCCGATTTGAGCTTCTCGCCGTACATAATCACCGTCAATCATGAACCCGTTCTCTTCAGGAACGCGTTTGAGGTAAGCAATTAAATTCTTCTCTTCTTCGCTTGGTCGCTTGGATTTGATCAACGCCGACTGCACGCACGCACACGCTAACACGCACGACCACACTCTCACATCATGTACAATGCGTTGGAATGTTCGTTCTTCTTTGTGCTGGTTTTGTAGCTGAGTAGGGCTTTGCGTTTGGAAGAATCTTAAATTATCTCCGCATTTTTATTTTATTGGCATTTACTGCTTTTTTTAGTTGCGTGGTCGCGATTTTGTGTTTTTCTTTCAGCTGAAATTAGTGATATACATGTTAACAATTTATTTGGTGGCTGGTTTTGTTGTGCTTAGCTCGTCGAGGTTTTCTCTCAGTGTCCGAATCGGATGCTGATATTGAACTCTAGGTTCTAGCGCCGAACTTGAATAAACATTTCAGAGTTTCATTCGTGTAATTATAGAAGCGTTGGAACATTGAACAATATGTATTCTATATATTGTTAGGATGAAGTCTTAAGCGTAGAGATATGTAGTTGCAACATTGTAAGCTACTGAGTGATAGATCTTTATTAGTTTATTTGTCTCCCTCGTCCACAGAATGTCACTGATGCTGTCCCTATTAAGTACTGTGACCTACCTGATTGATAATGGATTTGAATATGACGCCAATAGTCATGAGGTTTTTCATGCCGATTGTATTTTATATATTTCATAATTCCCCATTGTGAAGCAATGAATTTGTAAATTAGCATCCTATGGTTTTTGTTACTATATGTGGCCGGTCTCGAGTCTTCCAATGAATGTAAAGCATTATTTTTACTCACTCGGCTGGTTTGGAAGGGGGCAATATGCTATTCGTTAAGCACTATTGTATTGATTCTTTAATAGTTAGAGTATCTCTCGTCCTCTGCTTCTGTACTGACTCATTGAGATAAAACATTGTGTAAAATAATTGGAATTACAATTCTACTATGCTGTCACTTACATTAAGCAAGATTTTGTTTTCTTTTGTGCTCTTGCAGTTACGTATGTGTTTTCTTTTGTGTATTTGTGATTGAATTTTTATTTCAAAATTCCACTGGTTTAAACGATCAAATGCACTTAATTTTCCAGGTTTCTTGTTAGTTGTAAAGAGGAGACATGTTTAATTTCTAGTTTCTGTTTGACTTTAATTTTGATCAATATCTTTTTCTCATCGGGTTCATATTTCTCAATATCCCAACTTGTAGGGACATGATCCGGTCCATCCGTGCTTGCAAGACTGCAGCAGAAGAACGGGCTGTTGTAAGAAAAGAGTGTGCTGCCATTCGTGCAGCAATAAATGAAAATGATAATGACTATCGCCATCGAAATCTGGCTAAGCTAATGTTCATCCACATGCTTGGTTACCCCACACATTTTGGTCAAATGGAATGTCTCAAGTTGATAGCATCTCCTGGATTTCCTGAGAAGAGAATAGGTTATCTTGGCCTCATGTTGCTTCTTGATGAAAGACAAGAAGTTCTAATGTTGGTCACCAATTCTTTGAAACAGTATCCTGTTGTTGGTTAAATTTATGATTTATTTTTATATATATTCCCTGATTTTTACATTGCACTTTACAAATGTGTTATTTTGATCTTCTACCTACCGAAACAAAATGAGAGAAGGGAAGAATATTAATAATGGGTTATAGATGAGCCTTAACTGAATCACAGAGATCTTAATCACACAAATCAGTATATAGTCGGACTTGCTCTTTGTGCTTTGGGAAACATCTGTTCAGCAGAAATGGCACGTGATCTTGCACCAGAGGTTGAGAGATTGTTGCAATTTCGAGATCCAAATATTAGGAAGAAGGTAATTTCCATTGTACTTCATGTATTGTATCAGTGATTTTTGTCATATATTGGGGGAGAAAATGTCATGAATGATTTTATGGTTTCATAGTGACACAGTATCTTCTACGTAGTGACAGTAACATATTGCCTTTCACATATAATGGTTAGTGCTGTAACTTTCTCTACAATTCTACAATAGGTTGCTTATTTGTCATAGTTATTTCTTTTTGTAGTTTCTTGTAATAAAGGTTTGAGTAATGGATTGTAAAGAATTCTCTTACACACATCTATAAATTATTTTCAACCATCTGATGATTATGCCTTTGTTCTATAAACTTTTTAATTGTATTTGAATCAAGGAAGTAATTCTGATGCACAAATACAATGATGCTTTGTGTTTGATGCCCATTTGAAGAATCTGCATTTTCATCATGTAATATTAATAATAATAATCCTTACCTTAGGGTGGTCTGTTCAGCGTGCTACATCTATTTGACATCACAGTAAATTTTGGTATGTATAATCATGCCTCATATAACAAAAAATGTTGAGTTATGAGAACGGATGTGAAGCATTGAGTGGTTGTAAAGTATCAACTTTCTCATTGATTACCAGGAAAATATTGTTTGCCACCAGTACCTTTTTCTTTCATTTTCATTTTTTTGAGTGAAAGTTCTATCAAACTTTCTCCTAAGTACTTAGCATGCAACAATTGGTTTTATAGTCTTGTCTATATTATCACATGTACTAGAGATCTCCCTATTCTCATTTTCTAGATATTTATAACCTTTTAATGTAATTTAATGTTTGAGTTATTAATAGAACCCTTCCCATTTAACTGCTTGAATGATGACTAATCATTAATTATTCAGAAAAATTCATTCACAGAAGTTAACCGTGTTCACTGTTGTAGGCAGCATTATGCTCTATAAGGATCATAAAGAAAGTTCCTGATTTGGCAGAAAATTTTATCAATCCTGCTACTGCCTTACTTAGGGAGAAGCATCATGGGGTTTTGATCACTGGGGTTCAGCTTTGTACAGATCTGTGTAAAATTAGCACTGAAGCTCTTGAACATATTAGAAAGGTAGTTTTTCATCTCCTTTTTAAATGATTTTCTGTAACACAGTGTACTTTCCTATAACTCACTTTGCATATTAATTGAAGATTTGAGGTAAACTTAAATACTATAGCCTTAGCATGACAAATATTTTCTTATGCAAATCGAAATTATCTATATATACGAGCATTCTTCTTGGTATTTGGGAGTTAATAGCGTCCATGAATTCTTGACAGTGTTATAACCTAAAAGAAATTTAATGAAGTTATAATCTAGAATATGGGATTTGTTGGGTAGTGAATTTGAAATTTCCTTGCAATACTGCAAGGGCTTTTTTCGTGAGATTGCATTATGGTGTTTGTAAACTCGATGGTTCAAAAAATAACATACTGTTTCTAAGCTCATAGCACCATGTGTTAGTTTCTGCAAGCTAGTCTGTTGGTCATAAATAATAGTATACACTTATTTGAACTGTAAATGCACATTAAGTTTCATACATGTAACTTTATGGTCACAGTTAACTTCTAATTGCATTATTATATGAAGAACTCCAGAAAATTGAGCTACGATTTGGAAAGCTTTTATCGTAACAACATTTTGTGACTAATTATTACAGAAATGCACAGATGGTTTAGTCAGAACACTTAAGGATCTAGCGAATAGTCCATATTCACCAGAGTATGATATTGCTGGTATCACAGACCCATTTCTCCACATCAGATTGCTTAAACTTTTGCGAGTGCTGGGTGAAGGTGATGCTGATGCTAGTGACAGCATGAATGACATACTTGCTCAGGTCAGCTGTGTGTTTATGGTGAATTTTATGATATTATATTATTATAGAGCTCATTAGTCATGCTGCGATGCTTCGTTATTTGACCATGCCTTTATCAATTCTCACCTTATAAGCCTATTTTGAAGGGCTTAGTTATTAATTAGGCCTAAATCCACTTTTTAATATGGTATGAGGCGTATCTTAGATTCATTAAAAGGGTCACTCACCATGTTATTCATGTACCATGCCCCATAATGTTGGACATGAGGGAGTGTATTAGGAAAAAATGGAAGTGCATATTGACTAGATAGAGATAATACTAAAATGCAGCATATAAGTGGGGGTAGTCCTTATTTTATAAACCAGTTTGGTAGGGTTGAGTTATATCTAAACTCACTTTCTAAGAGTACATAACCCTATTAACACAAACATTTAAAGGAGTTAATGGTACAAAACTTCTGCTCCAGCTAAATGCATTAAAGGGCTATCTATTGTGGTTTTGGATGTTGGTGTGTTTGGGTGGCACTGGTCAGAGGAAGATGTTTTTATAGGTTTATGTATTGTATGTTTGGTTTTGCCTTAATGTAAGGTTACTTTTTAGAATATGCATAAAGTTGAAGATTTGTTTTAAAATCTTTTATTTATTTATTTTTTCTTGTGTGCATGTGAATGTATGGCAGTATTTGTAAGGGGGAGATGGTCTCACATTATAAATAGCTGTTGAAATGGAAGCCCATTGAGAAGCTGGATTTTCTTCTATCTTCAAATTTCGCTGTATATTTCTGTCTAATTCTTTGAAGGATTATAAATTGGGTGAAAGAGAAAGGAGGGAATTTTATAATTGTATACTATATAAATTTTTTGTTCAGGAACTAGTATTAATGTGTGATTTAGTTACTGTTAGAATTCTTCAGTTAACTGGCCAAACTAAGTTTTTTAATCAATTGTGTTAACCACTTGTTGTAGTAATCAAGAGTTAGGTCATTTGTTTTATTATTCTTAGGTTTTCTTCTCTGTAGGCCAAATCAATGTTTATGGGTAAATTAGTTTTAATCTACTTGTCTTTCTTATTGTTGGTGGCCATCTCTTCTGAAATTTAAAGGTTGATAATTTGACACTTACTGCCTGTTTTAGGTGGCTACGAAGACCGAGTCAAATAAAGTTGCAGGGAATGCCATTTTATATGAATGTGTTCAAACAATAATGAGCATTGAAGATAATGGTGGCTTACGTGTATTAGCCATTAATATTCTGGGAAGATTCTTGTCAAACCGTGACAACAATATCAGGTTTATTTCTGGTCATTACTTCTCCTTCGTAACTAACTGGAAATTTTAATCAAAACCTACTAACACTAGTGGATTGAGTGTTCAAATTGCAAGTTTCACTATAATACTTAAAAGAAACACAAAAGAAACACTAGTGGATGGTGCTTCTTGGGTTGAGCTATAGTAAACTGGACTCAGCAAGTCATTTGAGCAATCAAATTATTGTCTTACCAATTTAACACATTTAAAAAATTAAGGAATGGCCTGTTTGTTTAAGATAGAATGCGATTTTAGTATGGAATAGTTTAGTGGTTGTTTTCTTGAGATTTTTAAAGAAGTAGTAGTTAATTCAGGTTTGTCTACAATCAGAAAATCACCATTTTTGAAGTAATTAATTTTACAAGAAGCTATTCTAAAATGTAATTTTATTTGTGATGGGACAAAATCCAATTATACCACCATGTGTCAAAGGATCCTAACCATTTGTGATTATTTATAGTTTCTGATTATCTTTAAAATCTGTAACAAAGAAAAGGATTATTTTTTGAAAAAAGAAGTAATTGTTTGATGAAAAAATTTCTAAGCAAATGGACCCTGAAAAAGAATAGAATCCCAAATATAGTGACACCATTTGCTTGATTATAACTCTTAAAAAGTATATTTAAGCCTAAGTCAACCTTACAAAACTGTCTTGTAAGGCGGGGATAAAATTCAAGTAGCTGATGTCTACAGTTATGCATTAGGCTGTATTGTGAAATTTATGTAGTTTGAATTTATTTTGCTCAAAATCTTGGTTGTAATATTATCTATGTTGCTTATAATAATATATGCTATGCTGTGGCTAAATTTGTTCTTTGGCTGTTGACAGAAAAAGGCCTATATAACTTCTATATTACTATAAAATAAATCGTGTGCCCATTCAATTTCTTTAATACTTCATAAAGCTTATAATTAATATTGCGTCTAGTGTTCTTCAAGCTCATTCATTCCATCCTTCTGTTTTTGTTTTTGTTTTAAATTTAATTATTGAAGTGAATCTTACTCTTTTACCCTCTTCCTTTAGATATGTGGCATTAAACATGCTAATGAGGGCTGTAACAGCTGATGCTCAGGCAGTACAGAGGCACCGTGCAACAATTTTGGAGTGTGTGAAGGTATTAAATTTGTCTTCTTCCTTGCTTACTTAGTGACAAAAAAGAGCTTTGTTTTAGAATTGTAGGAGTTGATCACTTGACTCTTCCCTTCAGGATTCAGATGCTTCAATTCGGAAAAGAGCGCTTGAGCTTGTTTATGTTTTGGTCAATGATACTAATGTGAAGCCCTTGGCAAAAGAGCTTATAGATTATCTGGAAGTCAGTGATCAGGATTTCAGAGCTGATCTCACTGCCAAAATTTGCTCCATTGTAGCAAAGTGAGTCATAAGATGCTGAATGCCATTCCTTTTTCAGTATACCTCATTTGTTTTTATTATTTTCTTTTTACTTCTTGGCAAGGAGAGAAGAGGAGGATGCCAACTGTGTGAACTATAATTCTTCTTTTTTCAGTATCAATAATTTCTGGATCACTTATTCCATCATCAAAGGACATTTGATTTGTCAGAGGAACATGCTTTACTGGCATTAGTTCTTTTAGAAGATATAACTGTTTCTCATGTTGGTAGTTGTGAACATGTTTCCTGTTGGCCTTGCAGTCTTTACATTTTTGAATTTTCTGTTCTTTCTTCTACCTCTCCTCTTTGGTAAAATAAAAAATGAAGCCATTTCCCATTTTTGCATTGGTCCTTATTTTGTTACCCCCTTTCAATTTAGAACTAATTAGAGATTTTCTTAAATTGCATGCACACACATATTTAGTTGACTAGCATTTATTTATTTTCAGGTTTTCCCCAGAGAAGATCTGGTACATTGATCAGATGCTCAAGGTTCTGTCTGAGGTAATAAATATAAGAAACAAGCTTTTGTAGTGAATTAAAATTTTAAAGGTGAAAATTTCAAAGCATGCTAGCTTTTTAGGCTATCCATGATGGCCAGTGATGCGTGCTTACATGTAGACGTAATTCCTTTCCTTTAAAGTGAAAATGATTCACTGGAGGGAAAAGTGAGACATGTCAACCATAAATGCTAAAATTAAGGGAGTAGATTTTAACAAATCCATGATTATACATGTGCATGTAATATCAATCGTTTTCATCTATGCTTTTAAATTCCTTGCCTTTTCTTCTAAAGTGAACTTTGCTCTTTAGAGGAGCTAAATTCTTGTATGTTAATATGATAGTTCATTTGCTTCCCATTTGGTATGGAATATTCTATGAAATCATTTGCGTGCTTAAGATCTGTCCTAAGGATAATGTCAACATTTCCCAACTTGTTATCATTTTATGATTGGTGGTGGGTGGTTCAGGTATCAATTTTAAAAGTCTGCCATGTGTATGGCATCAATTTGTTAGAGTCAGAATTGTGTTGTGGGCCATGTGTTGGTCACAAAATGTCTACCTAATAAATTTGATGGTGTATTGAGATTGTTATTTGGAAGGTGTGGTTAAGTTGTACCTTCTCAGGCCCCCTGAATGGTGGAAACTTTATGTATTGGGCTGTCCTTTTATTTTGGTTGTTGTTTTGGTGCTAGCTGTCTCCACATTGAGCCATTCAATTTAGTTTTTATATTGGGTGCATGTTCTGATCTCTATTAGGCTGGAAATTTTGTAAAAGATGAAGTGTGGTATGCCTTAATTGTTGTCATAACCAATGCTTCTGAGCTTCATGGATATACAGTAAGAGCATTGTATAGAGCATTTCAAACGTCAGCTGAACAGGTGCTCACTTCTGTTTTGACAAAATCTAGGCACTGTTATTTTTTTTTTTATGCCATTCACATAATATTACCTAATACTTTTCATCAGGAGACTCTAGTTCGAATTACAGTGTGGTGCATTGGGGAGTATGGTGACATGTTAGTCCATAATGTTGGAATGCTTGACATAGAAGATCCAATAACAGTGAGTGCTACTGCTTGAGAAGTTTATACATTTATCTAACTGTTGCTTCAGGTTGCATGAATATGATATATCTCTTGACCACAAGCAATAATTTAACAAGTTGATAAATGTATTGGCCTGGACCTTCCAGTAAACGATGTTCTAACAATGCCCTGGTCTTTGTACTACTTACTCACTGTCACTTTCATAGTTTTTATAATTCTCCCTAATTGAAGGGGGGAGTGAGGGGTGGGATTTGGTTAACATTTTTTTTAACATGCTCTGTGGCAGAAACTGCTCCAGGTTACCTGCTATTTCAATGAAAACTGGGCATGATATGTTGGTCCTAAAACCATAAATGTTAGCATTATGACTTACCTTTTTCATTTTAATTCTTATTGCATAGTTGGATTTTTTTATAGAGAGGAATGAGTTTATGTTCCGGACCTGTGTTTTTTTGTGAGTTGCAGCTTTATTTAACAGGATTGAACTTCTAACAATTGTTGCCTAAATCTGCTCATATATTAGTAACACATAGGAAAATCTAAAAAAATTCTTTCTTTGAATCTAATTTTTAAAAATTATTAGCCTTCACTTTTTATGCTTGCAGGTGACTGAGTCTGATGCAGTTGACATTGTAGAGATTGCCATAAACCGTCATGCATCAGATCTTACCACAAAAGCAATGGCTTTGGTTGCATTACTAAAACTCTCTTCACGCTTCCCTTCATGTTCAGAGTATGATCTGTTTTTCAAGTTGTTATTATCTACTACTGCTTACCTTAAACTGGAGTTTGCCAAGAACCAATTCACCCAAAAACATAAGTTGTTAGGTGAAACCTTATGGATGGTTTTGTGTCTAACAGGCTCCGTCACACTAGAGCCTTTGGGCTCTAAGTGTAGCACCTTACATTGTGCTGAAATCCAACATTTATTTAGAATAATGGAGGTGGAAAGGATTGAACCCATGGCCAATTGATCATAGAGGCTTTAACACTATTAAAAAGTGAACTTTAAGCTTAACTCAATCTTATAAAATCGGTTTATAAGGTGAGGTTTGCACCCACTTGTGAGACTGTATATTATGGGTGGTCCGATAATGGTCCAATAGCGGGTGACCTGATAAGTCCAACAAATTCTTGTTAGAATAGGTTCTAAATGACTCTGATACCATATTATGAAGTGGACTTTAAGTTGGTTTTATAAGATTGAGTTAGGCCTAAAGTTCACTTAATAAACACCAATATCAAGAGCCAACTCTTCCAAAAGTTTAAACTATTAGGTGAAGATTCATGAATGGTTTTATATCTAAGAGCGTTGTTTCTTCTTTTCTTCCCTTTTTATTTTAGAGGAATTAGGAATATTATATTCTAGTAGAAATTCACCATACTAGGTTCAAGATAGTTTTAAAATCATATGCTTGCAATTTGATATCTAAGAGGAATCGGGGGAACTTTTTTCTTCCATGGTTGTACTACCTTCTTACTCCCATGCCCAAGACTCATGCGCCCACTGCATGTTTATTTCCTCTTATATTTTTTATTTTTAACATGGAAATTTTATTCTCTTTTGAATATGGATATAGGAGGATCAGAGAAATTATTGTTGAGTTCAAGGGAAGCTTTGTGCTAGAATTGCAGCAGAGAGCTATTGAATTCAATGCGATCATTGCAAAGCATCAAAATATTAGGTAAGGTTAATTAAGCTGTTTATTATATATCAATAGTATGGAATTCTACCACACACTCATAAGAACATGTCATTGTGCAGGTCTACTCTTGTAGAAAGGATGCCAGTTTTGGATGAAGCAACATTCATTGGTAGGAGGGCTGGGTCTTTGCCAGGCGCAGCGTCAACTCAAACTGTACCTTCAGTTAGTCTACCAAATGGTGTTGCCAAACCTGTGGCTCCTCTTGTAGATCTACTCGATCTAGGTTCAGATGATGCTCCTGCACCTAGCTCTTCTGGTGGAGATTTTCTACATGACCTTTTGGGTGTTGATCTTTCTCCAGCATCACAACAATCTGGTTAGTATTGTTGTACCTCTTGTAAATTATTATGATGGCTGAAAACAATATTTTGTGTATTTAGTAATTATCATATTTATTTATGCATCTTTGCTTTTCACCCATCCAACATAATTGTCGTTGTTTTATGAGGCATTCTCTAGTTTTCAAACCACTTGGTCCATAATAAAAACCATTATGAAGAACCTTTCTCTTATGGATTTATTGAAAATTTAGTTTTTGGTAAAACCTAATGACATTGTTTGATCCATGTAACCTACCCTACCTAAAGGGATAAGGCTTTGGTGGTGGTGGTGATTGTTGTTGTGATTTGGATTATGTTAAGAAACATGCAAACTTATTCATTTAACTTTTTATGAATACTGAATAAGTCTATCAAACATATTTGTAACATGTCTGACTTTTATTTACCTTTTTAGGAGCTGGCCAAGCTTCAAAAAGTGGCAATGATGTTCTTTTGGATCTTTTGTCTATTGGATCACCTTCTGCCCAAACCAGCTCCTCTACAGTAGACATCTTATCCTCCAATTCTAGTAACAAAGCACAAGTTTCACCATTGGATGATCTCTCATCTGTTTCACTTTCTTCAAAATCAACTTCGAATGCTGCTCCTGTGATGGATTTATTGGATGGTTTTGCCCCCAGCGCACCAAAAGGTTAACTGTGTTTAGCATTTGGGTAATATCATTGCATGATATTTAGTCAAAGTGCTGACTCCTTGTTCTTTCTTATTTTGAATAGAAAACAATGGACCAGTTTATCCATCATTAACTGCATTTGAGAGCAACTCCTTGAGATTGACATTCGATTTCTCAAAACAACCAGAAAACCCACAAACAACAGTTATCCAGGCTACATTTACGAATTTGACCTCTAATACATATACAGATTTTGTTTTCCAGGCAGCTGTTCCCAAGGTATGCCAATCAATATGCTATTGAGCTTTCTACATAAAGTGCTAAGATCTTCATCATCATTTTAATTATAAAGATATAATTTTAATTTACTGCTTTTAATATTGTGAGAAAATGATAAATGTAATTTTCTGAACGTGCCTGAGTATCTTTTCCTCGCAGCAGCTTGATTTATTTATAACACAAAGGATTACAAAAATAATAAATAACTACTATTTTCAAGAGAACAATTTAATGTCATAACTTTCTAAGGAACATTGAACTATGCTAAACACTAACTGAACTACTTGGAACGATAATAAACATTAAATGCTTCTATTCCCAACACTCCCTCAAGCTTGAGAATAAATGCTTCCATAGCATTTATTCTTTCGAAACTTCACAATCCTTAACTGAGAATATATGAAAGTTAACCTAGTGAAGGTGCCTATGGAGTACAAATCAAACCATTGTCCAGCTTAACTTTGATAAAATGGCTATCAATTTTAATGTGTTTTGTTTAATCATGTTGAACATGACTATGAGCTTATGCTAATTGTTGACTTGTTATCGCAATAGAGCTTTCATAGGTCCATCACATTTAATCTTCAAGTCTTCTAAGATCATTTCAGCCAAAGCAATTCACAAATACCTTGTGTCATAGCTAAGAATTCAGCTTCAGCAATAGATCAAGCTACAAGATTTTTGTTTTTTACTTCTTCCAAGAAAGTTGCAATATCCATTAGTGGATCTCCTATCAATTATTGACCCTACATAGTAAGTGCCAAAATAGGTTTAAAGAATTGTATTTCCATTTCTTTTATATAAAATACATTTTCTTGGTGTCACCTTAAGGCATTATAAACATAGGTATGTGGTCTGCTAGTGGACCTCTCTTGGACAGTGCATAGATTGGCTAACCAAATTAACAACAAATGCAATATTTGGCCTTGTGTGAGACAAGTAAATTAATTTTTAATCTAGACGTTTATGCATCTCTATATCAAGTGCTACACTATCATTTGCATTACCCAATTTAAAGCTCTAACCCATGGGAATACCTTAAGCAAATCAGTGACTTATTTTGGTGAGATATGAAAATACCCTTTTTTGGAGTGGGCCACTTCAATCCCCACAAGTATTTCAACCTCCCAAGAGTTCTTATCTCAAACTCCTTTGCTAGATGTTGATTTAGAAGTTGTTGTTCCTTCCAATCATTGAGAATATTGTCATCTACACATACTAACAAGACAATCACTCCCATTGAGTACGAGTGTTTGATGAATAAAGTGTGATCTCCTTGACTTTGTATCCTAAAGTTGTCATGAGTCATGACCATAGTAAATCTCCCAACCCGTGTTTGAGTGGATTTTTTTAACCCATCTTGAGTATTTTTAACTTCCAAAAAGATGGGAAACAATTTCATATCTTGATGGGACCTCCATATAGATTTATTAAACAAGCTCCCATGCAGGAAAACATATCTTTCACATCAAATTGTTGTAATTCTTGGACATAATTTGTCTAAGAGATAATATTACCCTAAATGTATTCTTTTTTGCAATCACAACAAAGGTCTTTCAGTAATTTATCCCATAGGTTTGAGTGAAACCCTTAGCAACCAATCTCACCTTGTAGCTCTCAATTGACCCATTTCCCTTATACTTTACCCCACTTCCAACCATTTCCTCATGACGGATAAACCATCTCCTGGTTTGGTCAACACCTTCAAAAGATCTTCCTGGATAGCAGCTAGAGGTTGAGAATAGCAATAACAATTCTAGAGGTATTCAGTGAAATCATGGAACACATAATCTATCGGTCCCCTTGGCCTTGGTACATCTTGTTTAGTAACGAAAGAAAAAGTAAAAGCTACCCTGTTTAAGCCAAAAGCAAAGTGTAGAAAACTTCTTGGATTTGTTCTCCAATTCTTTCATTTTCGTATCCATAGATAGCTTCCAATTTTTATCAGATGATGCCTCAAGAGACATTAGTATGAATTGAGAGAGTTTAGGTTTGCAAGAAATATTTTATGGGTGAGGGACAAATTTTAAGACATCATTTGAGAGAGAATAGAGTGGCTTTTCAATGCATTTTCTAGTTCCTTTTTTGAAGGTGATTGGAAGATATAGATCAATGTTAATTGATTGGGTTTCAGTGTCACTTGGATTGTTGTCATAGAATTAAGAATATTGTAATTATCAAAATACGAAGTTCTGAATTTGTTACGTGATATGAAGGAATTGGATTGAGCTCTTGAACATGTGTCGATCTAAAAGTGATCTTTTAGTTTTCTTTCGTCGACTTTAGGATCATTTTTATTTAGTTGATGAGGAAGGAATAAATACAATTTTTTTACTCGATCACTAGAATGGAAATCTCTAGGCTAGGAAGAATTTAAGTTTCAAATTAAGTTTCCTTATCCTGTTGCAAATTCTCCACCTGAATATAAGGTGTTTAGGAAAACAATTGATCTTTATGAAAGGAGATACAATTTTTTAGGAGGAAGATGGTAACACTTAGATATCTCTTTTAGTGAAGGAGTAGACAACAAAAACACATTTTAGGATATAGGATCAAGTATTTCCCTACCCTGACTATGAACATGAACAAATGAGACACTCGAAAATGATTGGTGTAAAGATTATTAGTAGTGAAAAAATTAGGATAGAAAGAAAAAAGAATATCCATAGGACTCTTGAATCCCAATTTTCTAGAGGGTAACCTACTTGCCCAAAATTTTTTGAAACAATAGTTAGTTTGGGAGATGCCCATTTTTTTCTTTATGTAATCTTATTTTGCATTTTGACAAGAAGATTTATGAATTATGCCCTCTTAATGAAAAATGGTGTTATTAGGACGTGAGTTAAGTCATCCTCACAAAACCGTTTTGTAAGGTGAGGATTGCCCCACTTTGTATAATGTAAATTGGTCTTATCTCTATCTAATCGATGTGGGACCTCTAACCCACACCTCTCACGCTAAGGCATGGACATCTTATGTGTAAGACTAGATATTTGTTAGTGGTCCAATAACGAATAGTAGGTGGCACAATAAGTTCAACAAACCTTGCTAAGATAGACTTTGATATCGTATTAAGACGTGAGTTTAAAAGTAACTCATCCTCACAAAACCGACAGGTGAAGACTACTCCCACTTATATATTGTAAATTGACCTTGGGATCTTCATAGGCGGCGTAATGACTTAATCGAAACATTCTTAAAGAAGTTGACATAAGTGAAATCAATAGCAACGAAGGGAGCATGGGAAACATTTATATCCTTTTCTAAGACTAAGGGTGACCTAAAAAGACACGAATGAGACCTAGTTGAAAATTTATCAAAGCAAGGACTGTGATTGTGAACAAAACAGTTGGACCCGAAGACACGAGGACTTAATGGGTGGGGAAACTAAAATAGAGTGAGGTATTTGCTTGTTGAGAATAGTGAATGACACATGATTGATGAGATAACATGTCGTTAGAAAGTAGTATTATCCCAAAATTGTTAAGGAACACAACCATGAAGTAAAAGAGTTTGAGTTGTTGCAATAATGAGTCTATTCTTGTGCTCTCCCACCCCATTTTGTTGAGGGGTATATGTACTTAAGTTTAATGAAGGATACCATGGGAAGCCACGATGAAAAGAATGATAGATATTCAAAAGCATTATCATTATATAAAGTTCAAATAGAAATACTAACTAATTTTTAACTTCATTATAAAAGGATTGAAATATGGAAAACAACTCAACTTCATTAAGAACAACCAAGTACATTAAGAATAGTCATCAATGAAAGTTACATAATATTGAAATCTTGAAGTGCACGTAACATGACTCGGGTCCCACATATTTGAGTGGACTGACATTCCTAGAAAAAAAAACTATGACTATGTGTTCCTAATTGACACGACTCGCATGATAAGATGAACAACTTAGATAGAAGTAGGACATGTTGCAACTTGCAAGGCTAAGATGACCTAATTGAGCATGGATGAAAGAAGGGTGCCACTCCAAGCCAACATGAACAAATGTCTGAAGTTCATAGACACATTGGGATTTAAATCCTATGCCAATCATCAGTCCCAGTCCTGCAAGAAAGCATAGTGTGGTGATAAGATCTAGTGCAAAAGTAGAGTACAAAGCAATGACTTCTACCTCTTGTGAGCTTATTTTCCTCCAACAGTTGTTTAAGGAACTAAGATTTGGCAAGGTATACAAATGACTCTCATTTGTGATAACCAACCTGATGCGGCGGTAGCAACAAAGAGGAGAGTGAAAACTAGTTGGAAAAAAGTGCATGGCGAAAATAGGGGTAGCTGAAAATTAGAGTGACACATTTTTTGGAAAAATTAAATAGCACGGATGAACAATGAGTCCACTAGGGAGGCATGGATTCAAATTAGGATCGGATTCCATCTTAGAAAGTGGAATTAGATTCTGACTCAACCTTACAAAATTGGCTTGCAAGGTGAGTTTTGTACACTTATGTACTATAATTTGACCATATATCTAATCAATGTGGAATCTCCAATAAATCCCTTCACATCGAGGATTGGACATCTCAAGCTTGAGATTAGATATTTGTGGATAGTCCAATAAAGTCTGATAGTGAATGATGGCACAATAGACTTACCCAACTTTATTAGGATAGACTCTAATACCATGTAGAGAGAAGCGATATGCATTCATGTGATAGAATCCTCTAGTTTGTCTGAGCACAACCGAGGAATATGTATACATATATCATACAAGGTGTTAAACATATATCAGAAAGGAAATTTTGTGAATGCCTTGAGTATCTCTTCCACTCAGTAAATTGATTTATTTTGTAACAAAAATTATTACAAAGATAATAAATAGCAAAAACTATTTCCAATAGAACAAATAAAACATTCACAACTTTAAGGACCATTGAACTATGCTAAACACTAATTGATGTACTTTTGGAAATATAATAAACATTCAATGCTCCAATTTCCAACAAGCAATACCATGATCTTTATTGTTTTAATGGAGATATTTGAAGTTCCATGCTGGTTGTTTGTTTCTCTCAATAGATTTTGATTATAAAACTGTTTGCAGCTGTCAATAGCTCGATAATTTCTTTCTATTAGTTATCTGAGCTATTGAGTGGTAAGTTATTTCATTTATTCTTTAATATCTGATAACGGTGTGCAGTTCTACTGGTTGCTCAACCGAATTTCAAAATGCTTTTCACTGCTTGGTTACCTTCCATCATCTAGTACTTACGTGTTTTATCGTTGACTTCCAGTTTCTTCAATTGCACTTAGATCCAGCCAGCAGTAACACTCTTCCCGCAGATGGAAATGGGTCCATAACCCAAAGTTTGAAAATCACTAACAGCCAACATGGGAAGGTAGATGGTCTTTTTTCTTTTGTTATTGCTTTACTGTAATTATCTGTGCCCTTGTATGGTTTAAATTCTAAAAGAAATGTTGATCACTGACATGTTGCTATAAAACGGCTAGTTTATGCTTTATTTTAATATTTGATATTACATGCTGCAAAACTGCTAATGATTTGAGCGTGTGGGTTTCGATTGATCACTACTTTTTGGATTGTTCATCAAAGCCAACCAGGATAGTATGTAGGATTGAAGTCCAATATATTTAGTTAACTGCACATTGCACAAGCACTGGAACTTTCATTTGGCATTATACAGTAAATCACATTTTCTTTGTTATTTTAATGTATCATAGCGGCTATCCCGCTATTTTCTATCTGCCATACCATTTTTGGGGTTGGCCACTCCATCACCTTATCTGAGATTGGCAACAACGGTTTAGACTCCCCCATCCCCTCCTTTTCTCTGTTTGTGCTTTGTGAATATAATTATGGTGTACACTTGCTGCGATTATTTTCCCAAAATATTTATACATATAAGTGCTTCTTAGAGAAGACTTGATTGCTGGCAATTTTTTTTCAGAAATCGCTTGTCATGCGTACAAGGATAGCGTACAAGATAAATGGCAAGTATACACTAGAGGAAGGACAAGTCAATAATTTTCCTCGTGATTTATGAAGCTCAATGATCAGGGGTCATTAAGGTGATGCACAAAACCGTTCGTTTTCCCCAGCTCTCCATAATTACTGGTGCAGTTTTAACGTTTCATTCCTTCGAATGAGGAAGGTATGGTCGGAGCATCTGGACCACTTTTTTGGCTTGAGTTTGAAGTCGATTCAGTGGCTTCACTTCTTTCTTTTACCTTTTTTTTACCTAGGTGGTTTATGTACATTAGTACAAAATATTCCTGTATGAATGTCAAAGTCAAATTTTGTCTCTCAAGGCGGTGAGAGTTGTGTCATGTTGGGTACTTGAGGTGCTTTCTTGCTATTTTTTCGGAGGTAGTCGCTCGGTCTTGCTGTCTAAAGTTATAGTGTTGTTGAATGCAATTTGGTATCCTTTAGACGATTGATATATTTGATTTTATGTAACTTTTTACCCCTAAAGATTAATGAAATGTAATCTCAAAATTATGTCAGTTCTCTTGCTCGGCGTTTGACTGTTTCATTGAAATTTGTAAGTGAGAATTATCCATTGTGAAACATTATGTTTATAAAGTTCATTTCAGTGTATGAAATTATAAGTTCTTACTAATACTGTAGGCTAAAATCTATTTAAGCGCTTCAGTTGTAGGTCAATTGAAGAAATTGTCATGGTTCGAAACTCTACGCAACTCTGAACGTACAAAATTATGTTGAACAGTATAAATATACCCTAGTCAATGCGTAATGTTTGGTAAGTTTAAACAATTCCAGCTGAAGAAATTTCGAAAGGTGGGCTAAGATGGCTTCAGTGGGTGATCTGGCACAAGATGGTAATTTCTTCTGCACGTTAGCCCTTTCAGTTTGAATTGGTTCATCGAAAATCCAACTTCAAGCTGTTAAACTTATTTAAGAATTCCGTGGATTCGAAGTTCTTAATTATTATTTTGTAAATATCTTTCAACCCCTCGACCCTAAACATTTTAGTTTCACGGATCCAAGGTGAATAATTAAGAGTCATTCATTGCATGAAACAGTCATGCACCACCCTCAAATGTATATTTTTTTAAGTGTAAGATCCCAAGGTTATTTGTTTTTGTACTGTATTAGTTCATTGATACGATGAAATAAATGTACACTTTTTAATATTCATAAGAGAGTGGAAAACATTTAATTATGTTGAAAACAGAAAAGTGCTCAAGAGCAGTTTAAAAGATGGTCAAACCCGTGTGACTTTTGGGAAAGATTGCCTAGAACGTTTCTTTTCGCACCCCCATAACTTCCATTACACCCCCATAGGGGTGAGTAAAATACCAAATTGCCTTTACTCCTACTATTTATTCTTCATATGTTCTTCTTCTCTCTTAGTCCCTACACCCGCTCTCTCTCTCTCTTTTCCTTGCATTTTGTGTTCTCTAGGAATTTCCTGGGTTTATAATTTAGAATAACATTCATATTACACAATTAAAAAATCAAAATTAACTTAAAATATTATGTCATGGACTTTCTAATTTGAAAATTAATTTTAACTTTTGAAATATACAATTCAAAAGTTAATTTTTTTTAATTATATATTTTGAAAGTTAAAATTGATTTTTAAAATATATAATTCATAAATAAAAACTGACTTAACAAAATGTGTACAACAATCTAAACAATTTTAACTTCTAGATTATACACTTTAGATATTACAATAACAAGTCTATGTTTAAACAAAAACGTTTTGTTAACACCCTCTGCACTATGACACACATTTGACGTTGTCAATGTGACAAAAAATGATGACGTGGTAAGGGTAATTGTGTGATTTCAGAAGCATGTCGGACACTGCTATTCTGAACTCTTGTCCACCACCACCGAGGACTTCTCTGGTGACGCTCATCTCCATATCCTGGTTTTGCCGCCTCCTCGACAAGTTCTTCTGCTGCGAGGCCGAGTTGAAAGTTGTTGTTTTCATAAGTCACGACTCCTCCCAGATCGCCAAACGAGATCGTCATTGTCGTGCTCGACGTGACGACGCACCGGGAACAACTCTGTCGCTAACAACAAGGACCGTGTGCGGTCGCTGTCGTAGACGATGGCGCGAAATTGGTTAGCGTCGAAAAAGATCCACACGACTCTCAGAACACTGTCATTTGATGATTTGACTGTCAGAATGCCCTTCGCCGCGAAGATCGAAGACGAAAATCTAAATTTGGGTCATATATTACATTGGTTATTACTAAGAACCGATGTATATTACACCGGTTTTTACTAAGAACCGATGTAATGTATATATTACACCAGTTGTTACTAAGAATCGATGTAATATAGCTTGCGCTACTCATTCGCGCACAATCTTATTCCACTACGTCATTGTTACGTCTGCTGCGTCAAATGTGTGTTACTTTCAGAGAGTGTCAATATATCAGTACTCATATTTAAATGATATTCGGAAGATTTATAATAAATAAACAATGATAGATAATAAGTTAATATAATCAACAGATTAAACAACGAACACAAAATAATGTTTTAAATGTTTAAGGCTGGTATGTCTTTATTTAACGAATGGAATTATTGTACTTTATTTTAATATAACAATCCATTGTTTCATATATTTACTTATTGATTTTGGCAGTAATCCCTTTTATTTCAAGACGTGAAAAACACAAATGTATAATGAAATACAGAATTTAAAAATAAAAATAAGGTACTAAAACATTAAAAAAAAAACAAGTTTTATAGGCTAAACTTTTCGCATATTTGCTAAGTTAACATGTATAATTGATTATATTAAACATAATCGATCGATTATGTATTATTAAATATAATTGATCGTGTTATAATCTTTTCTTAATATTTAGGAAATTATTAACTGTGTTTAATAAATATAATTGAGTATATATTTTATTAATTTTTTAATATACTTAATATTTTTTATTATATAAAAAGAACAGTTAAAATAAAAATATTAAAATAAATAAATAAATTTAAATTTTCGTGTTTTATAAAGTAGTTTATTTTAATTAATTGTTTTATATAATTTTTGTATCTTTTAAAATTCTATAATACTCTTTATTTTAAGTTAAATTCTAATTGATATTTTAAATATACTAATTTACAAATAAATTATTTTATTATTCAGAAATTTTTTATTTATTTATTTTCAATTTCCCCAATTTAAACATGTTCATTTTCTTTTTTTTTTTTCACTCCTTTGTTTTCTAATCTTTAATATTCTCCTTTGGTTTTGTTAATTTTTCATCTAGGTATCTAAAAGTCTAAAGATTGTCTTGGAATTGAGTTTGAAAAACATAACACCAAGATTAAAGTTTAAACGCCAAGATTAAAGTTTAAACAATGCAACACAAGTTTCAAATGGCATATAAGGGAGTTATAAATCTTTTTAATCTTTAATTAAAAAATTCTACTAATTATTTCCATAAATTATTTTTTTTAAATCTCATGCAAGTATTAATTAGATAAATGATGGATATTTAGCTATAGTCAACTGTAAAATATATTTTTTTTTAACAATATCTTTGAAAACTATCATGCACACACTTCATACTTACCAATTACACATTTCATACTTACCAATTCCTTGAACTTTAAAGTTATTATAAGAAAAGTTTAGAAAAATAAATATTCAGTTTAAAAAAATAAATATTCAACGTTCATGTTATGTAATAGAACATCATAATCAGTGGCTTAACTACTTTGACAACATGTTAAGTGTTAACTCGTACCTAATATAATATCTCTTAATAAAAAACAACTACATATACATGTGAATAGTTGGTATGGTTTTATAAGAGATGCACCCAACCACCTATACTAAACTATGTTTTCTTTACCATAACAATAAAAAAAAATTAAAGTCAAATATATATTTAAAAAGTTATTAAATAAAAACTAATTTTAAATTAAAAAATAATTAATGACTATGTTAAATAAATTAAATATTATTTTAAAGACTAAACAAATTATTGATACTTTTTAATAATAGAAATTACTTTAAATATTAATAAGTTTTTTAGTTTCTGAAATAATATCTAATTTAGTGGATATAATGATTAATTATTTTTTGTTTTTAAAATTAATCTCCATTAATGATTTATTTTAGTTATTTTTTTATCAAAACACCAAGAAAAATATCAAAATTTAATTTCTTAAAGTGTAATTCATAAATTATTACTAGTAGGTTTTGCTGAATAATGGAGCACATATTTTTTTATATGTAATAGATTTGTTAAGAATTTAAGTATAAGTTTAAATTTTTACATTAAATAAAACTAAAAAATATATTATTTTAAATTAAAAACAATGTCATAACATCTTATATAATTTATTTATATTTTATTAATATGGAATCTTTCAGTATATCTTTCTATGAAATCTTTTCAGTATATTTTCTAAAATTTAGGATGGACTTTGATGAGCAAATATAGTAACAAATAGGTTATGTGAGATTTTCTTAATGATATTTTTTAAAGAATGAGCAAATTGCTAACAATATTCCAAGTCAAATGGTTATTCTTGAGAGAGTGAGTTGGATAAAGGAAGTTTTCATTTTTAAAATAAGGTTATACAATAAAAGTAACCTATATATCTTCAATAAAAAAAATTACAAAACTGATTTATATTATTGTATATACTTATAGATCTGAAGTAAATCTAAGACTTTTCAAAAGTTAAGACAAAATATATTCAAGTTTAGTTTTTATGCCCTTATTATGACACAATAAATTAATTGTTATGTTTAATCATAGTTAGTGTAAATTTTAAGAGAATTATTATGTTTAATTATACATTTTACTATCCAATTACTATTATTCTTTTTATAAGTTTTACCATATTATTAATTTGTTTTTCGAGCATTATATAAGCAAGGTTTTAACTTTCTACTGCTAGAATTAGTTTCCTGGATATTTTACTATTATATTATTCTTTAGTTTTTATGCAATTTTAACATCATGTTAATAATAAAAATATGACATTTCTAAAAGTCAATGATAAAACAATTTCGATAATTTGTTACACATTCGATAATATGTGTAAAATAATAATAATAATAATAATAATAATAATAATTCATTGATAAAATATACAAAAGTCAACAAATTGACCGTGTAATTTTAACAAGTAAATAGGTTTGAGTTTTTTTAAAGGATTTTAATTGTTTTTGAAATAAAAAAAGGTTGTTTGCAATTTCAATTGTATTTTTAAAAAAATAGTATGATTATAAACTGATTTATGAATTTGAACATTTATATTTAGATTTTTTTAACTATTTTTCACTCAATGTACAAATATTCCTTTTTTTTGTAAAATATTAATATGATTAAAGTAGTTTATTTTAAGGGTTATATAGTTTTTTATGCTTCCAAAGTTGTTCGGTATTAAAATCGATACTTCTTAATCTTGTTTAGTATTAGTATTAGTATCCTAATATTTATTAAGTATGTTAATTTAAAACTAAGAATTACTATATTATTTTTGAATTAATGTTATTGATTTGATAGTGTCACATGTCTGTGTATAAACATACTAAAATAATTAGTTGCACTAATTTAAAACTAGCAAAGTTACAAATTCATTAAATGCTAGGATAAAAGATACAGATATTTTTTTACAAATATCAATTTCAATATGAACAAAAGTCAAAATAAAATTCTTTAACTCTTATTTTAAGATTTATTTATCAATTAGATATAATTTTACCCATTATAGTTAAAATTTTTAAAAAATATTAAAATGGATAAACTATGTTAAAATATTACGACTTATTTATTGTATTGAAATATGAAATCATATGAATATGACATAATTTATCTATTTTAAAAAAATATTTATTTTAATAATTAACGTGTGAAATTACAATTGTTTAAAAAAAAGAAAAATCTTTATTTCTTATCGATTATCGAATAATTTAAAAAATGATTTTTCTTTCATAAATGATTGAATTTTCACATTTGCCGCATTCGCACCAACTACTCATAACATCAACCAAGTTTTCGATGAAAAATGTTAGGATGTGTTTGGCATTTTTTTTACTTTTATATATTTTTAGTACTAATCAAACAACACATTTTGCTTGTTTTTATTTCAAGGATTCATGAAAAAAGAGGTTAAAACAGGTAAACAATTGGTTTTCTTAGTTTTCATCCTAAAAATTTGCAAACAAATAAAAAAGATCTTTTCGATTGAGACCTAGCAGCACAACCCCACCAGCAACCACTGAAGAGTCCACACATTTCAGTTTTCCCCATTTGGTTTGGTGTGCTATGCCAAACCATCCAAAATCATAACTTCAATAGATGGTGTCTTACACAAGAATGACCAAACACAAGAAGGAATAGAATCCTCCCTTTCTAACTTTCACTTCTTTTTAACCCAAGAAAAAGCGAAAAAGCAAGCCTCCACAGAAAACCACAGCATCCAAAAAGCAACCCCAATTTCACTTCACTTCACTTCACTTCACTTCATCTCCCTCCTCCTTCAAACAACTTGCTAATCAAAACCACTTTTCACACTTAAACGAATAATCACATCACATGGCATTAGGGGCCCACCTTCAAATACTATCTCACTTTACTCTTTTTCCTTACACTCTCTACTACCTTGTAGCTTTCTCATTAACTCTCTGAGCAAACCAGGTTGATTGCTTCTGCTCATATTGGTAACATAACATGTATATTGTATATTACAAACAAAAAATGGTTTTTCATACAGTTTAATTTCTGTGCATAACACTGTCATAGAATAATAACGTTGTCAGTGACAATAGGTAAATCTGATATATTTATTATATATGATGACTGTGATTGGATAATAATATAAAAATTCTTTGTACTGATTTAACATACACTATTTACTTGAGTTTTTGTGTCCTATAGGGAATAGTGTAGGTTTAGTTTTCCCTCCGTCCTTTTACCATAAAAGTTAGTGTAAGGTTCTGTGTGATAAAATAAGGGTAAAAAAATGTTTATTGACATTCAAAATGAAAAAAAGAGTTTTAATAAGTACATATGTATCATAGGATAAATACATAATACAACACACATGATCGATTTAAGAGTTATATTCCTTCCGCAGACCAAAGATTAATTCTTGTTCAAAGAGCATTGCCTGATTATGTTTATGGCACAATTTACAAGTTCTGTAACTACACATATAAAAAAAGTAAAATCAAAGTGTGAGATGAAGCAGAAGCTCAAGAAAAGGATTCCTTCAGTGAAAATATGAATTAGTTAAAATACAAAATACAAACTAGTTTCATGCATCAAGTACCTCTGGCTTTATTCATCCATGGCAAAGTTGCAGTGACAGTAGAATTATGAAAATGAGCTTCAGATGAACCGGATAATTTATCTTTCCTAGACCATTGCCAGATCTTGGAAACAGAAAAGCTTTCACCTTTTCTTGCAAGGTTGATTTTCTTGCCCTCAATATCGGCATCAATGAAAGAACTTCCATTTGGGGCTGCTCTTCCGTTCAGTTGTCTCATGCTGCAACTGCTCCCTCCATCACCTCTAGGAGGGCCTAAAGCCACTCTCAGATCTGAATCAGCCACCACATACTGAAAAGACCCCATTGAATAGCATCTCCTCACATCCAAATTTCCTCTACTGCTCTCACTTTCACTTCTCTCCACCCCATCTCCATTATTAGAGCTTCTAAATTTTCCAAGCCTAACAGAAAACACCCTTTTCCCATTCAGTATGTGACTTTCTACAGTTTTGTGAAAAGAACCAACCCCAACCCCAACTCCACCACTGCCTGACACCCCATCTTCCTCAAGTTGACTTTCAAAGTCAAAAGCTGAGTTCTCAAAGGCAAAGCCTGGTGAATACAGAGTCCCTCTACAGAGAGGGCAAGTTGAGTTGGACAACAACCATGTATCTATGCATTCAATGTGAAAAGCATGGTTACACGTGGGCAACAATCTCAATTTGTCTTGTTCCAAGAACTCACAGAGGCAAACAGCACAATCAAAAGGCTCTTTCAAGCCTATAATCTCTTTGTAAAAGAAGACAGGGAGGGCATCTATGAAAGCCTGATCCAGGCCTGAATCATGAAGATGGAAGAGCTGTTGTAACTGTCTCTGGTAAGCATCTGATTCGGACATGTCAGGGTATCTGTTTGATTGGGAAATTGATGAATTAGAAGACCTGTGCTTTATGAGAAATCTAACAAGCAAGTGAAGGAGACCCAAGATGAAAAACACCACAGCTAAAATGACTATGATGAAAAGAATTGCTGGGCTTATTTTGCTCCCCGATGAAGAAGCTGGGGATGGAGCTGATTGTTTCTGGTAGTTGGAAACATAAGGCACCGAGGGGGAAGAAGAAGATGAAGAATATGGAGAAAGAATAGGGGGGTTGGTGAAAACACCATTGCTGAGAAGGATTTGAGAGTGAACCCTATACATTTTGAGAATAGGATATGCAAAATTCAAATTAGACCTTGTTTAGACTTTGAGGTTGGAATGTGTGCGTGAGAGAGAGAAAGAGAGAGAGTGGCACCACTACCACCCATGTGGTGGTTTTGAAGAAAGTTATTATCTTTGCTTGTTTTGGGATTAAATCCAACTCATACATTGAGGAAAACTAGCAATGATAGGCAAAAGAAAGCATTTAAAGAAACATGCCTGAGAAAATGTCAACGTTGCAGTAGCAGTTGACCAACCACATAGTTGTTGAAAATTTGAAATCTTAGCAGACACCTGACATGGGTTTCTCTTCTGGGGGAAAAAGAAACCCTAATGATGATAAAAATAAGGAAGTGATGATGAAGAGTGCATCTAATTCTGCTGCACCAAATCTAATGCCATTAGTGGCCATGTGAAAACGAAGTCACTTCCAAAACCCAAGGTTTTTGGGTCCCCTACAACTGCACACTATAGTACACACCATAGGCCTCACCTGACCAAAAAAACCAATATGTTAGGCAAAATTGTCATTTTTGTTCTTTCACAAGTTGAGGAACTGTTGCTTCATACACATGTCCCACATTTTCTTCTCACTAGATTGCCTTTACAAATCACGGAATTTCTTTCTCCACCTCCGTAGTTTCTTCTACATTTTCATAAATTTTCTAATTCCAAAATCACCCTTTGCAAAACATGTAGGTTTTTATTTTCATTTCCAAATTCTATAATTTGTATACTTTCTGAAATCTTTAGAGTTCCAAATATATTTTCGAATCAAAAAATATATTCTGAAATTTAAAATTTGAAATACGATGTAATTTTTAAATTCTATAATTCATAATATAATTTTGTATTCTAAGTTTACAAATTTAAAATATATTTTCAGAAAATACTTTTTGAATTCTACAGTTTAGAATTTTCGAATCTAGAAGAAGGAGAAGAAGGGTGTCAATGAAGAAGATGAAGAAAAAGACAAAGTTGTCATTCACTTCTTATTTGGAGGTGTAGGAAGAAAGAATGGAGGTGAAAGAAGAAATCACCTAAATATTATTGGTCAAAATTTGTGCTTTATTATCTCTAAAAGAAGAAGTTCTTCCTGCACCATATTAATTCTAACATGCACCTATTATTTTTGGAAATTTTCAAAATTACTTTCTATTCCGGATTTGAAAATCTGTAATTTACAAATTCTATTCAAAAGTTTCAGAAAAAAAAAATGCAAAATGCAAAAAATACATTATGAAAAAAAAAATCAAAACACAATCTAAAAATGCATTCTAAAAAAAATCGAAATTCAAAAATATGTTCTAGGAATCTAATCCCATAACACAAAATCTAAAAATACATTATGAAAAAGAATATCCAAAATTAAAAAATGTGTTCCAGAAATTCAAATCTATAACAAAATCTGAAAATGCATTTTAGATAATAATTTCCAGAATTCGAAAATATATTCCAAAAATTCAAATTTGGAAATGTATTCCAAAAACAAAAGTTTCGGAATTATTTTTTATTCACACCCTTATTTTATGTAAGGTTATTTTTATTATTTTGCAAGGACATTTCGTCATTTTTGTCATCTTAATTACAGATTAGTACAAGCTGGAGTTGATATGGTGCAGGAGAATTTGACTCCAAAAGAGGCAATTGCTTCCTGCACCCGATCAATTGTGACTGGCACCCGACGTTTTTTTAAAAATCCTATTATGCCCTTGTCTTCTTCACTTTTGAAAATATTTAATGGTAAATGTGCTACTGCACCCGATCAATTGTGACTGGCACCCGACGTTTTTTTAAAAATCCTATTATGCCCTTGTCTTCTTCACTTTTGAAAATATTTAATGGTAAATGTGCTACGGATGAAAATATCCGGAATGCATGGAATGTGTTACGGATAAAAATATCCGGAAGACATGGAATGTGTTATGGATAAAAATATCCGGAATGCATGGAATTGTCTTCTTCAATTTTGAAAACATTGAATGGTGAGGTGCAGAGTAACTTCATTGCAGAAGAAGTGTTTTTAGTGTGGTTGTGGTCGGACATTATGCAACCCCTTTGGTAGCCTACACAGTCCAAAACCCAAAAACATTATCCCCGTGTTCCTTAAAACTATGCACTGCATTGGCACTATTGGCCAGTTCCTTATGTTTCTATATTCTTCAGATCACTCCAAACTTTATGCAACCCCTTTGTTTTCGTTCAAACTGATGCGGTCCTAGATATCATCGTCCAAAAGTTTGGACTTTGTATTATGGATGAAGGCATCCGAAACTATTGTATTTACTACGGACAAAACCATCCGCAGGTTTCCATTTGTCCCAACTTTCGGACAAAACTATCTGCAGGTCAAACAATGTATTATGGATAAAAATATCCGTAGCTCAAACCATCAATTCTGGATAAATATATCCGGTATACAAAGTTGAATTTCGAATAAATATATCCGGTAGGCACACATGAGTTCCGGATGAATATATCCGCAGGCATACATGAATTCTGAATAAATTGATCCGCAACATTTATTTTGTCTTCTCCGACGATGCTTCCTTCTCCGACGTTCGCTCCTGGGTTTCGCTGCCTCAGAGGTCCTGCTCTGCGACGGTGGTGTTCCCTCGACGGTGCTGCCTGCGACGGTGGCTGTGACAAACGAAAATAAGTGTTGCGTCGTAAGGTTCACTGCGGAAATGAAGAAGAGAAAAAAATTTGGGTGCAGATCTCTCACTAACCAAATGTCAATGTTAATTAAGGGCAGTTTAGTCTTTTCTTGTTTACAATTGGGTGCTAGTCACAAATGATTGGGTGCAGGGAGAATCAGCCCCAAAAGATTACATAAAGCCTAACATGAAGTTGATCCATTCAGCCCAATTAGTCAAAGCCCATTACTGTTCAATGTAGTAGACTTATTAAAATTTTTGGAAATTATAATGTTAGGAATTATTCGAACATGATTGTTTTTCTAAGAATAAAATTTTGTGATCAAATAATAATGTGTTATTTTTATTAAATGCTTTAAGCCTTTACCATATATGAATGATTTTTTATGCTCTAAATTTTTTATTTTAATTCGGAAAAGTTGAACTCTTATTTTTGTTGGAAAAAGATCAAAGGTGAGAGACACAAAAATGCATCACAAAATAAAAAATAACGAAATATGTAGATTTACTTTATACTAAAAAAATTTACCAACGAATTTCCTTAATACAAAATTCCATGAGTAATGCATAAAAACCACGGTATTAACATTACCAAAGAATTTCCAATGGTACAAAACTTGTAGGTAATATAAATGTAACTACTTTCTAGACATATTTTTTGTTCCTAGGAAAATTGATTTGTGGGTAATTATTTATTGTTAGAAAATTGTGATAATTTTATCTATTGGTATGATTTTATGGGTAATGGATACCTTCTATATTAATAGTGTGGTGGAAGGATAAAAATTTATAGATGTGTTACATGTTGTAATAAAATCCATGAATAATAATTATTCTAATATGTGCGAAAAACTTATAATAGTTTTTCTAATGTGTGCGAAAAACTTGTAGCATCATGGACTACAAAAAATACACGCAGTATATTTAATCAATGTTGTATTTATATTTATATATAATATGTATTCAATGTAATCTCACAATATTCAATATAATCCAATGCAATATAATATACAATCATATATCATAATATTTAAATATAATCTACATCAATTTCAAACATAATCTAAAATTCAAATCTAATTCTAGTAAGATCTAACTTAACACCTTATTCAAAACTTAAAAGATAAATAATCCAAAATATTAAAATAAAATTTAAATATAATATTACAAGTTATCTTCTTTCAAATAAACACTACAATTTTATTTTTTTTATATTGTGGCGGTTATTTTCGTATAAATTGGCGTCTATAACCGCCACAATATACGCATGTGGCGGTTTTCCAAACTGCTATAGAACTGGCCGCCACAAAGTTTGATGTGGCAGTTTTACGCTACCTGTCGCAACACCCGCCACTTTAACACTATGTTTAAAGTGGCGGTTTTTATATGTAAGTAGTGTCAGTTATAACTGTAGCAATTTAATTCATTGAAGAAGATTATGGCGCCATTATATAAAATATAATGTGGCGTTTTTAACTGACATAATTTTATTTATGAATAAATTAAATTTAACCACCATTTTTTTATAATTTGGTTTGTACAATTAACCTAAACATAATATATTTTCATAATAAAATAAAATAATGTATAAAGTTATAATCATCCATTCATTTCATTGAAAATCAAAGCACACATAATATTATTCAAAAGTTGATACGTAACTAAAAATTAAAACATATAAAAAGTTCATACATCCCTAATCAAGTTTAAAATTAAAACACATAATTGTTCAAAAGTTCATACATCCCTAATCAAGTTTAAAATTAAAACACACATCACTAATCAGTTTTGCTTCCAGCACTTGATCATATTATTTGATTAGGTGATGGAGCACCACTTCCATTACCTGATGCCTGAAATAAATAATTTGAAGTTAATGAATATGAATATTTATAATTATAAAATAAAAGACGTCAATAAATATATAAATATATTAATACATCATTGATGAATGCATGAACCAAATTAGCTGCCATTGCAACAAAATGTTCTATCAAATGGTTGAACTCTCAACTACAACTACCACATAAATTCCAAACAGCATGAGCATTTGCATGTAATTAGGATGCTTACTCAAGAGGAAGATTTGATGTATGTCGTGTTATGATCAAGATATGTATGCAAAAAGTCCAACATATCATCATGATCAATACATCATCATCAAAGCAGTCCAAACACTTACCCCAATTTCCAGCGCCTCATCATTCACATATGTGCCATTTTTCCTCTTATGTGTGATCTTCCACATTTCAGCTCG
>Ga0123342_1002175_pt1 | contig 32784 bp, 21 predicted proteins | sample Turbeawhitnodule_FD_89960 | JGI IMG/M metagenome (GOLD analysis project Ga0123342, IMG submission 89960) | Root nodule microbial communities of legume samples collected from Mexico - Turtle bean Mexico white nodule | ecosystem: Host-associated > Plants > Roots > Nodule | place: Mexico: Nepantla... | reverse complement strand
TGGTGACAAATCTTGCAGAATTATCCATGGTGAAAAAACTACTTTTAGAGTTATTAACATATTGACCATAAAAATCACCATATGTTTTAAGAAAAATACTCAAATTTCTAAGAGACTTAATATTCCCCTACAGAAAAATAAAATAAAATATGTCAGCAGCATATAAAATATGAGAGGGGGTGAGATAACCTTGCAGACTAGCCATATGTAAAATTTTCTTATCATTCACAAGCTTAAAGATACCTCTACTAAGAAATTCCTCTGCAAGACATAAAAGTAAGGAGACAAAGGATCACCTTGTTTGACACGTCTACTACAAAGAAAAAAAACCCACCAAACTACCATTTATTCTGATAAAAAGCATAGTTGAACGAAGAATTGTACTAATCCAATCGACAAACGAGGGGTGAAAACCAAAACGTGTCAAAACTAATAATAAGAATTTTCAATTTAGAGTGTCAAAGGCTTTATGAATATCAACTTTGTAAGCCACATTACCTTCTTTAACCCTTTTAGAAAGTATGTTAATAGCTTCAGAAGCAATACCAATGCAATCCTTATTCTTTCTACCTTGCACAAATCCATATTGATTAGGAGAAATGATTCTAGTAGCCACACGTGCAAGCCTAACTACCAGTATCTTGGAAATAATCTTAAATTTGAAATTAGCAGCAACAATTGACCTGTAATCTCTAATGGAGTCAGCACCCTGAATCTTTGGAATAAGAGATACCACATTACTGTTCATTCCAGGGAGAACCCAATTTTGTTTAAAAAACTATTGAACAACATTGCAAACATTTGTCCCAATAATGTCCCAGAAAGAATGATAGAAAACACCACAAAACCCATCAGGACCAGGAGCCCTATTACCATTAAGATTAAAAATAGAAATCTTGATTTCCAAAAAATCAGGACATTTAATCAACATCATATTCTCCTAAGAGGAAACTAGCTCAAGAATATAAGAACCAATAAAATCTTCCATATTACTTCTATTATGAACATTAGAAATAGACTCAGCATAAAGATTTTTATAAAAGTCCAAAATATGATCCTCAATGAGTTTAGGATCCTCAGTAACCTCATTATCAATTCGTAGACGATGAATCCCCCTAGAATTATTTCTCCTTTTGACCACAACATGGAAAAAAGTCGTATTTCGATCTCCATCTTTGAACCATAACATCTTAGCCCTTTCTTTCCAAAATAAATATTGACAGTGAAGAGCATGATCAAGCTCCTCCTTAGCAATCTTTTCTTGACAGAGAAGCCCATCAATATCAGACAAACTAGCAATTTCTAAGTTTTGTTGAATACTAAGGAGTAGTCCTTGCTTAAGAAGAACTACATTGTGAACATTACCAAAAGAATTTTTGTTCCAGTCTCGGAGCTCAATTTTCAACCTTTTTAACTTATGTTGCAAAATAAACATAGGACAACCAACAACCTTATTAGCCCAAAAATCATGAATAAGCTCCAGACATGAAGTGTCCTGAAGCCACATAGAAAACAAACGAAAATTGCTAACCTTCCTCAAAGAATTAGTAGCAAGAATAGGGGAATGATCAAAACAATTTTTAACAAGAACCTGATAAGTACAAGAATCCCATTCATTCAAACACACTCCATTACATAAAGCCATATCTAGTATTTTATGAATTCTATGCAACCCTCTCCTTCCATTACACCAAGTATAAAAGATCCAGTAAAAGGCATACAAGAAAGATCATTAGTATTAATCCAATCAAGGAATTCATTACAAACTTGATTAGGAGCCACCCCTTTACATTCATCCACCAAGAAATTTTGGACAAAATTAAGAACTGACAAACACCAAAGCTTAGTAGCTTTATTAACAATAGGAGACATAGTCACCAAATTCATATTAATAGATTTTTGAAAAGGACGTCGAAAGCATCAGTGTACGACATCATAGGTTAAACAAGAAAAACCAAGAGGGGTTTCCAAGATTGTCTTATATAAGGGTATTATTATGTATTGAATTAAGTATTGTAGGGTTCAAGAAATTATTCTTGTGTGGTTTACTTTCACTTATAATGTGTTTTGTAAAACTTTGATAAGTGAACTATTATAAAAAATATTATGTTAATATCTTTTGCTTCCTATATCTCTTAAATTCTTGGATTATTTTGTACTTTTCACTTAGAGCATTGCTTATTGTAAATCAGATTATGCAATTCAAAGATTTAATAGACTTTTCATTGTAAAGATTTGTAAATTTATTTTTAATTAAATTCGTCACCCCTCTTAAATTCAACCATTAAAACTAACAAATTTCTCTCTAAAGCGAAAATAATTCACTTAATACATTTTATAAATTTGTTGAGTGAAATTATTTTTCCAAAAGTTATTAGAAACTAAAAAATTCCTATAAATTTTTTAGGAAAAATTAATTTGATGAACAAATTATATAGAATTCAATAAAACAAAAATACACAATTGGCTAAAATAATCATTCATTTATCCAATTAGCTTTCTAATACTCTAATCAATCAATTAATATTATCTCACCTTTGATCCAAATAAAATCAAACTTACACACTAAACATCAACTCAATAAGTAATTCATCACTCATTATACAAGAAAAATAATATATTTTCAAGACATGTTGAAATTTCACTAATATAGGACATTACATGGGTAACCACTTCAAAAAAAAATCCAAATTGAACTACTAATATACATTTTAAAGTATAAGTCTCAATCTAACATGTCTTTAAGTTTAAAATCTAAGCATATAACAAATTTATCAAAAGACATATTCGTAATGCATATCAAGAATAAATTCTTCAATTAACAATTTACTCGACATATTGGTCACATAGCAGGCTTCAACTCTTGTTAGGAACTCAAGTGAGTTAGAAGTTTTATTAAAGATCTCACAGAGATAATGTTAATTCATAGTATAATAGTGTGTGCAAATCTTACTTTATAAGTCAGTTTTATAAGGTTGAGTTAAGGTTAAAGTGAACTTCTTAAGAAATCTCATATTAAGTAGGATTAAGAAAGATCAATAATAATATATAAAACGAAAAGTCAAAAACCTATTGTATTAATGCTTTTGCTTGGAGGTGGTGTTTTGATATCTTATATGAGCTTACTTATAACTCATTAATGTTGAATCTACTTGATGTCTACCATTGAACAATCCAATAAGTGGTATTAGAGTCATTGATTTGTCATGATAACGGACTCAAACGAGTATGATATGAAGTAAGTGACTTATCCTAGGTTTATGGATTTCTTATTAAAAATCTTCTTGACATGTGTTTCATTTAAGTGTGTCCCACTATGATAAAAAACAATACAAGTAAGGATCATTATTAAGGTACTTGTGACTCATACAAGTATGTTAAAATGCATGGTCCAAATAAGACAGAATAAATTGTTTTCACAAGATTTTCGCAAAGATTCAAAATAGAGTGAAAAAAACTGTAAAAACAATCAATTGATTTTCTGTTCAACTGAATGAATTTTTAGATTAACAAATCTTTATGAAAAATCAACTAGTTGTTTTATCAAAACAACTGACTATTTAATGCAACAGAATATAAAGTTGTATATGAGAGCAGAGAAAGAGATATTCACACAGAGATATTTATAAAGAATGAAATAGAATACACTTAGACTTTACAAAGTAGTAGAACAATTGAATAAAAAACCTAAATCATACTTCACACAAATAATGATCCAAAAGCTCTTGATCTTCTCTTGAAAACATTTTTGATAAAACTCACTTCTTAGTTTTCAAAAAGATCACAAAACAGACTTTATATAGACTTTTCAAAAAGATCACAAAACAGACTTTATATAGATTTACTAAAGTGGTTAAAATTGTTAGATCATTAATTGAAAGAAGTTGGAACCATTTATAAACAGTTTGGAATTCATGACAGAATTTTGTTTAAAAAACAGCAAATTGATTACAAGTTTTCGTAGCTAAGGGAAAACAGGAGAAAAAAAGAGAGAGGGATGAAACCATAATGAACTCAAAGAGAAGGAAGAAAACTTAAATAGAAAAAGAAAGAAAAATGAGAGAAGGAGTAATTGATTCTATCTTTTGAAAGAAAAAGAATTGAAACTTTCTTCTCGCACCCTGTTTTCCTAAACTCACAGCGCTACTCTCAAAGTTTATATTTCTTTTTTTTTGTCTTGAACCTAAACACCTTAGGCTCAACTCTATTTACTATATATATCATTCATAAACACACCACATACAAGATGTCATTAAATTAAATAAATCTTAATGATAAAACCAAATATATTTATATATATATATTTATATATTGGATGTTTTAAAATAAATTAGTTCTCTATTATTAATTATTATAACCATACTTGTACAAAGAACGGTCCATGATAGAACTGCTAATGATAAAACTAACAAATGGTAAATATACTTTAAAGATATATATATATATATATATATATATATATATATATATATATATATATATGACTAATGTCTTGTGTTTGCGTAATATATTATATACAGATATTAACATGAGAAAGAAATATTGAAAAATTGCTTTTTTTTTTCATTTATGTCACTATTTCTTTGCAAATTTTATGGTATTTTGATTGAATGCATAAATCTAAAACATCCTAATTTTTTTAACACCATAATAACGTTTAAAAATTGTAATTCTGTTAAGAATTTTTTTTTTCTTTCTGTGAATAGTAAACAAAACACACTTCACAATAATAATATAATAATATTTTAAATTAAAAAATAAAATAAGTATTATTAAAATATTAATTTATTTGTATGTTAGGTATATGTTTTTAGTGTATACAGTATCAACATATCAGCACGTTAAGAAGTTAAGAAAATTGACAATGCTAATTTTAAATTGATTAAATAAATAAGTAGACCCAAATTTAAAATATAAATACTTAAATGGAGTTTTTAAAATATAACAAATGAAAATGAATAAAAAAATTATAATAATAAAATTTACAAATATAAACTAAGTAATAAAATTATCAAACATCTAATAAATAATAGATTTCTAAACATAATAAGATTTAATTAATTAACAGAGTTTAACACGAAACAAAATAATATATAACGAAAAGTAAATTTAAAAAAAATATTTTAAAAACTCTAGTATTTTTTCAATAAAATGAAGGCAATACACCATTATCTGTATATCTTTTATTTCTCTATTTTCAATTCTTAAAAAACACTTGAGAAACTAGAACAACATAAAAATATATTCATTTGAATTTGAATATTGTTTGATGGGACACATGTTTAAAGAAAGAAAAAAACACGAGGGTATTTTACACCGTGAGACACGTAAGAATCTGTCCTAATCACAATAATATATTGTTTATTAAAGAAGATGCCTTCTTTTGCAGTTTGGTCACTAAAGTAAGAGATGCCTTTATTTAAGTGCTGACGTCGTTACAAATGACGTAATCTGCTAACGCTATATATCTTCGTGAAATCAAATCCCAATCGTGATTAATTCGATACCATAAATCTTGACTTTTTTTTTTCTTTTTACATTATCATAGAATATTTTAGTTGTGTTTTTGTATATCACCACCATATTTTGATCCATCGTAAAAAAAATTATACAAACTTAATTCACATCGTAAAAAAAATGATATTAAAAAGAAGTTGGCGGACAAAAATTAAAAGACTTAATTAAAACTTTTATTATAATAAGATCAAATTGAATAAAATAAATAAATAAATATAATAAGATAAAAAATTAAAATAAAATTTATAATGTAAGGACCTAAAAAATAAGTTTAGAGTATAAATGATATAATTAAAATGACACTTGAATATTTTATTATTAAAATGAAAAATGTATATCAATAAAAAAAAATAGTTATTCAGGTTTCACTAGAGAAGTTGGGCATAAACCAACACACCAACTATTCTTTCTTTTGGTCTTCTTACAAGATAAATAATTTGGGCTTTCTTTAGGGTTCCAAATAGCAAAGATAGGCTAGAATAATGTGCATTTAGCATAATAGGAGGTGTATATATCATTTTAGCTTGTTTTTAGCCCTTTAGGAAGTGATTTTGACATAGTTTCTAGAAGGACAAGCCTAGGGTGCGGGTTTGACTTAGTCAAACCCTAAGGCTGCACCTTTTTTAGTGTTTCTCATCCTACCTCTCATGCTTTTTCTCCAAGGCTCCTTCACCCATAAATAGGAGGTCTCCCTCATTGTATTTACAAGTTGAATTTGAATGAAGTAAAGAAACTCTGCACAAATTGTGTAAGCTCTTAATGAGGCCTATGTCCTCTTAGGTTTGAGGTCTTATCTTGAGTGATTGGAAAGCTCTCAAGTGGCGGCCGACACACTCATCTTGGAGCACATCACCCTCCAAGTGGCGTAACATTTCTCACCCACATCCATAAGTTTTCTCATTCCATTTTCCTTCCATTTCTCCATTCCATTTATGTTCTTATCTCTTTTTCTCTTAATTATTGTTCTCGGTTTTGACCTCATGAATATGAGTATGGTGCATCATTTGGGAGTCTATGTCCACCATTGATGTTAACCTTACCCCCTTTTCAATTCCGCAATTCCATTTTGTTCTCAGCATATCTTGTTTTTCATCTTTGCCTTCACACTTACTTAACCATTTGGTTAAGTTCGTGTTCAGTGGGAATTTTCCTTAGGTCATCACCTCTAATTGTTAAAATCTCAATCTTAAGTAAAGTGTCACATCTAAAAATGGTTAAATCTAAAATCAAATCACATCAACCTCCTTCATCAGAATGATGAACAGAGACCACCACTAGATTTTTGGCAATGGATAAAGTAATAGTGCTCGATTAGAATTTGGATTAGAATAAGTTCATTTTTGCTCATTCTTTCTTTGAGTCAGTTTTTGAGTTTTAGTGTTTACTTAAGTAGATGTGATTGCATGTGATGTTTATAGTTTCAGAGTCCTAGTGAAATGTTTGGATCATTAATCAGGAGTTTGTAGTGCAAGTTAAGTTATCCCTGTGCTATTTAGGAGTTGAAGTTCTTTGTGAGTATGCCTACTTCTAATTAGGTAAGGAAAGCTAGTTTTACTTTTCAATATAACCTTAGATTAGAAGATCCAGATGTTAAGGTAACATGGTCACAAACTTCAATTTTCTTCCAAGGTTTTTATTGAGTAAATTAAATTATTTTAATTTTAATTAAATGTGAAAGTATAGAGATGATAAATTTTTTTAATTTGGTAAATTTCAATGTTGATTGTGATGTGAACAACTTCTTGAATGTGTTTGAATTGTAGTATAAATCACTTGAAATATAAAAATTACCAAATGTTGGTTGTTTGAAATTGGATTTGAATTTCAATGAATTTGATTTAGAAATTATGAATGTATAGATATGTAGCTTCAAACATGACTTCAATAAGAGTACTTGTCCAACTCCGAGCAAGGTAACATCATTTCATTCTGATATGTTTTATAAAATACAAGTTTGAGTATAAGTTTTTGGTGAAATCTTGAAAGATATCAGTTTTGTGTGTTTTATTTATGCTAATTTCACTCAAGCGATAGATTTTCTCTTAAGCGAAAGATATGCGATCAAGCTAGATTAGGACAGTAAAATTCACCTTGCTCCTCGGGTCCATTTTCTCTTAAGCAAAAATGAAGTGAAAAATTGGCTTGCTCTCGAGTCTATTTTCACTCAACCAAAGGGATTCTCGCTCCAGTGAAAATAGTACTGGAACTGGACCTGTTCTCAACCTCATTTTTGCTTAAGCGATGAAATTTTCGCTCAAGAGAGTCCATTTTCGGTTAAGCTAAATTATTTTTGCTCAAGCTAAAAAAGTTTAAAAAGTTAAAAAAAAATCTAACTTTGAAAATTTCTTTTGGTATAATATTTTATAATTATTTATTGATTTAATTAAATTTTATGATTTTTTTATGTATGTAATTGAAAATAATTAGTTATGTGTTTGTGACTTTTAGATACCCTTTGATTAATTTAAAAATATAAACTGTTATGTAATTGAATGATGTACTAAGTATAGTATTATATATGAATTATGTAAAAATATGATTGAGACATAGTGTTTTCAGGAAAGAAAATGTCGGGTTGAGATTATTAGGAAGTGCATTGACTATGGAATCATCTAGAATAAGGTATTTTGATTTTCCTAGTATATTGGAATCATCTAGATGAAAATTACTAGGTCTTGAGAGTCGAAGGAGGTTCATATGATTTTGTCTTTGATTTGAAAAATAATTTGATATGGCAGGTCATATGACTTTACCTTGTCATATAAACTGATTTGATATTGAGATTTTTAAGTGCATAATTGTGTGGATTTCATAGTGAGGTAGTATGACAAGTAGAAATCTCTAAGTCTAAGTCAAGTATATATGTTTGTTGGTCAGTGGACTTTTGATATGAAAAATATTGACTGCTTTATTAAAATGTAATTAATGTATGGAAAGTTATGAATTACATATTTGTGATTAAGAGGTACAATTATGTTGAAAAAACTTTGAAACTCTAGGTTGGCCTACTTTCCGTTTTGTGTTTGTTTTAAAATCTGTGATGACATTGAGAACTCTAAAGATGATGTTACAAGTGGTAGAACTCCACATTGAGAAGATGGAGTGATCTACATTTATATTTTTGCTGGTTTGATTTTTGATATATTATTTAGGTGATGTAACTAAGGATGTTATATTTAATAGTATAAGAGCAGTTCATCCCTAGGATGATATAAGGGTAGTAGGTTCATTGTGTTTCTTCTGTTTATAGATATTTGTTTGAGTCTAAATTAGAAGGATATAGTGAAAAATTTGTAAATGAATGTTTGAAAATGGTTTTTGAAACAATGTTTGAACTTGAATTAAATGTATTTCTTAATAAAAAAAATAAAAGTATTAAGAATGAAAGAATCTTGGTCAAGTGTAAGGGTGCACAATCATAACTAAATCAAGATGATTTTCTATCTTAATTCTAAAAGTTTAATGTTGAGCATATGTTTAATTCTTGTGTGATATGTTTTATGTTATTAAGTGTTTGTTTATTGATTTGAAAGTTGTATATTAGATTAATAGTTTTATACCAATAATTGTTTTGATATAGTACTTTTATATGTTATAGGTGTTTTATTATTATTGATGAACTCAAATTCTAATTGAATTTGAGACACTTACATTTGAAGGATCTAGATATTATCTTTTGGATGAATTGATTATTTGTAAATTTAATTCTTATAGCTTGGGGAATAGAAAAAAAATATTTCAAGATCAAGAGATATAAAATGGACAGTTACCCAACAAACATGGAGTGAGTTGCAAGTTAGAGTTATTGGTACCATGGTTCAATTTCAAATATACAAGTTTTGACAATACATAAGTAGTATGTTGCTAGTTAAAGATTTAAACATTTGTTTCCAGAGGGAGCGTCAAGGTTAAGTTCCAAGATGAAAGTAGGAATATTCTTTGATCTAGTGCTTGAACGATGTTAATAACAATGACATATTATAAGATGGATCTAGCTATATAATAAAGCTTACAAGTAAATTGAAGATTTGATGGAGAAAATAATTTACCAGATCAAGTATTTCATCCTAAGAAGCATCAATGATATTGGTATAGAAGAAAGATGAGATGTATTGTGGTTAGATTATTGTTGGGTAAATGAAGTTTTTGAAAGGCAATAGACAAAGAAATTGTTTGGAAAAGAGCAAAGGTTTAGGGCATGATGGATGTTGTATAACTGATAGATATATGAAAGAATCGTATGATTTAGATTCAACACACTCATTTGTGTCAAGTATGTGTGTGGATGAGCTAGATGTTATTCAAGGGATGGATTGACTATTCGTCAATCACATTCTCATAGATTCAGCGGAAGGTAGTGTTTCCAAACTCCAAGGAATTAGAGTTTATGTCTACTCAACAAATTTGGAGTGAGTTAAAAAGGGGAACAAGATGTTTCTTAATCTAGACTCATATGTAAATTAATGATGAAAACAAAAAGTGAGAAATATACTAGTGATGGGGAAGTTTATCGATGTGTTTCTAGATGAAGTTGCAGGATTTCCTCTGTAGAGAAAAGTAGTTCTTCATTGATCTAGTGCTTGGAGTTGGACCAATATCAATGAGAACTTATAGAATGGCCCCAATTGAGTTGACTGAACTGAAGAAAACAAATTAGAGAGTTGCTAGAGAAACATCTGAGGATAATTTTGGAGATTTTAAGGGAGAAATAATTGTATGTTAAAGTTTTCTAAGCGTGAGTTTTGGTTGAAGGAAGTGAACTTCTTATGACATGTGATATCAACTAAGGGAATCTCAGTAGATTCAGCCAAGGTGAAAGGAATTCTTCAATGTGAATACCTTAAGACAGTTATCGAGGTAAGGAGTTTTATGGGTATAATTAAATACTATAAGAGGTACATTGAAGATTATTTTAAGGTAGCAACACCTTTGACACAGTTAACTCGCAAGGATCAAAATTTTACTTGGAATTGGAAGGTGCGAGCTTAGTTTTAGAGAAGTGAAGAGGAGATTCACTAATTCTCCAATGTTGGTAATTCCTGATAGAGAAAAACCTTTTGTTGTTTACTTTGATGTCTCCCATAAGATATTATACTGTGTTTTGATGTAGGAGGAGAAAGTAGTGACTTGTACTTCAAAGTATCTCAAAGTTCATGAGAGAAATTATACTACTCATGACTTAGAGTTAGTAGTTGTGGTTTTTCTTTGAAGATATGAACACATTAATTATAGGAAGCTCTGTTTCAGGTGTTTAGTAACAATGAAAGTTTGAAGTATTTATTTGATCAGAAAATAACTTAATATGAGACAAAAAAATATAAATAGAGTTTTTGAAGGATTTGTATTTTTAGTTAATGTACCATTAGGGAATGCTAATGTAGTTGCAAATGATCTGAGTAAACCCTAAATCAGTTCAAGAGTTAACCATGATTATTGAAGAACAAAAATTGATTGAGCAGTTTAGAGATCTGAAATTGGCGGTAAAATTTAATGTTAATCATATTAGTTATGGTAAGTTAACCATAACTAATAATTTCCTTGGAATGATCAAAGAAAATAAATTAGAGGATCTTAAACTGAAGCGTACTATTGAGGGTACATATTAGACTAAATATTTTATGATAGGAGAAAATGAGATGTTGAGATTAAGGGGCAAGATATGTACACCTATAAGCGAAGAGCTTAAAAAATTGATAGGGGGAGAGTCATCAAAGTCCTCTTAGTTTACACCCAGGTATGAATAAGATGTAGATTTGAAGAAATTCTTTTGGTGGTCAGGCATGGCGAAAAATATAGTTCAATATGTTGTTGCATGTCTAACATGTCAGGAAGGAAAAGTAGAGCATAAGAAGATCAATAGATTGCTACAGCAGTTAGATATTCCTGAGTAGAAATGAGATAACATTGTTATGGATTATTGTTAACATTTTGCCAAGATTAGTAAGGGGTCATGATGCAGTCGAGTAATAGTTGACTAAATGACAAGAGTGTTCAATTCCTTCTAGTTAATTTAAGGATATCAATGACCAAGTTGGCATAGTTGTATATCAAATAGATTGTGAGACTACATGTAGTGCCTTATAGTATTGTGTTTGATAAAGATCTCATGTTTACCTCTCGGTTTTGGCAGACTCTACAAAATTCCTTGGGAACTAGATTGAGCTATACATATCTTCCTAAAAAAGATGGGCATTCTGAGAGAATGATCCAATATTTATAAGATTTCTTAAGGATTTGTGTATTGGATCATCTAGTTAGTTTAGATGAAATGTTATCTCTGGTGGATTTTACATCTAATAATAACTATCATGCAAGTATTGGAATGGCAACATATGAAGCTTGGTATGGGAGGAAGTGCATAACTCCTTTATGTTGGAGTAAGGATGGTGAGACAGTCTTGGTTGGGCCAGAGTTACTTCAGTAGACCACTGAAAAGGTAAAACAAATTCAGGAGAGAATGAAAGCTTCTCAGAGTAGGCAATAATATTATGTAGATTAGAAGATAAAATCATTGGAGTTTGGAGTTGAAGACCCTGTATTCCTGAGAGTAACACCTATCAAGGGTGTAGGATGAGCTATCAGATCAAAAAAGTTATCTCTTACTTTTGTTGGACCTTATCATATTTTGAGAAAGATAGGTCTAGTAGCTTATGAATTGGCTTTGAACCCTCAGTTAGAAAACCTACATAATGTATTTCACGTGTCTTAACTTAGGAAGAATATATCTTATCCTAGTCATGTGTTGGAGGTGATTGATGTGCAAGTCAAGAAGAACTTATCTTTTGAGATTAGACCAATTTGGATTAAAGATCATTAGAGTAAAAAAAACTCAGACAATATCATCAATATGTTGAAAGCGTTGTGGGATGCCAAGTTTGGTGATTCAACTTGGGAAATGGAAGAAATCATGAGAGAAGCCTGTCCCTATCTCGTTTCTGGTAAATGAATTTTCAATGACAAATTTTTTTCTTGTTGGGGAGAATGTAAGGACCTAGAAAATACCATTAAAATAGAAATAATATAATTAAAATAACAACTGAATATTTTTATTATTAAAGTAAAAAGTGTATATAAATAGAAAAAATAGTTATTTAGGTTTCATTTTAATATAACCACTAGTTCTCTAAAAATTATTATTTTTTCCTCATCTGCCTTCTCTCTAAGATTATGACCACCTCTTTTATCAGAATGAAAATCATAGACCACCACTAGGTTCCATGCAGTGAGTAGAGTAATAATGCTCAATCAGAATTTGTAAGTTCATATTTGCTCATTTTATCCTTTGAGTTAGTTTTGAGTTTTAATGTTTACCTTAGTAGATGTGATTTCATGTGATGTGTATAGTTTCAATATTACTTCTTGTTAGTTCAGAGTTCTAGTGATATGTTTGGTTCATTGATTAAGACTCTGTGGTGCTAGTTAAGTTATCCCTATGCTCTTTAGGAGTTGAAACTCTTTGCGAGTACGCTTACTTCTACTCAGGTAAGGGAAAATATTTTTACTTTTCATTATAACCTTAGGTTAGAAGATTTGGATGTGAAGGTGAAGTGGTCACAAGCTTAAATTTTCTTCCAAGGTTTGTTATTGAGTAAATTAGAGTATTTTGATTGAAATTGAATGTGAAGTATAAAGATGATAGATTTTGTTGATTTGGTAAATTTCATGTTGATTGTGATATGAACAAGTTTTTGAATGTGTCTGAACTGTACTATGAATCACTTGAAATGTAAACATTACTGAATGTTGGTTTGTTGAAATTGGATTTGAATATGAAGGGTTTTGGTTTAGAAATTATGAATGTATAGATATGTAGGTTGACATAGGGGTTCAACTCGAACTATTCTCGACCTCATTTTCGCTCAAGCGAGGCCATTCTTATTCAAGCTAAGATTATTTTTACTCAAGCTAAAAAAAGTAATTTAAAAAAAAAAACAAATTCAAACTCTGAAATTTCGTTTTGAAATACTATTTTATTATCGTTTATTGTTTCAATTAAATTTTATGTAATTTTTTATATATACGTAATTGAAAACAACTAGTTATGTGTTTATGTGATTTTTAGATATCCTTGTATTATTTTAAAAATATAAATTGTTGTGTAGTTTAATGATGTATTGATTTGTAGTATTAGATATGATTTGTGTGAAAATTCGAGACAGTATTTTCATGAAAGGAAATACTATGTTGATATTGTTAGGATGTGCATTAATTAGGGATTAGTTTAGAAGGAGATATCTTCACTCTCCTGGTGTATTAGAATCAGATAGATGAAGAATATCGGGTGTTGAATGTCGAAGGATGTTCTTATGATTTTGTTTGTAGTTTTGAAAAATAATCTGGTCTGACAGGTCATAGGAATTAATCATGTCATATGAGGTAACCTAATATGGAGTATTTTTTGTGCATATAACTTTGTGGATTTCATAGTGAGGTAGTATAATAGATGCAAATATCTAAGTCTAAGTCAATGCACAAGTCTTTTGGAAGTAGAGTCAAGTGTCTATGTATGTTAGTTAGTGAATTTCTGACGCGGAGAATATTGATTATGAATTATTTATAGACACTTGGCTGCTTTGTTAAAACATAATGTATGGAAAGTGATGAATTACATATTTGTAATTGAAAGCTACAATTATGTTGGAAATTTTGAAACACTAGCTTACCCTACTTTCTGTTTTGTGTTTATTTTAAAATATGTGATTATCGTGTGTTACATAGGAGCAAATGCTGATGGTAAAACTCTACATTGAACAGATGAAGTGAACTACATTTATGTTTTTGTTTGTTTAGTTTTGTATATATTATTTATGTTGATGTAACTAGGGATGCTACATATACACTAAAATCTTAAACCCTAAAAAACCTAATTAGCTACCAATTAATTTAGATTCTAAAGTTGGTAGCTAAAATATTGGTAGTTAATTGACATCAATTTAGAAACTAGTTTATATATGTTTTATTAATAATAAAAACTACTTTAGATACCAATAATTTTTTAATCTCTAAAATAATGTCTAATTTAATGAATATAATAACTAATTATATTTTGTATCTAAAATTAATTTCTATTTTATAATTTTTTTAGTGTTACTTATCCAAACCATAGTTTGAAGGTCTAACTTCCAATGGAGAGATAATTAACATTATGTCTCCCTCATTTAAGCACTACACCATCAATTAAGTAATCACTTGAGTAGTATGACTTCTTACATTAAACTACTCACTTCCAAAATCCACATGGAGTCCTTATCATTGCAATCCCCAAAAATTAAACCTATATAATCAATATCTTCATTTGTTCAATTGTGGTAAAAAAAAACCTATTTCTCAATTGATTTAATAAGGGAATGAATTAAGAATCTTATTTCAAAATTTTGATATATCCTTCATTACCTCCTTAAACATGTGCTCAAATTATGGAAAGAATAAATGATTAATTTACAATTTTAAAGAGAGTGTATAAAGTTTAGATTTATAGGAAGGTATAATTAATAGAAAATGAAGAATTAATTATTTTAAACTTATTTATAAGCTCTTCTATAACCACTCATTAGTCGTTTAATTTAAACTCTAGTATCAATCTTAAATAAACTTGGTCTTACATATGTATTAATTTCATTTTAAACCTGGTTAGAAATATATATATATATATATATATAATAATAAAAATAATAAATTTTAGGGTAAAATATGTAATATAAAAAATACAATAGTTAAAAAATATATTTAAATTAGTCTATCCATAAATAAAATTTATGACTTTAACTCTGAAATTATAGTTGCTCTAATATTTATTTTATCAATAAAATTCAATCTATATTAAATATCATGTCAGCATGTTTCTATTTGTAATTTTATTAATGCAATTCTCCAAATATTTATAATTTAACAATTTGATGAAACAATTGTTAGCTATATAGTTTTTAACTACCAGCTTAAATTTGAGTTACTTTTGGTATCGAAACTACAATTAGCCATTAGCTAATATTTTATCCTATGCAATACACATCATATATATTTTATTTATGTAATACACTATATATCATTAATCTAAGTATAATTTTTATATGTAAAAAAATATTACTAATTTTTTTATTAAACATATTAGGTATCATTTAAAGTTTTCATATCTCACACTCTTATCCCAAAATTTCAACCATTATCGCTTACCTTCACTACATGAAAATCATTAAATAGCAACCAAATTTAAAGACAAAAAAATAATTAGTCACTACATTGACTAAATTAGATACTATTTTAGAGACTAAAAAGTTATATCTATCTAAAGTGGTTATTATTAAAAAAAATTATACAATAGTTTCTAAATTGGTAGCTAAATTAGCTACCAAGGTTTTAACTACAAATATTTTAGATTCTAAATTAGTTTCTAAAAGATTAGTAGAGACTAATTTAGAATACAAAGTAGTAAGTAGATAAGACCTTGGTAGCTAATAGTTAGATATCAATTTAGAAACTATTTTATCAATTTGTATTAATAATAGAAACTACTTTAGATATCAATCAATTTTTTTAGTTTATAAAATGGTATATAGTTTAGTTAAATAGTAACCAATTATTTTGATATCTAAAACTGATTTTTATTTAATAATTTTCTTGTAGTGCATGTACACATTCATAAAAGAAGGGAACAAAAGAACAAGAAGATACAAAAAAGTCAAATCAAACATATACTAAAGAGAACAATACCAACTAAGAAGGTTTACAAAATGTAAACTTTGAGAGGTTATTGCGCTTATTATTAACCTCAGCATTAGTAAGATGATCAACACGTTACGAAATATGTGAAACACACTAACATCTAAAGTAGAGCAAATCTTTCTCATTCTATTGCAACCAAAATCTAGAAAAATTATTATCCTTGAAAATCTTCACAATAAGAATAACAATGTTCAACTCAACATTTAATGTTTTTCAAATTCCAATATAAACAAGAAAAATTACTAATATATTCTTCTTTGTTATTCTGAAAGATACCTCTACTAGTAGTATAACTCAAATTGCCTCTAGTAGTACCATAAACATTAATCCTAACACATCTTGAAGAAAACATAAATCAATTCACCTGCTAAATTTGAGAAATTTAAAGAATATGGAATGTGTTTTGTTTTAATTTGAATGTCAAAGAACTTTAAAATATACATGAGAATAATATTTATTATACATATTCTAAATTTACTTTTATTTTGAATATACCACTTAACCAAATAAAAGCATAATCGAATTGAATAATTTTATGATTTCTAGAATTTCAAATAATCCAAACAATATAAATAATAACAAATCTTACTATATAAGTAATTATAAATCTTATTTCTTGAAAGATAAAAACTACAAGAAAAAAAATAAAAAATAATAATATCATCAATAGAAGATGAATAAGAGAGAAAAATCTTATAAATGAAATTCCAAAACCTTTTAGAATAATTACAATCAAAGAAGAAGTGATCATCACTCTTCTACTCTACATTTTACTATTTTTTTGTTATTCTATAACATATATATATTTAAAATTATTGACTTTTATAAATTTGAGTTATATAAGATATTTTTCTTCTGATAATGCATGAAATAAAATAAGCTTTTTTTATTAACTAAAATAAAATTAACAAGTAGTAATGGGATGAAATATTAGTTTGGTGTTATAAGTTATGTAATTTTTTGACATTGTCGTCGGTGTATGTCAGTCCAATCGTTTTTATGAATTTAAAAATGAAAAAAAAAATCCAAAAAAAAAAACTCTTTTTTAGTGTCTGTTATAAAGATGCCGTTTATTATGAAGAAACCATTTTGACCCGTTTGTTATAGTCTTTTTTCTCTTTTTTTTACAATGGTCACAATAAAATTAGAATTTACATTTTTTTATTTCCTGAAAAAGTGTGTAAAAATTCTATTTCAAACAATATTAGTTTCTAAAAGAGATATACGCGAAATGCAAAAAAATAAAGAGGGGCCTTGAGATATTGTATTATAATTGATCTCAATTATTTTAATACTCTCGCACTTTACATGAATCATGACATTGGCAAATAGGGTCCATAGTGCATAAAAATGCAAATACAAAATAGGTCCCACACACTATAATATATTTTTACTTTATGTATGTATTTAAAAGAATATTAAAGTATTGGTTTTCCATTCCTTTATATAAAGGTTAAACATTTGGAAGAATATAATACTAAAATATTGAACAAAGTAGTCCAGTGATATTAATTTTTTATTTTATTCTTTACTTTTTTTCACTCTTGTTTATTTCAGTAGTTTTTTGTGTCTCCACTACTATTTGATTTAGTAAGTTTTCTTAACCATTAGATAACAGTGTATTTGATTTGATGAAGAAAACCTAATTAGATATCTATTAGTAGAAAATTTAAATTCTTTAACATGATATCTTAAATTTTCTATTGAAAACAATAAAACTTTATATCTAAATTGTATATTCAATGGTTAAAACAAGAAGTAGTGATTGAATTAAAACAATTTCATATCGATAGATGAATATAGATTTTTTAATCATAGAGGTTTTTTTTTATTATTAAAATGGAGTTATTTTTAAAAAAATTATAAATTTGGACAAGTCGTGCAAACTTGACACAGCTTGATATATAAATTTCTTGTCAACTTGACATGATTTTTATCACGTCAACTTGAAGTCGTGTCAACTTAGTACGAATTTTGTCTCGTCAACCTAACTTATGTCAACTTGCATGACTTCTCTCACGTCAACCTAAAATTGTGCCAACTTGGCACGACTTGTTTAAATTTATATTTTTTTAAAAGCGATCTTATTTTGATCCTATTTTAATAAAACCTAAAAAAAAAAACCATAATGATAAAAAAAACCAAGCTCCTTTGATCAAACATGTAGGACAAATTTTCCATCTTAATGAGAAAGAGCATAAAATAGTGCGCCAACAACAAATGAAGTTGTGGGCACTTGGACACTGTTCTGTTTCTGTTTCTTATGTGAAAGGATACAAAACTGTGTTTACAAGCAGTCTTAATAAAATGGAAGTGGGTCCGTGGGTCCATGGGTCCATCCTTCGATTATATAAGTTCTGAATCATAATTGGAGATGTCAGAACACATGATACGCGTTTCAAATCCACTGTATCAAAACAGAGGAACCCAATTCTCTTTTGCTTTCACTTGATTTCCCTACCTTAACTTGGGTCTCACAAACAAAGATATTCCAACACCACCATGGTAAGAGCTCCTTATTTTGATAAAAATGGAACAAAGAAAGGAGCATGGAGTGAGGAAGAGGATAAGAAGCTTAGTGCTTATGTTGACAAATATGGCCACCCCAATTGGCGTCAACTTCCAAAGTTTGCAGGTTTTATAATAAGGACTTTCTTCATTCATGATTTTTTAATTTTGGTTTATTGCTTACTCTTTCTTCTGTGCAACAGGGTTGCAAAGATGTGGAAAAAGTTGCAGACTTCGATGGATGAATTACCTGCGCCCAAATCTAAAACGAGGGAACTATACCCCCAAGGAAGACCAAATCATCTCGGATTTGCATCAAAAGCATGGAAACAAGTTGGTCTTTTGTTGCTTCTATTAATTTTCAAAGTCACAATTTTGTCATCATTTTTTTTTTTTACATTGCTGAAAATATTGCCCACAAATATTCGGATAAGGCCCCAATTACAGTTGTAATAAGTCCAAAAATCTTGATGTTAAAGTCCAAACCAATTTTTAAATGCAATTTATAGTATCACATTGTTAAAGTTTGACTTATATAATATAAAACGACAAATCTAATATGAATTGAACAACAATGCTAACAAAACGGCTAAGATGGTGTAGAAAGGTTGCGTATTTTTCAAAAACCATGTTATTTACTTGCATAATCATTCAATTTGATTATGAAGTTTTGTTTCCACCGCAAATAAAGACATCAAATAATGTAGAATAGTTTCTTATATTCTATTTTTGGTGTTGCTATTATGTAAAAAACCAGACAACTATTCAACATTTTCAATAGTTTAACAATTGTTCATTACAATGAGAATTCGGTGATGAATAAAGGGTATTTTACTGATTTGTATTTGGTGTGAAATTTTGTGATAGATGGTCTCTGATTGCTGAAAGTCTACACGGAAGAACAGACAATGAGATAAAGAACTATTGGCACAGCCACCTAAAGAAGTTCCAAAACAGCAACATGAACACCTCTTGTGATGAAGATTTGAAGTCCATTGGATGCAAAGATTTTGAAATGGCAACGAACGAGGCTCTTGGTGTTGAATCTCTCCACATTTTGGAGAGCTCAGTGTCAATTTCCTCAGAAACTTCCTACACCGACCACAATTCCCCTTCACTTTCATCCTCTTCAAGTCACACGGAATCAACCATGAACTTGTGCAAGGAAGAAGAAAGCGTTGCTTCATTGGAAACATTGGATTCAGGGTTTAGTAGCAGTTTCTGGACCGAACCCTTCATTTCAGAAAACGCACTTGATCAAGATTATTTTCCCATTTCCTCTTACATGACAGAACCATTTTACTTGTGGTAGTTGTGACTCTAGAATTTGGTTAAAGTTATACAAGAAGTGGTCTTGCACATTTGCTCGTATGTTCTAGATTGGAGGAAATTTTTGGAAAATAGTTTACTCTTCTTCTTTCTTAATCTCCACAAGACAAAATAAAAAAAGAGATTTGTGTCAGCAACTTCGTTTTTGAGAACCACAATCACTCGTGTTAATGAGAGAAAACTTCATTTTATTATATTGTAAAATTAATATAGTTATGTATTCACTCTCTTAATATATTGTGATCTAAATTATATATACTATTGGTATGAGTTTTAAATAATTATTTTAAAGAAAAAATGTGTATAAAACAATAGTTTTCTATATTGTGCTTGATGAAAAAACATTTATAAATTTAAAAACTTCAAAATGATGTAAATTTAAATTGTCTTGATTTAAAATAATATGTCAACTCCATAGAAAAAGATCAAGAGGTTCAGTGTCAATATCATGTTCAAAGCACCTCGAAACATGATTATCTAAAAACACACAAAAAGGTATGACAATACACAATATGAGTAGAAAACAAATTAATATTCCAAAGGTTATGCGATTCTCATGAATGAAGGATCATAAGATACTTGAAGCCAGAAATATACTCAAGCTTCAGAAACTACAAAAGTTTTTTCCACTACTAGAAAAATGTTGAATACTAACCGAAATTAGTGATAGATTCTAATTAGATATCAATTTAGAAATTATTTATCAATAATAGAAAGTAATTTAGATACCAATAATTTTTTTAGTCTCTAAAATAGTATCAAATATAATCAATATAACAACTAATTTTTTTTTGTCTTTAAAATTAGTTTCTATTTAATAATTTTCTTGTAATGTTTAAGTCGTGTAATACCCTCTGTAATTATGTTAAAGTTGTAACTCTTGACACCATTTGTTTTAAGTTATATTTGGACATCGTAGAAAGCTTTCAAGACATTCAAGCTTTATTTATAAAGGAAGAAGCTTTCCACCAAGAACACAAAGAAAATGTAAGTTGATAACAATGGATAAAGATAAGAAAATGAAATAAAGATAAGAAAATGAAAGAACATGTCACTTTAGATGTAAAACTAAGGATAATTGCAATGAAGAGTCACCACTTAAATAATTTCTCCAAGATAAAAAAAATGGAAAAGAATTTCATATTCTCAAAATGTTCAAAATTCTACAAAATCTTATTTCAATTAATTTCAAGTATAATTTGTTACAAAGAGGAAACTCTTATTTATATGTGTGGAGTTAGACCGTCTGCTTACAAAAATGGATTAAGAAAAGAAAAATGTAATTTGTCCTTTCAAGCTCTCTTAGACACCTACTTTGATGTTGACATGTGAAGGAAGTTACAACCTTCACATGATGAGGTAGTTAGGTTCATGCATGTGCTTAACTACATTAATCATAAGTAATTTAATCACATGCATATGTATTTCTACTTCTTAGTTCACGTGTACCTACTCTAGAATCTCTTACAATATTTTATAATCTCTCAAACTTCTCATTTTCCATATGTTAATTGTGTTCTTAAGCTGTTGGATCCAGTGTTTACCACTAGGACAAAAGTTATATTTAATAGTTAAGACACCATTTTTCCTACTTAAGATCATAGCAGTTCAAACCCTACAGTTTGATTGTGACTAAACTCACAGAGCCTTAGTCATGTGACAATTAAAGTCACTTGCAACAAACTTCCTCTTAGCAATTGTCTCACTAGGAATCAAATTTGTAACATTGACATAGATACCAATTATTAGCTCTAGCACTTACTGATAACTGCTTAATTTCAGTAATATTTCATATTAAAATACAAGCACTTAAGAGGATTTATTGCTAATTTACATATAAAATAATTCTTAATTTATGAATTTATATCTTTTTACATTTTTTATGATCTTTATTTGAATAAGAGCATTTTATTCTAAAACTTGGTGTTAATTGCAGGTTTCTAGGAAAAATTGGAGATTTTGATTAAAGAAGAATGATTTGAGCTAAAAAAAAGAAAGTTGGAAGGTCCTAGAATGGAGAAAAGCGCCGAAAAAGCCAATTTTGCAACAAGAGTATCTCACTCATAAATATATTAGTGTTATTTTTACTTCTTTCCTATTGACCTCAACTTTCAAATCCTATTTAGCCGTATTAGTGTTTAACATGCAAGGAATTCAAAGAAGGAGTAAAGGGGAGAGTAAAATAAATTACAAAAGTAATTCAAGGATTCTCAACAAATGATACTATGATTGTTTTCTCAAACAACATATTCTATCATTTGATTAGTATTCCTACTTTATTGGGAGATGGTTTAAGCATGAAATATTTTTTGTATTATAATCTTCATACTTAACCTAAGATTCCTAGGATTTCTGAAACTAAATTATTTGTCTTGCTTTCAAAATGACAAGTACAGGGGATAACAAGAAAAAGAAAAGAATGAAGAAGAATTATTTTAAGAAGAATACAAGGAGCATGAAAAAAAACATTTCTTTATTTTCTCTCTTTTTTATTTATAAATTTTAATTTCTTTTAATATGGACTTTATTTGTAATTATAAAAGGGGTAAGAGGAGAGAAGAAAAGACAATGAAATCACATGTTAATTAGTGTTTGGAGAAGCAAGCTACACATGTATGAAAAGTATGAAAAAGACATGAATTACTCATATAACCCATGATCACGTATAAATCTAGAATTTGATAATTTTAAATATTTTTTCTTGTATTTGATTTGAATCTACAAAATAATTGTCAAGCCAGACCTTGCCGGAAGAATGATAGGATGGTCAGTAGAATTATCAGAGTTTGATATCCGGTATGAACCAAGAGTAGCGATCAAGTCTCAGTGGCTGACCGACTTCTTAGTCGAGCTTATGCCTCAATCTCATCAGCCTATTGGCTGGACGATCTATGTTGACGGGTCATCCAACAAAACATCTTGTGGGGCCGAAATCAAACAAGCTCTTAAGTTCAAATTCAGGGTCACCAACAATCAAGTTGAATATGAAGTTATCCTGATCTGCCTAAACCTAGCATACAATATGGGAGCTCGTGAGTTAACTTGTAGGAGCGACTCCCAACTCGTGGTCGGGCAAATGAAGGGAGAGTTCGAGGTGAAAAACCCATTGTTACAAAGATACTATCATACAGTATCTGGACTTATCTTCAAATTTGCAAAGGTAAATATGGAACACATCTACCGAAAGGATAATGTTACAGACAACACCTTGTCTCGGCTTTTCTGCGAAAATGAAAAGCCACCATCGATCAATTATCCAAGATGTTTGAAGGCTTTGAGTGTAGGTCTAACTGAGTGCCTATGAGCAACCGAAGTCGAAACTTGGATAACCCCTATCAAAAAATTTCTCGAGCTCGACACTTATGATCTAAACAAAAAGAAGACCATACAATAACGTTGTGCAAGATATACCATGATCGACCAAAACCTTTTTCAGCAGGGGTTATTTTTGGTCATTCCTGAAGTTTGTAACACACGACCAAGTGGAGTATAACTTAAAGGAAATCCACGAGGACGTATGTGGAAACCATTCGAGAGCCAGAACAATAGTTACGAAGGTCCTAAGAGTTGGGTACTTCTGGCTGACTACTCAAAATGAGTGCGCTATCTTTGTGAAAAAATGCCTCGAGTGTCAGGAACACGACACTTTGTCACACCTCAAGCCTGAATGGTCGTTTGTCGTATGGGGAATGGATATAATCGGTCTGTTCAGCTCGGGAAAAGGGCAAACCAAGTTCCTCTTGGTCGAGGTTGATTACTTTACCAAGTGGATCGAGGTCAAGCCCCTCGCATCAATCTCCACCTAGAATGTCTAGAATTTTGTATGGAAAAGCATATTGTGCCTGTTCAGCGTCCCTCACACCCATCATAACTGATAACGACCTCCAGTTCACCGATTACGAATGACTCAGCATAAAATCCATCACCAGCTCGGTTAAGCATCCTCAAACGAATGGGTAGGCGAAAGCGAGTAACAACAAGTTAAAGAAGTGTCTTGGGTTGGCTAAAGGGCACTGGACCAAGGAACTACTAGAGGCCCTTTGGGCATACCAGTGCATGCTCCAGACAACAACGCAAGAAACCCCGTATAGTCTAACATACAATATAGAGGCAATGATCCCAGTAGAAATTAGGGAACCCTACCTAAGAAGACAAGTGTTTGACTTGAATCTTAATTAGGAGAGCCTTACGGTCGGTCTCGATCTTATCAACAAATTATCAGACAAAAGCAGAATAATAGAAGAAGCGTGCAAGCTTCGAGATGCAAAAAGATACAACTCCAGATTGAAGTCAAAATTTTTTCAAAAGGGCGACCTCGTGTGGCGAATGCACAACGAGGTAAGAAAAACTTAGGGTAAATTCTCGACCAACTGGGAAGAACCCTTCTGAGTCCGAGGAGTAGCATCCGACAAGGCCTCATACTTAGAGTTATTATCAAGAAAAATGGTACCGAGGATGTCGAATTCCACGCACCTCAAATTTTACTACAGTTAAATAAAATTATGCACTCTTTCCTCACTCAGTCGTTTTATCCCTAAGGAGGGTTTTCGGTCAGGAAGGTTTTGGTGAGACATTTCTTATATCTCTTGTTTTTTCAGTTAAAACACAAGTTAAGGTCGAACATCGGCACATTAATTAAAAAAACTACAACATTTGGCTCGATCAAGGAAGCTTTGCCTTAATTAACAATCCCTCTTAATGCCTCAAAGACCCGACTCAGCCAAGGAAGCTTTGCCTTAATGGAAATCACTCCTAATGCCTCAAAGACTCGACTCAACTAAGGAAGTTTTGCCTTAATGGGAATCCCTCCCGAGACAAATTAAACAACTATCAATAACTCAAGCAACCAACTACACAGAGTAAATTGTTCGACTAAAGGCTATCATAATATTACCGGTAAATTTAACTTATTACTTGTTCATTCTATATGATTTTAATCTGACCGATAACAAGTTTGTTAATGGTAATTGATCGTTCAACATTGAAAAAATAAATATTTAAGAGAAAAAACATTTGATTAATTGAAAGAGAAGGGTGAGCCACATCCCGACCCCGAGGAAAAGCAAAAAAAGAAAGATGTTGAAGCCTAAGAATTAGTTGTCTTCATCTTCAACATCATGAATATCAACACTCATGCCAACTCCAGTGACAAGGATGTCTTCAGAGGCGACAAGTCGGCCCTCATGGAAAAGCATTGAAAAAAAAGAAGGGGGAGCCACATTGAAAAAACATTTGATTAATTGAAAGAGAAGGGGGAGCCACATCCCGGCCCCGAGGAAAAGAAAAAAAAGAAAGATGTTGAAGCCTAAGAATTAGTTGTCTTCATCTTCAACATCATGAATATCAACACTCATATCAGCTCCAGTGACGGGGATGTCTTCAGAGGTGACAAGTCGGCCCTCATGGATGCCTTTGTTTTCGTCAAACTCACCATCAAATTGCAATCCATGACACATGGTCTGTCAGATGACTTGATTGAAACTTGACTCGCACAAATCCAACACATTATCCTTGAATTTAACAAGTTAAGCTTCGATCGAATCCCTATCAGCCTCAATGGTCACCTTCTCAGTTACGACTTTCTCTAACTCAAGCTTCATCGCCGCCAGTCAGGCCTCACAGTCCTTTAGTTTGGCTGCTTGGCGCTTTTCTCTCTCCTCGGACTGAGCACATCTCAGATTGCTCAACTCCAGCTCAGCATCGGCCTTGGCCATCTTCAATTCAAAGGTCGAGACGACTTCCAGTGCCGACTTCAACGAATTGGAGTCTTCGTCCAACTCTTGCTCAAGGTGGGAGTTCTCCTTAGCTATCTACTGGTTGGACTCCTCATTGGCTAACCTTGTTAAGACCAGGGCTCGAGCCTGCATCTCAATGGCAGCCTAAAGGAGGTCGCGATGAGAAGTTGACTTCACCACCTCCTCCTCGTTTGGTGTCAAACCGACTTGAACTCCTTAGTAAAATTGAGACCCCCACCAAGTAATGGGGAAGGGCCCTCGATAGCAGCAACCAGTGAGAGGGAACTCAACCTAATCGGGGATGGAGGAGGTGGTGGATGCCTCAGAGTCCCATGAGGCGGCCGAGTGATGATGGCTATTGTCTTTCTTTTCCTCCTTCTGCTACTCTCACCCGAGTGCCAAATGGACTCGGTCACTCCAACATAATAGGGGTTGCCAGCATCCACTATTTCAATGTTGCCCTTCCCCCGTCGGGTGGCAGCATCCCGCTGCAACTCGGCCAACATAACATCAGTCTGGGGATTGTTCTGAGTCATGATACCTAATGAAGAAATATGCAAAACATATCATGAAATTTTCTCCACCGTTGGGACAACTTATACACATTCAAAAGCTTTCGGGTAGGGAGTCTCCTAGGCAATTTATCAAAGACAGAGTAGACCTTCAAGTCCTCGGCACTCGAAGAAGAACGAGGCCAATGGTTATACTGAGTGGGTGTCTTTGTCTATTAAAAGGGGAATTTGAACCGACCCTCACGGTCAAAGAAGAACTCCATACCTTCTGACTCTATGAAAATTTAAAAGAATTTACTCTTGAAGTTTTTGTAAGAAGAGGTGTATGGAACAAAAAGAATGTTCCCTGGTCGACTGATAAGCAATAATCAGCTTATAGGGTCGGTCGGGTGAGAGGTATAGTAATGTAAAAACCTTTCAGGAGATGGACAAAGGTAAAACGTATCACATACAAGCCAAAAGGCTTACAACGAAGCCCACGAGTTGGGATGAAGTTGCATAGGAGCGACATTGAGTGCTGGATAAACTCATTAAAAGGAAAAGCTATGTGGAGGTCAGTGAAGAAACAAGAATAGGCAAAGAGAAAAGGCGCTTCAGTAGGGGCTCGACTGATGCATACGTTGTTGACCGGGTGGTAGCAGTCTACCGATATGATACCATCAACGACATCCGATTTCAAAAGGCAAATCCTTTCCACAAAGGAAGCAATGGAGAAGTAATCGCAAAACTAAGTAAAGTACTCAGTGACCTTATGATCAACCTAATAGAACCCATTTCGATGGGACGACTCACTGATGACTTTTTACGACAAGTGTACCACGTTGTCACAAGTAATAATATGTCCCTAAGGACGGATATCGATCCCACAAAGAACAGTTGACTATTCAAGTAAAAGATTCGTTAAATATAAAAACATAATAATAAAAGTGTGTTTGAGAATTCTTATGATGGCTAGAATTAACAAGAAAACAAATTAAAGAGTTGTTGCTTCAACTTGAAAAATAGGGATTAGGTTTCATCTTTGTCACTTTCATGCATTTTGATTAGCATGGTAACATTATTTTCTTTTATTGAAATTGATGCCTGTATAAAATTCATTTATATCGATTACTCGCATATAAAATTATTAAGAATATTTACTAAATATCGATTCCTCACATATTTATAAAAACAACTTAGAATCAAGCTCAAACATTGATAGCAATTAACATTTCAAGTCTATTCCCAACACTCAAATATGTTATATATTATTGTTTAGGCTAGAACCATAAAAATACTTTCCAGTCAGATTTAAGATTCTAGATCACGCATTAGAAACAAAACAACAATACCAATAATCAATCAAGAACATAATATTATATCATATTTAAATATCACCTCAATACATAAGAGATTGAACGAATTAGTCCAAAAATTCACAGGGTAGAATTAGCCACACATCTTCTAGCACATTCTATTCTCCCAATTGGGTTACAAGTCACTCAATGGTGTTTTCCTCTTAATTTTGCACACTAGGGTTGAGCCTCTAGCCCCCCATTTAACCTAATTTACTAGGGTTAGGTGACTTCCTCTGTCGCGCTGATGGGCTAAATGATAAAAACATAAAATGACTCAATTTCTCTTACGCATTCTCGCTTGAGCGAGAATGAGCTCGCTTGGGTGAGAATCTTCATTGTTGAGTTCGACTTTTTTTCTCTTTTTGTGCATTACGGGCTTTCCAGCTTTCTCCTTTAAGCTTATCTTATTCTCTTTAGCCCAGTCATATCCATTCTTTCCTAAAAACCTTAAATTAACACCAAATTTGGAAATAAAATGCTCTTATTCAAATAAGGATCATAAAATATGTAAAAAAGTATAAATTCATAAATTATGGAATATTTTATATGTAAATTAGCAATTAATACTCATAAGTACCTATATTTTAATATGAAATATTATGAAAATTAGGCAGTTATCACTCACTTATTACAGTAGGGGTCAATCGGTCAACAGCCATTGTCAGATCATTAACTTTAATTGGGTTAATATCCAACGACACACCATCACTAGGATCAGAGGAACGCTCAGTCGCACCAACTGGGATGTCAACTTGAACAGAGCCAACACTGGGAGGCACATCCTGGATCACTCTGACCGACATAGGCTCGGTAGAAGATGACCCAAAATAAGAAGAGGCAAACGAAGTGGACTCGAAAGAACTAGAAGGGGGAGACATCACTATCCTCTCGGAGTAAATAGAACACACCTTGCCAGATTGAGAATCTTGAAAGTCAGAGCAAAAAATGTAAAGGACGAATGGTGGTGGACCACTATTTATAGGCGTTGAAACACCATAAACAGTGAAATGCCACTCTGCTCAGAACCATTAGATTTTTTCATATCCAACTGTCCTTATCTCCTCGTACGGTTTCGCACCTAAAAAACCTTAAGTCATCATGAGGCATGTTCCGTCAAATCCTCGACACCGCCAGCACATGACATCCTACCTCGGAAAGTGCAATGGTCACATCTAGATTCTTTGAGTGAACCTCTCAAGCCTAGGGGTAAAGTGTACTGGTCGGCACCATAAGAGATTCGAAAGTCTTGGTACTCAGTTATGGACGACCAACATGTTCAAAATGGATTAAGATCAAGAGGAGATCAACAAGTTTAAATCGTACGAAAAAATTTAGGTAATACTTTCTTAATCACGGTCCAAACGCTAATTCAGTCCAATAATAACGAGCTCATCATAAACATATAAATAGTCACAACTTTCGAGAAAAAAAAGGTACGACATTATTTTGTATTAATTGAACCGAACACTGAATATCGAGTATTTACTTTAACGTCAGAGCATCTTTTGCAGGTGCCCTCCCGACCGAGCCTACAAAAAAGGAGATCTTGATTGAAATAAAAGAATGAGAGCAGAAGAGAAGAAAAAAGAGTAAGCTAAACTAGTTCGAAAAGTATGAAAAGAAATACACAACGAATGAGAAAAAATTAAACAAATAAAAGTTCTCTCATTTTCTTTGATTAAAAAACATAATATATAGATAAAGTTATTTCATAACATTTTCTCTTTTGTAATTCTACTTATGTACAAGAACATAATATGTAAATAAAGTTATTTCATAGCATTCTCTCTTTTTTCGTAATTCTAGTTATTTGAATTATATCTTAATATCTTAAGATTCAAATACTAGTTCTTTAACTCATTTATCTTCAAGATAAATCTTCTATTTCGAGTGATATTTCGAGTGACGTATTCCTTCATTTCAGAAGTTTTTTCTGTCTTTTTTTTTCAATTATTTTTATGTTTTTGTTGATTTATATTTGTAGTCTATTTCATATTTCTATTAAATCCTAATTTTTTTGTTAATTTGTTCTTCTTAATTTTTAATTCATATATGTTATTCTTATATTGGTTGAAATTATTGATTCTAGTCTTTCACGGATTCAACTAATAATTTATTATAAAGATAAAACTATATGATCTATTTATCTCTTGTATTATGTTTCTATGTTTTTTTGAGCTTCTAATAATATTTATATATATTCTATTACAACATCTTCCCAAACTCATTTTGAAACTTCTCTTCCAAGATATGAGTAGAAGATGAAGGTCCATCCTCCATATCTTTTGAATACCCCTCAAGAAGCCAACACTCATTTTTGCGTAGAAATATATTATCAAAAGACATTAAAATGAATTAAACTATGTAGAAGCCCTCTCACATTCATCCATTCTTTTTGTCAATTCTTTTTCTGATAAAAAGAAATTAGAATAATGAACTCACACAGCTAAAAATCTCCAAGGTCAATCTTGAGAATTAAGGTTTTAAAACATGAACTAACTATAAATTATCGGGTTATGCGTAAAAAGATGTAAAATCTTCACAATTTTCCAGAGTTCTTAAATTGATATTACAGTTAAAAACATATTAAATAACAATTTAATTTAGATATGAAAATAAATTATGATTAAATATTATTTTATTGATTAAAAAATTATTCGTATGTAAAATGGTTTCTAAATGCTCTCTAAATTAACTACTAAATTTTAGCTACTAATATTTAATATTTTAAATTAGTCTTTAAAATACTAATAGAGACTAATTAAGAAAGTAGTTAAAATCTTGGTAGTTAATAATTAAATATTGTACTGGACAGAGTGCTCATGGCTCGGTGATCGGATCTCGGTGCATGGTAGATGCAAGTCAGCTCAATTGTTGGGCCAGAAAAGTGGGTCATGAGTTTGGTCCAATTTTATTGGTAAGTCCGTTGTGGCATAATTAAGATAATCTTTTTATATGTTAGTATAAGATTGCTAGTAAAGGGTTTTTTTTAACCTAAGGGTACGTATAGTACATATGTGGTGTCTAGGTCAAGTAAATATTTCTTTTAAACTTAAGTACGTGTGTTCTAGGGCACATATTGATTAAGTTGCATGTATGACAAAAGATAACGTTGCACCATGAGTAGGGTGCCCACGTAAGCAGAATATTCTCCTGATGTTGGTGAATGAGTTGGTGTCCTGCTGGCAGGTGGTTGTTCTGTTATTATTTTATGTTTTCCTTATAGATAGGATTCTTTTTTGTTATCGAACCTTGAGAGAAGGTGCCCATAAACATAATATTTTTTCCTGTTGAGTATGCTTTCAGTTGAGATTAGATTCTCATTAGAGAAAGATTTTACAAGAGATAAGCTATATAAGAGGCTTGAGACCTCTGGTAAAGGGACGTTGGTTTTGAGACTGAAATTGAATACTCCTTTAATTTAAGTAAGCCCTTACTGACTTAATCGTCGGAGTGTAATCAACAGGTAGGGCCCCCTCTGTTTCAATGGAGTCGCGTTCCAGTGCAACAAAACGTAGAACAGATTCCAAAAGAGACAGACCGAAGTTAGAGCTCGTCACCAAGGTCAACCGACGAGAAAGTTAACTAGCAAGAACATTTGGCACCCACCATGGGGCCCAATAAAACCTAATCCCATCCATAGTTGTGTTTGAATTTTCTGACGTAATAAGGAACACGAGGCAAGGTACTGGGATTTGAAGGGAATGACGCCCCCACCCTACAACAACTTATGGATACCGTGAAAGCTCTTGAAGAGGCCAATGAGTAGTACAAGCAAGAGTAGGAGCGGATCCAACGAGAAGCCAGAGCCCAGCAGGAAAGGCTAATGGAAGAAGTACTGGCGGAGGCAATGACAGAGGCTAAAGCTGAACAGGAAAAGCTCTTTGCGAAAGCTCGAGCTGAGCAGCTGCTAAGACAAGAACAGTTGATGGCGAAGATAGATGCTTCGCGAGCAAACAGTGAAAAACTGCGCAAGGCAATGAGGAATTGCACAAAGATTTACAACAACTTGATCAACGCTCTACGGCGGAGTGAGGTCCAAGTACACAACCAAGAGCCCGTCCCAAGCCATTCTCGCAAGCGATTATGGATGCCCTTTTGTCGGCGAGCTACATAACACCTAAGATCGTTTTCACGGGAGTAAAGGACCCTGAAAGCCATCTTACGGTGTTCAACACCTAGATGATCATTTCATAAGGAATAGGCACCATCCATTGCAAAATGTTCATGGGTACGTTCATGGGTACAACCCTCCAATGGTTTAGCGGCCTTCTTGACGGCCACATCACCTTCTTCGACCAATTTGCTGAGTTGTTTAGGGAAAAATTCATTGTTAACCAGGCCCAACCACTGGTCTCATTTGATCTCTTCAACGTGTAGCAGAGGTAGTGTGAGTCTCTAAAAAATTATTTGAACAGGTTTAAGGTGTTCATAGTGAAGCTCCAGACTCATGATGAGCCTCTGATGGTCAACACATTTGGGCAGGGAGTCATGGCAGGACCATTCAGTTACTCACCGAATCCGGCAATGACATTTGTTGAGATACGACGTCGAGTTGTCGCTCACATCAGCGCAGAGGAAGCAGTATCTGTGAAGCACAACAACACATATCTAAGGTAGACCAAGCCTAAAGAAGGTAGCCGAGCCCGATCTCTGAGGGTCAACGAAGCCACAACCAAGAAGTGGATAAACACAAGGTGAGCACCATACTCAACTAAGAAGAGTACGCCTAAGGCAAAAGCACAGGAAGATATAGCATTTTGACCAAAGTTTCGAATGACTTACAAGGAATTGTTGGATATGTCAAGGGTGGTGGAAAAATTGAGATTCCCTGAAAAGTCTGACAGGAACTTGGGGCCACGTAAGGATACCTGGTGCGAATTCCACAAAGGATTTGGGCACGATATGGAGCGATGCATAGCTTTAGTGATGGAGGAGGGCCAAGCACACCTACCCAAGCAAGCCAAGGAGAGCGTCTAGACCAAGACCAAGACCAAGGTGAGTGTCTAGGACATGAAGGTGAGCGTCTAGGACGTGAAGGAGGGAGGCTACCCTTGGAGCTAGACCGTCTAGGTCCCCTTACAAGATCAATGGCCAAACATATTCAAACACAAGCAAATGAGGCCA
>Ga0123342_1002174_pt1 | contig 32786 bp, 24 predicted proteins | sample Turbeawhitnodule_FD_89960 | JGI IMG/M metagenome (GOLD analysis project Ga0123342, IMG submission 89960) | Root nodule microbial communities of legume samples collected from Mexico - Turtle bean Mexico white nodule | ecosystem: Host-associated > Plants > Roots > Nodule | place: Mexico: Nepantla... | reverse complement strand
TTATTATTAATTTTTATAAATGATTAATTAATAATAATTTATAAATATGTAACAATTTATTTATTTAATATAAATCTATAACTCTATAGTAATTAATAACAATATGCAGTTTTGTAATTTTTTGGTTGTACATTTAAATTATTTTGCTTTTCATAATCTAATAAATATTTCATCTACATAATGAAAATTTAGTTACTATAAAAAAAAACTTGACACTGGCGTTAGCTTTTTTTCTAATAATAAATAAATAAATGAAACTCAATTTCGTAATCCGTCCATACCTTCTTGTTCTGATAACTTGTGAATTCTAAAGAAATTGGCCCGTCTGATACCGTATAATTTTTTGTTCTGCTTCATTAAATTATGTTTCAATTGTATATGTCTATTCTTTCCAAAGTAAGTTTTATGTTTAGTTATAGTTATTGTCGATGGGCAAGCCTTGCGGGTCCCTAAAAAACACAAGGCGAGTTCACTAATCTAGTCCACTCAATCGCTTAGGCTCACCTCGCATAATTCGTAATCCACATCTGAGGCCTAATCACATGGCCAACCAACTTGGCCCAAGAGCCGAGCTGACCTGCCTATGGCAAGTGCTGAGGTCCGACCACCGAGCTCTGAGCGCTCTGGTCCAGTACATTTTGTGTATAACACTTTGACAAAATTAGGGAACATGTTACCATTCATTTCTAGAAAGCGTTGGTGCTTTTGATTCTTCAAGGGTTTTTTTACTTCCTTGAGATTCTCCTCTTTCAACCTGTTGAAGGACAGAAGGTTGGGAGTGTTTGTGGCTTTTCTACTCATATCATTTAAAAAGCTTTCAATCTGATCATTGTCACCAGAGAACTAAGTCTCTAAGTGACCACCCTTGGTAGCACCTTTTGTTGCACGAGATTTGTCTCTCCATGGTGAGTGGGATGAAGAGGCCATGATGCAAGTAATTTTATGAAAATGCAGAGAAGAAAGAGCTATAGAATGTGTTCATGATAGGTGTTATGAATCCACACTTGATATATATACATGGAAAATGAAAATATTTAAGTTGGTTAGGTGAGTTTCTTTTCTTCAGAAAGAAAAATAAACTACTGCTTTTGAAACTGCAATTTGTCAGTTTAAAAAAAAAAAACAAATTTAACTGCACATAATGGCGATTGATAATACTTTAATTGCAGTTAATTTTTCAAAGAAAATAGCTAGATATTTTCATGGATAACCAGATTCTGATGCATATAACAAATGCATGTTCGATCGGTTGAATTTGGAGAAAAGAAATTGACAAATGACACACATAAGCATTTATGACAATTTATACAGAGAGTGACAAAGATGTAAATCAACTAGTTGAAACACATTTTAAACAGATTGAAAATATCAAATAGTTACTTCATTTTAAATTTGTTGAACATACAATAAACTAGTTCTTTTTTTTGAATAGTATAAAAAAATATCACCTTTTAATATGTGGAAATACAATGTACTTTGTTCCATTCCTTTATAGTGATCACTTTAACAGATCTAACCAATCATCATTGAGTTTGAATTGTGGAAACACAAAGTCTTTCTTTATTTCAGATATTTTTCCTTCAAGTACCATTGATGTTTCTTGGTTTTCAAAGATCCCTGCAAGAATAAATCAATGAGCAATATTTGGTCCCCTTATAAATTTGGGTCCGATAATATTAATTGAAACTTTAAGAACCCACTTTACAAGACCTTTAGGAATAACAAATCTTCTAGCTCTGCAAAACCTAACAATGTGACCCTTGTTTATATAATAAAAATAAGTTTTAACCAGTTTAACATATTTAACAACTGGTTTTCTGTTTTCAAAAAAACTTGTAAAGGGTCTGTTTTTGCAGCTTGGGTTGCAACCCAGACAAACAAAAACACATTTTTGTGAAGCAAGAACAATTTCAAAATTGGATTATCCTCTTGAAAAAATTTCCACATTTTTTAAAAGATAGTGAACCTTCTTTTGTAGGGAATCACAGGTTTCACAATTTCTTAAATCAACACACTTACAAGAAGAGTTTTTGTAAATGATTTCAAGATTTTCGAAATCAGTTTTTGAATGACTTAACTTTTCATCTAAGGTTTTAACTCGATTTTCCAACCAGATTTTAAACCTTTTAACTGATTCTTTAATAGGTTCAACCTGTTACTTCTTCATGAGCCTCTTTCAAACCATAAAGCAATTGACTATAATTTTCAAAATTAATAGAGGTATTTGAACTTACACTGCTTGTGTTTGAATCTTCAGTCATCAAGCATAGATTGGCTTCTTCATCATTCTTTGATAATGAACTTGAAGAAGAATTATAATTATCTTGCCAAGTAATATATGTTCTTTTGGCTTTTCATCTCTTCACATATTTTCTGTCAGCAACTCTTTTTTGCTTATAGTATTTAGACATTCAGCTTTGATATGTCCTTATTTGCCACAACCTAAACAAGTATAATTTGCAAAATTAAAATAAGTTGTTTTCGTGGAATTATACTTGTTTGAAGACTACGTCTAGTCCTTGTTGTTATTTTTCAAGAACTTACCAAATATCCTTGTCAACAGGTTAAGGGTTTTAGTGTCACTGTAGTCACTTAAATCTTGACCATTCTTTTATACTGCAGATTTTAAAGCAATGCTTTTCACATACTTTTCTTCACTTTCTTGTTCATTCAGTCCGTTCATCTCAAGATAATGCTTCCTGAGTTTTCCAAACAATGATGCAGTGGTTAGGGTAGTCAAGTCTTTTGATTCTGAGATGGAAATGACCTTTGGCTGCCATGACATATCCAAGCATTTAATGATCTTGATGTTCAATTCTTCTCTTTCAAAGACCTTGTCTTGACCAATTAAATGATTTACCATGAGTAAATCTTTTATGCACATATGAAACTATTTCTCCCTTCCTCATTCTAAATAACTCGTATTCTTGGATGAAGGCATGCCTCATTGCCCTTTTCACGTCTGTTGTTCCTTCATGGGACATGTCAAGGATGTCCTACCTTTCCTTTGCTGAGGCACGGTGAGAAACCCTGAAAAAATCAATAGAATTTATAGTAGAGGTTATGATGTTCTTTGCAATACAATCATATTGAGCCTTTTTTCCTTTAGTCTCATTTTACTGGGACCAAGGTTTTCAATAAAAAAATCATATTTTTCATATTTAGGAATATAAGGACCATTTGTGATAGCATCCTTGAGTCCTCTATCAATTGATTCAACAAAAAATTTCATTATAACTTACCAGAATTGATAGTTCAAACAAAAAATAGTGGTGGTATGTTTATAGGAGCAACTTCTCCAAAAGGTAGTTTTTCAGCCATTTTTAAAAAATATTTAGAATCGAAAGTTGAGTAAATTTCAAGAATTTAGCTCCTGATGCCAATTGTTAGAATATATGGATGAAACAAAAGGGAGGTGAATTGTTTTTGCAAAGACTGGTGTTAGGTTGAAAAGATCAATTAAATCAATCAATTGATTAACTTGTTCAACTGGTTATTAAAAGATTAATAATTCAATAATTAAAAATATAAACCTATTCTTTTTAGAAATCAATTGACTGTTTTATGCAGAATACACAAAAGAAAATATAAAACAAATTATCAAAGTAAGGAAGAGAGAATTCACACAAAGAAATTATATTGGTTAACTCTTAACTAAGAGCTACATCCAGTCCTCAGCACACCATTGAGAATTCACTAAGTAATCAAAATCATATTACAAAATAGCCAAGAGGGTTGATCTCGAACCCTTTAAGAACACAAAACACTCTCAACAAATACACAAATTTCATAAACACTATCTGAAACTATTTACAACACAATACAATATAAAAAATTGAATTTAGGATACGATTGGGGTTTACACAATTGAAAAGCAGTAGAAGAAATAACCCAAATTCCTATTTCACATAGTCTCAATGATCCAAGACTTCAAAGAATGATTCTAGACTTCAAAGAATGATTCTAAAAGCCTTTTGATTTTGTCTCTTGAAAAACGTATTCTTTAATCTCTCTTCTTGTTTTTAAAATGATAAAAAAGAAATCTTCATATATACTTCAAAAGATGGTTGAAAAAAGTTTTGCTAAAATGTTTGAAAATGAAATTAGTTAAAAGCATTTAAAAAAATGCTTGAAAATCATAATAACATTTTGCTAAAATTACTCAGTTGATTTTTAAAACAAATTGATTGCTTTCATTTTTTGTTAAAATCACAATATAAAAAACCAGTTCATTTATTTAAATAATTGATTTATTTTTCTTTATAGAAAGACAAAATAAAACAAATCATTTTTAAATCCTTTTAAAAAACTTAAGTGTTTTTCAGTCGGTTGATACGATAAATCAATCCGTTGCAAAACTTATTGCAGTCATCTGACTTAAACAAAAGCTATTTCAGATGTAATACGACACAACTAACTAAAATTAACACAGATTTGAAAAACAAAACTTTCAAACCATATGAACTTTGATCAAAGCTAGGTGCAAATTAATAACTCAAAATCAAGAGTTCCTTCCTATAATGAGGAGGCACAAACTGCGTGCGCATTCATTCCTTTAAATCATACCAAAAGACCACGACTGACCTCTTGTTCAAACCTGTTGAAGATAGGCTTTGGTGTCTCCAAATCTACGAGGATTGCTTGAAGGCCTGGATATTGCTTGTGTGAGTGCTCTAGGTAATTTGAATTTGTAATACCACTCTTTGTTATGACCCAAACTTATTTTAGTCAAGATCTTTTGAAAAAAGAGTGTTTTTTAAAGAAGTGGAAAAACAACCAGTTGTTTTATCGTTTCAATCGGTTGTTTTACACTTAGTGGGAGGATTTGGAAAGCTTGACTTTGTTTGACTTTGCTGTCAAACCAATTCAACTAGTTGTTTCGAGAAATCAACTGATTGATTTTGGAAAATCCTTAACATAATATGTTAAGTTTGTTAAAGTTGTCTTAAATAATTCAAAACTGATTTGGCTCTTGCTTTAAATGTTCTTAACAACTTTTTGGAGTATAAATAATCTGTTATACGCTCCTAGTTGTTATGAAATCAGATTGTACCTTTCAAATCAATTTTTCTCCAAGATTGCTTCAAGCTTTGGATTCTTTTAAAGAGTGGAATAGGATTGCTTTGTAAATTTTCAATTCAATCTTTTGATTGTATCAGGTGTGATCATTCCTTTTCTCTTTTGATCTCTGTAATTCTGTAAAGACTAGTGTGTGCAGATCTAGAAGGTGTTCGGATATGTGGTGTGTTGTTAGCCAAATGGGGTGTGTGTTCTTAAAGGATTCAAGATCACCTATTTGGTGTGTGGTTTGTAATCAAGGTTTTGATTGCTTAGTGGATTGCTCAGAGGTTTCTGGGAACTGGATGTAGCTCTTGGTTAAGAGTGATTTTTCTATCCCTTATCTCCTTTAAATCTGTTTTAGCTTGTTTTTATTCACTGTTGATAAAAACAACCAGTTAATTTGCATAAACAACCGGTTGATTTTCTGGAATCAACTTAAAACAGTTTTATTTGTTAGCTTATTTGGTTTCTTGTTCATTGATTCTTCATTGAACTTCACTCTACCTTCAATATTTGCGAAAAACGTTTAAGGCCTACAATTCTAACAAAACCAATGTCAATTACAGTTTGATGTCACCACTGCATGGCATAATCTAAAAATTCTAGGGAAGCGAACTCAACCTTTTGGTCCTCTTGGACCTCATACACATTGAAAATTTGTTCTACCTTAGCTTCCCATTCTAAATATACATTGGGATCGCTTTCCCCATTAAAACTATGCAATTTAATAAAAGGGAAAAAAGGCTTCGATGATGGATGTTGGTGGCGCCTCTCTTCAAAGTTATGCACTCTCCAATCTTAGTCTTCTTCTTGACTCCCATAGTGCGTGTAACTTCTAAAGGATCTTCTTTGTTCCCATCTCCTTCCTCTATGTTGTCTTTCTTGAGCCACTTCTAGTCTTTGCAACCTTTCCACCAATTGCCTTATCTCCTCTTCTTTTTGGGCCAAGGTCCTCCTGGTTTCTGCAAGTTCTCCCAATAGAAAATCCTTTTGAAGAGATTGTGGCTTTGAAGATTCTCCCGAAGACAAATGCGTCATAATTTGCACCAAAAAGGAAACAAACAATTAGTGAAAAAGAACAACAATTTTATATACTCCTCACTTGTGTCACTCGACAATTTTAGTAAAGGAGGAAAGAATTGCAATGCACTCAAGAAATATTTGCACTCAAAACACAAAGGTCTACACTTGGTAGCAAGCACTCCAAGTGAAAGATGACAAAGCTATTACACTTGCTTACTCAAGATTCCCCCAACAAAACTTAAGAAAATTTGAAAGACAAGCAAGAAAAGATTAAAAGCAAGAAAGCTAAACCAAATTAGAAATAAGATGAAGACAAAACTTTAACAAGACAAGCAAGAAAAGTACAAAAAAGACTCAAAGAAAACTTACTTAAACTTAAATTATGAAGATTTGGAATTTCCTAGAAATTAAGAAAGTAAGAGGGATGAAACTTCACAGTTATGAACACAATTTGCCATATACGTAGAATCCTATTTAGAAATTTGCAAAGTGAAATTTGAAATGTGAATGCTTCTTAAAACTCTTTTATCTTTGTTTTTCTTTATGGATTCAAAAGTCTCATATCCTTTTTGTATGCATATTTTCTTTTGTTGTCATTCCAATTTTCACTTTTCAAAAAGATGTTAGGTTTGGATTCAAATCATATGAACACTTGCATTTTATGTTTGGAATTAAATCAACCACGGCTCACAACTTCCCATTTTTTTTAACTCTTCACAATTAAAATCAAAATAAGTAGAAAGAGTCATAGAACACTAAGAACAAATGACTCAAGCAAAAGATGTAAGGAAAAAAAATTGACACAAAATAAAATTCAAAAGTGAAATTTTAAGTACTTAATGAATAAAAATGGGGAATTGTGGATGACAAGAATGTAAAGGCAGAAAATAAATTGCTTGAAAGTAAAAGCAAGAATTTAAATGTGCTGAAAAAATAAATTTATGAAATCAAGTCAAAGCAAATAAGCACAAAATAACCATGCTCTGGATACCACATGATGTCAGTTGATTTTATGATTGCACATTTTAATTGGTTGCTCTTGTTTATGATTTTGAGATTAGCAATTTAAGGTGAGAACCCTAAGAAGATTCCCACTAGAAACGAACTTAACCAAGTGGTTAAGTAAGTGTGAAGGTTCACTTCAGAAGGGCAAAGAGAAAAACACAAGAATAAGGTAATTATAATGTAAGGGGTGGAATTTAAGAACAATGGAAGTAAAGGATGAATGAAGATGACCGAATGAAAAAAGACACAAACAAGAACATAAAGAATAAAGTAAATGGGGAAATGGAAAGGAATAGAAAAGATGAGATGAAGAAAGCTTATGGAGATTGGGAAAGATGAACACACCACTTGGAGGGTGGGAAACTCCAAGATAAGTGAGGAAGAGTTGCGCCACTTGAAATTCTCACACACTCAAGATAAGACCCCAATTCATTTAGGAGACAAAGTTCACTAATCACTCAAGTAGAGTTTCTTTACTATATTAAAATCTAGCTCAAAATACATGAGGTAAGGCACCATATTTATAGGAATGGGTGCCTTGGTGGGCAAAATGGGGGAGGGGTAGAAAAGGTATATGAGAGGGGCGACCTAGGTCAATGTTGCCCCCAGTCCTAGCTTCTAGAAGCTAGGGCTACCTTCTAACCCTAATGGACTAGGCACAAGCTAAAATGATAACTACACCTCTTATTATGCTAAATGGACCATACTCTACTGAAATTAAAAACAAAGAGACTAGCTGGTGCTCAGCTCGAATGGCTTGGGCTCTAGTCCTGATTATCATTTGAGGAATGATGGACCCTGAAGCACTGGCTAGTGGTGGGTCCTGACCTAGCCCTGGATCCTGTGTCATGCTCCTGGTCATCCTTCTAGAGGGTTGGGCTTGGTCAGTGGATGCTCTATCTCTCAGGTTTTCATCACTTTGTCATTAGTCAGGCAAGCCAAGGCAAATTCTTGGCAGAATAACCTCAAAAAGTCACGATGAAGGAAGTCTTCGTCATGGACTGTTAACCTGTTTTTGTCTTCGTCTGGCTAAGAACCCCATGTATTATTTCAGCTCACTGCACTCCTAATTGACCTCATTCAAGTATACTTTCCACAAACCACTTTTAACTTAACACATGTATTCTTTTTACAAGTCACTCCTTAATTCAAATTTTCTCTTTGGATATGTAATTTATGTTTTTGTTATATAATATATACTTAAAAGTTAAAACTTTAATGTAAATTATTGTTTAATTTTAAATATTTAATGTGGGAGTTGTTAGAGGTTGCTCGAGGTACGTGGACTATGGTGGCATTTTAATAGGTAGTCAGGGTGAGTATATTGACTATTTGAGTTCATAAATCTTTATAAGGTGGGATTATAGGAGCCATTCTAGCTATTAAACTCTCTTCTGGGTTACTGGATATAGGGATGTTTAGCTTGAATGTGATTCCTCTTTGTTGTGTCAAGCTTTTTCTTTTCCTGTGTTGCTTGTCTCCTAGTCCATTAGAGGTGGATGGAGAAAATTCATGAAGACTTGTGAGGTTCAAGATATCCCACATCTTTTGTGAAGGGAGTCGGTATGCAAATAAACTTGTTAATCTTGGGATTGAGAAAAAGTTAGATTTCAAGTGGTTTAATGTCATACCTTCTATTATTAGCTTACTTTTATTCATAATAGGTTTCAACTCCTCTTGTTCTGGTGGGTCTAGTTCTTTGTATGTTCTCTACATGAGTTTGTTTTCATTCTTGTTTTCTCTTTTTTTTAATGAAATGTTGTTTTTTTTTGGTAGTAGATAGTTGAATTTTGGGGTGAGTCTAGCTCAAATGCCAAAGTTCATAAATATGTCTAACATGAATTTTATTAAAAAAAATATTAATGTGGGAGAAGGACAAATATATATCAAAATATATATATATATATATAAACTTATTTTAGAATTTCAAATTTTACGATTTTAAGTTATTCTTCGTTTCTACATTTACAGAATATAACCAACATAAATTTGTTAGATAAAAAAATAGAACACAAGGATCCCACCATAAAAAAACAAAAAAAAAAACAGATTTACTTTTTTCATTTAAAATATAAAAGGATGATATTAAATTAGAAAATACGGCACACATTTATATTACAATCCAAAATGAATTTTATCATTTGAATATTACGTAATTAAAGAAAGATAATATAATTGTGGTTCTTACTTAGTCACGTTATTATTGAACAACTTAGAGTTTAAGGAATTCCAAATAATTTAATATTTTTAAGTTAGACTTCATTATTAGGCTAAGTTGCTAAAAGAAACAACAAAGAAATTTTTTAAGCAATTTAAGCATAGAAACACATGAAATCCCTCTAGAAGAAGAGTTAGTCGATGCAACCCTTAATCATCTCGTAATTGGAGATGCTCAAAATTTTCCCAATATCTAGAATGTTGAACCAACTTTTGCATTGCATTGGTGAAGAAAATAATGATCATAGCATGTAGACTGATGTTAGCCAAAGATAGTAAAGTTGGTAATTCTAACGTATTCTTAGTTATTTATCCGCCACACATTATTCCTAACATATCTCTATTATTAGTTAAAATTTATCATACATTATTAAATCGTAAGTAAGTAAATTTATCTATTAAAAAAAATATTAGAAAATGTGTTTAAAAAATATACTAATAAGTGCAGCAGCTATTACCATTTCATATTACTATAAAAACCTAGGCGACACGCAGCAGAAAATAACTCTTCGGCATTGTTTCGCTCAGTTACAAAGTACGCATAAGAGCAGCAACTCCAAACAGATTCAAATGCAAGAAATTTCCCCTTTCTACATCGAACATTGCTAGTTTCCAAATCAAGTAACTCAAAACACCAAAAAGAAAAATTGTTCCTTGAACTCATGAATCCCACATTCTACTTTTACCTAGTGAATCCAATTTACATTATAGCATCGATTAACTTAACTTTGGTTGCCTTATTACATTTGCAAGGAAAACAGACAATCATCACTTAGCCTGCATCATGCCCATTATCCAGTCCTCACTCAGGACCAATGATGATTTATTAGGCAATCTAATGGCCAATATGTACTCGAGATCCATTAGACATTGCACTGCCAGAGGTGTTTCCCATAATTTTCACACTACTATTCTCCAATCCACTTTTAAGCCAAGCAAGGTTACTGATGTCTGCAGCGATTGCAGCCAACTCAAAATTTGGAAAAGATGGGGGTTCGGAAAATTCAATGAATTCCGGTCCCAACAAAGAGCTTTCGGACTTTCTACCATTTGGAGCAGCACAGCAACCATGGCCACACTGGTGAGGTACTGCCTGGTCACCACAAATTCCTTCAAGCATTCTACAAAATTCCATATCTGGTCTTGAAGATTGTAAAATGGGTCCTTGCATCGGGACAGGTCTTTGAATTGATGTTGAGGGCTGTATAACATCATACGAGTGATAAACGTTGAAAGCACTTACACGAGCTACTGGCCGAAAAAGGGTAGGTGGATCCTTGACTTTGTGGTGTAATTGGCCCTCAGCTTGTGCTTTACCATCAGATTTATCATCCATGATCTCCACAGAACTGACATCTCTCCCTTCTGAGGATTTCAAAGAAACATCCCCACATGATAGAGTGTCTTCCGAGGATGCTTTTGCTTTCTCCAAGCTAGCATCTTCCATAAAGTTACCAGATTCTAATTTTATCTTATCAAGTTCAACTCCCCGACGCCTCAGAGTGGAATTCCAGTGGTTCTTAATGGCATTATCCGTTCTTCCAGGTAGAAGCCTGGCAATGGCTGCCCATTTGTTCCCATGGATTGCATGAGCAGCAACTATGATTCTGTCCTCCTCATCTGAAAAGAATTGTATTTGTTAAGCTTATACCTATACGAGAGTGGCATGATACGATCAAATAGATGACACCTCGTAGTTTCTAAGCAAATATATCACACAACAGTGCTTGCCGTGTGAGGTACGTTACAAACATATTTCAATGCAATGCATGTTTGTTGAATAGTGGATTTTTATGCCTCGAATCATCACATAATGTAGACACTTATAATTTGTTCCTGGTTCAGCATATTTGCACACACAAAAATTGTGGCTTATATTTAGACACAAGTTGAAGAGAAAAGTTGTTCTAAGACAACCCAGCAAATGTTGATATAAAAACAATCAGTGAAGTGAATATATTTTAGTCGGTGCTTCCAGAAAGAAGTACGACAAATGCGACAGAATATTACTTGTGATAACAGAATTGGAATAACTAATTAACTAACCATAAAAAATTAATAACAGGTCAAAGCTCAGATATAGTACTACAGGTATTGGCCATACTGTTCTTCAATAAAATTGACCCAGTGTTATATTTCATTTCAATGTGTTGTCAACCTCATTGCAGCCTTCAATTTCATATCACCAACTACCATTGGCATCACGATATCGCACATAATAATTTTATCAGAGAAAATAACAAGAAGTACTATGTTATCATACTAAAGTTATTATTGGAAATTGATTGAAAACCACAAACTTTTTGACGAGCCTCATTCTCAAGCACCACCTATGTTTTCTCTCTTTCAAGAGGATTCAAAGCATGTCAAGCCCTAGTAAGGTTCATCGCTTTGTATCAAATTAAACATCATGCTCTAATGCCTGTTTTGGCCCTTGTCTATTACTTTGAGCTTTATTCTCACTCCTATGAAAGTAGACCTTAAGTTTAATTCAACCTTACAAAATTGACTTGGTAAGATGAGATTTGCACCCACCTTATACATTATAATTTGTGGGATCTTCAACACATTCCTTCACGTCGAGGACATTGAGCGTGGGAATAGAGGGGAACCCAATAGTAGGTGGACTAATAGGCCCACCAAATCTTGCTAGGATAGGCTCTAATACTATCCTATGAAAGTAAACTTTAAGCTTAACTCAACAAAACCAACTTGGTACGCTGAGGTTTTCATCGACCTATATAATAATATTTGATCATATCTCTAAATGATATGAGATCTCCAACACTTTGAAACATACTATCTAGGCGTGACACTTCATGATGAGTGTGCATGAATGAGAATGATCTTTATTAGCTTTAAATAAATAGAATGCTTGTTTGTAAAATAGAATTTACTTTGATTGTAATTTTTAGAAATAGAACATACTTTCATTGAATTTTCTTTCATGTATAAAATATTGAGCCTGCTATGTCCAATAAAACTTGGGGTGTGGACTTTGGAAGACAAGGACGCAAGGCAATGTAGTTAAAATCGTGATGAAAATCGCAAAATCGTACGATGCAGCGAGTTCGGAGGCCAAACCGAGGTGACTTGAATGGCGGATCAACGTCGGAGCGGATTGGGTTGCGTCGCCGCACAACTCGGTGGATTGCTGCATTGGAGGTCGCCGTCAAGCTGCCTCGTACCCTAGCACGGCATGTTGTTTGCCCTAACTTTTTTAACCTAGCGCGGCCCAGTGCGACCCAAATCATATTTTTGAGTGAGTGAAGCAGGAAAGAGTAGAGAGAAGAGTGAAAATTAGTGAAGAAAAAGTCACAATTAGAAACCCTAAAGAGAGAACAAGCAAACCGCACCGTAGAACTCCACCGACACCGTTGTCGCGCTCGCGTTCTCCGCCACCGCCCATCGTCGCTGATCGCGTTCTCCTCTTCTCTCTCATTCTTCATCTCAGTCACAGTGTGTTAGGATCCCAGGAAAAAGCTACCAAAAAACACAAAGACACCAACAATTCACTAAATATTCCTCAGTTTATTGTTTTTTCATTGTTACAAAAAGAATGCCTTCAAAGGGAACAAACTCCCTTTCGCACAGGACTGCTCCTGTCACAGAATTCTAAAATAAAAAAACTCCCTTTTCCCAAAGCCTGTTGGTCTTTAAAGACCAACCATACCCAACCCACTAACCAACCGCCTCCCTTAATGGTTCCTATTTTTATTTCTCCTATGATATACCTTCCATGTATTTTCCTTATTCTTATTCTCTGTCCTAACAATACTCCCCTCTATCAAAACAACCTTATCCTCAAGGTTGAATTCAGGAAATTGTTCTTTGATTGTCGTCACATCCTCCCAAGTAGTTGTGTCCCTCTCTCCTTCATTCCACTTTAATAATAGCTGTGGAATATATGCTCCTTGGACGAATAATTCTCGTCTATCCAATATTTTGTTGGATACAATTTCTCTGCAGGGCCTTGAAACTCCCTAGGGAGTTCGGGTTGAACTTCTTGTGTCCCTACTGCTAACTTAAGTTGAGATACATGGAAGACCGGGTGTATTCGAGCTGTTTCTGGCAATTGTAGTCAAAAAGCCACCGTCCCTACCGCAACCACCACTGGGAACAGGCCATAATACTTGGTTGCTAGCTTTGGATGCAATTTGTTCGACATTGACAGCTGCCGATGGGGCCTGAGTTTTAAGTAAACCATATCACCTACTTTAATTGGGGAAGGTCTCCTATGGCGGTTGGCATGTTTGGACATCAAATCCTGCGCTCTTTCCAGGTGAAATTTAAGTTGTGAGAGGGCCTCATCCCGGTTCATTAAATCATGTTCCACCACTTCTACCATCGTCTCTCTTGGAACAAAGCGTGCCAAGGATGGAGGTGGTCAGCCATACACTACTTCAAACGGTGTACACTTCGTCGCTCCATGAAAACTGGTGTTATACCAGTATTTCGCCCAAGGTAAGAAAGTCGCCCATAATTTAGGTTGTTCCGAACTAAAACAACGTAGGCATGTTTCCAACGTTCTATTCAAAACTTCCATTTGACCGTCAGTTTCGGGGGGATAGGTCGTGCTCATCTTCAACGTCGTTCCTTGCAACTTAAACAATTCTTTCCAAAACAAACTTAGAAAAGTTGGGTCCCGATCACTAACTATGGATGTGGGAATGCCATGTAATCTCACTATCTCCTTAACAAAAACCTCCGCAATAGATCTCGCAGAATATGGATGTTTAAGGGCGACAAAATGACCATACTTGCTAAGGCCATCCACCACCACCAAAATTGCGTCCTTCCCACCTGATTTAGGAAGTCTGACAATGAAATCCATACTTATTTTCTCCCACACAGTTTTCGGAATTGGTAGAGTTTGGAGTAGTCCTTGTGGTGAACACGCTTGATACTTGCTCTGCTGGCAAACTGCGCGAGCCTGAATGTAGTCCGTGATGCTTTTCTTCATGCCCATCCAGTACGACTGACCTATCCTTCTGAAGGTGCGGAACATTCATGAATGTCCCCCCAATGGAGTCGTATGGTATTCGTGTAGTAACTTGCGAATTCAACTGGAAGACATCGATAACACTAATCTACCCTTGTAATGAAGCCTCCCATTTTTCAGGGTATAGTTCCCATGTGTCTCTGGGTTGCTATCCAATTCCTCCATGATCTTCTTTAGGGTAGGATCTTGCCGATTTTCTTCTTCCACTAATTTAATGTCCCTCCAATAAGGTTTGGACAAAACATTGATCTCCTTAACTCTGTCTTCCTCTTCCTCCAATCTTCAAGATAACGCGTCTGCTACCCTATTGAATGCTCCCGGTTTGTACACAATGTCAAAGTCATACCTCATCAACTTTGCTAACAAATTCTGTTGGTTCTGGGTGGTTATTCATTGTTCCAGAAGGTATCTCAGACTCTTCTGGTCAGTATAAACTGTGAACCGCCGCCCTATCAAATACGGTCTCCAGTGTTGAATAGCCAACACTAAGGCCATTAACTCCTTTTCATTGACAGATTTGGTTAGTGAAGTCTCGGCTAAGGCTTTACTGAAAAAAGCAATAGGTTGTTTGTTCTGAGATAGCAATGCTCCTAGACCTGTTCCAGACACATCACATTCAATACAGAAAGCTTGACTGAAATCTGGCATCTTCAACACCGGAGTTATGCTGACTGTTGTTTTCAACTTGTGTAAGGCTTTCGTGCTTTTTGTTGTCCACACAAAACATCCCTTTCTTAACAATTGCGTTAAAGGCTTGGCCATTTTTCCATAGTGATAAATGAATCTCCTATAGTAACCCGTGAGACCCAAAAATCCTCTTAGGGCCTTCAAGGACTTAAGTATTGGCCATTGCAACAATCTTCTGGGGATCCATTTGAACCACTGGTGGTGTTGCAGCGTCTCTAAAACCTGCTTCAAATGGGTCAGGTGTTCCTCCCAAGTTTTGCTATAGATCAGGATATCAGCAAAGAAAACCAAAACAAACCCCCTCAAATAAGCCTGTAGAATGTCGTTCATGGTGCACTGGAAGGTGGCAGGCGCGTTTGTCAACCCAAATGACATAACAAGTGATTCATAGTGTCCATGGTGGGTACGGAAAGCGGTCTTCTATATATCCGATTTGTGCATGCGAATTCGGTGATATCCTACCCTGAGGTCCACCTTAGAAAAATACTGCGCCCCACATAGTTTGTCTAGCAGTTCCTCTATCACCGGAATAGGGAATTTATCCGAAATGGTTGTTATTAAAAGGAAAAGAAAGAATAGGGTAAATCTCTTGTGTATATTGAACACATAGGGTTATGTTTATATAGGAAAATAAACATATGGGCTAAGCCCATTACATAAATAGAGATATCTAGGAATATCTATAATATCTCATAATATCTAATTATATTAGATAATATCTAATTATATCTAATAATATCTAATTATATCTAATAATATCTAATAATATCTAATAATATCTAATAATATCTAATAATATCTAATAATATCTAATAATATCTAACAGTTACCTTGTTTAAAGCCCTGTAATCCACACAAAACCTCCAGCTTCCATCCTTCTTCTTCACGAGTATCACCGGACTAGAATAGGGGCTATTACTGGGTCTAATTATTCTGATCTTCATCATTTCCTCCACCTGTTTTTCTATCTCCATTTTCAGCAGGTGGGGATATCTATACGGTCTTACATTGATAGGATTCATCCCAGCTTTGATCGAAATTTTATGGTCAACTTCTCTGTTGGGCGGTAGCTGTGTGGGTTCTTCAAAAACCCCTTCATATATATTCCTTTCAGACCTTCTCCAACTCTGCTGCTTGTGACCCCTTTAAATCGGCAAAACTCTGGTTATTTTTGGACTGGTCTGGGATTGAATGTTCAACATTTTCTATTCCCCACACAAAGGACACCGCTTCAATTTCTTTCTCTTTTTTGAGGGCTTTTGGAGTCACCAACATTCGAGCTAATTTGGGCTCTCCACAGATGTGCACTTGCTTTCCTCCCCTGCAGAAAATTATGGTCAAAGTCTTCCAGTTAATTTTCACTTCCCCCAGAGTCGCCAACCATGCCACTCCCAAGATCATGTCCACCCCTCCTAGCTCAAATACGAAAAATTTCTCCTTGATTCCATAGGTTCCCAACTATAACTCTACCTTAGGACAACATCCGCTTGTAGATTTTTTGTGGCCATCCCCTAGCCTCACAGTATAAGTCAGTGTTGATTCAATGTGTAAACCCAATTGACTTACCAACTCTGTCGAAATAAAATTGTGACTGGCCCCACTATCAATTAACACCAGTGCGGTTCTCCCCTTCACGATGCCTTGTAATTTCATGGTGTGTGGCTATGTCTCCCCTTCTCGAATGTTTTTTCACTAGTCAAGGAGTTTTTTTCGTCTTTGGAGATGTCTACGTCTCTTGAGAGATGAATTTTCTGTTTTCTCTTCTTTAGATGAGTACACCTCTTTCATCTAATGATCCTTGAGACGTTCTTATGCACTCAAGCGTTACAGGGATTCTTCCAAATATATCCTATGTAGTCTTTTACAATCCACCACGGTGAATAGTTCATGTTGTCATATGAAGATGCAATTCTTCTATGTCAAAGGTCTTCCTTTTCCTTCCAGCTAATCTTTAAGATATCTTGTAGCTCCTTTGAAGATTTCAATCAACTTTTGATTTCATCTTATTGGATGAAGGTATTCTATCTTTCCCTTCGCCTTTTTGTGTCACTCCCCATAAGCTTAGAGCTCCTCCTTTAACTTATACTCAGATAGTTTTACAAATAATTTGGTTTGTTGTTGTGTCTTGTTTATTGTACATGCAACAGGAATAACACTTTCTTGTGGTACCCAGATTGTCTAGTTTTGTTGCTAAGTTGCATCTGATGTTTAATGCTTGTGGTGTTGGATATTTTCCTCTAGTCGTTGTCAGGTGCTCAACCCTTTAGAGGCAAGCACTTATGCAACTATGAAAAATAGAAGAAACACAAGGGAGGGTTGAATTGTGTTTTATTTAATTTTGAAAAACCTTTTCAAAAATATTCAGACAATAGTTTTGTACATTAAAGTGATCATACCGTATCTCTTTAATCTAATACAATTTAGCATGCGTAGCTTTACAACCCAACTTTATCATTTGGCTAAAGCGTTTTCTGGTTTAGTTCATCAAGTGATCAAATTGTAATTCTTGCATTTGATAGATTACAACGGACTCAACTTAAAGACTTATAGGGTGTTGACCTTTTGCTCTAATAGGGTATCTTCACAAAAAGTTGGCATTCTCATCCATGTTGTATTTTGTTCCACAAATATTTATCATTCTATTATTTTGCAGGTGAACCTAGGTGCAATGGTAAGGTTGGCACTATAGGTAACGATTTCAAATATTGGAAATAGTCTACCTTAAATCAAGGGTTAAAATCCATACATCTACTCTCCTCAAACACCACCAAGTAAAAGCCTCATCCACTAAGATGCTTTTTTTTTATCTCAATCTTGGAGAATTTATTTTGAATGAGCATATTTGTTCTTTTCTGTGTGTCTAAAAAAATATGTCTATGATCTAGTGTCAACAAGGAGATCGTACGGTAAATATGAGGCAAATTGGCCTTTGATATCTGCCCCCACGATCAATAAGAGATGAGGTGTAGAGTTTTGTTATGTAGTTATTTTCTTTTCATATAAAATTCTAGTATTTCTATATGAACATTTTTCTAAAAGTGAACCATACCCTATATCTTTTAAAAAATCATATACTACACCTGCATCTAAGCAACATAGTTGAGGATGACATGGAAAACAGAATGGAAGCCTTGAAGAACAATGGGAGGTTCCTCACGGAGAGAATCAATAATCACAGGGAGCAATGACTTCCCGTGGCCTCTAATTCAGCAAAGATTCAGACAAAGATGTTTGGTGATGAAGGTTTCAACTATCAGTGACTGAATGAAGAAACAGAACATAAACTTCAAGGAGTAAGACACTGGACAATCCACTCACAAGACATAAAAGTAAAGAGTGAACAAGGAGAAAACAGAATCGTAACAGCAGGACAATTATGAGTCCTTCTGATGAGTCAAATCTTTGGGGCCATGGCACCAAGTGGGTGAGTTGGGTAACCCAAGTTGAGAATCTCTTCAAAGTGTAACAGCTGAAACCAAATCAGAAGGTTCGTCTGTAAAACAATATTTTATTGTCAATCTGCTATAGTGGTCAGCTAGTTGGGACAGGGATTAATAGAGAAATAAGGCATATTTCCTATAGATAAGAGGTGGAAATAGAGGAGTGTCTTGTCAATTGAGAAGAGTTTGGGCTTTGGGCATTGGGAGGTGCAGATCCTCGAAATTCTACTGTCTTTTCCACTATTCTTTTCCAGTAAAGGCAGATTTTTATGTGATTCTGATCCAGTTCCTACCATCAACTCACATTCACGACCATGCGGGGTTAGCAGGGCACTTTTCGAGTTCTTGAGAAAGAAGACATCAGATCTGACATAGAAAAATTTAATAGAGGTGACGGTTCAAAGGTTCTAAAGAAGACGTTTCTGAAGTTTGTACAAAAGATTACCTACCTTGTGGCAAATGGATTTACAGATGAATGCATGTATGTAGGCATGCAGGATTTTGAAATCTTGGTAAGAAGGGGCAAAACACAGTGGGAAGGATGGGAGTGTGGATACCATCCCATCTCAGTTCCCCAATTACAAGCCTGTAGACAAGCCAACGTGGTTGAACTTTGAGCAGTTGACATTCATGAGGCCCAGAGAATAGCTAGTTAATTGTAATGGAATTGAATGGCCTCCTAAAGTTGATAAGATCGTGGGCTTGGCTTAAGTAGAAGAGGAAACATTTATATTCATTAGTTGTGGAAAATCAAGCAGCAGCTCAGTTGTATAACGGGTATCTTGGAAGGATGGTTCACTCCTTTGGTCTCCATTTGTGACTCAGTAAACCATTACAAAAAGTGTTGCTTCTCTTAAATCTAAAAATTTTATCACCTTTAAAATGTAGTCTCCAAAGAGATTGGTACTACCTGAGCCAAGGCTCCTAGACATATATTTTGACGGGACATCATTTTAGCTATTTCGCTAAATCATAGGAATATATATATACATGCGATTACTATGGTTTTAAAAAAAAATATCAGCAGCCACAACTGTGGCGGCAATGTCATGGTTTTTCGGCTCAACATTGCGACTGCAATTGCGGCTACAACAACCACATTTTCCCGCAATATCAAAGATCGCAGATACCCTATAGCCATTAATAACTCACAAACACAGCATCAGTGAGCAAGTAACAGCGATACACTATAGCGAATAATAACAACCAATCACCATCTCAAAATGACACTTATGATAATTCTTAAAGTAACAACTAGGCAAAAGGCATGACTTATCCATTAAGAAACAATAATACACACAGAAAACCAAATATCCGAGCAAATTCAAAAGAGAACCACATAACCATCAAACTATAAAAACAAAAGATCATACACAAAACATTACGATAAGAAAATTCAAACCATTCCGATCTCTACGCTCGTAAGGTCAATTTCTAAAAGATTCAAATTAAATCAAACCCAATCAAAGTCAAATTCAAATTCAAACCCGCAGACGGTACCGATATCGATCACGTACCGGTGAAGGGCTTGCGCTTAACGGAAGGGTCGAGCTGGTTGCACCACCGGAGGCGGCACGACTTGCCGGATCTTCCACTGATCCCGCGCGCGATGAGGCTCCAGTTTCTGGCGCCGAACTTGCTAACGAGACGACTCAGAATGGCGTCCTCTTCCGGCGACCAAGGGCCCTTCACTCTGTCCTTGCCGCCGCCGACATCGCCGCCGTCCAACACCAGCATTCCCTCGTCGCCGCTTCCGTCGTAGGCGGAGACGGCGGTGACGGCGGCTTCCTCCGGTTCCATTTGTGTGAGGTTAGTTAAGAGTGGAGAAAAAGGAGACAGTAGGAAACTCAGCGCAAATGTTTCGGCGCTTTTTGACGCATGTTTTAGCAGTTTTAAACGGAAGTGTGAGTTCATACAATTTAATTGCAATTCTACCCTTGTCTCGCTTTCTTCAGTTACGCGCACAGCACTGATGCAGTTTTATCTAATAATTGCCGTTTTAATATATATTTTGTTATTGGGTTTTGATATTTTCACCGATAAAATATTAATATTTATAATAAAAAACAAATTAATGAAAATATAATTAAAATATAAAATATTAAAATAATTTTTAAAATTAAAAAAATTATACATAATTAAAATATTAATATTTATTGGAGTGGTGGGTGGAGTATGGATGTCAAAAAATATTTTTTTTTGTAAATTTATTCGGTTAAAATATTTACTGTAGTTTATGAAGATCCATTCTTCAAATCTTCATTTAATGCAATCGTGCTTTTAAAAAAAAGTAATTGGTTTCCACAAGGTTACATAATTTTATTTGAAGTTATTTTGAGAGAGGGATTTGCATATTCCTTAAAAATGAAAAGTTTATAATCTAGATTAGTGTTTGGCGTTTATCATTGGTAAAAGGTTGCTTAGATGAGTTTACTTTTTAGTTTATGAGAATTTTAAGTTTGATATTTACATATAAGTACTTCATCCGTATCAAAATAACTATATTTTTTGTTTTTTTTTAAATAAGTTAAATCAAGGACTGTTGTTTGAAAAGAGAGAAAGGTGGGTTTAGAAATCCGGTATAATTCTAATATGAAATTAGGTTTTATATATTTTTATTTTTAAAGATATTAAAAAATATTCAAAAATATATTTTTAATATCTTTTTCTAGTTTCTTACGTGTTTCTCTTGTAATCGTTTCACTATAGTCTTATATTTGTTTTGTAACTTCTTTCTCTCTAGAGCTTTTATATTAAATTTATTTCTTTGTGACATAATAAAGTTCAACCCTCGTGATTTAGAAGTTAGATCTATTAAATATGATCATTTATATTAAAATTCGGGTTATTTTTAAAAAGCTTTTATCAAAACAATTTATTGAGATTAACATGAAACTAAATTGATTAAAGTGGTGTATCTATGATGAACATACAAAAGATTTCAAGAATAAACCAAAGGGAGAAGTGAATCAAATTGATGGAACTATCAAATATATGTTTCAACAATAGGAATTAAGAATTATAAACATGAATACATAAGCTATTAGAATATATGAGATTAATCAAGTGATTATTCAAATGTAAAAAATTTAAAGAATAAAGAAAGAAATAAAAGAGATGGATGAAATACAAATATAAGACCACGCCACTTTCTAGTGAGAAAGATAAGAGAAAAAAGAAAATTTACCATTTAAATTTAGAAAACTCAAAATAAGATTCTAGAGAGGAGGAATTAACCTCTTAAACTCACAAATGAAAGAAAAGTCCATAATCGCTTCTTTTATTTACTACAAGTTATGTTAAAAATGGAAGTTTAATGCTTATATAGTCTAGCTTAAGGAAATGAAAGGCTTGAGACTTGTTTGGTTGGTACTTATAACTTTCTAAACAAGGTTCTTACATAGAATATAAAAATACTCAACCTTGTTTGGATGGTACATGTGTTTAGCCAATTGAAACCTTTTTTTTTAGAGTTAGCCTTACGCCAAACTAAGTGTTTTAATTTATAATTTAATGAAAGAATGTATTTTTATTTTTTCTATTTGCAAAGAGATTAAAAAAATTAAGAGAAATCTTTTTAATATTTTCTTATATTTGTAACTCTTCCTCTATAGTTTTAGATTTGTTTTATAAGATCTTTCTCATTATCTCTTCTATCTTGAAATCTTATAGTAACTCCATATCTTTGATATAATAAGGTTCAACGTTGCGATTTAGAAATTGCATCTATCAAACATGATCATGAATATTAGAACTCGTGACATTCTAGAATAGGTTCTTGTTACATTTGGTCAAAACAATTTTAGTTGAGATTAACATAAAACTAAATCGATTAAAGTGATGCATAGAACATAAAAGGGGGACCAGTTAGTACTTGTCAAATTCATTCTCGAATTCAAGCTTCCATAATTGTGCTTAGTACACTAAGTCAACATTACATATGCAATTAAATCACTTCAAAATTCTAAGTCATGCATCAATTAGTAATTTTATCCCAATTAAGTCCTACATAGTTATTTATTCAAAGATTGAGTACGTGATGAAGAAGTGAAGAATGCAATTCAAGCATTACCAGATATATCTATCAATGTTCTGACAATCACAAGAAGAGAAATAAATCTCAAGTTCAAAGATGCGCAAATATGAAAAAAGCTAAAGTTTCTTTATCAAGTATTCACTGCAATGTGACAAAATATATGATAGAAGATTTATTCACATGCATTACATTCACGTCATACATTTGAAAGGAAACAAATCAAATTGTTTCAAACGCTCAAAGATGCGTAGAATCTAATTGGAGGAGAAGCTTCCATATTCAGCGTCTAACGTTAAGAAGATGATTGACAGTGCCTAATGATGAAGGATATAATATCAGATACATGAAATTATATTATTGGAGTATAAATTTTCACATTTGGATTAAAGAAAAAACAAATTAAGTCCATTTAAAGTCCAAGACGCAAAAGAATCAATCAGATTGAAGTATTTCCATATCTAGAGGCTAATTGCCATGTGAACAATAAGAAGAATCAAAGCTTCGATGGTCACAATATGAAGACTTATAAAGTCCTTGAAGGTGAAAACGACTACACAATGATCACTTGAAACATAGATTACAAAGCGAAATTATATTTTGAGTGTGTTTATCCTTCTGAGAGAATATTTTATATATGTTGTTTAGAGCACTTATTATTTGAGGAGTGAGCTTTGCATTGTAAATCCTTCACTGTGTGAAGATAACCCTGTCGCCCAAGCTTTTACAAACCTTAGCTTGCCATGCAAGTTAGGGTTTCTAGAAGTATCCCTTATGCCTCTAGCTTTCTAGGTTTTGGGTTTTCATTCTATTTTTATTTCTGACCATAAATACAAGTCCAAAGAGAAAGGAAAAGCTTGTGACCCACGACGAAGGACACCTAATTCATGAGGCCATAAGGAGGTTTGGTCAAACTCTTGTTACTAGTTGCTTGGTCGATACCAAGATAAGAATGGGAGGCAGAAGAAAAGTTGAGAGCCCAAGAGACCTCCGAACTCCGCAAAGAGGTAAAATTGAGCAACTTTTGGCCGAGAAGACGAAAGAGGTTGCAAACCAAGCTCAAGAGGCTACGACAGAAAGGGGAAGGCTCTGGGCTGAGGTCGAAAAACTTAAGGGGGAGCTGGCTTGCAAAGATGAAGAATTTGCTGAGGAAAACGAAGCATGCAAACAAGACGTCGCCCAAGCCTTCCTTGTAGGATTTGAGGTGACCAAGCTTCAGGACTCCACCCCAACATTGATTACTCCCAACTCAGCCCGGGTAAAACCGTGGTCAATGGTCAATTAATGGAGGAGTAGTCTTACCTTTCCGTTATTTGTAAAACTCTTAATATTTTGAACAATATTATGCTTTTCATTCATAAGTACTTTACCTCCTACATGTTAGTTATGACTCTCTTTGCTAATCTCACTATTTAACTTGTTAAACTTCGAATAACATAAGTCAATGCATGCCTTGTTATTTAACTTAGTGAACTATGATCAACCTAAGTATAACAACTATTCAACACTTAGGCTTTAAACTTGAAGTAATGAAAATAACAAGAACTCAATGCACAAAACAGAGTATGTGAAATCATGGGTTTCTCAAGGAACTAACCTTTTGACGAACTTTACCCCCTAGCCATAAAGAGTCAATGCCCATTCTTGACGTACATAGGTGTACTTCATATACTTGGGTAGAGGTTATATACCTTGACCTTACCAGGCATTGCTCCACGTACTCGGATAGTTGCACCTTTCTGAGCTCGGTCTTCTCATCCTGCGCTAAGAGTGATTCATGTATCTTCTTGGAGTATTTAACCTGGGTGCTAACTTACACACCAAGTCAACCCCATTTTAGCACAAGCATAAGCTGACAATTTCACCGCACCTTGCTTAATCATTCTACAAAGCGCTTGAACTCGGGTGATTTACCATACATTGAGACAACATAGTCACAATATTCATCCGTAGAGCGCCTGAACTCGGGTGGTCATATTGACGCCGAGCTAAGTCGTCTTACCTGCCTATAGATGACCAGTTTTCACACAGAGCGCCTACTCATCACCGAGAGAGGTTGTCTTATCTGTCAATAGTTAATCAACCTACACGCAGGGCGCCTACTCGGATCATCTTACTGAGGATGGTCATCTTACTTGACAACAGATAACCAATTTAAACACAGGGCGCCTACTCAGATCATCTTACCGAGACAGGTTATCTTACTTGACAACAAACAATCAACTTACACGTAGGGCGCCTACTCGAATCTTTTTACCAAAACAGGTCGTGTTACCTGACAACAGAAAATCAACTTACATGTAGGGCGCCTACTTGGATCATCCTACCGAGACAGGTCGTCTTACCTACCAACAGAAAATCCACTTACACGTAGGGCACCTACTCAGATCATCTTACCGAGACAGGTCGTCATACCTGACAACAGAAAATCAACTTACACGTAGGGTGCTTACTCAGATCATCTTACCGAGAAAGGTCGTCTTACTTGACAACAAAAAATCAACTTACACGCAAGGCGCCAACTCATATCATCTTATTGAGACATGTTGTCTTACCTGACAACAGGAAATCAACTTACATGCAGGGCGCCTACTCGGATCATCTTACCAAGAAGGTCGTCTTACCTGACAACAGAAAATCAATTTACACGTAGGACGCCTACTCGGATCATCTTACCGAGACAAGTCGTCTTACATGAGAACAAAAAATCAATTTACACATAGGGCGCCTACTCAGATCATCTTACCGAGAAAGGTCTTCTTACCATGTGCTAACTCTAAACAAATAACAAAACTAATGCATCATCTTTCAAGAACAAACTTATCATTAGATTACCTCGTTAAAAAAGCTCCTTCAATGGAAAAAGAGCATCACCTTTATCATCACATTATTTAAAAAGAAAGTATTAAACCAAAATAACTTAGCTGAAATAAAACTTGAGATTTGTCGCATTCCACGTTCGAGGAATGACTCCCCCTTCTAGGGTTTCTAGTCTGTACGCTCCATACCCGAGCACCTCGACTACTCAAAATGGGCCAGTCCAATTTGGAGATAACTTGTCCTCTGGCTGGTAGGGGTGAGTCTTTTGCATCACCAAGTCGGCGGCAGCGAACTGTCGAGCTTCGTCTTGGTCTTTTGCCTCAACTTCCACCCTTTTCTTTAAGGTTTCCGAGTTAATGCAGATGCTCTCCCCTTTATATCCCTTTCCCGAACCTTTCCATCAGGTCCAGGTTGCCTTTCATCCACGACTTCTGCCTCCGCAATCGATTATGGCTCTCCTGCCTGAACAGTGATTGCATAAGTTCTCCTATTCTTTAGGCTACTCTCATAGCATTTTTGTGTCGTCTTCTAGTCAGACTTGATTGTAATAATTCCCCCTCAGAAGAAGGCAACTTAATCTTCATATGGGTCGTTAAGGCCACCGCACCCAACCTGTTTAGGTATGGTCGCCCCAAAAGCAAGTTATAAGTTGAAGATGTGTAACAACAATGTATCTTACAGTGACCATCCGAGATGAGGTGCCATCAGAAAAAGTCATCCTTAGCTCGATGTGCCCTCGTACTTCCACCTGATCTCCCGCAGAGCTAAACAAGCAACCATCGTACGACCTTAGCTGGTCCAGAGATAACTGCAAACTATTGAATGTTGACCAGAACATCACATTTGTTGAGCTCCCCTGGTCAACGAGAACTCTATGTACCTTCCTTCCCACGGTGACAACGGATATCACCACTGGATCATCCTCGTGAGGAACCACATCCTCAAAGTCAAAGCTCGTGAAACAGAGATCGAGCTCTTGTGGATGGTCAAGTCTCCCTGCCTCCAGGGACATCATTGCTCGCGCGTATCGCTTACGCTTCGAAGCAGTGCTCCCTCCAGAAAATCCTCCTTAGACGGTGTTCAGCTCTCCATGGATTGGTATCTCATGCATTTGGTCCCTGAGTGCAACTTTTCCCTTTGGCTCTTCCTGATCTGCCTCAAGGTACTCCTTCAGGAACCCTTTCTTCACCAAGCTCGCTAGTTGGTGACACAAAGTTATGCACCACTCGACATTGTCCCCAAACCCCTCGTGAAACTCGCACTAGGCGTCCTTTCGTGGCCCCAAATTCCTGTTTGTCTTCTGAGGAAACTTCAGCTTGTCCATTACCCTTGGCATGCCTGACAATTCCTTATAGGATTCTCGGAACTTAGGGCTGAATCCTAACTCCTGTCTGGACTTTGACTTGGGTTCGTACTTCTTGGTTGTGTATGGTGAGTACCTCAAGTTCGCTCTCTTCTCGGTTGAGGTTTTGTCAACACTCAGAGGTCGAGCTCGGTTGCTCTCCTCAAGCTTTGACTGCCTTGAGAATGAGTTGTCGTGCTTCGTGGCGACGACCTCCTCTGCACTGATATGGGAAATAGTCTGTCGTCATATTTCGGAGAATCTCTCTGCCGAATTCCTGATCAATGAGTCGCTAAATGGTCCTGCCATGATTCCTTGTTCGAAGGCGTTGACCATCACGACCTCGTCATGGGTCTAGAGCTTCACTATAAGCGCCCATAATCTATTTATGTAGTTTTTCATAGACTTCCCTTCTTTTTATCTCACGCTGAAGAGGTCATATAAAATTGGAGGTTTAACCTGGTTGACAGAGAACTGTTCCCTGGAAAACTTGAAAAACTGGTCGAAAGTGTTGAACATTGGCTTTGATGTCTCCAAATCTAAGTGGATTGCTTGAAGACTTTGATGATGGGTTTTTGGGTATGTTTTGGGTAGTTTGAATTTGTAATCCACTCATGGAATTGATCCAAGGTTATTTGATTTTATTCCTTTTCAAAAATATGTGTTTTCAAAGAGAAGCAAAAAAAACAACCATTTGATTTCTCGTTTAAATCGGTTGTTTTTCTCTCAGCTTGTTTGAAGGGTTTTTAAATTGTTTGACTTTTGGTTGATTTTGCTGTCAAACCAATTCAGTCGGTTATTTCGAAAAATCAACCCACTGTTTTTTGAAAATCCTTAACAGAATTCAGTTTAACTGATTCAATCTGTTTTGTTTGTTTTAAAACTGATTTTGCTTTTGCATTAAATGTTTTTAACAACTGATTGGAGTATAAATAAGTGGTTATACGCTCCTGGTTGTTAAGTATTCAAATTAACACTTTCAAAATCAGTTTTTTCCAAGATTGCTTAAGGCTTTGGAATTTTTGCTAAGAGTGGAATAGGATTGTTGTGTATTCTTTAAATCCAATCTTTGATTGTATCAGGTGTATTCTATTTCCTTCTTCCTTGATAATTGTATTTTTGTATTGGCGTTGCCAATAAGTGTTGTGTGTTCTTGAGGGAATCAAGATTAACATTCTTGGTGTGGTTTTTGCCAAGGAGTGGTATGTATTATTGAAGGGATCAAGATCATCACTCTTGGTGTGTGTAGCTTGTAATCTAGGGTTGATTACATAGTGTATTCTCAATGGTTTCTGAGGACTGGATGTAGCTCAGGTGTTGAGTGAACTAGTATAAACATTCTGTGTGAATCTCTTTATTCTTACACTCTTTAAACTATTTTAACTTTGGTTTTATAAAGTCCTGATAAAAACAACCGACTATTTCGTAAAAACAACTGGTTGATTTTCTGCATCAAGCTTAAAAACAATTTTATATTTAGCTAGACAAATTTTCCATTGATTAATTCTTCATAGTCTTTCACTCTACCTTCAATACTTGCGAAAATCTTTCAAAAACAATTCACCCCCTTTTGTTTTAGCCCTATAATTCTAACAGAAAGAGGTGATGTGGCCATCAGGAAGCCAACTAAACTACTGCAGGGTTGTGCCTGTGAATGTACCCATGAACATCTTGCAATGGATAACATCTGTTCGCCCAAAAATAATCATCTGGGCATTGAACACTGTGAGATGGTTTTCAGGGTCTTTTACCCCCGTGAAAACAATATTGAGCATGATGTAGTGTGGCACAAACTTATCCATGATCACATGCGAGAATTGTTTGGGACGAGCTCTCAGTTCAAATCTTGTTCCCTTGTGGAGCGTTGATCATGTTGTTGTAGACTTTTGTGCAAGTCCTCATTCGTTTGCGCAATTCCTCACTAGTTGTTTGCGAAGCATCTATCTTCGCCATCAGTTGATCTAGCATAAGCACTTGCTCAGCTCGAGCTTTTGCAATGAGCTTCTCCTGCTCGGCTTTACCTTATGCCATTAGCTTCTCCTGCTCGACTTTAGCTTCTTACTGGACGGCTCCTGCTCTCACCTATACTGCTCGTTGGCTTCCTTAAGAGCTCTTACGGTGTCCATGAGTTGTTGTAAGGTGGGAACATCGCTTCCTTCAGATCCCAGCAGTGTTTGCCTCGTGTTCCTCGTTACGTCAGAAGACTCAAACACAATTGTGGATGGGATAAGGTTTTATCGTGCCCCATGGTGGGCGCTAAATGTTCTCGCCGGTTGACTCTAGTGAGAAGTTCCACTTCTAATCTGTCTCCTCTGGAATTTGTTTTGCGTCTTCTTGTTGCTTTGGAACGTGGCTATGTTGGAATGGAGGAAGCTCTACCTATTGATCACACTTCAACGATCAAGTTAGTGAGAGCTTACTAAAATCAAATAAGTATTCAGTCTCAGTCTCAGAAACAACGTACCTTTATCGGGGGGCTCAAACCCCTTTTATAACTACTCTCATAACAACTTTCTCTCATGAGAATCTTATCTCTATTGAAAACATAAAATAATAACAAAAAATCCACCAGCCAACAGGGCACCACTTCAGGTGATAACAGGAGGAAAATATTATGTTTTACGTGGGCACCCTTACTTACGATGCTTCTCTTATTTAACAACTTTATCTTTTCAACCAATAATTGTATGCATGTATTTACGTATCTTAACAACCACGAACACTTATCTGTTAGGTTAAAACCCATATTATGCTAATAACCTTATTTTAATATGTAACAAAAATTTTATTTTAATTAACCTCTAACGGGCTTATCAATATAACTAGACCAACTCGTGACCCATCCTTTGGGCCTAACAACCGAGTTGACCTACTCATGCCCGTGCACCAAGCATTTGAGCACTATGTCCAGTAAAGAGACAATATTGTAAAATTCATTAAAAATAGGTAAAAATTGATTTTTGATCCAAATTTTTTTTTGGGAACGTCATTCAGTGGATATTTTATGGAGGAGTACTAACATTGAAGAAAAGAGTGATAGAGTTGGAGTTGGAAAAAATTAGTATGAAGAAACTTCAAATGGCCATACCTTTTGGTAGAGAAGTTAGATGGAGAAGCGTAAAATATGAAAGTTGCTCAAAACGAGGTAACAAATCAAGCTGTCAATATCCGAAGGGGATTGGGGTCAACCAAAATTTCAAAAATCCATTGTTTACTACTTTTTTTTATTTTATTTTGAAGTATTATTTAGGTCTTTTTAGGTATTTTAAGGTTTTAGTTCTCATACTTTCACTTGTCGAAAAATTCTAAAATTTTGCATGATGTTTTCTAGTATAAATTAGAGATTTATCAAATCATTCTAATTATGATTATATTACATTCACAAATTTATTATACATAACATAATGTTATGTGCATGTTTTAACATGAAATCCTATTATTTCAGTGTTTATTCTTGATATAACATCTTGAGTGGAAGGAGAAGTGCAAGTGCAAATGCAAAGAAACTCATTTTGATGCACCCTAAGGTAACCATATATAACACCTTAGAATGACATAAAACATTTTCATATAGTATATAGAACTTTTTGTACACTTTCATATTTAAATTATGATATTAGGTGTATTATTCTTTTGAAAATTTGATATTTTAAGCATGATTAGAGTGAGTATACAATAATAAAACATTTTTTAAAAAAAATACTTATAACGACGATTTTCACTGGAACCGTCTTTAAAAGCCCGTCATTATAAGTGTTTTCTTATTTTTTTTATTTATTTGGCAAAATGACAATTTTTACACGTGTTTTTAATGTGAGTTTATAACAACAATTCTAAAATTGTTGTTATAAACAGATAATAAGTTATTTTGTACTAGTGAGAATTGAACTTATAAGAAGTCTTGTAACCGAAATAAACTTAATATAGAAAAAAACATAAAAAATACACTAAATAAAGAAATATAATAAATAATGATAATATATCAATTAAAGAGTCACAACATTTAAAAAAATAAAGAAGTTAAAGAAAAAATTGAAAAAAAAAATTTGAAACCAATTCATAGCCTTTTGGAACCGAAAACAATATGAAGTGTAGAAGTATTTGATGAAAAAAATATTCTATCCTAAGTAACATTAATACAAATGAACCAACAATCTTTATAATATTGTAAAAGAGAAATTAAAGACTACTTAGAAAGGACTACTCATAGCTTATAAGTAACTTTAGAATTCGGTTGGATTATAAACTCCAAAATTAGTTATAAATTAACAATTGAGGTTATTATCAAATTTGGCAATTACTTTATGCACCCAATGCTTTTTAACCTGTAGGAAATGTCTTATTTGAAATGATAAAAATGTTTTTTTTTAATTTTTAAATAGAAGTGGGGTACTGGGCAAAATGTATTTCAGATTTGCACTTCCAAAAAATTTTCAAATTTGAATTTCCGAAACATTGTTTCAGATTTTCCATATTTGAATTTTCATTATATATTTTCAAATTTAGATTAACATACCTTTTTGGATTATTTTTAAAATTCCTTTCCCAAAACATATTTCTTTTATTTTCGAAAAAAAATCTATTCCAAATTATTTTTAATGTATTTTTCAATTTTGAATTTTCAATTCCAAAATAAATGGTAATTTCAAAATTTCCAAAATTAATTAAGTGCAGGACTAAAATCATTAGGTGCAGGAATCAATTATCATCAAATTTTTCACATGTGTAATTTTAATTTGTCAAATGCTTGCTGCGCGAGCTCCAACCATGTAAATTTGTGGTGCTGTAAAAAGTCGGTGAGAGGAGCGGCGAGAGTGGCGTAGTGCTTTATGAAGTTTTTGTAGAATCCGGTGAGGCCAAGGAAACCCCTTAATGCTGTGAGTGAGCATGGCTGAGGCCAGTTGTGAGTGGCGAGGATCTTCTCTAGGTCTGGTTGGACCCTATGAGTAGAAATGATGTGACCGAGGTAGCTTACTTCTGTGGTTGCGAAACTACATTTGGAAAGCTTGGCAATTTTTTTTTGTGTTTGAAGCACTTCCAATATCTTTTTTAAATGAACAAAATAGTCCTGCAAGCTTGGGCTATAAATTAAAATATCATAAAAAAAAACTAAGACAAACTGGCGGAGGTATGGTCTGAGAAGATCATTCATTGTTGCCTGAAAAGTAGAAGGGGCGTTAGTTAAACCAAATGGCATGACCAAGAATTCGTAGTGACCATCAATAGTGCGAAAGGTTGTTTTGTAAGTGTCTTCTGGCATAAGAAGTATTTGGTGGTAGCCTAAGTGTAAGTCTATTTTAGTAAACACAGTAGCTGAGCCTAACTCATCTAGCAATTCATCAATGGTGGGAATGGGAAAGTGGTCACGAATGGTGGCTGCATTTAGGGCCCTGTAATCCACATAGAAACGCCATGATCCATCCTTTTTTTTTTATTAAGAGCACCGGTGAGGAGAATGGGCTTGTACTGGGTTGAATAATACCCTCTTGCAGCATTTCAAAAATGAGGGTGGTGATAACTTCCTTATGGTGGTGGTGTGGGTAGCGGTACGGTTTCACTTTGATTGGTGTTGTATTTGGTAACAGTGGTATATGGTGGTCATGTGGTCTCTATGGAGGCAATCCTTGAGGTTTTTGAAAGATACCTTGGTATTCTTGAAGAAGAGATTTGATGGGTGAGGGTAGGTGGGAGAATGTTGGTGAGGTATTATCAATGTTCGTGTCTATGGATGTGTGGGAGCGGTGTTGGGTTTCCACAGATAGGAGGTGTAAAGAGGCAATAAAGTTATTGGAAAGGTAGTAGTGACGAAACTAGTGATACGAGGTAGTTGAGGGGTTGGGTGAGTTGGAGGCTTGCAAAGTCATTTGTTGGTTGTTGTGGGTAAACTCTATGCTAGGGATGGAGAAATCTGCTTGGATTGACCCTAGTGTGCTTAACCATTCTACGCCCAAGACCACATCTGCACCTTCAATGGGAAGAAGGTAAAAGGGAATAGTGAACTTGGAGTTCTGGACAGAGATGTCCACCAATGGACAAATACCTTGACACTTAATGAACTCCCCATTTCCAACCATTACAGAGAGGGGTGGGCTGGGAGATATGGCTAAGTTTAAATGGTGGGCTATGCGTGGTTGAAGGATATTGTGAGAGCTGCCT
>Ga0123342_1002173_pt1 | contig 32796 bp, 45 predicted proteins | sample Turbeawhitnodule_FD_89960 | JGI IMG/M metagenome (GOLD analysis project Ga0123342, IMG submission 89960) | Root nodule microbial communities of legume samples collected from Mexico - Turtle bean Mexico white nodule | ecosystem: Host-associated > Plants > Roots > Nodule | place: Mexico: Nepantla... | reverse complement strand
ATCGGTCGCGATGTTGATCGTCGGGCTTTGCGCGACGGTGCGGGCGCCCAGGGCGGCGACATGCTTGGCAGACAGAGCGTCAATCGCGGCGTTCGTCGCTGCGATCAAACCTTCCAGGCCGTCAAGCATTTGAGCCTGAGAGGTCATAAGATCATTGTTCGCGTCCATCGCCGCGCGGATTTGCTTGAGACGATCGAGAAGCGTATTCGTGGTCGGCGTGGCCTGGCGCTCGCCGACCAGCGCGATAATCGCTGTCAGTGTCGCCACGTCGACAATATCGCCCGCAGCGTTTTTGACGGAAATAGAAGGTACTTCGGCCATCTTAGATTACCTGCCCTATGTATTGGGAGTTTAGGGGGTCATCGAACTGCAGCGACGGTAGGTAGCCGCTTTCAAATTCAGTCGTGACGTTGATGTCGAAGACACTTGTCTTCGGACTATTTTCAGCACCCCTGTTCTCTTCCCTGATACGGACGCGAACAGGGCCGACAACCCGCAGGCCGTAGCCCGCGAGAAGTTGATTGTTGACAAGTTGGAAGCGACCATCGTCGGGCGAAATGATCCTGACCGTCGATCCCTTCGATATGCCGAGAATGTTGCCAATAGGAGTGCCGGGAGGATCGTCGACGTTGATGTCGACTGCCGTTAGTTCAAGGCTCTGAAGCCTGAACGTTACCCCGTGATCTGCGGGCCGCATCTGCGACGTTCTACGAGCGCCGCCGAATTCGGAGGTCTGGTTCAGGGCCGGCCCTGAACCGAGCCCACGCGGTCGCCGAGATTTACCAAATTCACCCATACTCTAGCCCTTTCTGCAAGGCATCGCGGCCCGACCGCGGAGGCCGGGCCGACGGTTAGGCTCTAGCCTCCGATCCGAAGGATGCGGTTTTCGTCTGCATTTTGGTCGACACCATCGACGCGCCACGACGACGTGAAAAAGTCCCAGTAGAGTTTTTCAGCGTCGTTGAACCAAAGTTCGTAGTGAACGACCGAGTTCATTGCGTACTCGTGTCCGTGCATTTCACCCCGCTGGAAAGCGTCCGGGGCAATGCGGCCCAACCGGGCTTCTATGATGGACTTCGCCTCTATCGGCTTGCCCGTCCTTTGGTCACGAATGACGCCATACGCCGTGAAGAACTGCCGATGCTTCGTCCCAAGGCCGAACTGCGAAAGCAGGTCCGGGTCGAAGCCGCTCAGTTTGAAGGTCGGCTCAAGTTTCTCGATACCAACCTCAAACTCGGTCGCCACAAGGGCTCCGCCCGCATGATGATCTGCATAGATCGCCTGCAGGTCGGGTAGCTTCAGTTCGGCGATCGAAAGATGCTTTCCCTTTGTCGGATCGTCAGTGCCGCAAAACAGGTTCACGGCCTCCATCATGTAAAAAGTGCTGCTCATTGTTAGGGCCTTTCCCTGACTTTCTGTCAGACGTTCGCGTCGAGCTGGACGAGAAGATCGTCGAGCAAGGCGTCGAGGGCGGGACGGTAACGGGCGGAACGTACCCCGAGGTAACGAAGGACAGGGGCTTCTTCGGCCTTGAACGTAATTGTGAATTTGCCTTGGCGAAGTTGCTCGGCGCTGTTCTGGTTACGCTCAAAGCCTGCCGTGTATCCGAGGATCGCATCATCCGCCTGCAAGTCACGCAGACCGCTCTTTACCGTTTGAACGATGGCCTCGATGGTCTGGCCGGTGATGTTGAACCTCCCGAGGTACGACCGGAGGGTCTTGAGCAGCATCAGATGGATGTAATCGCGCCCGCGCGTCGTATGGTAAAAGCGCCAGAGTTCGTCATCGCCAGCGTTGTCGGTGCCGACAAACATGAAGCCGCCGGACGAAATCGCCGTTTCGATGCCGGCCTCGCCCCGAAGAATGACGCCGCCGTTCTCAGCGAGGATTTGCTGACCTTCGGTCGCCCCATCGGTGAGCGAAAACTCTATGTAGCGGTTCGGTGCGACAATCCCGTACATCGGTTGATTTGCCCACGACCAGAACGGTAGCCCCTTCTTCTCATGGTCACGGCGGACAGCAATCCCCAGAACGCCGCCGACGCTATCGACCAAGTCAGCATTAGCGCCGACTTTCACCCACGTTTCAACCGGGATCAGGCGGAAGTTGTTCAGCGTTTCTCGCCAGTCGCTGTATGCGACAGCCGTCGAGTGAGGGCCGGAAACAACCGCGTGCGCGAGGATGCTATTCAGGACTTCCGGCAAAGCGACGCAGACTGCATTCGCTAGGTCGGCGATCGATGCCGTCGCCTCCGCGCCGGTGCCGCCGCCGCCAACGAACGCGATAGTCGGCGCGGAAGTGTAACCTTGACCCGGATTTGTTACCTGAACGCCGACCACTTTTCCCGCATCGGACCCGGTTCCGAGAACGGCAATCCCGGCCGCACCCGTACCGCCACCGCCGCTAAAGGTTACGCCAGGAACGGACGTGAAGCCGACGCCGGGGTTATTTACGCCGACGGCTTCAACACCCGTTTCGCGCTGGTGGGTGAAGCCAGGAACGCCGATCAAGCGGGGCACGACGCCAAGCTTCGTACCTGCCAGACGCAGGGCATGGTTGCCTGATTTGAGCGACGAGGAGCCAACGATATTGCCAATCGTCGCGCGGTCGTCATCGCCTTCCTCGACGCGAACGATGACGATCTTCGCCGCAGCCTGTAATTCGCCGAGTTGCGCGTTGATCAGTTCTATTTGTTTGATGAGAGAACCGGACGCCCCAAGGGCCTGCACTGCGGCAGCGTCGTCGGAATAGATCAGAACCGGGTCGTTCAAAGGGAACGTGACCGAATTTGCTAGCGGCGCAGTACCGACGAGGCCGATGACCGAAAGGTCAGAGGCGACCGCTGAACGCGGTTCGCTATCAACGCGCGTTATTGCAATGCCGAATGTTGGGTCGGACATCGACTAACTCCTTTTTTTGAAATAAAGAAACCGCCTCTCGGCGGCGGCATAAGACTAGACCAAAGCAAGTCAGTCAGGTCTTGATGATTTTCGCAGAGCCGCCGATTTCCGACGCCCTGGTCGGCAGGTTGAAGGTCGTTAGACCATCGCCCGAGCCGAATTTTATGCCGACCTGGGCGAACAAATTAGCGTTCGCCCCCGTCCTCGTTACCGCCTGCCCAAGGCAGAACAAAAACCCTGCAGGGGCGGTGGACCCATGCCAGTCGATGACCGCCCCGGTGGGAACGCCATAGCCTGCGGCAGTGTAGAGCGTATCGAAATACGTCTTCAGGGCGGCCTTTAAAGCCGCCCATGAAAACCGCTTCGGGGCGTTCCCGTCCGCGCTGTCCAACCCGACAACCGTGTCGGTATCGACGGGTAGCGTCTTTAGGCCCAACGCGGCCAGAGAAGACGCATCGAATTTGGCTCCCAAGATGGTCGCCAAATTCGTTATATCGCCGATCGAATGGCTGTGGACGCCGAGAACCGAGGCCGGGGTTTGAGGAACCCACTGCCCGGAAAGCTTCGCCAGCACGACCCCATCGGGAGCAGTCGCCGTGCCGCCGACGTTACGCAGGTCGTCAAGCCCATGCTTGTGATCGATGGCCGCCTTCCCGTCGAGGGCCTGCGACAACCCCGCAACGTCACCCATGCTGTGCGTATGGACAACCTGGGCCTTCCCGTTCAGGGCCGTGATTAACGCCTCGACATCGGCGTCGATCATGTCAAAGGCTTGCAGCAAGAGAAGAACGTCGTCGCTGACAAAGTGGTCGCTTACCGGCTTGGGATAGCCGCGACTTATGGTGTTTGCCATTCCTGCTACCCTTACATTATAGCCGCGCCAAGGTCGCCGATCATCGGTCGGGCAGCCGGCCCTCCGGTTATCGTGATCTTGATACGGCCTTGCGTTGCAGTGATCGCCGTTGCTTCTTGCTTCCGTTCAACCCACGCCCCATCTGACAGTTGCTCGGTCGTGATAAGCGGCATTGCGAGCCAATTATCATCAGCCTTGTCGTAATGCATTGTTACGGTCGAGCCGGCCGGAAGCTTCGCCTTGAAGTAGCTCGTCAGCTTGACGGCCGTTCCCAGGTCGAAAGCCCGGCAGATGTAGGTTCCCGACGCCGCGATCGTTCCGGCTAGGAAGAGGACCGGGGCGAACAAGATCGGCGACAGCTTTTCCGTTCCCTTCAGGACCGACCGAAGCTGAAACGTTTCCGTTACGAATTCGGCTAGTTGGACGACCTGATAAGGCATCAACTGGATAACGTCCCCGTTTGCCCGAACGACTTCGAAAACGACGCTGCAATCGGCCGAGGGGATTTCAACATCCGCCCGGACCTGCAGGTCGCTTGCGTTGACGATTGCGAACGACCCGAGCGGGACGACCTTCGTCAAAGTCGTATATTTCGCCGCGACGAGGCGGAACGTCAGATCGTCGTTTTGATGCGCGTTCCATGTCTGCGCATTAGACGACGAAAGCAGAACGCCCGTCGTGTAGGGCTGTTGCCCGACGTAGCTTTGCTTCGCCGCATCGAAGGCGCCGAGCGACGCGATCGAAAGCGAGTGGTTCGGGTCGTCCGTCTTGACGACGATCGCGCTCGCGCGGTCATCCATCGTCAGGACCGGCAGGCTATAGCGCGCGGATTTCCATCCGAGCGCGACCCCTGTCATCGGAACAAAGGCTTCGGCATAGACTTCCTCAGTCGGGAAGCCGGTTTCAACCGTCACCTGATGAACAAGAAGGCTGTTCGCCGCCGAACCGAGGGCGCAAAGCTTGACATCAACGCCGACAACCTGGCGGGGCTCGATCGGCGTAAACGTCTGCGCGAGGGGATCGCTTTTCGATGCCCCGCCCGATCCGTTGTTGCTGTTGTTGCCCGAATTCCAGTTCGGCGACGAGGTCGCCCGCTGCGTTACCGCCGGACGCGTCCAACGCTCGACGGTCGTCGTCTGCCTCATAACCGAAATCTCGATGACGCCTGCGCCTGTGAAGGACGCATAGGCCATCGTTCCGCCCATGCCCTCGGCTACGATCTTCTTCGTCCCCGCTGGCATGTTCGACGGGATGTTGAACGTCCCCGTAATGATGCCGGCAGAGTTAGCGGTCTGCGTTCCGGCCGGCTTTACGTTGACCCCGTCGAAGGTCAGGGTTTTTAGAACCTCCCCGGCGCCCATGCCGTCGATCTTGAAGGCGACGGCGATCGGGCGAAGGAAGTCCGCTTGTTCTTCTCGGTTGTCGACGACGTTCGTCGATGTCGCCGAGACGACGAGCGGGCCGTTATCCGACCGAACCCCGCGGTTAAATTCGAGCGTCTGCGGCGACGCCCATTGCGTTTGCTGCTCGACCCAAAAGTCGACGGCGGGCGTCAACGTCATCGCGGCCGGCATCGGAACGAAGTTCTGATACGGGTTGATTTTCATGCAACCCGTCGACAGTTCCTGCCCGATGATGACTTCTTCGACCCAATCGAGCATGACCGGCGCGGTCAGCGTCGTCGTGTAGAAGGTCGGCGTAATTGCAAGCTGCATTACGCCGTCGCCGATCGCCGCTGTCTGCGGCTCGCCGATATCGCGATAAAAGTCCGACGTGAACGGATCGACGAACAACCCCTTTTTCGCCGTCGGCTCGCGCTGATCGATCCCGCTCTTCAGTCGTTCAAGCTGCAAAAGCCGCTCATGATCGAAGACGCGATTAAAGATGCGCCACATTTCCGCATAAGGGACCGACCGAATGCCGCTGTTCGTTACCGACGGCTTGCCCGACCAGGCGTTATTAATTTCCGCGAGCGGAAGCAAGTTCGCCGGAACGATCGGCGGAAGCGGGTTATCGCGGGCCGAAACGCCCTTGATGTATTCCGCAAAGCCGTTCTGGTTAAGACAAAGCTGATCAATGCGCGGCAGTTTGAAGTCATAGCCGAGAACGACGAGCGTCCCGGTTACGCCGCCGGAAACCGTGATCGAGGTATCGGTCGAACTATCCGGCGTGACGAGCGCCAAATATTGATACTTGACCGTGTAGCTCGACGATGTCGCGGGCTCAGGTCCGGCAGGCGACCAATCGACCGTGTCGCCGTTTCGGTTGTAGCTCGTACCGGCGACGTAGGTCGTCCCGCCTTGCTTGACCTCGATGATCGCGCTGACGCTGTTGTTCGGAAGCGCGTCGGCGCCGTTGGCGACAGACCCGCGAGTAACGGTCGCCGTCACTTCCTTTGTGACGAGAACCGAATTGATCGTCGCGATCGGCTTGCGGTTGACGGCGAACGTTACCGACGTTCCGCCCGGCCATGTGTGCGGCTCGCCCGCAACCTCTTCCGTATCGAAGTCCTCGACGTGAGTGACGCGAAGGGCGTTCAGGCGGGTCCGCTTGAACCCGTTGATATTCGCTTCGCCTTCCTCGATCGAAAACACCTGCGCGTTATCGACTTTGCCGAGTGCCGTTACCCTGCAGCCGTTGACGATGTAGCTTCCATGCGCGCCGCGGTCGTAGGCGCCGACGACCGCGTTGATCCCGTCGAGGGACGGCGGCGGCGTCTGGTCTATGATCGTCCCGTCCTGCATGACATAGACGGGGATGAACTCGCCATCGCCGTTATCCGTCCGCAGCGCCCAGGCGATTGTTGCGACCTCCCGAGCGGCGCCCGGCTCGCCCTGCGAAACCGATCCGTCGACGAGGCCGAGCAACGACGGATCGTCTTCGCTGTCGATGTACGTCGTCGTTAGGCGAACGCCGATTTCGACGATGCCCGTCAGCGGGACTTCGTCGAGGACGAGGGCAGCGACCGGAAGGACATCGCCGCCGACGTAGATTTTACCGGCGGTCAAGATGACCTGCGCGACGGTCGGCTCCTCGACCGCCTCGGGGACGACGACTGCCGCAGCCCCTTCGGTTCGGTCGCCGGCCTTCGCTATCAGCCGGCCGACGCGGTTGTGTCGTCCGCGAATGACCGTCTGCATTTCCGTCAGTTCTGCCGACTGGACGAACTTGTCGGTAAAGACGAGGCTTTGCCATTCCGGGTGCGCTTCGGCCCGGTCATAGGCATTTTGAATGCCGCTCTTATGCTCGTAAGCCATTTAGAACCTCAGAAGAAGTTTCAGCCGCTCGCGCACCGTTGCGCGAAGCGGGATATTTACTGTCTTCGACGCGATGCTGACGCCGCCGACAAGTTCATCAGGGTCGAGCCATAGGCGACCCGGCGGGATGCCGGACAACAGTGTCCCGCCGATGACGATTTCGATCGACCGGGCGATTTGCCCGGCGCCGTTGCCGGCATCGGTCATCGCTTCGACGATCACGGATCGGCCCGATTGCGTAGGCGCATAGGTCGCGGAGAGAACTGCGAAAGGCCCGTTGTAGTCCGGCAAAACCTGCCTTACTGCGCGGGCACGACGATAGCCGATAACCTGCCCCGCATCGTTCTTCAGGGCGAGGTAAGCCCCCCGCCCTTCGAACCAATGGGCAAGCGTAATCTGTCGCTGAACAACCGCATCCGACGCCCAGGGAAAGTTGGCTTCTGTCCATGGGAACGCCATGCTCTTCCACGTCGTCGAACTTGCGTTGGCGACGTTGGCGATTAGTGGCCGGTTCAGGATGTCGGCCCTGATTTCGAAAGGCCCCTCAACCCCGAGAAAGGATTGCCCTGTCCCGTCACCGAAAGTAACAACGACGTTATTCAATCCGTCAGGGAGACCTAGCGACAGCAAGTCCTCGTCACGGTGCCCCGTCAGGTCGGGACCGGGGATCGGCGACGTTACCTTTGGCCCTTCCTCGACTTGAAAGCCGAATAGATCGATGACAACCGTCGCGCCACTAGCGGCTAGCGTCAGGTCGAGCCATTGGCCCGCGATATCGTCCGTCGTGAACGGCAGACCTTCCACCCTGACCCACTCATTGGCGATCAACTGTGAGAAGAAGCTCTGGAAGCCAGCGTCCCCGCCTGGCGGCAGGTAGCCTATCGAGCTAATCAATCGCGCGAAGAAAGAAACCGAGTACACAGTGTCAGGCTGCAAGCCGTCGGCCGGGACAAGTAATGTCCGACCTGCGTCCCCCTCAAACATAACGCGGATCGCTTGATCCCCTCCGAAGGGATCATCGACCCCGATCAGTATCACGGTTGCCGCGGTCGCGTCGTCGAGCGGGTTAAGTTCGGGCGCAAACTGTGTTAGACGATCGGCCGCCGGTTCGATCAGAACTCCGCTATCAAGTCTCGCAATCTCGTTAACTCCAAACTCTTGCCAATGGCCCGCAACGTCCGAATGCCATTTCGATGTTCCACGGCTAAACTCGACGACGTCGTCCAGGTCGACAGGCAGATCGTCAACGATAGCCGTCCCATTCTCGAAGTCGACGAGGAAACTAGATAGCGAGGCATGGGCTAGCCAGTTACCTAGTGCGGTTCCTTCGGCCTCGGTCAGTTCGTGAGCCCATTCAGTGACCCGACCAAACGACCAAAGAGCGCCGCTAGGCGTCAGCCGAACGCCGCTCTCGCGGTCAAGGATGGAGGCGTCAAGTTTCGTGTAGTCACCTTCCCCTGCGCCGATATCGTAACCATTGACCCCGCGACGAAAGTCAGATCGGAAGGGCGCGGAAAGCTCGACAATCTTCTCGATCCGCGAAAGGTTAGGGCTGTCAGCCGGCGGAAGGTCGTTGAGGTTAACCTGCAAACTATTCCACCAATTGCGCCTTGATGGTGCCTCAACAATCGACCCCTGCGCCGAAACCCACCCCAAGCCACGCAAAACCGCCGCGAACGTATCGCGATCGATCTGCCAAGCCCTTCCCTCGTCGAGGAGCGTGTAAAAGTTTGGAACATACGGCGTTAGTTCGATTAGTCCGTACTCGTAGAGCAAGAACTGAAGCCATGTCGGCAGGCGGCGGCCTTTAGCGTCGCGGATTGCGGTCACGCCCGAACCGACGCGGGGCTCGTATGCGAGCGCCTGCTCGTAAGCAAGCAGGAACCTCGATGTCGATCGCGGCGGGTGGAGCGACTGCAATACCATCTTACGTGTTCTCCCCGGCTTCAGTCAGCGTTACCGTTCCTAAGCTCGCCGCCTCGTAGGGAGGCTTTATTATGTCGGCGACCGGCTGCGACACGACAACGGAATAAATGCCAGGGATTTGAAGCCTGGCCTTAATCCAGTCGCGAGTTAGGTCACGCCCGAGCCCACCTTCAGACGCCCACGCGTCGCGCAATGCCTTCTCAGCGCTCGCCAAAAGCGCCGCAGGCATGCCGGGAACCGTCGTGATCTGTGCAACCACATTAACGACGGACGTGACAGCCGAGAGGACGACAACCTGACCGTTCACCATTCTGTTTTCAGGTAGGTCAAAGGCGGCCTGAACCGTCCCTATGAGGCCGGAAGATGCTGAGCCGTCAAGCGCATCGGACAAGATTGCGACGTAGACTGTCGGCGACCTACCGTCGCGGTATGCAATGGCATTGGCAACGTGCAAGTCCGCCGACATTGCAACAAGTCGATATCTGTTTACTGAGCCGGCATTCCTTGCCCTCACGGCGTCGAGGATACGGCTGCGGAAGCGATCATCTTCTTCCCCGAAAAGTCGCGCCACGGGCGGGGACATCCCCGCCCCGACGTGATCGAGGTCGCTGTCTTCCGCAAACGCCAGAAGGTTAGCCCTAGCCGCATCATTGATGCGGGATCGGATAACCGTTTCACGGTAGGCCGCGACCTGCATGACCTTGACCGTTGTGCTGCTTTCCAGAGAAAGAACGGGCTCAATTTCGGGATGCCTGCCGATGATGTCGGCCTTCATGGCGGCGAGGATATTCTCGAAAGAAACCTCTTCGATAACCGTGGGGTCGGGCAGTCCCGACAAAAATGGGTCAACCATCTTGAACCTCAAAAGTGCCGCCGTTCCCACCGAGAACGGTTACGCGTTTAGCGCCCTGCGACGAGAAATCCCCGAGCAGCGCCCGGGGGCGATACTCGCCTTCCATGTAGACGCGAAGCTTCCCGTCTCTGCCGACGCTTTCAGGAACGACGCGCGTCAGTCGATAGCGGGGTTCCCATTGTTCCATTGCGCTTGCAATGGCTGCGAAGAAAGGGACGACTGTCGAGGTCGTCAGGTTTTCTCCCAGGAACCGAGGGATAACGCTGCCGTACCATTCGCGCTGAACGCGCTCGCCGAAGCCGGTGACGAAGAAATCTTGAATGCTCTGCAGGACATGAGCCCACCCGGCGATGTCTGCGCCGGTTTCCGCGTCAATGTCGATGCTCGGGTCAACAGCCATCGCGACGCCTCCTACTCGCCGTAACCGGCTGCCGTATTCAGGGCGGCGGCTATTTGAGCCTTCGTTGCGCCCGACTTAACTTGAATGCCCCGATCGTTCGCGGCCCGAATTAATGCCGCCTTGGAGTAGTCGTCAAAAACGATTTTTTCGATCGGTTCTGCGGGCGCAGGAATAGCCGAAACATCGGGCTGTAGAACGGCGACGCCGTTGCCGTCGATCGCAACAACAACGCGCGGCTGACCGGCGACGGCGGCAAAAGTCAACCGAAGTCGCCCCGCCCATACATCAATTGCACCAACATGGGCGCGGGGGTCCGCGGCGAACCGCGCCAGCAAGAGGTCTTGCAGCGTTTTCAAGTTGCTCGTCCTTTTAGGTTGATGCCCGCAATTAAGCGGGCGGGCCGGTCAGGTCGCCGCCCTTCAGAACTTCGGTATGCTCGTGATCGCTACCGATATTCTTGCTGTTGTGGCGGACATTGCCGCCGATCGTTTCGATCCCGCCGCCCGAAATACGATGCTCGACCCCGCCGATCTCGAAGACCGCAGCGTCCTCGCTGACCGTCAGCGTGAAACCGCCAATCGCGATCCTTAATTCGTTGCCTTTTAAGTCAACTCGGACGCTGCCGAGGGTCAGCGTGTGTTCGTCCGCCTTATCATTGGGGGACGCATTCTGATCGCTCCAAGTCATCGGCAGGGCGACCGCCTGGCGAACGTCGCCGCCGGGCGCAATGATAGTCATGTTCTGCCCCTTGCTCGGGGCCGAATGAATTTTCAGGTCGCCGGCTATTTGGGCGTAAGGGACTTTCGCGGAAACGAACTTCCCGTCGTCGCCTTCGCCCAGGTTCAGCCGGACCCAACCTTCTTTAGCATTGACCTCTTCAACCGGGCCATGTCGAACCATGCCAGCGAGGCGCCTTTCGAGCGCCGCGACGCGATGGAATAGATCGAGAAGCAGGCTCGACATTATGGCGCCCCCGGAACGTTTTCGGCGACCGTCGCTGCGTTGTCGATCCATCCGTCGGGCGAGACGACTTGTTCGGAAACCCAAACGCTGCCCTCGCCGCCAAGCGGCACGACGCCGATCGCTGCGCCGGCCTCGTCGTTCAGCCCGAGGATCGAGGAAAGCGCCTTCCAATCGGGAACGGCGTCCCCGACGAAGGCGGCTTCGATCGCGGGGGCAAGCGGGGCGACGACAGGGTCGGCCCTGACCTGGGCGATGAAGTCATCCCAAACGTCGCGCGGCGCCAGCCCGAAGGCAGGCTCGAAAAGCGGCTGAACCGAAATGATGACTTGCGCCGCAGCGAACTTGACGCCCTTCTGCGAGCCTGCCCCACGACGGATAAGAACCCGCGTCGCTTGCTGCGCGATCCTGCGAAACATTTTGCCCCAAGCGCCGCCGCTGTTCGGTTCGAACAACGCCCGCAAAGCCTGCCGCGTGATGATGTTGACCGACAGTTCCGTTCCCGCGTCTGTGTGCGGGATCATGACCGCCAGGTCTTCGCCGTCTTCCATCTTGACGGTCGATCCGACGGCGACATCGATGACGATGTCGACCTGTCGGGAACTGCCCCCGGCAATATCGAAACCGGTAATATTGAAAGCCTGATCGTCGGTCGAAACGACAACGAAGGGCTGCGGCCCCTCCTTGATCATGTCTTCGATCGACGAAATTGCGCTGTCGAAGACGCGGTCGCCGGCTGATGTCGCCCTGACAAGCGCATTCTTTGCGCTCAAGCGCAGGGCGAGCGGGACGATCATTCGACTGTTTCCTTCGTCAGATAAAGCGCGATGTCGCCGCTATCAAACGGTTCGACATGCTCGACGGCGTAAGTCATGCAGCCCGGCCGATCGATCAGTTTGATCAGATCAGACTTGACCGGCATGAAACCGATTAAAGCGGCCTCGGCCGCGGTGATTTGAATAACGGCTTCGGCGAAGACCATGCGCAAGGCGCCGCGGCTTTCGCCCGAAATGCGCTGACCGCGCAAATCGTCGGTTGAAGGTTCGAGGGAAAAAATCCCCCGAACCGTTGCTTCTTGTCGGGAGGCGTCCGGCTGCGATGCGATGTATTCGTTCGCGAGGCGCGGCATGATGCGAACGGCCTCCGAAAAGACCGCGTTCGCTGCCCGCCCCGCGAGCGCATCCAATCGCTGCCAGATCGACCCCATGAACTTAGAAGCTCCCGTTAAGGCGGACGCGGCCGAAGTCGGACGGGTTCGCGGCATCAAGGACGGCAACGCCGACCTTCGTGTTGCTGGTCGTGACCGTCGTAAAGACCTTGGCAGTGTCATCCCAATAGATGACAGCGCCGGCCGTCCAAGCCTGGGCGGAAGTCTTCGCAACGTCAAAGACGCCATCGAGTTTAGTTTCGACCTTCTCGCCGGATTTCGCTGCATAGGTCGCGATGCCGACGATGCCGCCGACTTTCAGACCGCCGCCGGAAGCAACGTCGTAAGGGGCAGTAAGCGGGACGACCTGCCCCGGCTGAACAAAGTTTTTCATATGCGTTTCCTCGCATGTTGAATGGAAAAACAAAAAGGCCGGCGCTAAGGCCGGCCCTTTTGTCGATGCTGTTCAGTCCGCCGATTTATTAACCGGCGTTCTTCGCGATGTTGCGGTGATCCATCATCTTCGCGCCGACATCAAGACGAGCCTTGATTTCGATGCCGTCGATGTCGAAGCCCGTCCGGGTTTCAGTGTAGACGCCGCGATTGCCTTCGAGGTAGGCAAGTTCGACGATGTCGGCCTGCGCCATGTTGCCGGCGGCGTACCAAGCGGTAGCATTGGCCGCCACGACGATGTCGTCGTCCGGCCGGTTGATGCCGACATCGAGGCGACCCTCGGCGATGATCTTCAGCTTGAGGCTGTCGGGGACAACGTCCGAAGACTTCGTCGCGACGATCTGACCGATAAGCTGCTCGGCGACGGTCTGCAGGCCGACCGGAACGATCAGATAGGTCGGCATCAGACCGAGAACGGTCTTGCCGTCAAGGCCGGTCTGCTTCGCAAAGCCCGTCCGAGCGGCGGACAGGGAAGCAACAGCGATAGCGCCGGGGGCGATGATGTTGCCGTGATCGGTATGGAACAGCGTCTTACCGTCGCCCATTACCGGATTGCCGATGATCTGCGCCCAAACCAGATCGCTTTCAAGCTGCGCAGCCTGAACGCCGAACGCCTGCGGAATGCGAGTGAAGGCGTCAAGATCGTCATTCACGATAACCTGACGGGTAATCGCGATGATCTTACCGTAAGTAGCGATCTTGTACGTTTCCTTTCCTTCGCCGAGCGAGCCGCGCTTGAACTCGCCATGCTCGTTGACCTTGTTCAGCGCAGGCGCTTCGCCCAGGGCCGCGCGAGTGATCGCCTTGAAGTTGGAAACCGTGGTTTCGCGAACGAGCGGGCGGAACGTCTGCGGGGCCGCCTGATAGCCGGCGCGCAGGGTCACGTTAGCAACGTTGGCGAGGATGCCGCCAAAGTCGCTCGTTGTCATCATGCCGCCCGAGCGAACAGCAAGCGCCTGCTGTGCGATTTCGTTGCGGGACATGCCGCGGGTGCTGATGCCGTTGACTTCGAGAACTTCGCGGCCGATTTCGACAAGCGTCAGGCCGCGGAAGTTGCGACCGTCGGCCGTCAGTTCGACGACAGCCGGGTTCGCGCGATGCTGCAGGGCGTTCGTGATCGCCGCTGCGCGCTGCTCGGCGTTACCCGGGAGAACGTCAACGCGAACGTTGCTGTTCGTCGGGGCGCCACCCTGCTTGGCGAGGTGATCGAGCAGAAGGCTACGGAAAGCATCGACGGAAGTTTCCTTCCCCGCATGCTCTTCGCCGAGTTCAACGGCGCCGACGGATGCGGCGAGCGAGCGGATCGTCGACGTGCGGTTGCGTTCTGCGCGAACGGCCTCGGCGACGGCTGCGCGAGTTGCTTGTTCGATAGCGGCTGCGGTGTCGCTCGGGGTCGGCTGATTGCGACGGGCTGCCGCCTCTTCATCAGCGATGCGGCGTTCTTCGGCGGCAATCTCGTCCTTCTTCGCCTTGATTTCCTCGGCGATTTTGGCGTGTTCACCCTCGATCTTGCGGATCGCGGCGTCATCCATACCGGCTTTCACTTCTGCCTGCTTTTCGGCCGCTCGCTTTTCGAGGGCGGTCAGATCGGCGCGAAGGACGGCGAGAACGCCCGCAGCATGCGGGGCGTAGTGAACGATTACGTCGCCCAGGCTGCCGATCGCATGCGCCGCGCCATGCGGAACGGCTGCGAATGCCTCGGCAGGAACGCCGACGCAAACGATGAAAGCAGCGGCTAGCGTGAAGGCTACCGCCATGAACGAAGAACTTCTCTTCATTTTACAGACCTTTTCGGTTGTTGTGCCGGGGCAATCGACCGAATTCCTACGGCCCCGGCGGGCGCAGGCGGTAGGGGTTTCAGATCAAGACAGCGACATCCGCATCCGCGCCAAAGCGGCGGCGGCGCTGTCGTCGCGCAGTCCGACGAATTCGCAGGGGGCGAGGCGCTTCTCGTCTTCGCCCTTCCTTCTTTCCGACCGGATCATCGAACCGGCATCGGCCGGGACGGGAACGGCGGAAATTTCAAGCGGCGCCCAATCGACGATGCGCCAAATGGGAACCGAACCGTCGTCGCTTTCGGTCTTTTCGACGCGATGGATGCGATAACCGACGCTGATGTTTCGGATGATGCTCGCCTTGATGTTGGCGATGATCCCTTCATGCTCCGGGGCGACCGACAGGGCCACGCGAGCAAGGCCATTGCCGCCGACGAACTTCGCCGACCCGGGCACGACGGCCCCAATGACCGATGACAACTGCCAGTCGTCATGCGTATCGAGGAACGGGGCGCCGTTGTTCAGGCGCCCCATGCGGATGTTTGAGGCGTTAACGACAAGCTCCTCGTCGTAATAGCCTTCATCCCGCCAGGAATAACGCCGGACCTTTTCGCCCGTCGTCCAAATGACCTCGATCGAATTCGAAGCCTCTTCGAAAGACGCCGCGCGCACTTCGACACTGCGCCGGGAGGGCGGCAGGTCAATAACAATTCCCTTCATAGTGGGAAGCTCCTGTTTTTGATGAAGCCGCTACTCGGGCGGCGTTGATCCGCCGCCGTCGCCGGGCGCCTGTTTCTGCCCGTTCGCCGACTGCTTTCGAGGATCGCTGTCGAAGACAAGCTTCCGATCGTCGAGTTTCTTGTTGGTCGCTGCGTACTCGTCGAGGACTTCGTCGGCGTCATAGCCGCGTTCGCCGATGGCCGTTGACAGCGGCTTCAAGCCGTTTCGAACTTCGAGAACGGTCGCCCTGGCGTCCTTTTCTGGGTCCGCCGAGTACATGCGCGGCGTCATCCAATTGACCGGGATATCAGACGACGGGATCGAGCCGGCGAGGAACGCCGCTTCGCAGAACCATTCCCACATCGGTTGCAGCAACATCGGAATGACGAACTGCCATTGAAGGGCCTCGATCATTCTGATGAAGGGGCCGAAGCCCATCTTCGACGAAGCATAGTTCGCGCACGACAGGTCGTGCGACAAAAGCAAGTAAGGGATATGAAAGCCAGCCGCGATCGTATGGAGCGAAGCCCGCTTATATCCTTCGTAAGACCCCGTCGCCGCCGGCTGATTGAACTTAACGTCCTTCCCGCCTTCGGCATGGACGAACATCCCCGGTTCAAACTTGTCGACGATCACGCCGTCGCTGTCCCTTACGCCGAACGCGCGTTGCGCTTCGGGGTTCAGGGCCGCGCCGAGTGCGAAGTCGGCTTCATCGCCGCCGAGAACGACGCCGACCATACAAGCTTCAAGTTTCTTGCGGATCAGTTCCGCCTCTTCATACGTCCCCAGGTCAAACAGGGATGATATGACCGCCGAGCCCCACGGAACGCCCCGGACCTGCGTCCGATGCTTCCGGTAAACGTGGGCGATTTCCGAAGCCGGGATCGCCTTCGACGCTAGATCGAGCGAAAGGCCGAGGTGCGAATTCCCCGGATGGTCGGGGAACATCCAATAGACTTTTCTCGATCCGAGCGCGTCGAACTCGATACCTTGGATTGCAACGCGACCGTCGGAGACAACGCCTGCTTTGCGCTGTCGATCAGATCGGTTTCGACAACCTGATACTGCAGGGGGACCGGAAGTTTGTCTTCAAGTCGACGACGGCGGCGGCGGACAAGGCCGTCGCCGCTTTCAATCATGCCGCGGAAGGCGAGGGCCGAAACGCCGTAAAAATCAAGCTGACCGTCGGCGTCGCACTTCTTCGAAAACTTATCGAACAAGGCGTTTATTTTCTTGTCCTTCGCCGCGCTGCCGGTATTCGCCCGGGGAATGATCCCGGTCCCGATGACGTGCGAAACAAGAACTTCGACGGCATTCGCCGCATGCGGATTATTGCGCACGAGGTCGCGCATGCTATCCCGCAGCAAGGTCGAAGCCCGGCCGATTTCACTGTCGGCCGAGCTTGATGTTCGATGCCATTCGCCATTGAGGCGACCGCGCGAGGCGCCGCTATACGACCGCTTCATAATTTCGATCGCTGCGCGGCTGCGGACGCGCTTTGCAGCCCGGGCGGGGTCGATGTAGCAGATCGCCCGGTCAAGAAGGTTCATCTTCATGGACGGCCCCTTCCGAATGTCGCGAGCGTTACAGGCGACCGGGCGCCGCGCTTCTTTCGAAGAAGCCAGTTAAGCCGGGACTGCATGTCGGCGAAGGACGGATATTCGACTTCCTTCCGAACGCCGTTCGTCTGCGTTACGACTTTCCGCACGCCTGCGGCGATCGCCTCTTCAAGCCCGGCGATCTGTTCGTCGATGGTTGCCATCTGGTTTCCTTAAAGATACCCGCCGCGACGCCTTCCGCCGAGGAAGCCGCCTTCGCGTTTCGCTTGCGGCCTCGGCGCCTGGGCTGCCCCTGCGGGTTCATGCTCGGGTTCGGATTTCGGGTCGCCCCGTTTAGGCTCGGGCGCTGGTTTTGCCTGCGCGGTAGGATCGTCGCGAAGGCGCTGAATGCCGATCATGTAAGCCGCGGCGTAAGCCAAAGCCTCACAGTCGAGAAAATGGTTCTGCTTGGATTTGACGATCCAAGTGAACCCGGCGCCGCCCGGCTTCTTCGTTCGGGCTTCCGAAACAATCTGCTTGCAATAGTCCTCGTCGATCGCTTCGAACAAATGCCAGCCGCCCGGCTGATCTTCCGGCCATCGAATTCGCTCATGAACCCATGACTTGAAGAAATCCGTCGACAGGCGAACGAGGTCTAGGCCGTACTTCGCCCGACCGCCCTTCGGGTTGACATCGATCCTGTTGACCGACAGCGGCGTCGGCCTCGTTTCGAAGCCCTTCGTCGCGTAAACCGTCCGGCTGAAACGCCGGGCGAACTCATAGACCTTATGCTCGGGAACAGCATCTTTCTTGCCCGGGCGGAAGCCGGCGTCGACGAACGTCCGAACGATATGCATCGCGCCGAAGCGCGAGGCGAGCAGTTCCGCAAGCGAGGTCCAAACGTCCTCTTCTTCGGTCGGACCCCAAATCTCGCCGCGTGTGATCAGCCAGCTTTCAGAGCGGGCGCCCCATGCGCGAACAGCGTAGACAAGGCGGTTCTTCTGAACGTCGACCCCGCAGGTCAGGATCAGCGCGCCGGTCGGAATGTCAAATTCCTTGTAAGGCTGCGCAAGCTGCCGGATCGCGTCCCATTCAGGAACGTCCCCGCCGATCGGCGTGAACAATTCCCCGAAGGCGGCGTTCGTCGCCGTCTGCCGCTTGTCTGTTTCACCGGTCTGGATTGCCGTCAGTATGCGCTCGGCGCGCTGCCCGAAGGTCTGGAACGGCGAGCAAAGGCCAGAGGTCCATTGCGAATAAGTATTCGTATCCGGCAGGTTCCGGTCGGCCCGGGCGTCCTCGATCGTCTGCCCGGGCGCGATCATCAGCCCGGTTTCGTTCATTTTTTCCTTGTGTTCGTCAAGGATCGGGTCAACGCAGCCGTAAGGGCATTGGACATAAGCCTCGCGCCGCGCCTGGGCTGGCAAACCTTCCTTGCGGTAAACCAGATGCTTCTGCATCGGGACGAAGTATTCGTCGCAATGCGGGCATTGCCAGGCGAAATGGTGCCGCGTTCCAAGTTGGAATTGCCGCCAGATCGGCGATTGAATTTCTTCGTCTGTTCCGAGCTTGAAAAACTCGAGCCCGGAAACCGGATCGATTTCCGTTTCGACGAAGCCGTTCGACGGCGTCGACACGACAAGCGTAACGAAATCGGCGTGCGTATCGCCGCGGGCTTCGAGCAACCCGAGCGGATCGCCCTGCCCCTTAATGTTGGCGCTCATTTCGTCATACTCATCGACAAGGCCGAGGGCCGCGGGATCGGATTTGATCGCAGTCGACGAACCGGCGTGCGCAAGGCGGATCGAAACGCCGGCGACGATCTTTTTCGTCTTCTTCATTCGCCGGCCGCGAACGACCTTCGAAGCAAGCGACGGCGCTTCGTCGAACAGCCCCATCAGACGCGGTTCGAACTGGTCGACGTTGAATTCCTTCGAAGGGCCGACGTAGATGATCGGCTTCGGCCGCGTATCAAGACGCTCGCCGATGATATCGAGGATCGTCTCGGTCTTGCCCGCCTGGGCGGCCGTTACGCCGACCACCTTCGAATAGCCGCCCGATGTCGCCGCCCTTCCGAGCGGGATCATGTACGGCGTAAGGCGCGGGTTGCGGGGACCCGGGACACCGGTCGTCGCCGGGTATGTCCGGTTTTTCGCGCCCCATTCGTCAGGCGTCGTCGGCGGCGCCACCCGCAGGAAGTTCGCCGCCCTTTTCAATAAAGTCGGCAGATGCGGCGAAGGCGTCCGCGATGCGGTTGAGGCTTGCATTGGTTTCGGTTTCCAATTTCCGCCGCAGGTCCAAATCGCGAGTAAAGCGCGCGGGCAGCACCGCGAGCTCGTCGCGGAACTTCGCGATCATGATGTCCATCGCAGCTTGAACGTCTTCGACGGGGACTAAGTCCCGGCGCTTTTCGGCCAAGCGCATTTCGATTTCGGCGGCTTTCGCGTCGTGCATGAGGTTTTGATGCGCGCTTTTCGTCGACCGCGCGTTTTCGTCCCGCAAGAATTTTATGTAACCGTGGACGGCTTCAACAAGGTTGTATCTGCCTTTTGCCCTCTTTGGGATTTTGCCGTCCTGGGAAAGCCTCCGCAGAAACGCGGTCGATATATCCAAGAGCCGAGCCGCCTGCTCGCTCCCGATAGTTCCCACTGCTTCGGTTGCGGCGCCTTTCGGTTGCGACATTGGAAATAATCCCACTTTCTGGCGTTCCGCCAGTTGCTCTTTGTTGCGCTCTCTATAGAGACGAAAGCAGCCAAATCATCTTGCAAAGGAGCGCACCAATGGCGAAGAAGCTTCACGAAGTAGACATCCGCGACCGAAATCGCCTTTCCAACGCCGTAAGGTATAACGTCCATCAGCGGCGCGGCCCGCATGTAAAGATCAATGAGCCGGCGGCGACGTTGCACGAAGCCGCCGAGATTTCCGACCGCATCAGCGCGGAAAGCAACGGCAGACCTTGCCTGATCTACGGTATCCTTCCCGACAATACTGCGATCTTCGTTCCGAAGGACATGGTCGACGCGGCCCGTCAGGGTGTTGCGCACGCGCCTGAACCCGAAGTCTTTCTAAGCCGCAGCGAAATCGAACAACTTTCGGCGGTCCTTGCCGGCGGCACGAAAAAGCGCGCCAATACAAAGGAAGCCGCGATCGGCAGGTTCCGCAACATCGCGCAAACGAAAGGACTGCCCGAAGGTCGGATCGCCGATCTTTTGAAAGGACCGTTCGATTTCGCGTCGCACATCGTTTGCGAATTCATCCTCGGGCGCCCGATGACTATTCCGCAGGTTGCGGAACATGTCGCCGAAATCGCAACTTCGGAACCGGAAACGAACCCGCATGCGGCATCGAACGCGCTGATCGCAGCGGCGACCGCAAACGACCCGGAACTTGCCGCCATGGTCAAGGCGCCCGCCGCCGTCGAAGCCCCGGCCACAAAGCCCGCCAAGGGCGACAAGCCTGCAGCCGGGAAGCGAACCGCAGTTCTCGAAGCCGCGCAGCGTGGCGAACTTCCTGCGGCGCCGGATTTTTCGGCCGAAACCCATCGCCGGTACCGGGCGAAGCTTGCCGAGGTCGCCGCCTTTGCCGAAGCCGGGAAGGTCGACGAATTGAGAAATTACCCGATCAACCCGATCGCCAGCAGTTCGAAGGCGCTCGATAAATATCGAAACCTCTGCGTCATCGCCCTCGACGCCCGCGCCGCGGCGAACGCCTAAAGGCGAACGCCGGCAAGCGGCAACATGCGGATGACGATGCAGAAGGCGGCCACCGCGTAGACACGCCAGACCGCCCGATCCTTTGCCACCCCGTCAATGAACGGGGCCGCATGGATCAGGAACGCAGACAGCAACGCGACCCCGATGATAGTCAGGGCCGCTAGGACAAAGGCGACGAACTCGACCGCGACCATGTCGCCTCACTCTTCCAGAAGATCGCCGACCGGGATTTCCCCGAAATCGACTTCGCCGATCGCTTCGACCGCCCGCTTCGCGTCGCCTTTCAGAAACACCAGAATATTTTGGTGCGTCTTCCCGAGCTTGCGGGTCGCCGTAAACTGCTTGCCCGCTCTGATCGGCAGCGAGCCCGCCGCCGTTACAAGAATGGCCTCGTTATAGAAGCGCAGGCCGGCGGCCTCGAAGGCGGCGATCGTATCAGGCACAAAGCCGTAGTAGTTGCCGCGCTTGTCGCGAACCTCGCCGACGACAAAGCAGGCAAACCGATCGGGCTTCAACAGCGAGCAAGTCGCCGCGATGACCTCGGAATATGCCTTCCGAAACTCGGTATAGGCGAGCGTCGACAGGTCTGCCGGATCGTCCGAATAAATTTCGAGGTCCGCATAGGGCGGGCAACTGAACACGAAGTCCGCTTTCGCCCCTTCGAAACTTTTCGCGATGTCCCGGCTGTCGCCGACATGCCACTTCGGCATGGTGTCTGGCGAACAAATCGACGCCGCCTGGATGCGGTTCGCTTCGATCTGCTCGGCGCGCAAGTCGCCGCCAAGGTAGGACCGGCCGAGGACCGACGCCACGATGCCGCGAACCGATCCGCCCGCGAACGGATCAAGGATCGTTCCGTCCGCCGGGCAAAACCATCGATAAGCAAGTTCGCAGACGACCGGGTCGAAGATCGATATCCCTGACGACGTTGCGCCGTCCATCTTGATTTCGCCGATCGTCAGCCCGGCGGGCGACACGCCGCCGACAGCATGCTCGCCGCGCATCAAGTCTTGGCCGAACGTCGCCGCTTTCCGCTTTCCGTTCGCGGCCTTGCCGCTGCCATCGCCGCGCGCGCCGTCAGCCGAATAGGTCGTCGACGGCCGGGCTGAACCGCCCGGCGCCGCCTGATTGATCGTCTCGCCGCGGCCAAGTTCTGACTGAATACCCAGGCCAAGCCAAGCGCGCTTGCGATCCTGCCACCATCCCTCGCGGGCGTTCAGGACCGAGAACGGGGGAAGCCCGAAGCGTTCAGCCAAGGTCGCCCGCGCCCCTGCAGCGTCCGGTTCCGGCGGGTCGGCGAAAAGCTTGTCGACGAACTTTTGATCGAACCCGGTCAGGCCGACATCGAACTTGTTTTCGGTCAGGAAGACCAGTTCGACGCGGAGAAGATCTTCATCCCACTCCGATGTTTCGGCGAGCCGATTGTCGGCAAGCGTGTATGCCCGGCGCTGTTTTTCGGTCCATCCGGCGCAATCGATCGCGGGGACCTTTCCAGAGGGAAGCGCCCGGCCGTTCGGCAGCCGGATCGTTTCGCCGTCCGCGTACATCTGCACCGCCGCAGCCCTTCGACCGTGGCCGGCGACGATCATCCCCGCGTCATCCATGTCGGCGAGGACGGGGTTCGTCCATCCGTATTCGCGGATCGACGATTTGATCTGCTCGATTTGGTCCTGCGGATGCGTCCGCGCGTTGCGGGGGTTCGGCGTGAGTTCGTCGACGTGGACGAGCGTGACCTTAACCAACTGTTCTTCTTCGGCTTTCGGCATACCGGACCTTTTGCATAAGCGGCGGCGGCGGGCGCCCCGACCGCAACCGCAACCAACTTTTTGTTTTTTTAGAAAACGCGCAAAACCCGGGGGGCGGCGGTCCCGCTCCCCTGCCCCCTATCCAGTCGGTCCCTACCCAGGGGGGAGGGGCCGAGGTGTTGCAAGACCGCAACAGTCGGGTCGGGGGTCGGGAGAGGTCGACCCCGCCGCGGGAGGAGGAGGCGGCGGGGTCTGGCATGGGATCAGCCGGGAAGGAGACGGCCGATCTCATGAGCAATGCGGACAGGCAGCATCATCGCAACGGTCGATTGAAAGACCTTTGCACTCTCGTCCTTGACCATCTCTTCGGGGACCGAAGGACCGTAAAGGATTTCGATTGGATGGCTGTCGAGCGTGGTGCGATGGAAGACATGCCCGTTTCCGACAGGGTTGCCGGATCGGTATGTCCCCGCGAATATGAACGTTCCGGGGAAGCGTTGAACCCTGCCCCATACTTTAGCCCTGACGCCCCAAGTGAACTGTCTAGCCCCGAAGTCATCGAGCGGGATCGGTCTGCCTGTTGCGATGATCCGGCCTTCGATGGCCTGGCCGTGATTGATGTTCGGGCTGACTTGCTGCGTCTTGATCGCCTTGCGGATAACGGCGGTCTTGATCGACGACTGTTTTGCAATGGCGCGAGCGACCCGACCTTCGACCGTCTTCGTAACTCGATTGACTGCTCGGGCAAGCGCCTTGTGCGCTTCGCCCTTTCCTAGCGCCCCGATCTGATTTCCGAAGTTGCGCAGGATGTCGTCGCGAACGTCGATCGTAATCATCGGGATCGCCATGATCAGCCGCGCCTTGTCGATGCGTCTTCGTTCATTCCAATCGAAACATGATGGAAAGGATGAAGATCAGATTAGGAGAGAAGAAGATTAAGTCGAACCGGCTTCGGCTCTTCGCGACCCCGAGGGCCGCTTCGCCTTCGCCTTCGTTCAAGTCTTTAACCGTGAACGCGTTCCGAGGCTGTTAACGCGAAGAAACCCCGAATTTGTCTCAGTCGTCAAGCGTCTTTTTCCAACCTTTTTCGGAAGCAATCCGACGACTTATCCTATGGCCCTGATTTCCATAGGAAATTCGCGCTTAAAAAATCTGACCTTCGACCCCAGGGGGAGGCGATTGTTCTTGACGCTGAAATCATTGATTTTTCTTAGAGAATGTCACGCTACGTCACGGTATGTCACGCAGTTCTGCGGAAACGTCACGGAAAAACGTCACGCTAGGCCCGAGGGGAGGAAAGTTAGAATTTTAAGCTGATTTGCATTTTTCGTTGGTTTTAATCCTACTGCCTATTGATTATCGTCGGAAAGTGTCGGATAAGGAATTCATCAAATCTTGCAAATCACGGATGGAACGCCGCAATGCCTAAGACCACGGAAGACCGCATCAGCGTCGCCCAGGCTGCTTTCGAAGCAGGCTTCGCATCCAAGGCCGCTCAGAAGCGTGCGCTCGACGAACTGAATTCCGCTTATTCCAACCTTCGCCGCGACCTGATGAACGCGATCCTCGACGCTCGCAGCGACGCGAACGAAGAAGAAAACCACGCCGACTATTGGGGCGTTCCTTCCGATCTGCATCAGGTTCGCGAGCGTCACCTGACGATCGTCACCCGCTACGGCTTTAGCGCCCCGCTCGTTCGCGACCTGATCGCCCTTCGCGCCTCGATCAAGGCTGCCGCTATTGCCCCCGCCCCGGCCAAGTCCGACGCCGAGCAGAAGGTCGAAGCCGTCCGCAAGACGATCCGCGAAGAAATGGAAGCCCGCAAGGCGCAGTTCGTCGAAGGAATGACTATCGCTCGCCTGTTCAACGGCCTCCCGGTCAGCGTCAACGCGCATTGGGTACATGGCCATAAGGGGACGAACTTTATCCGTTACTTCTTTTACCTGGCCGGCGAACTGACCCCGCTGAACATGATCATGGCGATCGCCGAAACCTACCAGGCCGAAAAGGAGGGCGCGAAGTGAACGCCGCCCGCCGCAAGCAGATCGAAGAGGTCAAGGCCCGGATCGAGGCCCTGACCGCCCTTCGCGACGAACTCGTCGAAGCGATCAACACGATCAGCGAAGATGAACAAAACTATCTCGATAACATGCCAGACAGTTTCCGCGACGGCGATAAGGGCGACAAGGCGCAGGAAGCCATCGACGCCCTTTCCGAAGCAACTACCGCACTCGAAGAAATCGATTTCGACGCTGTCATCGGCCACCTAGAAGCCGCGGCTCAGTAGAGCCGCCCTTCCCCTTCCCCATCGCTGACTTTCCAACCGAAGAGGATTTTCGGAATGCCTTTTGCTGCCCGCAATTCATCGACCTCGATCGACCTTTCCCCAATCCATGCAATGTTTGGCAAGGCGCAGGAAGCCGGCTTGAAGAAGCTGCAGTATCGCGCCGAGGGCCTTGTTCTTTCGCTCGCAAAGCCGAACTCGGCGAACCCCGGCGCAATCTACGTCAAGCGCAAGAGCGGCGCCTATCTCGGCAAGGTCGTCGGTCAGCGGTTCGTCGCCTTCGGGGCAACGGACGCCGACAAGGCCGCACTGCAGACCATTGCCCGCGATCCCGCCGAGGCTGCGACCCGCTACGGGAAGATGACCCGCGAATGCTCATGCTGCGGCCGGGAACTTTCCGATCCTGCCAGCGTCGAAGCCGGGATCGGCCCGGTTTGCGCGACGAAATGGGGCCTTTGAGGCCCCGCCCCTTCCCATGATCACCTGAACCCAAGGAACGACAATGACTGCAGCAACCTATCACGCATCCGAAATCGCCCGCATCGCTGAAATGCTCGCCGCGGCCATGAGCCCGGCCGAGATTGCGGAAACCCTGAACATCGACGCCGCCGACAGCTTCTTCGCCGATCGCGAGGACGACAGCGACGAGGGCATTACCCGCCGATACGGCATCAGCGGCGACGACCGCTTCGATGTTCGCGGTCGCCCGCTTCTCCCCCGCCTGAACGATGCGGGTGAACCGAACTGGTTTTGATCGGCGGGCTTTCAAGACCGGCTTTCGAGCCGGTCAGGAAAACCAACCATCGAAGAGGAAAGAAGATGGAAGATATTCGCATTATCGGCGTCACCGGCCCTCGCATCGGCGTCGGCTTTACCGAAAAGAACCTGCGTTTTCACGTCTGGCTTGACCGGGCAGGGAACCCCGAGGACATCCTCTATAAGAACCCGCCGCTCAAAATCCGTTCGAACGATCCCGGCTTCTTTACGACGGTCAAGCTCGACGCGACGAACAAGACGAACGCGCCGAAGGTCGAAAGTCTCATGCAGGCGGTTCGCGACGGCGACCTGATCAATAGGGCCCGCAAGGCGTATCAGGAAGAGGAAGCCGCGAAGCGGGCCGAAGAGCGAACCCGGGCAGCATCGCTTTACCGCGCCGCCCTCGCCCTACTGGTCGAAACGATGACGGGGAAGAAGCTTGAGCCGGTTTCAGCGATCGCCGGGTTTCATGATTTCCTGACGAACGCGAGCGACGAACAGATCATCGAAGTCGGAGCGGCCATTCACGGGGCGGGCGTCTGATGGCGAAGAAACCCCGACAAATCGGCATCGTCGGCAACAGCCTTGGCAAGACGACGGCGCCCAACTTCGCATTGATCAACGACGACCGCATCGCCCGCAAGTCGATCGAGGAACTTGCGGCCTCGGTCAGCAGCGAAGGGATTTCGGTCGAGGTTTGCCGACCGCCTGTTGATGCCTCGGGATTAAAGGCCCTTTTCGATGCGGTCGAGCCGTTCGGCCCGATCGACGAGGAGGGCTGACCGATGGCTGAACCCCGCTGCGCGTCCTGCAAGCATTTCGACCTTGGCTATAACGACAACGGTCATATGACGATCGGCTTCTGCAACTTCGTCCTTCCGATCCTGATCCGTCCGCCGCAAGCGACGGCGCCGTATCTCGCCCCGAACGATAGTTGCTCGCTTCATTCTCGGGCGATCCCGATCGACATCGCATCCCGCGAAGCATGGTGGCCGATGATCGTCAAGCAATACATCGAGCCGGCTTAACCGCCGCCCGAACCTACCCCGAACAATCTGATCAACCTTGATGGAGGGAAGCAATGCCCGACAACGAAATCCTGCGCGCGCGGCGGCAGATCATAACAGCCGCGCATATTCAGGGAACGCCCGCCCAGGTCTTTAACCGGACCTTCGTCGACATCGCAGGCGCGATCGCCTTCCTCGGCGCCGTTGCCCTCACATTTTGGTCGGTGATGAAATGACGATCTTCCGCGTCCATACGACCGACGGCTTCGTCGATGTCCCCGCCGAGAACCCGACCGACGCCCGCAAGGCCGTTGTGAAGGCGAACCCGACCGCCCAGGTTACAAAAATCAAGGTGCTGAAATGACCCCGAAGCTTCTCCCCTGCCCATTCTGCGGCAACAAGCCGAAGCTGATCGAAGTCCGGGAAATGCCCGACAATTTCGTCCGCGAACACAACATCCGTTGCGACGAATGCGCGGTCGACCTTTACGCCGAATATGAAAGCGAAGTCGTCGAGCAGTGGAATAGTCGACCGGGCGCCCGCATCGAAGCGATAATCGACGCCCTCGAAGAATTGACGGTTCAGCATAGCCCGCCGTCCGGCGTGTCGATCAACGAGGCGACGCGGGATAGAGCGAAAGACATCGTTCGTTCTGTTTTTGCTCGCAAATCGGCCGAAGGTAGCTTTCAGGCGCGGGTCGAATTGGCCCATGACGAACTGTTTGACGACGATCCGACCGATGTCCCCGAGCGGGTCGCCCGCTTCTTTGAAGAGGCAAACGAAGCCTGCCAGGCGCTCGGGATGAAGCGCGAGGAGGCTCTTTCCCTCGTCGACTATACCTATTCCCGACCGATCGGCGAGCCCGCCGCAGAACTCGGCGCCGCAGCCGTAACGCTGACATCGCTTTGCGTCGTCGCCGGCTATGACCTGCACAATTGCGCCGAGTATGAGCTTGATCGCCTGCAGTTGCCGGAAACGATCGCGCGCATCAAGGCGAAGCGTTCGACCCGTCACGGTCGCGGCCCGCTGCCCGGCTTCGATCCGAAAGGCGGTGACGAATGAAAATTCACCCTAACGACCTTGCGGACCTCGAAAGCGTCGCTCGGTCGGTTGAGAACGAGGCCCGAAACATGGCGAAGCTGGCGATCAGAATACGCGCTGACCTCGTCAAAGACGCTGCCGATCGCCCGGAAGACCCTACCGTAACGATAACCGTTCACGAATATGCGGCGCTTAACCTACTTGCTGAAAAAGCAACCGAAGGCGCGATCGCTGAACTCTCAAAGTTGACCTTTGTGGTTCAGCACAATCCGAATTGCCCGAGCCCTTGGCTAGTCCGGCTCCCCGGCAAAGGGCCTATCGACATGCTTCCTTATGGCGACGGTCTAGGCATCGTCGCGCATCAGACCGGCGACTTTCTCGGTTTCGGAAAGACGTTCGAAGAAGCAGCCCGCGCAGCCCTCGCGAAAGGCGGTGACGCGTGAGCGAGAGCGATTGGATCAAATACCTTTTCGGCTTTGCCCTGCATGCCTCGTCGAAGAGCAAAGACAGCACGAAAGTCGGCGCCGTCCTCGTCGGCCCGAACAATGAAGTTTTGTTGTCGGCTTTCAACGGCCCGCCTATGGGCGTCGACGACAAGCCCGAGCGGTTCGAACGTCCGGCGAAATATCTCTTCGCCAGCCATGCCGAACAGAACCTGATCGCGTTTGCTGCCCGCAGGGGCATCCGAACCGAGGGAATGACGGTCTACGTCACCCACGCTTGCTGCTCGTCCTGCGCGAAGACGCTGATCCAGGCAGGCATTGCCCGCGTTTTTATGGCCGACGGCGCATTCGCCTCGTCCGCGGCGTGGGAAGCCGAATTCGACGCATCAAACCAAATGTTCAGAGAAGCAGGCGTCGAAACCGGCCGCTTCATCTGCTTCGAAGAGGAGTATCCCGATGGCCCGCAATTATACCCCTATCCGCAATAATCATCCCCTCTTGCGCACATTGCTGACAGCGATCGAGAAGGGCGACACGCCGCAAGCGGAAATCTTCAAGAAGGCGGGCGTCACAGCCCGAACGGTCATCGATTGGCGCCGAGGAAGATCGCCGGCCCTGTATCTCGTCGAAGCCGTCGCGAACGCCGCCGGCTTCGACCTCAAGTTCGTTAAGAAGGGCGACAAAGACGAGGCTGCGGTTTTGAAGGACGCTTTGACCCGATCCATGACCGCGCTCGACGATTGGCTGAACCTGTACGCTCCCGACGAATGCAACCCCGATCGCGTCGCCGAAGCGAAGTCGCGAGTATGGCCGGGCGGTACGATTGGCTACATCGCCGAAGTCCAGGCGCAGAACCGGGCCGCAATGAACGGGGCGTCCGAATGACCGCCTATTCAACCCTTCGCGAATTCCTTGACGATCCGGCCGCCCCGATCCGCCCGGACATCCCGCCGGGCGGAAGCTGCGGCGGCAAGGACGACAGCCATATGACCTACCTCGCGATGATCGTCCGCCGGCAGAAGAACCGGGCAGCGCAGATCGACATCCTGCATCGCCAGGCCGTTTTGCTCGAAAGCTTCGCGCCCGGCGATCCTTGCGTCGGCCGCATGCTCGATTGGCATTCGCAACTTGCCGGGATTTGACCTGCAGGGGCTCGGCATCCGGCGGCCTCGATCGCCGGATTTCGGGTCGCTGGTCGGCGATCCCTGATCACTAGGAGATTTGAAATGCAGACGTTTCTTTATGGTTTGGGCAAGGAAGCAAAGGACAAGGTGACGGGCTTTAAGGGCGTCATTACGGGCCGGTCGGACTTCATTGCCGGTTGCCGTCAATACTGCCTCACCCCGCCGATGAAGGACGACGGCAAACTCGCCGACGCTCATTGGTTCGACGAAGAGCGCATCGAGGTCGTCGGCGACGGCGTCGCGATCGCAGCCGTCAAGACGGGCGGCCCCGTCGGATCGGAACGCCCGATCGCCCGTTAATCGCCGAACGCCGAAGGGTCCGCCCTTCGGCATCCCCGCCCCCGAGGAACCGACATGGTTAGAGCAACACAACGCGGGCCGGTTCCGACCGGCCGAAACGCAATCCGAACCGCCGATCCGATCCTGCGGAAGCTTTTCACGATTGCGCATCAGAAGGACATTTCCTTACAGGAAATCGCCCGGCGGATCGACCGGACGGTCGTCGCTGTTTCCCGATGGAAAGGCGGACTAAATACGCCAACCATGATCGATGTTGTCTTCTTCGCCCAGGCGATAGGATGCGATATAGAGGTCGTTGAAAAGAAGGAACCCGCCGCATGAACCCGCAATTCATAACAACCCCTTCCGGCGATCGCCTCGTCGTCATCCCCGAGGCGCTTTATCAGCGGATGCTTGACGCCCTCGACGATCACGAGGACAGCGAAGCGGCGCTAGAATTTGAAGCCAGCGTCCGCCAGGGCAAGGAAGAGCCGTTGCCGACGCCCTTCGCCGATTGGATCATCGAAGGGCAGAACAAGATTAAGGTATGGCGCCGATATCGCGGCATCACTGCCCGAGTTCTAGCGAAGCGCGCGAACCTAAGTGCGAGCTATCTTTCGCAGATTGAGAAGGGCGAACGCGATGGCAGCTTCGACACGATCAAAAAGATCGCGGCGGCGCTGAACATCGGCGTCGACGATCTGGCATGACCGGAAGGAAGAACCCTTACATCCGAATTATCGAAGCCGCGCGCGCAGGCCGCGGCGTTAAGCTTTCCGCGCGAGATTGCCGATACATGCAATGGGATGCGGCAATCGAGCAAGTCGCGATCAACACGGCCGAAGGCATCGAGGTAAACGGCGGCGGGTTTTTCGTCACGAAAGAAGGCTTCGAGGACAAAGAATGACGATGCTCGGCATCTTTGACAAGGAGACAGGCCGGCGCCTTGGCAGCGTTTGGAAGTTCGTCGGGGAACCCCCCAAGACGCGATGGCAGGCGTTCGCCTCGGGCGACCGGCGGCAAGGCTTCCCGACCTTGAAAGCGGCGACCGCCTGGCTGCGATCGCTCGACGAAGACGAAGAAAAACGGCCCGGTTGACAAACCCGGGCCGTTTTCATTTTCAGTTGCGCAGCGCGCCCCTGTTAGGCGACTTCGGCGCCGTTCGCTTCCTGGTACTTGCCGATCGCTTCGCGGATGTCCGCGACCTTCTGAACCGCTGCAGCATCGACATTCTGATTTCGAGCCGACCGCAGCCAGGCGTCAAGCGCCGGCAGGGCGAAGGCGTCGTTTGCCTTGATCACGAAAGAAGGGGCCTCGGTCTTTTCCTCGGTCGTCGTCTTTGCAGTTGCCATTTTCGTTCTCCTTTTCAGAACTTAAAGAATGAGTGCGGCCCTACGCCCCGCATTAGGCGATCCCGTCGAATGCCCAAACGGGTACATACGACATGAATTGGATGTCCGGCGCGGCGCATGCCGCGCGCTGCCTTCATCTGCCAGGGGCGAACCGGGAAGACCCGGACCTGCATTGTCGCCGCCCCGGCGCGCTTGATGAAAATTGATGTGTAGGTCAATGTTGTCCCCTGACTATTCCTTCGGCCGTCAGGCCGGTCGCGATCATCCCGAGCGTTCGGTCGCGAAGCCGGTAGGCTGTCGCCCGGCTCCATTCCTTCTCTTTGCAAATCTCTTCGAAGCTGACGCCCTTCGTGATCTTCGACCGTATCCAGGCGTGAAAGACCTCCCACGACACCGGGTCGTCTTTCGCATTGAAGCCCGACAGATATTTCATCGGCCAAACAAGAATGCGCTCCATCTGCGAAACCTTGGCGGGCGACAGCGATCGGCGCGTCGGCGCTTTAGGCGGGTCGAATTCCTCGATTTCGAACATCGACGGCCATTCTTCTAAGGCCCGTTCTTCGGACGACAGGGCAGGATCGGGCATTCCGTTTCGGAAGCCTGCAGGCCCTACGCTGCCGCCGCTGCGCTGCGCCCATTTGATCGCGTCGATCAGATAGTCGCCGACGATCTTCGGCGTCCAAACGTCGTCATCGATTTGATGAAACATCAATCAACCCCCCACGGTTCATCGAAGTCGGGGCCAGCCGGCATGCTGTTCCCGACCGTTTGCGACTGATCCTGCGGCTCTTCGTCGACCGGCGGCCGATCGCGGCGCATGCCTTTGATGGGTTTGCCCGTAAGCCAAACCCAAGGGTTCTCCTTGGCGATCAGGCCCTTGCGGACGAGGCGTTCGCCGCTGCGCTTCATCGCCTGCCGGCGAGCGTTAAGGCGCTTTTCCTTCGCTTCGTCGGTTTCGCCTTCCGAGCCGTCAGCATCGAATGCGATGCTGTCGTAAGCCTTGATGACGAGCTTCCATTCGACGACGCGAAGGCTCTGCGGCAGGCCAGTCCCGACCGGCGGCTTCGTCCCGTTTTCGGATGTCGCCTTCTCGATAGCCCGGATCAGCATGCCGTCGCTGTCGCTGATTTGCGCCCGCTCGGGGACAGGGGCGTCGCTGCCGTCGCCGTTCGTCCGGGCGATGACGCAGGACGTGATCGGATCGAGGTCGCCGTCGACGCCTAGCTGAACTTGTTTCAAGACGAAGCGGAACGTCTGTCCGTCCTCGCCGTCCTTGTTCTTGCTGATGACGGCTTCGCGAATTTGCCGATTGTCGGCGTCGTGCATCCCATCGACCTGGCGGACGAGAAGGACGTTTTCGAGGTTCGCCAAAATCGAAGTGTGACCGCGGACCTTGACCCCGTCAGCGTTCATATGATGGACGATCAGGACAGCGGCGCCGGTCGCCTGTGAAATCCGAGCGCAGCGTTCAAGGATGACCGAAACGTCTTTGCCGTCGTTCTCGTTCGCGCCTGGCGTCGCTGTCGCCCATGTGTCGATGACGACGAGTTCCAACTTGACCGAGAAGGTCGATCCCCAATGCTTGATTTCAGCGATCAGGTCGTCGGTATTGTCGGCGCTATTATAAAGGTCGATGCGCGAGGGAAGCAGCACGAAGGGAAGTTCGTCCTCGCCGCTTAGGCCGTGGGTCTGGCGATAGGCCTGAAGGCGCTTCTTCAATCCCTTTTGACCTTCGCCGGCCTGATAGACAACACCGCCCTGCAGGGTCCGGCGACCCATCCAATCAACGCCGCGCGCGATCGCGAGGGCGATGTCGGAAACAAGGAACGACTTCCCGCTCTTACTCGGGCCGGCGATCATGCCGATTTCGCCGCGGGTCAGAACGTTCTTGACTAGCCATTCATGCTCGGGGCCGGGCGCATCGAGGTTCGCCCAGGTGACGGCGTGGAACTTCGACCGAAACGGCTCGCGCTCATAGCGCGGGGCCTTCTTCGCGATTGCATAAAGCTGCTCGGGCGTCCCGCCCTGATCGAGCCAGTCGTAAACGTCTTCTTTCTTCTTGCGGTCTGTAAGCTGAACGACCCGGACATCGGCCGCGACATCGATCAGGTTCGACGCGACGGCGTTAGCGTGATCGATCCCGACGAAGATCGGGCGCCCGTCCTCATGAAAGCGAAGTTCCTTCGTCTTCTTGTTCATGGCCTGGGGATCGT
>Ga0123342_1002172_pt1 | contig 32841 bp, 15 predicted proteins | sample Turbeawhitnodule_FD_89960 | JGI IMG/M metagenome (GOLD analysis project Ga0123342, IMG submission 89960) | Root nodule microbial communities of legume samples collected from Mexico - Turtle bean Mexico white nodule | ecosystem: Host-associated > Plants > Roots > Nodule | place: Mexico: Nepantla... | reverse complement strand
TTCATATCCCTTCGATTTAGATAATGACTTCTCAATATCATCATCATCCCACACATTCACACCATCATATAATTCTTGTTCAAATTCTTCACTACTGTCCATGCTTCTACAAATAAAAAAAATGAAACAAAATTATTGCATTCCGGATCCATGAATCCATAAGTTAAAAAAATTATTCTGGATCCAACAATCCATAATTCAAAAAGACTATTATGGATTTAGGAATCCATAACACAAAAAAACAATTCCGGATTCATAAATCCATAATGTAAGTGATGCATTCCAGATTCATGAATCCATAACACAAAATACAATTCCAGAATGCAAGTGATGCATTCCGGATTCATGAATCCATAACACAAAATACAATACCGGATCAACCCATCCGTAATGAAATTTAAGCTTCCGGATTCAGAAATCCGATGAACAACATATTATGACATTTTACCTTCCAGAACACCCACTCATCTGAAACACATAATTTAATTAATTCCAGATTCATGAATCCGGAATATATTACTGGATTCCGATATCCGGTAATCCCGAAATTTCCATAACCACCGTGCTCCTTAAAAAAAACCTTACTCTTACCTCTATAACCCAAACAATACTTCGACAACGTTGTGTACTCCTTCGTCTTGCTCTCAACAATTATGAAGAACCTCCACAACAGTTGATACCCAAGGATGAAGATGAGCAGTGACTGTGGAAGTGCTGAACATTGCCCTTTTCAAATTATTGCTCAAGGTTAATGTTGAAATATTTAAAATTGTGGGGATGCAGGAAGAAGAAGCCATATTTGTCTATAATTATATGAAGTTCATTTTGGATAGGCTGCATCCTCCACTTCATGGGCCTTCAAGATAGGCTTCATCCTCCACTACACGCGCATCCAAGATAGGCTTCATCATGACTGTTTTCACCTTCATATGTTCTTTTGTCATCCCATACAAAATATGAAAATACTTTTTTATCCTTCTTGTGCTACCTCGATAGAGTTGATTTCGGATTATGTAATCTGGACACGCATTTAAAAAAAGACTTCTGAATGCTAAAAAAAACTTTTGGATCATATAATCCAAAAACTAATTACGAATTTTAAAAAATACTTTCAAATGCACGAAAAAACAATCATTCATCATCCACTACATCGACCTCCTCAGTTACCACAATATTTTCTTTACCTTCTTCACCTTAAACATTTTTACTAGCACCCCCGCTCTCTTCATCTAACAATGTACAATTAGTTTGATAACCTCCTTCTTTAGTTCTCACCATATTCCTTTACATATACATGAGTACAGTTAATATTTAACAGTTAAAAACAACCATATATAGAAAAAAAACCAAAAAAATCATATTTTTGGAATAACCTTTGTAGAATATGATTCCAAAACAACAATTCCATAAATATATTTCAAAATGTCTATTCCAAAAAGTTATTATGAAAAACTTATTCCATAAATATATTTTTTTTATCGATAAATAATAGATTGAATAAAAAATATGATGTTCAATTTTATTACACAAAAAGAGAGGCTAGGCTAGAAGTCTCAATCCAAAAAAACAAAAGAAAAAACTTACAGAACATTGGACATTAGCTACAAATCATTGCACATAAGGACATTTCAAATAACTGCACTTAAAAACATTCCAAAAATCATGGTTAAAAAGCATATATCACTATTGTGAAAGAACCATGAAAGGTTGATTCTTTCATGAAGTTCTGATTGGTAGACTATACCTCCTATAAGTCCCTTAATGTTTAACATCCAAAACAAAGTAGCAACAAACTTCCTGGCCTAAAAAATGCAGGAACAACTGCTTAAAACTTTACATGAAGCACATGAATGCAACAACAAAACCTCAGAGTCCAGCTTGTGAACTGAGTCCAGGCCATAGCTCTAATCTTTCCAAAATTTATGACCTTCAGAGAGGAACCAACTCTGAGATATCCTCTAGCATTACAGTAGAACCCAGTGAACAAGCCTCCTCCAGTGCTCCCATCATGAAATAGGCTTCTTAGTGCTGCAGAGAGCTCTTGTCCACACCTGCAACCATGTACCTTCCACACCCCTTCTAGAAGTATGTTATGAAAACCTTATTCCGAAAACATATTCCAAAAGTAATCACATTATGCACTTTTCAACGACAATAAGCGTATGAATGTGTTGAAAACCAGTTAGAAGCAAATGCAAATCAACAACCAAAGTGCTACAACTGCAGCAAAAACCAATGAACCACACATCTGAGCACAACCGGAATAATGCAACAAAGATAGGAAGAAGGAGGACCACGACCATGACCTTTTTGTAAGTTTTCGCTTTGGTGCAACTAAAGGCATGAGCTTAGGTTACTTCTAAGTCGTAGGAAAAGGTTAAAGGTCGTGTGTTTTGTATAAGGGTTGAGTCACTCCTAAAGTGACTCACATTTATTCATTGTTTATTGTTGATAAAAAAAATGAAAAATCTTTGAGGGCATTTATGTCATTTCGGTAAGGTGATGGTGCAGGTTCAAAATTGGGGGTGCAGGAATTAAAAGCCTAAACCTTATTAGATACTCATTCATATGTAGTACTTCATTTCATTATTGATGGCGGAAAACCAAAATTTTCTCGTAATAGCGCGTTCAAGTTATTGTATATCATGTAAAACATTTGCTTACAATTGTCTCATTCTATTATGTTTGTGAGGATACAAGTTAATATAGAGTGAACCATTTCTTAACTATAAATTCTATTATTTTTCTCATTATTATTCTTTCTCAATCATTCCTTATTATATTGCTAAGTCGAAGTAGAAATTATCCTATTTACGAAAATGAGTGTTGTACTATATTAGCAGTTTGTTAGTTCTATCAAGAGACAAATTCAATTTCAATAAATACATCATATAATAGAAAAAAAAGTGTTTGTTTTGTTTTATATTAATTTATAGTGAGAGAATTATTACTTGTTTGAATAAAATATTTTTTTTTCAATATCTAAAATATAAACAATGTAAAAAGAAAATAATATTTTAGATTTATTATAATAATTTCAAAGTAGGTTCTTATATTACTTATTGTTTACAATATTGGATTTTGTTGAGCTAGTGAGAGAGATGTTTAAATATAAGGATTATCTCTTATTAGATTATATATTCTCTTTTTTTAATCAGTAAAACGAATATATTAATAAAAATGTAAATGAGATACCTCAATCTATAAACACAATTATGTATTTAAGAAGTAGGCTATGAGATAACTTTAGTAAAATATATAAAGTCATAAAGGGGAACAACTATGAGATAACTCATAGATTATAATTTGGTTTGTAACTATATATTACAAGTAAATTTTAAGCATAACTCAACCTTTTAAAACCGACTCAATGAAGTGAAGTTTGCATCCACTTATATATTATGAAAGACTATAATCTCTAATCGATGTGAGATCTTCAACACTATAGTTGATATAACTTTGAATAATATTTGTTATTATAATTTTATTCAATTTATCTTTATTTGTATAAAAGTAGGTCCAAGTTTTATTTTCATTATACTATTATATCATATATCTATTTCAATTTGTCTTATAAAACTTCTTGTTATAAAATTAGTTGTTAAGATACCAGTTATCACAAAAATTATAATCATTACACAAACTAATTGTTAAGAAAGTAATTGTTACAAAACTAATTATTTCTTAAGACAAGTTTTTGCTGTGTAATTCAACATGTACAAAATCCAATATAATGGAAATTGATTTCGAATTTTGAAAATATTCCAACGCCACAAAGAGAAAACAAATAGTTGTATAACCAAATTTAATAAGAAATTATGAGGAACAACTTTTTCAAGTGTTTCAATCTTAATTTGTAATTATACATCGAACAACTTACACTAGAAAAAAAAAATATAACGTATTTTTTTATTGATAAAAGAATAAAAAAAAAAAAAACTTTCAAGATGTTTCCATCCATATAAAAATATATCACAATTATAAAAATTCTATTTCTCTTTTCCAAACAACATCCACCTAAATTAGTATAAAGTTTACACTTAGACTAGCACAAATGAAAAAGAATATAATGTATGCAAGCATTATAATAGAAAGATGATATAATTATTAAAGATAAGAGTCAAACATAGGATAATAGTTTTGAATATGATAATGAAAGGAATGAGATATCACTCAAGAATATTTTTAATATCCTAATTTTACTTACACATACGTATAAAGGAGAGTGCATCTTCGTGACAAATAATTGCACGGAAAATTTCAGTCTAACTTTAAATAATATATTTGGAAATGTTTTAGGCGGCAGAATGATAAAAATAATTGTGTAATGTAATAAACATTTTACTGTTATTTTTTTATATTATAAAATTAAACTTACGTTTTATACTTTAAATTTGGTAGACGTGTTAAAATAATTGTTTGGATGTTATGAAATTTTGTATGCATGTTGAAATATTATTTATTATATTTTTAAAAATATTTATTCATATTAAATTAATATTTAATTATAATAATTAATTTAATTTAATAAGTTAAGAAAAATTAAATTGCAAATAAAAATTAAGAAAGTTTAAAACTTATAATATATATTATGAGTGATGTGGGAACATTCACTTAAAGTTGTTTAAGTCAATTTTTATGCTTTTACTTTTGAAAATAGTGGTACAATGTACTTTAAAACATGATATTATTCATTACGAGTCATGATTATAGAGTGATAGTTATTGTTAATCCAATTAAGAGATCATAATTGAAAATGTACTTAAAAAGAGTTTGTCTCTAAAGCTTCCACATGCCTAACTCTAGTTTAGAAAGAAGATCAAATAAATTAAATCAGAAAAAAATAATTGGATTGAATGATCTCTTTTTAGCCAACAAAGAATTTTAGTTTTTTTCTTTCATATTTGTATCTTTTGCACATTTCAAATGCTCTTTTGATGTTACGTACTTTTAATTATTTTTTTATTTATCCATATACTTAAACACAAAAATAGTTAAATATTTTTATTTTTTGAGTTTTAAGTTAAACAAATCAATTATCAAAATTATTGTGATTGGTTAAGATATATAAGAATCTATCCGAAAATCTTATTTAAAGAAAGGAGAATTGTTAGTGGTGTGAACCTCATTTGGTAAATAGAATTTGAACAAAGAGGGAAAAAAAAGTAATATTTGATATTTATATAAGAAAATAGAGAAAAGAGTGTAATTTGAATAATTTAAAAGTGTGAAAATGTGGGTCCAAATGTGGGGTTATGATCAGTGCACCTAACAATGCAATCTGCAATTATTATATTAGATTCCATAATGAGATAGGAAATCTTTACAGTTGCACCCACACAGTGATGTGCAATGATAGAGAGTCACTCCGTTTAACCTTCTACCTGTTCATCCATCTTTTCTATCCCAAAATGCTTAAACATAAAATCTAATAATAAACTCACTTTGCCCACGTTTGCAAAATGGAAGTCAATCACTTTATCATTACCACCTGCTTTTGCTTTTATCCTAAACAATTCATCTTATTATTAAATATATCAAATTAAATATATTTTTTCTTCCAGAATTTTTAAGCAAAATTATTTAATTAATTTTTATTCATAGTTCAAGCTTTAGGTCTAAATACTTGCAATAAAAAATGAGTTATTATTATTTTTTATGTGGCAAACATTTTTAGTATAAATTATGATATTAAAAAAATTATGTTAACTCGATATGGATGTATAGTTTGTGTAAAAAATTTGATTATTAGGTTAAAAATTTATTTCAACAATTTTATTATTACAAAATAGTTTTTTTCAGGAGTTTTGACCATGGGATTTTTTTTTTCGTTTTTATTAAAATGGGATCGTTTTAAAAAAATTTATAAATCTAAATAAGTCGTGCCAATTTGGCACGACTTCATATGTAGAAGTCGTGTCAAGTTAGCACGACTTTATCACGTTAGTCTAAAGTCATGTCAAGTTGACACGACTTCTGCCACATCAACCCCTGAAATCGTGTCAAGTTGGTCACATCACAATTACTAAAAACATCCAAAAAAAATCTAAATTTTGACTACTAAAATCAATTTTGAGTTATCCTTAAATATATTACTTAAAATACTATAAAAAAACATTACTTAAAATTCATTACTTGCTAACCAAACTAATTTGGTAAATATTAAAGATAAAGGGCACTCACAGCTGACACCTTGTATTTCTTCTTTTGTGAATAAAAAGGAAATCCTTAATTAAAAGTTACTATATGCAACAATATGTTTAATTTGGTGTGGTTAAATTTGACAGGTATTCGTTGTTATGTTTACATTAGTTATAGTTAGTTCCATCTTAATTTTTGAAAATTTAATTTCTGAATTATGTGGTTAAAAAGTAATATATATAGTAGTGGATGTAATAAAAGGGAGATTGATGAGGGTGGTAGCAGAAGTAAAAAATAACGGAAAAAACGAAATATCTAATGATAAAGAAAGCATAAAAACAACATTTCACTAGCTTTAATTTTGGCTCCACTATGTTGTACTGAAGATTCCAACTACATTTAAAGTACTCAATTCGATCTTATTGCTTTCTTTCTAATGACCATACCTCTCACTGCCAAGGGATAATTTAGCTTTTATTGAGAATATTTCTTTTCTTCTATCAATCAAAATATCCTCATCTTTATTCATGAACTATCATATCTAACTTGAAAACTACCAACTCATACCACCCATTGTCCACATGAATCAATTATTTGGACCTACTTTTGCACTCCCAATTTGAATGGATGCCATAGGTGCAAAAATAAATAAATAAAAATTATGAACAAATGAAAATAAATGCATTAAAAGAACAACACTGGCCCATGCAAGTCCCTTACCTGCGACCTAGCTGAGCCAATGGGCAAGGTAACATGGTTTGCCTTAAATACCAATTCTGCAAAATACCTTTGGAGAGAACCATATACTTATAAGTGCAAACACTATAGTAAAGTGGAAGGAATATTTTGAGAGCCATGAAGGGTTACGAGCCACGTTCAAGTTCCTCTTGTGCAGCCTGCAAGTTCTTGAAGAGACGATGCATACCCAATTGTATATTTGCACCTTACTTTCGCTCTGATGAGTGCAAGAAATTTGCCAAGGTGCACAAGGTGTTTGGAGCCAGCAATGTGAGCAAGATCCTCATTGAAGTTCCCGAGGAGCAGAGAGAGGACACGGTGAATTCTCTTGCTTATGAAGCAGAAGCCAGGCTCAGGGACCCCATTTATGGATGTATTGGTGCCATAGCTCTTCTGCAGAGGAAGATGGTGGAGCTTCAACACGACCTTGCCATTGCTAAGGACCGTCTTGCTCGCTATGCTGCTGCTGCCACCACTCCTTCCACCACTACCGCCACCACCACCACCAATACCTTCAATTCCCATGTTAGTTTGCCACCCTTCCCTGAATTTTTCTCTTGCACCGATTTCAACGACAACTTCTTCCACAACTCTTCCTCTCAATCTCCGCCATTGACCAGACATGAAATGGTCGATGATTTCATTCCAATCCCTTATATATTATGATCTTATGTTCCATCTCCTTTGTTGCAATTGTTCTGAATTCCGATCAATCAGAAGCAGCGACTACGTTGTATATGCTAATAAATAAACACTCCTGCAATGAATTGGTCTTAATTTTTAAATATTTTGCTTCGTGATTCCTGTTCTAGCTACTTGAACACCACCTTCCACCTACTGTTATTCTTCTATACATCTTGATTCGAAATTCAAAATAGTTTCAATTTTTCAAGTGAATCATAAAATAATAACGCAAATTATTAAAATAGGTTATAGTCAAATAATAGACGTGTATATAAATTTTGTCCATGCTAGAAACTACAGGATGATAATGATTTCCTTGGTCTTATGATGATTTTTCAAGTTGATGCTCCTCTTGATGGTACACTGACCATAAATTTGGGCCCCTAAACACACGTATATTCTAATAATGTATCTTCATTCATCAAAATTTTGGTGTTATCTCTTCTTCTGAGAGACGTGAAATGCATAAAAAACTTGAAAGAGAGAAGAAGAAGAAGAAGATTTTGCAAAGTGAGATAAGGTATTTGTGATGTAAAGTGAAGAGGGTGGAGTGTTTGGTAGTTTGATTCCCTTAATCCCTCTTTGGTGGCTGGAGAGGGAAGTGGGTCTAACAGTAGTAGTGCGTGAGGGTTAGGGATTGATCTTGATCGGACGGTTGGCGTGGAAGGTTGGTTCCCACACCCAATGGTCCGTTGTTTGTTTGAAGGGAAAAGGACGCGCATTAAAGAAGTGGGGTCTGTGTTAGAAATTGGAGGAGGATAGGTGCATTATCATCTTCCATCCCTTTCCTCACTCACTCTACCACCACACCATCACTTTGAGTTTGAGGTGACATTTATCCTCCTATTTTATCACCTCCCACTCCATATACCTAATCTAAATCAAACATCAACACAACTTTAACATTTCCTCTAAACATTAGTTTAACTTAATTAAAAGGTAAATCATTTCTCACATCAACAATTACTTTAGCACACTGGAAGTTTGGTACTAAGTAAAGTGCAAAGAATCCGGGATATGTTTTTCTTATTCTGATTAGTATCTTAATTCACTTATGTTTGTCAAAAAAATATTTGGAGGTCTACCTGATAAATATAGAGATTTTAATGGTGTATCTTATAGGTGTTTGTGGGTTATGACCCACCTTTCCGTTTTCTTGCAATAATAAGGAAGTTACTTAGCGTTGACAATTAATTGCAATTAAAGGGAGGTTACTTGCCACAATTAATTGTAATCAAAGGGAAGTTATTTTCAATTAATTGTTTTTATTATTGTTGTCTCCTAGAACCACTATATATAGTGACTTCTTTCAAACAATGTAACACACGACACACAACAACAACAAACACTTGTTTCCTCTTTTTTTTTTGTTTCTATACTCTCTATTTCTTCTCTTGGGTATAAGTGTTTAACCCATATAGAGAGAATTTGTTTTCGGGTTATTTATCTATTAGCCTGAGAGGAATTCATTGTACTCCCAGTACCATTATAGTGGAAGTTTTGACTCTCTCGCCGGTGGTTTTTTACTTCTATTTAAAGGGTTTTCCATCTAAAAATTTCTGGTATCATTCTTATTTTTTCTTGTTATTTTAATTTCTCATAATCTTTGGTTGAAATCTTGAGTGTTTGTATCTGAGATAAAATTTAAAGTATTTTTGTCTGTACAACCGAGAGAAAAAGACTTAGATTGATATTTTGTATAAGAATTGAGGTATTCCTAAAATACCTCTTATTTATTTATATTTTTTATAAAAAAGGCAACAATTTCTGTTAAAAAAAATTAGAATCAAGTTAATATTTAAACTAAACCACCACTACATTAACCAAAACATATTTAAACTTATGTTTCACTGTTTTTTTTTATTAATTATGTAATCAATGTAAAGTAATCAACAATCAAGATCAACCGCCTTTTTTTTCAACTAAAGTAGTTAGATTAAAATTGGATGGTCAAATTAAAATAATAAAGTTACTGTATATTATATTTTTAGATATAATATTTAGAATATTAATTATGTGATTGTAACTGAGAAAAAAACTTCCATTTTAAATTCATTTTACTTTGAAATAATCTTTATCTTTTTCTTTAATTCTAATTTTATATTTTATGTCATTTTATAAATTTTAAAACTTCATTCTTAAATGGGAATATATGTAAGAGTTTTTTTTATCTCTCGTTGAGTTGAGCATTATACTTTTTAATATTATTCTTAAGTCTTATTTTTTAATATTCTAAGAATAATGAGAAATTTAAAAAATATTAAAATTCATATCAAATTAAAAAAAAAAACGTAATTTTACGCATTCTAATAAAAAATAATTTTACTTAATCGATGCTAACCCAATTTTTTTTACAAAAATTAAAACATATTTAATATTATTAGATTGGATTAAATTGACTCTAATATTTTTTTTTTTAAATATGTTTATTATTAAAACATATTTAATATTATTAGAATTGGTTAAATTCATTGTAATATCTTATTTTTAAAATATATTTAATATTATTTAAATTGATTGACGTTAAATTTTTTTTGAATATTTTTATATATCATTAAAATATATAATAATTGTATGTATTAAATATTATAGAAAAATTATAAATATTTGATGTCGTCTTAGAGTCGATTTCATCTATTGTAATAATATCTCATGTTACTAGACGTTAAGTTTTAAAGCTATCTTTACATTTCCTTGTAGTGAAATACTCAATAAAATTATTCTTTTTAATAAAAATTCAATTTAAAGTTTTTAAATTTAATAGATAGTTAGTACTTAATTAATTCTTTTTATTTAATGCAATCTTAACTTAGTTATTAAATTTTAATTTGATGCACAAGTTTTTCCACTTTAAATGAAGATTTGGAGAACAAAAATAAACAAGATGTGAGGTGTATATAAATGAATGGCCCTAGCTTGACTCGGTCAAAAGCTTGTGAGCGGCAACCGACCATACTCCTATCTCACCAATTTATTAAACTCGAATACCATTATTTAAATCAGGTTCTCTATTATTTATTTTGTTTTATTGAAAATTCACTCTATCAGTTGAATTACCATTTTGTCTTAAAAAAGTGGTTTGTTAAATTTAGAAAAATATAAACTATCAATGAAATATAGACTTTTTTTTTTTTTATAATGTGATCATTAATTTAAACTAATTGAAATATTTACTAGCTTTATCTTTAATTTTTAACAGAGAGAGTTAACTTTATCAATTTTGTTTCAACCTTTTCAATTTTTCAACATCAAGAGAAATTATTTGTATCAATCAAGTTTCAACATCAAGTCTATTGAAATTATTATGATCAATCACTGTATTCGAAGTATTTCAGAACAGATGGAGTACTCTGCACTGATCTTGGACCCGAACTAGTATCAAACACCAACACGACCTTTACCTCAAAATCCTGACTTCTTCCGCTTGAAAACCTCAAAAATAGAAACATGGCTAGAGAAAGACATATTTACCTCAAGAAAGAAAAAAAAAACATTCTTGAATAGTCGGATGATCAAAGACAAGTTTGTGAGTGGACCTAAGGTTGATCCCACTCGCTATTTATAGGTGCGAGGATGAACATGGCGAACCAAGAGTCACGAATCCCTAACTATTAGATCCCCTTGCATCTTACGACCCATAAAATGTAATGTTTCAAATGCTTTTGTACCGCATGACAAACATTTATTGCGCTTGCTATCGAAGGAGGATATGACTCTTTGTAAATTATTTCAATATTTCGTTGCTTGAGCTCATGGGGCCACATGTTTATACCTAATACCCCAAACTAATGGGATCTGACCTATGAACATCGTTGGAAGAAATGAATTTTTCTTTCCTAACTCTACTATTCTTTGAACTTTGAGCTTGGAGGCTAGTGTAACGTTCGTATCTCGACCTCTCGAGATTAACCTTCATCCTTTGAACACTCGAACTTGAGAAACCTTTTGTACCATTCAGTTTCTCTGCCTCTTAGTCTTGTCGATCCAATGGTCAAACGATCATCAATCCCCATTCATGTCACTTGATCCATAAGTCAAGTTGGCTTTCCACATGAATTGCCTAATCAACATACCTTTAAAAAAATGAGAACTTAATAATAGACCTTAATCAAAGATTATCTTGCTAGGCAAATTGTAAACACAAATTAACAAAAAAATTTGGTATGAGCAAGCCCATCACAAAAAAATATAAATAGATTGTCATGGAATAGGTAGAAATTATATTCAATATCATTTATAACTCCTAAATACCCTATATTAACTTGTGTATCATAGTGTATAAAAATATCATTCCTTCCTATGCACTTTAAAGAAAGTACACACACAAAAAGAAATATGTAAAATGATTGTGACTTAGTTAGACTCATTCTATCTTTGTAAGAATAGTTAGGTTTAGATTGTGAAAAAGAATTTTACTTCGTTATTCACAAAGACCTAGACTTTTGTAGTGAACAAGTTCTAGCTATGTCTCTTTAGATATCCTCCAATATTTTTTACTAGCACAAGTTGTTAGAACTTGTCTTTATCACACCCCAAAAGTAGAACGTTTAAAATCTGAGCATTTTCCCACTTAAACGCATCTAAAGTTTTTCCCCCCAATGGATCAATATACTTGTTTTTCTCTTTTTGTTTAACAAAGCTGAAATGAAATCAACATTTACAAGCCACTACTAAAACTAAACATATTATAAGTCTACTAAGTTGAAATGAGTTATTATCTTTATTTTTTCCGATGGTAATAAGAAAGGTCAAAATAGGTCTTATATAGCGTGTCAACGAATTTAAATAATTTTAATTGCATTTTATAATTTTATTATCACTAAATATATAAGATAATATTTTAAGATGGTGACATTAATTTTTCGATTACTTCACTTTTATTTGTTTCATGTAATGTCAAATGTTCTATAATAGTGCAATAGAAAATATATGTTGATTGGAGGAAGAAGCATCTTTCTGGTGTGTTCAATAAGTGAAGGAAAAACATAACAGCCAAAGATGAGGTAGGGGAATGGTACTAAGCCAGACCAATTACAGTTTACTGAAGGTATTCCAAATTTTTCTCTTGCTACTAAATAATAAATACAAACACAGTGTTTGCTGCTTCTTTGTTCAGAGATCACAACGTTAAAGTGAAACCAAAAAAAGTAAAACCAAATATATCATCAACTGTTTCACTGCTTACCATATCAATGACATGCACAAACTATTTTGCATCTTTTTTCTTTAGTTTGGAAAGTGACTGGCACACAGTAGTGGAGAGATTCTGCATTTGGAAATTTCACTGTAAACATTATGTTCAAGTCTTTTCGTTTTGAATTTTTGGAAATCAATTCTTCTATCTATAATAAAGCAAAATAGACGTTTTCAACGTATACCTTTTCTTCTAACTTTTTTTCTTTTTAAAAAATAAGTGTACATTAGTTTACCCTAATGTTAAGTCTCTTAGTAAATTAAGAAAAGATAAGGAATTTAGCTGTGTGATGTGGATTTTTTTATAAATAATTGTTTCCGTATGTGAATATAGTCTCATATCACTCAGGAGTTGAGGTCAAAGACAATTTATATACTTTCTCCTTCCTCAATTTATCGAGACGGTTTTTCAGGACAAAACCGTGATGGAACACCAACCTCCAAAGCGGACAACACCTAACGGACTTGAGGTCGAAACAATAATACATTTTAAAAAATTACAAAATGAATTCAGAAAAACTTTATTTTTCCAAATAGCATCTATCACTATTCACACTTTGAGAATTCGACTATCTGGATATTGAATCCTAATTGCAAAAAAATTCAGTTTTTATCAGTCCCTTTATAAAAAAAAACAACTCAGAAGAACCAAATTCCATTGAGATTTTAGACGACAGAAACTCAAAACGAAGATCCCTAGTGCAAAATAAGGACACGATTCTATGGAATTTTTGTGGTGGTTGTAATGACAACATAAATTCAGCAACATAAATTTTTTATATCGATTAAAAAACTGATAATAAATCCATCGACTCTTTATGAATTGAATTCCCACTATAAACAGTGATGTGCTATTTAGGAAAATAAAGTTTCTCAAGTCCATTTCGAGAATTTTTTTTTAAATGTATTATTTATTTATGGAAAAATTTCGTGCGATGTGTTTTGAGCTTCCGTAAATAAAGGGTACTTTTTTCTGTTTTTGTTGCACGAAAATATAAAAAGTTGATGAGAAGAATGAAAAGTTGAAAGAAATAGTTGTAAGATATATGAAGAAGATGGAAATGATTGAGAATTGAAGTGAAATTGGTTGTAGCTGCTAAATGGCTATGGATGATGATGAAGGCACCTAGCCTAGGCTTTGTAGTTGACTTCCTAGTCAACTGTAAGTCATTGGCTAATAGAAGTTCCATAAGATTGGAGACTTCATTCAAGGGAATCATGGGCTCAACAAGATCATGGGTTGACTCACCTTAAAGTTTGCATCAAATATATGCTTTTAACAGTGGTATTTTTTCATATCTACAATCTTTTTATTGTTTCATAAAGAAAATATTACGTAAGAGTAAATGCATAGTCTCTCTAAACTCAAATGTAAATAAATCTAACTATGTATTATGTTACTTAAGAGAGCTAATATATTAATTTTACTTATTTTATATTAAAATAATCTTTAAAAAAATATCTTTCATCGGAATTTAATATAAAAAATAAGAATAATTCATCGAAAATAAAAACTTAATTAATTCAAGATTTCATATAGCCTACTTTATGTCTTCTCTAGCATATAAATTGTATGTACTAAACTTGTTATAAATATAGTCAATTCTAAATTTTCGTAATAATCTAATAAAAATATCTATTAGTTGATCATTATAATTGACAAATTTAGTTTTGATATATTCATATATAATATTTTTTTCAAATAAAATAACAATTAATTTCAATATTTTGTACTATCATCATGAAAGATGATATTTGAATTAATATGATTAGTAACTTATTGTACACTGTGTCAAGTATTTTAATTTTAATTGCATTTATATTTTTCTAATCATTAAATATTAGATAATATTTTATGATGGCTAATTTTTCAACTCTTTCCTTTTGAATTTTTTTTTTTCATGCTTGTGATCTACAATAACTATGTTGTGTGTTGTATTTAATTTAGTTTTAGTACTGTGTGTTTTGTAGTAGGTATGTGAATAAAGGTAAACAATATTTTAATATTTGTTCTGGGCTGAAACTAGAGTGACCCATAATTCAGAAGATACACTATGACTCATAGAGCAAAAAGGCCTAGGGCCCTGCCATTCCCACACTATATTTCTAAGTTCATCCTATGCTATTATGTTGTTTTTTCTTCTAATGATACTTTTGAGGAAACATTTTTTTCTCTCAATACACAATAAAAATATATTTTTATTATTGTGTAAGGTTGTGGTGAAGTAATACACAACCAAAAAAATAATTAATCACGGACAATGACACCATTTACATTCATTTAATATTTTAAAAACTATATCATTTTATTATAATATAATATTTTATTTGTGGGATATATGTATTTTTCTAAGAGGAGTGTAAAAAGGAAATTTTCCTTTCATCATATACCATGAGCTAATATACCATGTGATGTGAGTTGATTTAAGGATTGTACATCTTATGGTGACACTTTGTTTATGAGTTCTCGTTTTAGGCAAAATATGGTGAGAAACCCAAAGAAGATTCTCACTTGACATAAACTTAACCAAGTGGTTAAGTAAGTGTGAAAGCTCACTTCTAGAGGGCAAAGACAAAACACAATTATAAGGTGAAGATGATGATGATTGTGAAATTAAAGAGCACAAGATAGAAATGATCGAATGAAAAGAAAAGAAATTAAACAAATGGAATGAAAAAGACGAAAGGAATAAAAGGGAAAAGATGAAGAGAAAAAAAGCTTATGAAGATGGAGATGGTGTCACGCCACTTGGAGGGTAGGAGACTCTAAGATGAGTGGTGCAGAGCCGCCACTTGAAGGGCACTGTACTCAAGATAAGACCCAAAATACCAGAGTACTTAGACTCACTAAACACTCACACAAAGTTTCTTTTCTATAATAAAATTCAATGTGTGAATACATGGGAGAAGACACCCTTTATATAGGAAAGAGTGACTTTGAGAGCAAGATGAGAGGGGTAGAAAAGGGAGAGGAAAGGAGCGACCTAGGGTTTGACTCTAGGTCAATGTTGCCCCCTTTAGGACTAGTTTCTAGAAACTAGGTTAAAAACTCTAATCCTAAGTGCTTTGTCATAAAAAGTGGGCTTTGGCATAAGTCCAAAATATACTAAATGTATCCTACTCTAGCTTATTCTTCTATTTGAACCCCTAAAGTGAGCTCAACTTGTTTACAAACACTTGTCCTTTAAAAAGACAAAAAGAAAGAACTTTTGATGGTCTAGCCTATGTCCAATCTTTCTTCTGTTGAGGTCCTTCTAATATTTAGTGGGGTCTTGTCTTGTAAGTTGAGATGACTAATCTAATTGTGAAGTGTCTCTTGTGTCCTTCTTTATCTGCTTGTCTAATTGAGTTGTATCACCATGAAAATATTTTTCTTTTATTGTATCTAATATGAAAAGACACTATAAAATTTATACTTATTGTGTTTATTGTAATATGCAACTTAAACACATTTATGTTATGTATTGCAAAGAAACGTGACAAAAATAACATAATACACTCTTTTGCATAATTTAGTATTCAAATATCCATTGACATTGCAACTAACATTGACATTGCAACTAAGTGTTGTAAAATTAATAATGTTTAAAAAAATTACAATATAAATAATATAATTATGAATCTTCACTATTATGTATTATGTATTGCATGTTCTTTTCAGTAAAAAATAAAGTGACAACGGTTAATAAATCTAATAGTACTAACTTATAAAAAATCAAAATAATTGTTTGCTTTACTTTTCAATTAGTCTCAATTTTATAACTTTTAAATAAATAAAATAGTATTTTAATCTTATTTAAAAAATCAACTAACTACTTGTAGAGTTTCATAAATAAATCAACCTTTATCATTTTCAATACAATAGATAAGTAATGTACTTACAAAGAATATGGTTTAGCAAGAAGTTCGATATATGAAGTAAAGGAAGTACTATTTGAAGCTTCAAGTTACAAATAACAACCTGTCAAATGCGGAAGATGTTCTATATAAGAAAGAAGTTGTGATGAATTTTGTAGGACTCATACAAGAGTGTAAAATTGTTTCTCAAAAGTTCATTCCCAATCTAAACCAAAATTAGCACTTGTAATAGTTGAAAATGTCTAAAGTATGCTTTGAATCCTTGTTTGAATCCATGTTTTAGAGTGATCTTGCTAAACATAAAAATATAAGTAGTCAAGGCTTCCAGAATGTACAACAGCAAGGCACATAGCGATTTTTTTTACGGAAGACAAGATGCACTCTGTTAAATGGGGTAAAGGATCTAAATATATATTTTTTTTGCCCGAGCTTTTATGTCCGGTACACGTTACGAATCTTATGCATCTAATATTTGAAAGTTTGTTTCTTAAGATCATGTTTGATTTTATTCTAATATTATGTAGAAATTTTATGAAACTACTTCATGTAGCCTTTAGTATTGGATTTAAATATCCTTTAAATACTTCTATTTATTGATTTTTTATTTGCCAATAAAAAAACAAAGAATATACACATGCTTTTCTAAATTGTCATTTCTTAACTTCTACTTTGAACATACTTGGATGTGAAAGTTTTTGTATGTGACTTACTATTACCATATCCACTCCGACGTATAATGGGGATTTCCATAAAATTGTTGAATATTTTGTCCATTAGGGCCAACAAACAACAATGCTAGTTAGGATGGTAATGATGGGTATTTAACCCACTTGAAAGAAATTCACCTTATTGTGATTTTGTTAATTATTGGTATATGTGAAAAGATGTTTGTAGATTTCTTTTTATACTCTTAATATTCATGAATATTTATAGATATTTTCTATTTTTATAATTTTAAATAAAATTATTTAAAAACAAATTTTTAAAATATAAATTCACATAAAAATAATAATTTAGAAATATAATTCAAATAAATTTGTATAATAAAATATTCATGCAAATAATTTTTTTCATTCCGAAAAGCAACTTTAAACAAGTTACACACAAAGTATAAGTTTAAAAATTGATAAAAGTAAATAAAAATTCGGACAATTTAACATAAACATCAAATTTAGGTGATAATGCAAGCTTCTATTAATTTTTCACTCCAAAGGAATACATTGAATTCAGGGCTGGTTTCCCGGTTTATAGTTTATTTTTATTAAATAATTATTCAAACTAAATATACAAATTTAGTTTAATTTTAATATAAATTCAAACCAAATAAAACTAATGTGTTATGATTCAATTTGGATTGATTAGGTTTTGTTAATGTAAAACATTTTGTATGAAATTATCGTTAAACTTTTTAAAGAAAATTGTTAAACATTTTTTATAATTTTAAATATAACAATATATTGTAAATTATTTTGTACAATTATTATTATATTTATAACTTTAATTTGTATATATTTTATAAATAAATTATATTATCTTGTTTTAATAACGGACACAAAATTTAATCAAATCATAAAACAATTAGGTATAATTCTTATTTAACTCTAAATATATAATATTATACTTAAATATAACAAGCAATTTTATATAGTTTTTAATTTTCAATCGAGAATTTGAACAAGCCGTTTATATTAAAAAAAAAAATATATGATTTTCATCAGGCTTTCAATTTTTTAGATTAATTTTCATTTTTTTTAAAGAGTTGTATTCAAAACACTCCTATGAAACCAGTAAATTAAAATTGTTGTCCCTGTGATATAGACAAACAAACATAAAAAATTGAGAAGTGAAGTGGTCTTAGTTGGCTAAATAATGTTCCCCTATATATGTCCTAGCTACATACATATAGAGAACACTATATTAGCTTCATTTGTTTGTGACATGTAATCATAAAATCATTATTGTAGGGAAAAAGTTTGACCTACATAGCCCAGGAACCGGCCAGAAACATAAAATTTTTGCTACAGTGGAGGACACCTTTTACTGTTTCAAAATTCCAGAATTTGTTATATTCATTGATTTTATGTACAATCTGGGAGTTTCTTCTGAGGTCAAAAGCACCAAAACAGTATAATTTTTCCTTGAAATTATCATAGAATACATTTTTATTATGTGAGTCAGAAGTATCTTCATTGAAGTCATCTTCCATACGTGTAAAAAATATTTGTGAAGAAGTCGTCACTATTATCTATAAATTGGTGAAAATTCAGTAAATTGAACTCGTCCTCTGCATATACGAATTCGGTGTTTAATTGTTTTTTTTTTCCTTTAAAATGCAATAATAAGTTTTATAAAGTTTTGAAAAAAACACTTTAAAATCATAGCTTTATTGAATTTTTACAACGACTTTTTCATAATTGTTTTTCATAAAAATATTATGTGTATGAAAGAAGACTTCAATGGACAGGACTCGTGCGTGCTTGCTTCGGGCGCTTGCCTATTTTTATAATAAAAAAAAAGTTTTGTAACCATTTTGCTAATTTTGGAGAAAAATTGTACAATTTTTGGTGCTTTTGTCTTCTTCTATGTTTGCAACTAGTTTTAGATGTAACTCTGTGTAGCTAATTTGCGTCTAATATCTGGCCTTTGACATTTAATACATGATGCAAAAGCAAGAACAGTAGTTGAAATGGAATGTGAAAGTTTGGATTCTATTGTAGAGAAGACAGATATGACATCAGAAGCGGTAAGTGGATGGCACGATGATCCGTTGAGGATTTCAGGAGTCATGATCTAAGTATAATGCTTAACTTTCATGAAACGGCAGATCAAGAAAATGAAAATGTTATGCATCTGTTGGGGTGCTGTGGCATGAACATTTATCAAATGTCAAGTTGCATGAAAAATATTCATTTGGAGATCGTGAAAAATATTTTCAAAGGTGGAGAAACCAAGCAACTGATAGCTGTTTAACAAGGCTCATTATCATAAACTATTCACGTTTGAATAGAAAAATGGCTCAAAGTATTCATGTTTGAATTAAAAACTGGCTGGGGAATACCACTAATCTTGCATGCCAGGAGAATCCTCCAAATGGCAGCCCCCCAAGTAATCATCAACTCTCTTTAATACTTTTCTTCTTGTCTTTATACAAACTTGACAAATAGAAAGAGCCAAAAATACGATGCATTTAACTAAACAGCTAACCTCTTTGACAATTATTTTGATGTAAAAAAATGCCTTAGAAAAGGTCTCAAAATAATCCAATTCCTTGAAGAGGCAAATTTTGTGAACCATGAGAATGAAGGAAACACCCTCTTTAAGGTGAGGGACACAATGAATGATGTTCTATCTGCTATGATGGTTTCCCAAGGCTTGTTACCATCTGGATCTCTGCTAGATTCTTTGATTCACATATCCAAAGAAGTTGACTCGATGGAGAAGCTTCCCTTCGTACACACCAGAAACGTTTCATCCATGATCAGGAGGGTCAAGATTCTTTCTTCTTTGTTTGAAGAGATGCAAGAAGCGGGTACTTCACTTCCTCCTTCTTCAATCCTGTGTCTCACAGAACTCTTCTCTGTAATAAGAAGAGTTAAGGTTTTGATCCAAGATTGCAAGGATGGAAGCTCTCTTTGGAGTCTCATACAGTTAGAATTCATTTCCAACCAATTTTACGTGCTAGTAAAGGAGATGGGAAGGGCCCTTGAAATCCTTCCTTTGAGTTTGCTTAATGTAACATCAGATATTAGGGAACAAGTGGAGCTTCTTCACAAGCAAGCAAAGAGGGCTGAGTTACTCATTGATCCTAGAGAGCTTCAACGAAGAGAACAACTTAAACAAGCAATGACCAACAATAGTTTACAAAACAAGAAGAACAAAGGGTTTATTGACTTTGCAAAAGTGGAAGAAATACTTAGCAGCATTGGTCTGAGAACCCCATCGGATTATGATGGAGAAATATCCAAGTTAGAGGCTGAAGCTCAGAACCAAGCTGGCACAGGAGGACTGATCATTGTCTCCAATATAAACAACCTCGTATCGTTGGTCTCTTATTCCAAATCCATGATATTCAGAGATGGAGAGAGTGGTAGAAATGAAGAAGATTGTAAGCCACTGTCTTCATTTTTGTATAGCAAAGTACATGATAGTTCTTCATCCTCTCAGTCCATGACACCGAATGTTCCTGATGAATTTCGTTGTCCAATATCACTTGACTTAATGAGGGACCCCGTGATTGTGTCATCAGGGCACACATATGATAGAACATCAATTGCACAGTGGATAAACTCCGGTCATCATACTTGCCCCAAAAGTGGGCAAAGGTTAATTCACACTGCTTTAATACCCAACTATGCATTGAAGAGCCTTGTTCAGCAATGGTGCTATGACAACAATGTCCCAGTGAATGAGCCTACGACCGAGGGAAACAACAAGAAGAAGAAAAACTCGAAGGAGGAGGCTATCGACCATATTTCTGCAAACAAAGCTGCTGCAGATGCTGTCAAAATGACAGCAGAATTTCTTGTTGGAAAATTGGCAACTGGTTCTGCTGATATCCAAAGGCAAGCTGCATATGAACTTCGGTTACTTGCAAAAACCGGAATGGTTAACCGAAGTGTCATAGCTGAGGTAGGAGCTATTCCCTTTCTTGTAACACTTCTAGGATCTCAAGATTCAAGAATTCAAGAGCATGCAGTGACAACGTTGTTCAACCTCTCGATATTTGACAACAACAAGATTTTGATCATGGCGGCAGGAGCAGTTGATAGCATAGTAGAAGTACTCGAATCAGGGAAGACGATGGAGGCAAGGGAGAATGCAGCAGCATCAATATATAGTTTGTCTATGGTGGATGAGCTCAAAGTGCAAATTGGAGGAAGATCAAGGGCAATACCTGCCTTAGTTGGACTCTTAAAAGAAGGCACTTCAATAGGGAAAAAAGATGCTGCATCTGCACTGTTCAATCTTGCAGTTTACAATCCTAACAAGGTTAGTATTGTAAAGGGTGGGGCAGTTCCTATGCTGGTTGAGTTGCTGATGGATGACAAGGCTGGCATAACAGATGATGCACTTGCAGTGCTTGCTTTGCTCCTTGGTTGCTCTGAGGGGTTAGAAGAGATAAGAAATAGTAGAGCATTGGTGCCACTTCTTATTGATCTTATGAGATTTGGTTCAGTGAAAGGGAAGGAAAATTCAATAACCCTTTTGCTAGGACTGTGCAAACAAGAGGGGGAAGTGGTGGCAAGGAGGCTCTTGGCAAATCCAAGAAGCATTCCTTCTCTTCAAAGCTTGGCTGCTGATGGATCTTTGAGAGCTAGGAGAAAAGCAGATGCACTGCTCAGACTCCTCAATAGGTGCTGCTCTCAGCCTCATCAATCTCTTTGATGAGACCACTAGTAGAGTAGGCTCTGTAATCACATCACTTCACAGTTGTATATTTTGTGAATCAATGGTATACTTCAAAAATAGTTCATCATTTACTGTTTACATTTTTGGTTTCAAAACTATGGAGCTTTGCTCAATGACTCCTGAGTAGGAAATAATCCCTGGATGAGTGGTTTCTGAGACTAATTATTTATTTATTTTACTTAGTTTTAATAATTATATATGAAGTTTATATTAAATTAAATCAATAATGCAAAGAGAAATTCTATGTAGTCATTTAATCTTAGTTTATTAACTATGTCAGCTGGTGTAGTAAATGGAAGGCTAAAAATTGGATTGGTGAGGTATGTTACAAGGTGTTGAAGATTTTAGATACATTTTTTATTCTACAGAATGTGACACATTATTTGAATTTTGATGGTAGAGGTTATTCTATTTAAACTAATGTGGTTGAGCTAGCCTCTTAACTATGTAATTATATTAAAATCCATTGGATATTATAGTGTGATATTAAACTTAAATGGTATGACATGTTTGATTTGGTTTTATTTTCAATTTTATATATACAAGTGAAAATATTTGTAAGTGAAGTTACAAATATGGTGTTGTTTTTTCTTATTACTGTTTGATGTGGTATATTAAGAATAAAAGTTATATTAAATTATTAGCAATTTAACTATTAAATCTTGAATCACTAATATATATTGCTTCAATTTCCATTTCAATTTCAAAAACATTATTACTTCATTCTTTTGGGTGGGAAATGAAATTTCTTTGAAAATAACGATTATACCATATACTAAATATTATTATGGTTTAAATTGAAAGATATTGATCCAACTTTCATTTTGTTAATAGAAGTTTTTCGTTAGGCAATTGCTTCCTGCACCTATCATTACACCCAATTACACGGGAAAAAGACAAAAATACCTTTAAAAAAAGGGTACATATAAAATTACATTTTAGACTCTTTTTCTATAACACAATAATCTCTTCCGAATAAATATTTTTGGAATGTATTATTTTCAATTTCAGATTTTTTTTATCTGGAATGAAATTTTGATTTTTCTTTTTGGATTTTTATATCCAGAACACAATAATCTCTTATGGATCTATTTTTTAGGAGTACATTATTTTCAATTTCAGATTTTCATTTTCAGAATAAAGAATATTTTTGAAATTTTAAAATTGTGTTGGGTGCAGGTTCAAAAGTGTTGGGTACAGGTAGCAATTGCCTTTTTGTTAACGGGCCTAAGCCCAATAACTAAAGAAACTAGCTATTCAAATGAAGAATACCGGAGTGGAGGATCATGAAACTCATTTGATTGTAATATTTTGATAAATATATGATTTAATTGCAATTTTGATCCTCCAATATTATAATTATTTGATTTTAATTTTCAATTTTTAATTATGTCAACGTCGTTAAGGTCTTCTAAGTTTATATTATATTATTCATTTTTAATTTTAATAAACTATTTGTTCTTTACAAAAGAATTTGGCAAGAATTGAAAAATATGCAAAAAAATAAAAATAAAGTTGTAGTTACTAAAAAAGTTATTTTATTATAGAATCATAATTTATATAAATTAAAACTGCATACCCTTTGTATGTCATCTAACATTTGTTTCAAATTTAATGACTAAGTTTATCAAGTATAATTAAATGAAGTTGTTTATTATATACAAAATAAATAAAAAAAATAGCAAGCTAAATCCAAACTTTTAACCAATAGTTTTTCTGCTTCAATTAATTTTATTGAGTACACTTTTGATATTTATATACAAACAAATACCAACGCATCATGGACTAGTTCATTAATAAAATCGCCTCCCTACACCAGCTATTTTTATTATATTACTTATTATCTTCTTTTTCTTAATTAATTAGAACTTCTTGGCATATTTTTAATTATATTATTACTTTATTTTTATTTGTATAATTGATCTTCTTAATAATTTATCCATTTCAATTTAAAACTAACTTTATTTCAAAATTTAAATATTTTATTATAAATTTAAATGATCATTTCTATGTTCTTACCAGAAACTAGTCCACCTTTAAGTCAAATGGAGTGAAATTTCGATCACTTGAAATGAGTAATCACATATATAAACAATAATGAGAAAATAATGAAAGTTAATCGCATCTTTTATAACTTACCTTTTAGTTGGATACTTTTATAATATTAAGTCTTATTGTAACTAAATAATATATTAGAAATATAATAAAAAATAATCAAGCATATAAACTTTATCTAAAAAATAATTATTAATTGATACCTTAATAATAATATATTTCTGAAACATCCAAGAGTATATTATTTATCCTAAAATAACTTATTTATAAAAACTATTTAACCATTAAATTTAGAAATCATAAGCTTTGTAGTCCGTGCATATGATGGGTCTAACTGCATCTTACAAAAGAAACAAAATATTACAGAAAAATACGCAGAAATTACAAAGTATGACTAAAAAAATCTCCACACGGATGAAATCTCAACCAATGAAAGAGTGGTTTGTACTTTACAATCCAAGCAAGCTGGAAAAAGTTAAGAATTCTCAGTGGCAATGCATCTAAAATTGCAGTATAGAGTGCGTTATTTTCGGTGAGAAAATATGCTATGAATGAATGCCCTCGTATTTTGCTACACTTAAGGTAAGAAAATGAAAATACCGTGCCGAGATAGCAAAGAACTATTTAACGATTGGAGAACTACATCAAAATATAACAAAAAATGGTAGAGAACGGCTGCTACCAAGGAGCTGAGAAACTAAACCTAAATCCAGTCTTCCCACGATCTTGCTCACCCTTTCTGAGTATGTAAAAGTAGTTACCCTGAAACAAGATATACGTTCGTGAAGAAACACATAAATAGCAAATTAGAAAGAAAAAAAAAAAGGTATGGTGGAGTGCGGGAGATGGGTACCACAAGAAAGAGATCTACTAATCCTGGTAACAATGCTAACCTATCAATTCAACAGATTGTTCACCTAAACTTACCTTGCTAAATTCAAATACCAAGTGATATCATTGCTGATAAATACATACAGATATGTCATAAGTGGTCAGTTCAAAACTGAATGTGGGAAAAGACCAAAAAGAGTAAAATGATTTAACCCACTAACAAGACTTCAAGATTAAAAAAATTCTATAATTCTCTTTTCTTTTCTTCACACTCTTTATTGTCGAAATATAACATGTTTACCCAAAATCCTCTATTTTGTCTTCATAACTGACATTTTACTTCAAACTCTCCCCAAACTCTCAACTTTTAGTTAGTTTGATCTTTCTAATTAAATATAAAGAAATTAAAATAGATGCTGACCTCTAGGCGGAAGAGTCTAGTAGGAATAACAAATCCACATCCCACAGACATTCGAAAGGATTCCAAGAACTTCCGAGGAGAGAAGTGCCTGTATTCATTCTGAGATAATTTCGCAGCATTCCCAGAACCAGCAAAAACATGACCATGTATTCCATGTTCTCTCAACCACCTAATTGGAAGATCAAAAGAGAGATCAGCAAAAGCAGTAACAGCAAGATCTCCGCCAATGAAGTCCCATCCAGAGGAATCAACGTTGTCATCATCAGATCCATCTCTATTTACCCTCCGAGGTTCACTAGGACCTAATCCTCTAGTTTTAAATCCCCATAAGGTTGTTGGCCCTCCTAGGGTGCAAACTGGAGAAAAATCACCGCCCAAATAAAACCTTTCTGGAAGGGGAGATGGTTTGGTTTTGAATCCATGACCCCATGGAAAAACAGCACCAGCAGATATCCCAAGGTTTAGAGCTGTATTGTAAAACCCAAAAGGGACGGCAAAGCGAACATCAAACTCCTGCTTTAGAACTTTAGAGTTAACAGAGTTGCTCAATAAAGAGTTTTCAAATATAACAGCACCGAAAATAAAAATTACAATGTAGAAGAGTAAACACCATTTTTGTCCCCAAAATTGTAAGGCACTATCATAATAGTCTCTGCATGTAACTTTTCGCAAATAAGTCTCAGAAATTGGATTCTGTTAGTCAAGTTAGTCCTTATAAATAGTCATTCACTAACTTCATTAACCAACGTTTGATGTGCCATGCTATCTGCCCTTTTGGCAGAAACATGGATGCCCAGTTATTTGTAGTAATGGCCACTTCTTCCTTACATTGTCATATGTTACTGTAAAATACCAGGGTGTCAAAATGGCAGATAAAGTACCACATGAAATATTGGCCAAAGGAATTAGTAGACGACTAACAACAGGGACAAACGCAATTCAAGTTCAGGGACTTATTTCCCAGCGTTAAAACCCACAGACTATTATGACATCCCTTTATAATTTCAGGAAGAAAATGGAGGTTTACACGATGTTTTCTACAACAAATGTTATGTTACTGTGACCATAGTCCATGCCTTAAAGGCTGCCTCATCCTCAACAATTACTACAACCAAAAGCATCCAGCACAAATCAGATCACATCAATTTGTGAATTCTAGCCACTCTCGAGATTATTTCAATACTTCTTACACCAAAATCATTTAACACGAGTGTTAATATGTATTAAGCATTGTCCTTAAATTTGCAGAGTATCAGATTAATATTAATTGAAGGAAAATAAAAGGATTTAGTCACACCTGGCGCAGAAACCGCAAGCTCCTGGGATCTGGAGTAAGGCCACCAACATGTGTGGAGGAAAGAAAAGCATATCCTTTTGTTGGCCTGATAGGAGAATTTCTCCTATCAATTTTAAATGTATACTTCAAAGAAGACACTAAACCATGACCAAGCTGCCTTCTTATAGACCTGGATGACATCTGTGATGGATCTGATAAGGTACGCCATCCAAGAGTGTATGCTAAGTCATGGTGCTCCGTCGAGATCAAGCCAAGAGAAGCACCCAGTAACTGATCTTTGTACGAGGAAGCCTCTTGCCAATCTTGGGAAAGCATGGATAGCCGTGCCACAATAGGAGTTAAAAACCCTCTAACTCGAGGGGCATGCACCCCGGCACTCACCTCAGTCCCTTGGTTGGCCCCATAGGCCAAAGAAGCATCCCATAGATCACCATAGCCCAAAAAGTTCTTATACTTAAGAGCACCTTCAGCAGTCCAAGAACTAGTCTACAAACAACACAATTTTCGCACAAATAAAAATTAGATTCCCTTGCCCTTGTTGACACCTCAAACCAAACAGGAAAAAAATTGTTCGGACAAAACTTAGATACATTCCCATAGGTGTTGTTTGTATTGTTCTCTCATCAGAATTAGAGTATCATCTCAGTAATCCAACAATAAAGCTTTGTATTAAAGGATTATATAAATTACCGAGATGAATATCCAATTCTGATGAAAAATAGTAGAGACAACACCTTAGGAACTTAAAGTAAGTTTTGTCTAAATACTATGATGCAGTAGAATATACTTAAAAAGCGTGAGGCCATAGACTGTCAAGGTTAGTTTCACTTAAATCTATGCTCGACTAGCTAAGTAATACTAAAGATCACAGTTAATTTTCTCACTTCTCACTTGATACGCTCTCGTATATTTGCACACTCGTTTCTGTACAATGCAATGCCTCAAACCAAAGTTACATGTATCCAGTTCAAGTCAATGCATTATATCAAAATGATGAGAAGAAAGTGTACCGAGGGTTTGTTATAAACGTTGAATTTGGCTGAAACTTTGTTACCGGTTTCAACAACGTCGACAATGACATTGACAGTGTTTGGGAGTTCTCGCGGCCCAGCCTCGAGGCGAAACATGCAGGAATCGAAGGTTTGGAGTTCCTGAAGCCTGGCAATGGCGATTTGCGAAACTTGCATAAGCTCCTGCATGCTGGTGGCGTTCTCTACGCCTCTGAGCTCCGCTTGAATTACCCAATCCTTGGTCTTAGTGTTGCCGTTTATGACCACGTCGTGCACTCGGATCGGAACCAGCTCCGACGACAACCGCCGCGATAGGGTTTCCACCTTGAAACGCTGCTCGCGCAGCTTGGTCGCTGCCGATTGGGGAATTCCGCGATTCGGTTGCTGAACGACGTCGTCGTCCTCGTCGTATTGGTCATCATCTTCTTCTTCTTCATCATCTTCAATATCGTGGTGGTGGTTAGGTTCCGCATCGCCGTTGGTTGAGTGTTGAAGAGAGGGTTCTTCAGTGCTTGTCATTGTTATTGGCATGGAACAACACACCAAAGACTGAGTGCGAGTAGAAGTAGTTGATTCAGTTCAGTCTGTTACACACTAAGCAATAGCCGTTTTTTAAAAAAAGCTTTCCGCTATTAAAAAAAAACTATAAATTACACATTTCCAAAACATTTTAAATCTATAAAAATATCTTTAATTTTTAAAGTTTTTTTTTTATAATTATCTTTGAAAAAGATTATCCACACTTTTTCTGGGCTAGGCTAAATTATACTGTCCTTTTCGCCAGATGTGCCTAATTAATTTTTTTTTTAATGCAATAGTATTATCTCTGTCGAAGACATAAATATCTATTATATATTTACATTTGATATAGACAATTCTTTTGAGAATATTTTTTATTTCAATTTGACTTTTGGGTAATTATTTTTCAACATTAAAATTTTGAAAGATAAAATAACATTATGAATGTAATAATAAATAGTGATGTTTACAATTTCATTTTTCCTTTGCTGAGAAAAAAAAAAACAATTTCATTTTCCCTTATACATTCTTAAATAAATAATAGCAATTAAAATTGATGAGCGTCGAGTACATTGAAAATTGCAAAGATAATATTACTTTCAGTTACGAAGAAATTTATTCACATTAAATTATATTAAAGTATAACATATATTTAATCTGCAATTAATAATTTTTTCAGCATCAATGTAACGCGTAAACCATGCAAAGCGCAGGAATTTGTCACCAATCTTTCAAAAAAAAAAGTATATAATTTTTAAACTAATAAAAAGCTTTTGGAAAAAAGGACGAAATATAATTTACCAATTTTATCATAAAATGGTAAAGGAAATGGACAGTTACATAATGCCATAATCATATTTTTAATTCAATTATTTAAGAAACTAAATTATTTATTAAAAATGATGATTGTTTGTATGGATATGCTGGATGAACGTCATAAAGAATATTAGTGGGCTAGAAAATTTCTCTGCAGCTATTATGATATAAAGTGGAAGAATTTTGGTTCTGTCCTCTTCAGAAAATCAAAACTAAATTCTTCCATATTTGTGTAAGTACAAAATGGAAGTTTAGTAGAAGGAATAAGTAGATAAAAGAAAATATAGTAAAATAAAATAAAAATATAGATTTTTTTAAAATAGATCTTTAACTTGAGAAGTAAGAATCCACGTAACATAGTCCATAAAATGTCTTTATTATAAAAATATAATTATAATATTTGGTTCTCTCACTTTATAAGGATAACGCTTAATCTCACATAAATATGTTGGAATACAATATCTTTCTAACCTCACTAAAATTTATAATCTCAAACTATGGTGAATATCAATTTTCTTATTTACTCTATGTTGCTCTTTCCCTTACTTGCCTTTTCTTTTCCTCACAAGTTCCTTTTATATAGAGAAGAAGAGAGAAACTTTCTTCATAAAGAGATAATGGATAATTAATACTTGTCACATGAATATATTATGAATAAAGATGTCACTTAGCCTAAGTGTAATTAGAAATATACTTGAAATGTTGATTGTTTTATAACATTTGTTCGTAATAATAAGAAGTTTTTATAAATATGCGAGAAACCGATATTTAGGAGACTCTCTTAATAATTTTGTATGCGATGAATCAATATGAATGATTTTTATATTATGCATCAATGTTAATCAAGATGGAATATTATATGTTTCTGAAATACAAACGAGCAAGAAGGATGAATCTCAATCCCAATTGACTCATACAAATTATTTACTTTGTTTTATTTAATTTCTTACAAATGCGTCATCCACACAACCTTTCAACAAATTTTTACATATTGTCTTATATTTAATGAATATTATACTTGAGAATTTAACTGTTTCTTGTGAGTTTAATATTCATCACGGTACACTTATCGTAGAATAGTCATCAGTCTCTTATTAATTAAGGAGAGATTCCCAACAAATCTCCCCCTTCCCGACTTAATTTAGGGGTTTATTAATCCAGCCCCCTTGCAATAGTCTGTTAGCTTCTTAACAGAAATTGTCTTGGTCAACATGTCTAACTATTTGTCATATATATGAACATTCTCTAGTTGCAACTCACCATCCTCAAAAGCATTTTGTATTAAATGATAACAATAATCAATGTGTTTTGCCCGATAATGAACTGTAGTATTCTTAGCTAGGTGGATTACACTTTGATTGTCAGAATGGATAACATTTCTTTCTTGAACATGACCCAATTCATGCAAGAGGTTTTTATTATGTTTACCTTTTTGCCAACTTCAGATGCAACAATGTACTCTATTTCAGTTGTTGATAAAACAACACATCTTTGTAACTTTTGAATTGTCAAGATACAGTTCCCCTGCAAAAGTAGTTAGATACCTTGATGTAGATTTTATGGAGTTTACATCTCCAAGCATGTCTACATCTATGTATCTTACCAACATAGGATCTTCATTACCAATACATAAAACATAAACATCTTTTATTAGTTCCCTTTAAATATCTCAGTGTCCACTTCACTGCATTTCAATGCTCTTTGCCAGGATTGGACAAGAATCGACTCACAACACCAACTACATGGGCAACATTTGATCTTGTGCAAATCATGGCGTACATTAGGTTTCCTACAATAGAAGAATAAGACACTTTGCTCATCTTTTTCTTTTCTTCTTCACTAGTTGGACATTGCATTGTGCTTAACTTGAAATGTTCAGCAAGTGGAACACTAACGGGTCTTGCCTTATCCATGTTGAATCTTTTGAGAACTTTCTCAATTTACTACTCTTGTGATAGTCATATCAACTTCTTAGAACAATCTTTGATTACCTTCATCCCAAGGATCTATATCACTTATTTCCTCAGTCTTAAGATTACTCACAACAGTAAAAGCATACATGTTTCTCAGTGCAAATACACTCTAGACCTTCTCAAATAAACTAGCATGATAACTTGTGTTCTGTCTTATACACCACTGGCTTACTCTTTTTTGTTTTGATGCTGAGATTGTTAACAAACTTAATGATATTGATTCTTCTCTCTATAAAAGACTCATTGGTTAGCTCATATATCTTACTAACACTTGATTATATATCACTTATGTGGTTCATCAATTAAGTCAATTTGTTTCCCCTCCTACTACTCATCATCAAATTCTCAGATATCTAAAAGGAGCTCTTGGTCATGGTATTTTTCTAAGCAACAACAACATTCTTCAGCTCAAAGCCTTCAACGATTCTTACTGGGCAACTTGTCCTCGGACTCGTAAATTTGTCACAGACTACTTAGTTTATCTGAGTAACTCTATTATATCATGGAAATCAAATAAACAAGTCACTATATCCAATAGTTCCTTTAAAGCAGAATATGTGTGCTTGCTCCAACTAATTGTGAAATTCAATGGACCATTTACCTTCTTAAAGACCTCCATGTTCCTTTTTAAAAAATGACTCTCCTTTATTGTGACAACCAATCAGCCATACAAATTGCTTCAAATCAAGTGTTTTATGAGAAAATGAAGCATATCGAGATAGATTGTCACATCATCTGACAAAAAATCAATACTGGATTACTAAAGCTTCTTCCCATTGTCTCTTTTCTTCAAGATGCAAACATTTTTACTAAAGTCCTTCATCCTTCTACGTTCAAAAGTTTATTTTCCAAGCTTGAAATGATAAATATATATTCCCACTTTGAAAAGATGCTAAAATCTATAGATTGTCTAGTCAGTTTGTGTGAATCATCTACAACTAGATCGTCTCATGAGTTAGTTTGTTGGCTTTGGTTTTTCTGTTTCAGTCTTTTATGTTGTATATATACCATCTTTGTATAGCTCTCATGGACAATAATAAGAAGTTTTATTTTTATTTTCTTCCCAAACTCTTTCTCTCTCTCGTCTCTTCGTGTTAATCCTAAATGGAGAATTTTAGGAGTTTTCCAAACCAGTTTCTGAAAGGATGTACGTATTGTTACTTTTTATGTTTAATTTCGTAACCGTTGTGAGCAAGAATGTCATACTAACAAACATGTGGATCAATCGATGTGAAATTATTTTAGTTTAACTAATGTTCAAGTATGAATGTTAGGTACGTAATAATGTCAAATACTTGGAAAGTGAATTTTGTTATTTACAATAATCAGATCAATTCAACCAGGATTATCTCTCATAAACATATGTCTAAACCCTAAAAGAAGAATAAACTTAATAATTGATCCTCTAAACTAATTGCTTGTTCGTATTAATAATTAGTTGTTTTTGTAGCACCTAAGGGACCATGCGCAAGAAGAAGACAAAAAGAATGATGAAGTTTTTGAATTGTCATCAGCAAACATGATCTCCACCATCGAAATGATGGAAGAGAGAAGTAAAAATTAAAGTTGAAGGAAATTTTACTTTCCCCGAAATCTAATTCTAGAAACTATAGTTTGTTTGACCCATTTGAACAGAATGAAATATCTTGATTCGCCTCATGAACTGAATTGAAATGAACTGATATACAAAAAAAACTGCTTCTCTGTGCAATTCCATAAACTACAATTAAAAGAAGCACCGAAAGAACATCACCCCACTTTTTTGGTCTCCCACACGTCATTTGCGACCATGTTCTACAACATAACAAAAATAGATACATCTTAGCAACTTTTTATGCCTTCACCTAAGGAAAAAAGGATCACATCACAATGCTAAAACCTCTGGAGCTTAACTAC
>Ga0123342_1002171_pt1 | contig 32850 bp, 22 predicted proteins | sample Turbeawhitnodule_FD_89960 | JGI IMG/M metagenome (GOLD analysis project Ga0123342, IMG submission 89960) | Root nodule microbial communities of legume samples collected from Mexico - Turtle bean Mexico white nodule | ecosystem: Host-associated > Plants > Roots > Nodule | place: Mexico: Nepantla... | reverse complement strand
TTCACCTTAAAATCAATATAAAATATTCAAAGTCAACTATTTTAGTCAATATATTACTTTACTCTTCAAAAGAGACAATCCTGCAAGCAAAAACAATTGGAATTGGTGACCACGTCACCCCCAATTTACCTTACCTTACCTTACCGCAGATGCTCACTAAGAGCTCCAACCCACCAAAATTTTATAGTTTGGAAGGTACTCTCTGGATTCAAAAATTTAGAGTTTGTAACACGTTTTGAAACCCAAAAAATGCCTTCCAAACTCTAGAATTGAAAATGCAAATTGTATTTTGAATTTGAGTTTGAAATATATTTTCAAACCCATAAAATACTTTTGAAACTCTAAAATTTGAAATATAAATTTGTATTCTAAATTTTAAAGTTTGGAAAGTTTACAGTTATACAATTTGAAAATGAAAAAAAAAAAAATCGTACACTCTTTGTTTGAGGGTAATTTTGGAATTGAGAAATTTATGGAGGTGCAGGAAGAAAAGGTGGTGGAAGAAATTGCCTTTAATTGGTTGTGAAAGTAACAGTCCTCTTAAAAGAAACATTTAAGTATATACTTCTAAAAGAAAATGTAAAATCTTAATAAAAGTACGAAAGTCCAAGAATTTCAATCACCAAATTAAATATTCAAATCTATAATATCGAAAAAGATATGTGAATGAGTGAACTTGTACCAGTCTAAATCGAAGTATCGAACCCTCTCCCCTATCTACCATGCATATAGATCTCATTTTTTTCTCATGTTACAATTATCTGAACAAGTAACTTTCTTTAATGCAAACCTCCTTACGCATTAACAATTTCTAAACTCTTGCAACTCTGTGCAACATAAGCTTATTTTTAAGCAACTGCTGCTAAATGGCTCTAATCAAACACCACTGGCATACACGAAACAGAATACCAATGAAGAAGCCAGAGAGAAAATAATCTATCTTCCTATGTCCAACCTGGGCGTATTATCTATTCATTGTTCTTGAATAACGACCGACATGAATCCCAATGACGGGGAAGTTCCATAAAATTCAATAGTTAATCCAATCGGAAGATCTATCGGAAAATGCAACAATACACGGTGTCCGAGATGGATGAGAAAAGGTAAACGCATCTCGTGCATGGAACTTTTTTATCTCAACAAAATTACAACACTTCCGGTTGTTGTTCCATTAACCATTAACTTTGCGGAACGAATTTGAAATGATGAAAAAACTTAATCATCTGTCTGACAAATTATTGCCAACAGTATACTTTGCTTAAGATTAAATCAAACTTGGGGCAGCTAGTTGACAACATCAAGAACCAGCTTGCGAGACTTCAGAACTGACCACCTCAAGCGACGGTAATAGGCAGCCTGAAGAAGTGCCAGAGACAGTACAAATATCCATTTAAATCCCATCTGCATATACAAAAGTGTAGTTAGAAACATAGGATATAGTTATTATGGTCTCTATTGATCTGCTGGAAACATGATATCAAAGGTAACAAACCAGCTTTCTCTCTTCCATCTCGGGTTCGGCAGCCCAAGTTAGGAATGACACAACATCTTTCCCCATCTGCAACAAAACATTAAAAAAAGCTGAGCAACATTCTTTCTAATGACCACAATGATGCATTTTAAGATTTATTAAACCATTCCTACAGAAACAAATTTGCTACCTGAGCTTCTGTAGCAGGGGTACCATCTTCATATTCCACAGCACCATCATTAAGCATTTTAGGCATGGCAATTGCTCCACCAGGAAAGTAAGGATTATAATGAAGTCCTTCCCTTATCTACATTATTATTTTATATATAGCCATGAATAAAAAGTTTAAGAACACAATATTAGAACGTTAGTTTAGGGACAAATTATACATGTGGCTAGTGCCAAATATATAAATTTCACAAGAATTACCAAGTACAGAAAGTATATGAAAGCTCATCACTACTTGGGTATGTATGTACAACTCATGATCAGTGTTATCGAGGCCAGATAATGGAAAATATCCACAATTAAAAAATCCATTGCAGAAAGAATTGGAAGCCACAACAGGTTATGGAAGAACCATTGCGGATTCAAAAATCTATTACAGAAATAATTGGAAGCCATACAGGCTATGGAAGAACCATTGTGGACAAATAAGTACAATATATACATGTAGATAAATAAATAAAATGAAGAAATATAATTACAATGCAAAATAATGAAAGACAACCATACAATTAATAATAAGAGCAAGTCTAGAAATTCAAATAATAAAATCAAAGCAAAACACCACCAAGGTCAAGTTCAAAACTTAAAATGACAACTAAACACAACAAAGATGTCCTAAATTTCTTAGTTTGATTGAGTTTCGGGTGCTGGAAAAAAGTGAAGAACTTGTAAATTAGGGTCAGGGGGACTACGTTGGGAGAATGGGGCAGCAGGCAATGGTGAAACAAGTTGCAGGGAGTGGCAGTGCAGTGGGTCAATGACAACAGAACATATAGCTGACAACAGAATAGGCCACAGGCAATGGTGAAACAAGTTGCAAACGGTGTCACCAGTGGCAGACTGCAGTGGCTATAGTAGCTGAACCAAAACAGGAGGACTGGGTTTTGGTTCGCAGCAATGGTAGCTTAGGTTTTTTAATTTTGATTGGGTTTGGGTCCCAGTTGTGTGTAGTGATTAACAACAATCCTTACCTGTGGATATCAGTAAGTAAGCTCCATATTGTGTACAAAATGGATACCTTTATCTAATACCTCTGGATAATGGGTATAAATATTTTAACTATCTGTGGATATCAGGAAGTAAGCTCCATATTGTGTACAAAATGGATACCTTTATCTAATACCTCTGGATAATGGGTATAAATATTTTAACTATCTACCTGTTAATGGGAGAATATTGGTATCCTGACATCCATACTTGCTGATATGGGCTACCAGCTAATATTTAAGTATTTGTGTGTATATAATTTACATTCTACATCAACTTCTAAAATTTTATTTTTTAATATTTAACATCAATTTTGTCAATAATATCTTTTATATAAACCTTTTTATTTAGATATTCACTTTAGAATCAAATGACCAAAGTAAAGTTGTTAGTGAGGGAAACATCAACAATTGAAGAATTGTTTGGAGTTTGGTTTAATATATTTATGTTTTATTTAGATTTAAGGACTTAAAAGTTGGCTTTAAAGGAGATGAATTTTATTTAAACTTATAATTTGCATTGCAACTTATTTGAATTTACATTTAGAAAGACTAATTTTATTTGTACTAATGTTTTAGGATGCAATTTTATTTAGATTATTGATGAGTTCAATAATAGACAAGAAGAAAATAAGCAAGAACACATTTCCTAGAAGAATCACAAGAAACAAATTATTTGAATTTACATTTTAGAAAGACTAATGTTGTTTTGACTAATGTTTTAGGACACAATTTTATTTGGATTATTGATGAATTCATGAATAGACAAAAAGGAAATACGTAAGAACATGTCCTTCCTGGAAGAATCACAAGAAACATGACAAGACAAGTTGCTCAACATAATAGTCCTTCTTTCTCCTTATTTTGTATTCCTTAGACTTGATAATTGTAGGATTTATTTTTCTGAGTGGTGTAAATAGTAAATATCTAATTAGGCTGTCTCCAGCCCAAATTCATCTCCAAGAGGCATCTACAAGTGGACATGAAGAATAGAAGACCTATACCAATTGAAGCCCAATTTTAACTTCTACATTCATGTCCAAGGAAGCATGAACAAGCAAGGGAAGCAGCATGCCTCCCATTTTTTGCCAATAGGAGAGCTTCTTTTAATTCATTTTATTGGATTTTGAATTTTAAAGCTTCCCTCCTTTTTCTTTTAAAATTATCAGCCAAGTATCGGTAGATTCTAGATCCCCCTTTTGCATTTAATTAGAGACACATCTGAGTGTCATTAAACTTGTAATTTCCGGAACAGTTGGCTATACTAGTCATCAATCTCATTTGTAATGTCACTTTGGAATTTAAGAGAATTTGAGCTTGTGAGAGAACTCTTGTGTGAGTGTGATCATCTACTTTAGATCTTATCTTGAACTTTTAGCAGGCAAGTGAAGATGAAGGCATCTCTACCTTAGGTGACGCTCTTTTTCTACTTCTATAAGTCTCTTCCACCTTTGCTTCTTTGTTTTGCTTGTTTAATCTTTTCTCATCTCTCGGAAGCAAACATTTACACTTATATAATCTTCTAGGATTAAATTCTTGTTTAGTGGTAAGCTTCCCATAGTAGTTCTTATTCTTGTTGTTCATCCATAAGAAATTAAACAAAACTTAATTATCATTACCTTTCAAGCTAAATCCTATTAAGATCCTTATCAATTATACTCTAGGATAAAAGTTTTATTTGAGATTATATTTAAAAGAATAATTATTAAGTAATTTAATTTTTTAAAATTTAACAAAAGAATAAATTTCAAAAATATACATGGGTACCCACTGTAAATAATCAATGGGTAATTTTTAAATGGACTCGCACCAAGTAACTATTGATTTTTTTAGACGGGACTCATAGAGGATAGCTACTACCTAGTTGAATGACCCTACCACTTTTAAGAAAAAAATCTATTTAACTTGGGTTCTATAGACCTAGAACAGCTTAAAAAGACCAATTACGGTTTCGTTGGCCTTGGGTTGGGTCACATTGACTTGAGGCTTCTTCCTTACAAGTTACAACAACACAAGGGGCTGCAGCATGATTTCCACTATGGTCACTATGCGATGCTCAAGGAAGTCGTGATGTGACTCCACATTAAACCACATTCACCACTGCCATACTGGGCGGCCAACAAGAATTCTGCTTTCTGCCATGACACCACCATGGCCATTTCTCAATAACATTGCTAATATGTGGAGTCTCGTGAGCACACACAAAGCAAGAAGAGTATTTATAGAGGTTAGGAAAATCCATCTTGACTGTTAGATTTGCTTGGATGGTAAAAGTCATATTTCATTTAGTGGCCACATGATCACGTGAACAAGTTGTTTGCATTTATGTTCAACGTTGACAATCTACCAAAAATATGAAGATTAAGATTCTCTGCTCTCACTATAAGCACTTCTTGCTTTATGTATGTGCATGTGTGTGTTTTATCATTTATGCAATAGATTGAACCTGAACATGGCATATATGATACGCAAGGGACATAAAAAGGTATGGTTCAAGCTATCCATGAAACACTCTACACAAAATAAATCTTAAGAAGATAGAGCAAAAGGGTCTTCAAACACATGCTCATTAGTGTGCAAGAAAAAAGGGGAAAGAAAAGAATAAGTATTTGACAGTTGTTGAACATGCACTTTTTTCAAAACCACTGTAACATATTTGCAACATATCTTATTTTGGTTAAGAACTAAATATTAGTGGCCAAGCATTTTTCATCAGTCAACTATGCAGAATGTATAAAGTTACTTTACTAAATAAAATAAAACATTTAAGGAAGCTAAGAAAAAAAAAACTTACCGAGACACCAGCAGGAGGGTCACGATAACCAGTTAGAAGGGAAAAAACATAGTTCTGACCATTGTGACGGGCCTGAAAAATCAAAAGGGATATATATTTCTGGTATACTTACATACGAAAATTCCAAAAGTATTACTGTTATATAAATAGCATTACTTTGGTAACAAGACTTAGATCAGGAGGATAAGCTCCTCCATTAGCAAACCTAGCAGCTGCTTCATTTGGATATGGCTGAGGAAAACGGTCACTAAGTTTACCAGGGCGTGTAAACATCTCACCCTCATCATTAGGGCCATCAACCACCTCAATCTCAGCTGCCATAGCCTTTACCTCTTCTTCTGTATAAGCAACACCAACCAAATCACGGTATGATATCAAAGACATGGAATGGCAGGAAGCACAGACTTCTGTATAAACTTGATGACCACGACGAATCCTGCCCATGTAAAATTAATTGAAAACATTAAGAACTTAAGACATTAATTATATTAAATTATAGATGTTAATACAGTCTTAAGGTGAAATGTGGATTAAATATATGACAGCAGCTGAACATGTATTCACCAGTATGAACCCTGTCACAGCTAATATACTTAAAGCATGAAATTAAATCTTTGGCAAAATTAAATAAATGTATATAAATAGAACAAACCATGTTGGTCCCTAAAATATACAAGTGTCATCACATTGGTCTGTACTACATAAGGCAAAAAGTAGAAAGATAACACATCATATAGCTGTCAGTAACGGCTTCCTCCCAGATCGTGGGCATTTGAATGAATGTGATATTGTTTATCTTCATTGAAGGACTTAATTGATGTTGAATATGAATGGAGGACCAATGTAAAGCAGAGTCATGTACAAGATTCAAACCATGATATCACATCAAAAGAAATGAACTGCTGATCTAAGGATGGGATGGGACAAAGATAAAGTGGAGGACGAGCGAAAAGTAGATCCACAAACAAGATCCTTATATTACATCAAACAAAATGAAATAACAAGGGAAAATCAGGATAAACTGCTGATCTAAGGATCGGATAAAGATAAATAAGGTTATCAGTTACAGAGAAAAATAAATTAAACTTCATTACAGGAAACTCGAGAGGGATAAGATTGAATATCTTAAATTCTAATTTGGTAAACGCTATTTCCGTGCAAAAGATAAGAAAATATAGGGAAAATTGAAGCCAAACTTACGAAGCATGGTCATATGAACTAAGAATTCCCTTGTGGGGCCATGGATAGCTTGGACATGCCAGGCCATGCTCAGCTTCATCAGCTGCTGCCATTGTAGAAAAACTGAAAAAGCCTGACACACCAGCTCCAACTAATGCAAGTACTCTTAAGGACCTACTGCTGGTAGAGCCAGCACCATCTTTCTTCACTATAAAGGGTGACAACAAGGATGAGTTCTGCAGTAAGTATACAGCAATTATTAGCAATAGCAGCAGAACATGTTCCATGGGAAGCAAATACAATACAACAAACATAAAATCCACATATAAGTCTGTAAAAGGATTGAGCATATATTGGAAGATAGATCTCATTATTTGGATCCAACTTATGCAACATCTTGCAGTTTTTGCTACTGCTTGTTTGGGAAAATAGTCACTTTCTCTAGAAAACCTCTTCAAAAAGCTGGCAAAGAATGCATCTCAAAATAAGCTAATCCAAGACATACTTGAAAAGGTAAAGAAAACAGCTAGCACATGGACTAATTCATATAAATATTTCAAGAAAACTGTGAAGTAAATGTTTGAGATTGGCATTTCATATTTAGCCAACTCCTCCCCCTCCATTTGCTAACTATGTTCTAAAGATCTCCATTATAGGTCATGAAACCTATAGGGACCCAAAATATTAATACGTGCTGAAGCATCCAATCAACATGAAATGGGGGGCAGTGGCTTACAGTAAATTGAGGGTGGAGTTTCCTCCTCAGTAGCTGCTGAAAAACACCTCCTGTCATCTCGGTCACGCTGTTATGATTCAGAAAAATACAGAAATAGATAATAAATAAGATCATAAGACCAAGAAATGGACATAACGTTACAGAAATAAGCATATAAGTGAGGTTTACAGAGTTAACCAAATTTAATCTGCAACATAACAATCATGTAAAATAGTAATGTGAATTGCCAGAGGAAATGCTAACATACTTATAAATGTTTGCAATATTAAGATATAATGTTTGCAATATTAAGATATAATGTTTCAAATATTAAGATATAATGTTTGTAATATTAAGATATAATATTTGCAATATTAAGATATAATGATTGGTAGACTATGAGGCTTACACACGACTCTTAAATAGTGTGTCCATGTCGGACATTCGTATCAATGAAGTGTTCAATTCAGAAAAGCTTTATAAAAATGCATATAACTAGCTAAACAAAATTCAAATTCAATCACAACTATATGGTCATTATAAAATATATATCAACAAAGAGAACCCCAAGAAAAGAAAAATGGGATGAGATGTTCTAAAATGCTGAAGAGCCATGGATTTAATGGTACCTTCTTAATCACTACGAATGTAAGCAATCATAGATCCAAAACTAATCCTGTATCGGCATGGTATCAACAACAACAATAAAAATAATACAACAACAGAACAACAATATCGATCACGCAACATAACGGGGAATCATGTAGCTCCACAAGCTCATCAACTACACACACCAAAGCTAAATTACAGACAATAATCCACTATTCGATGACACAACACTGGCTAGTGTCTACTATATAATTGTAACCAGCATATTTCCCGAATCAAGATCATGTCATCTCCAATAAGTAACTCTTACAATTTCCTGATAACACAAATGAAAAATTATGGTTTGCTCTAAATCGTATTTATAACAACACACTCCAAATTTCGAATATCTTACATATTCACAAACGACGATAAGACGGCAAAGACGAGAAGACAAAACGCAATTGTGAGGGATTAAACGGGAATGGAAAAAGAAACCTAGAATCGAAGAAGAGTTAGGAACAATAGATGCGGGGAATGGAAGAGTGGACCTACGAAATCGAAGCAAAGGAGAAGGTTGAATGGTCAAAGGGAAGTGAGGTGAGGGTGTTCTGTTCTGTTCTGTCGCAGATTCAGTTGAAGCCAACACAACCAGATGGACAAAAAACCAAGAAGCAGCGGCAATAATCGTGTTTCCACCACACGTTCCGTTCTCCTCACCACAGTTGCTCTTCATTTTGGGCTTTACTTTTTCAGCCCATATCTCTTTCTCAAAGTGTGGGCTCCCCTCACCTTCATATAGGGAGTTTACGGTTTTCTTCCTGCACCCCCACAATATTCTACAAAGACAAAATTATCTTTATTATTTTTTAAAAGCTCTAAAACACACTACTCACACTCTTTCTTCTTCTTCCTTACGCACACCACATACCTACATTTTCTACATCTCTTATCCTTTCTCTATGCACGACGACTTCTTCTCATTGCACAAAACCGTGAGGTGCATTTCGCTTAGTGGTGGTTCGGTGGTGTCTCTTCATCTCCACCCTATTGTTTTTTATTTCTGAAATCGTGATTCCGCAACATAGTCCTAGATTGAGTGATCCAAAAAATTTCCTGGATGAATATGTCCATAAATTATTTGGATTGAAATGCATTATGGACCACCAATCCATAAGCCAAAAAAATACATTATGGATCCACCAATCCGTAATGAAAAATCGCATCTGGATACAACAACCTGTAAGTCAACAAATTGCTTCTAGAACACCCCCCTCATCCATAAAACATAAAGTTTTACTTACAAAACAATCAATCCGTAGATCATATTTTCACTTATGGATTGATCAATCCGTAGCACAATCCCCATATCCCAATTCCCAAAAACCTAAAAACATAATAACTATCCAACCTCTTAAAAAAACACAATTCTTACCTCAACATTTCGACAACGCAACCCACCCAACACCACCAATGAACAAAGAAGAAGAACGGTGGCAAAGCAACTCATCCACGACACCCTTTTCAAATAAAAATCTAAGGGTAATTTGGGAGCTTTAAATATTTTGGAGGTGCAGGAAGAAAGACATAGAGGTGCAAGAAGAAATTCTTATTTGTGTGTCTTTTGCTCCTGCATCCCTATAATGTTTTATACACCCCTATTTTCGAAATGACCATTTTTTCCCTTTTATTTTATAACAATCATGGTAATGGAATTGTCCAACACTGATTCTCGAAGTTTATTTCGAATTTTGAAATCTGAAAATCTTTTGCATTAAACAATTTGAAATAGTAATTTAAGTTGTAGTATTATTACAGGTTTTCTAAAAAAATATTCTGAATCATGAATTTGTAATTAGAACGAAATAAATTTTAAATTACGCAACTTAAAAAATACCTTATTTTTTTTAAAAAAAAATTATGCAATCTAAAATAATATTTTTAAGTTTGAAATAAAAAGATTTGTTTCTCATGTTTTAAAACATGGTTACATTTTTTGGATTTGGTAGTAAAAACATTTGTTTTCACTTGAATCTATAAATTATTTATGAGTTCTCCTTTATGATTTTGATACCAAAATCCTCAAAATCTCAATATGGTGCAAAAATTGTTAACATTGGCTGAAAAAATATTACTAAGTAAAATCTAGTTTTACAAAATATCTAATAACATATAGATAAGATATAGGAACGTGCTTTGGATTAGGATGTATGGTTTAGGATTTAGAAAAAAAAAATATATGAAACTACTTTAGATAGTTAATGATAAACATAGTATGAAAGATGTTTTCAAAGACTACAAATAATGTTGAACTTCGTCATCACAAGAAGGAAGAAACTCTCTAATCTAATGAGAGACTAAGTAATACCTTATATGTAATTGTTATGTATGTGGCTGAAAAGGCATCGACACATGCGACTGAGCTCCTACAACTATGTGGTTGATGATGCATCGACACATTTAATCGAATTCTTGTAATCCAAACACAAATCGGTCACCCAAAGCTAAACCCCATTTTAAAACAACTAATTAAGCATAACATGCACGTATGCTACTCTTCCTTAATCAAAAGATTAACTTGATAAGTTGTCTTAAAACTGACCTATATACACATGAATATATATATATATATATATATATAAAAGAACAAGATAAATGCACGCATTTTACCAATCCCATTTCTAACCAAATTGAGAATTGAAGCCTAAGACTAAAACTAAAAAAAATGATGATGATGAAGATAGAAAAGGACCATTCCCAACCAGTGTAAAAACAATAACTAAATTGATGCAAGACTAAATTAGGTAGGGGCAAATTTTACTTCCAAATTTAAAAAAAAAAAATCCAAATTACTCGAACTAATTTTAGAGCATATAGTATGTTGTAAATGATTACTTATTTCCTTCATAGGCTTCCATTTGCATACACCAAAGTACGTTTGAGTATATGCCTAGTTGGACTCTATTGATATATCTCTAACACGAACATAGGTTTAACTCTTGTGTTTATGTCTATATTCTTTCAGGTTATAAACCAATGAATGTGATACCAAATTTCTACCATGTGCATGTGTAATTTCTGATTTTTTGGGCTTGTGGAGCGTTGAAACGAGCACGCTAGTGTATAGAGAGTATAGAGAATTCAGAAATTGTTGGTGCCCATTCCCACATTGAATAGCTTCATTTAGGGTTTTTTTCTTTGACTTTGACAACACTTCGCTATCGTGACAATGAGTACACCATGACAAGATTTGCGAACACAAAAAAAAAAATGCTCTTTGTTTATTCTTTTATTTTCATATCTCCACGTTTTCAATTCAGGTTTTACATAAATTGATCTATTTGGGTATAATAAACAAATTACAAAATATTTATTTTATGATCACTTTTCATCAAAAACCAAAAATATAGAAATTTGTGTACCCAAATGAAACTTTATTTTTCTTCTGAAAATTAAAAGAAATGTACTTAAAATTTTGTATTTGGTTAAAATGTCAATCACTGCAATACAATTTCTTAAAATAAAATGGAATAAAATTGTAAGGAAATGGAACAAAAAACTCAATTTTCTGGGAATTATCACTCCGCTAGAAAGGGGATTCCGTTATTATCACGGTGAAAGCGATGGTTAATTACATTATGTTTGTATCATTTTGGCATGCGACAATAACATAGAACCACGAAAGGAAAACAAAAAATGTTAAACACAAAATAAAATTTGTGAGATAAATAGTTTTTCCTTCGTTCATCAAATTAGTGATAAATACACAAACGATAAAAAAAAATTAGAAAGAAAAAATAAATTGAAAATGATATTTCATTACTTCCTTTTCCACTCTTATAATACTGATAACAGTTAATGGCATTTTTCAGAACTAATCAATCAAGTAACTGATTAATGAAGTATTTTAAAATATTAAAATATCCTATCAATTTTATTTTATTTAAAATTAGGAAATATAGACAAAATGTTAGAATTATAATTTTACATATAAAAAGGATATGGCTCAACTATTAAGAAAAGTTAAAATTATAGTTTTACTAATATAAAAACTTTCTATGTAATATATAGGTTTCACGACTGTTGTTCCTCTGTGAATTATTATTTTTTATTAATAAATTAAAATTGTTTTCACTTTGTGAAGAAAATCTTTGGAACTTCTTTCAAAAATTGTTTTAAATTTTTATTTTTTAAATTACTTTTAATTAACACATTGTTTGAATTTTTTGTCTTAAAAATTATGTAAGAAACATTAAAATAATATTTGTTCACTTTCTTTATTTTCTGTTAATTTTTAAATAATAAATAACAAAGTGGAATTAATATATCATTTTTATAATTAAAAGTAAAATTAAAAAAAACTGTCACTAAAGACTGCACTATAGGGTTTTTATTAAGTAAAAGAAATAAAATAATAATTTTTGGCAGGGATTAATATGGAATATTATTATATTTTAGAAACTAAAGTTGCATTTAAAACAAAATCTTCTTATTTTAGTCTGAGCCAATTATTCTCAAGTGAATGAATTTTAAGCTTGTCTGAAACTAAGCCACACTTTTTTTTAAATGTTCCTTATTTATTATTTGTGTTTTGTTATTAATGGAATTTCTTTAAAGAAATTATTTGGTTAAAAAGAACGAAGAAAAAAATTCGGATATTAATATAAAAGTATAAAAAAAAATAAAGAACGATGAAAAAAAAACTAGCTATCCACTGGGTACAATTAAACTCTTAGTGTGTAGAATAGAATGCTTCTATATAATCAATTTTTTTTACTATATAACTTTAATACTATATACAATAAATAATATATTTATAAAAAAATCACAAAAGGCATGTTTGAGATACACAACGTGTGTTTTTCCTAATAATAATAATAATATATGTTGTATAATATTATAGATTATTTGAAGTCTTAAAATAAATCATATTTATGTTTTAAAATAAATATCTGAAATTAAAAAAGTAGCATGGTTTTAAACAATTAAAATGATTTATTTAAAAGGGAAGAAAGTCAATAATTTAAAATTAAAAAGCGGTAAAAAAATTAAAAAGCGTAGTAAAATTGAGTGATTTGATTTAAATAAAAATATATTTAAACCTTGAACTAAATATAAATTTTTTGAAGTTAAAAAATTAATGGTGATAAAAGTTAATGAATTAATTATGCACATAAAAATCTTAATTAGATGAAGAAAGAAAAAAGAATAGCAAAGTAAAAAAAAGAAGAGGAAGATTTGCGGTGGTATAGTAGTGTAGAGAGGTTAGATTGTTTTTTGATGAGAGAAACGAATAGGCAAAACCATTGGCGCCAACCAACCGCTGTTTGTTTCCTCTGCCATCCAAATTTCTCTTCTTTTCTTGCAAATAAATAAATAAATGTCTCTCTTTTCGTTCCATCAAAACACGCAATGGCTACGCCAACCAGGTTCCACCACCAACCCCTTAACCACCACCACTCCGCCTCCAAAGTCATCATCTTCTTCTGCCTCTCCGCCTTTCTCGGCGTCGCCCTCGTCGCCAACCTCTTCCGCGCCTCCCTTTCCTCTCACTATCTCTCCATCGCCACCAACTGGGTCGACACCAACGCTCCCGTCCTCCTCATCCCCAATGCCACCGCCACACCCGACACCAACAACAAAAACAACGTATGCCTCTTCTAAGCTTTTCTTTCCTCTTTCTGCAATCTGCCTTTCAGCTCAATCCAATCCCAAAATTACCCTTTTCTCTTCTATTTATACACACCATTTTTCTTATATTGCTGCTTCAGCTGAGATATTCTTTCGTCACTCATCAAGTCAACCTTCATTCAACATCTGCGGATTATCCAATGCTGACTTGTTCCAGAGTTGAGAGTTATCTCTTCCTTGGTCTCTCTATGGGCATGCTTCTCTCTCAGCACTTCAAGAAAATTAAAAAAATAAAACATAAAATTTTCTTTGCACACAAGTTAAGAAAATAATTTAGAATGCTTCTAATTAGGGTGGTATGATAACAATAGTTAAGATAGATTTCAATATATTTTGGCCAATAAGGGTGGTCAAGGATTGTTCCCTGTTTACATCGTCAAATTTGGAGTTAACTGAGATTTTTAACACATTTCTACACATTTCTTCACATTAAGGATTGGATTTTTTAAACGTCAAGTTTGGGCATAACTGAATCTCTTACGCACACTGTTTTAGCCTGATAACGGATTAAGAGATGCCCTTTACGTATATACACTATTTTGGCCATATTATATTAGATAACCAGACATTTGCGCTGTTATTTTGTCTGGATATGTAGTCAATGTAGGATTTTTGAACATCTAGGAATTGATTCATTTGTTTTGTATTTTGATTGTTGCAGGAAAAAGGTGGGAAGAGTGCAAAAAGGAGGGGTCCCGAGAGATTCCTTTCATCTACATTTGCGGATTTGCCTGCTCCCGAATGGCATTGGGAGCAGATGCCTTCGGCTCCAGTGCCTCGGCTAGATGGGTACTCTGTACAGATTAAGAATATGTTTTATGTGCTTGGAGGATATGCCAACCTTGACCATGTGAGTGTTTCTAGTTCTTTATTTATTTCCCAAGTAAACTAGTTCTTATTAATGAGCTTGGCGAGTGATTAATATGTTGTTTCTTTAGGTGCACTCCCATGTTGATGTGTTCGATTTCAGCATCAACAAGTGGGTTGATGAAATTAAAATGCCAAAGGAAATGGCTCATTCCCATTTGGGTGTGGCCACTGATGGGAGGTATATATACGTTGTCTCAGGACAACATGGCACCCAATGCCGAGGGCCTACTACAGTTTCCTTTTCGCTAGACACTGTAACAAAGAAATGGAAATCTTTGCCACCGTTACCGGAACCCAGGTACAACTTGGAACATATGCACTCCTTCTACTCATTTTGATGTTTGAAACTGTGAATTGCATGTTATTTTTTAAATGTGGAAATTATAGATAAATGCAATTGATGTGATTGCAATTGTGGTCATGATGCTGTTGTGGTGACCCCAAAACCATAATGTTATTGTGGCTGCAATTGTAGTAGCAAACGGGAATTTAGAACTTCAGGCCTTGTATCTAGCAATTGAAATTCCTGTTAAATTGCCCACTGTTCACTGTGATGATTGATCGAGTTTTACTTTTACTAGAGGCTGACACTTTGACAAGAACTATTTCATTGTGAAATGGATTATTTTAACACGAGACTTTCTTGTACCAGGTATGCTCCTGCAACTCAATTGTGGAAAGGAAGACTCCATGTCATGGGTGGTAGCAAAGAGAATCGCCATACACCTGGACTAGATCATTGGAGTTTGGCTGTGAAGGATGGAGAAGCCTTGGAACAACAATGGCGAGACGAAGTTCCCATTCCACGCGGTGGACCGCATAGGTTAGCAAATTGCTCAGATTCCAGTACTAGGCTTCAATTCATCTTCAATAGTTCACTATGATGTTTTCATTTAACTTTTTTTAAGTGTAGGAATACTGTGTTTCTAAAGCCTGATTAGCTTTTTGATGGAATACTTGGAAAGTGGTATCATATTCATTGTCTTCAAAAGGAATTTGATTGTTTTTCATCTAACTGTAGTTATTTGGTGCAGGGCCTGCATTGCAGTCGATGATCGACTTTTTGTTATTGGTGGACAGGAGGGTGATTTTATGGCCAAACCTGGTTCACCCATATTCAAATGTTCACGCAGGCACGAGGTATCATTTTCTCTGTCTGTCAACATCAAACATGATTTAAAGCGAAAATATTATAATTTGGTAGTTGTTTTTTGAAGATGAATGACATAGGAATTAGACGTTACCAGTATGCTTAAGTTGTCTTTTTCACAATCACATACCTATGCTGAGAAACGACATTTATTGGATAAATGGTCTTTTCAAGTGAACTCGTGTGACTTGAATTTGTTACATTTCAGGTGGTCTACGGAGATGTTTATATGCTGGATAAAGACATGAAATGGACTATTTTGCCAGCTATGCCAAAACCAAATTCACACATAGAATGTGCATGGGTTATTGTGAACAATTCAATTATCATCACTGGAGGTACCACAGAAAAGCACCCAGTAACAAAAAGGATGATGCTGGTTGGGGAGGTTTTCCAGTTTCATTTAGACTCTATGGTACACTTTTCAGTCTTTTACTCATGAGAAATAGAATGTGCAACTCTCTTTATCCATTAATACCTCCTAGTCTCTCACATTGCTTATTGGCCATTTGTAATTTTATGAATAGTGATAAAATGAATGGATCATTCAGGTAATTAACCAGTCAATTGTCCACAGACTCTTGATTTTTAGAAGCAACAATGAACTTCATAAAACCAGTCAATAAGAATTGGTCCCGTAGATTAAAATGAGTTCATTGAAGTGTCACTTTGTAACATGTGATTCACTATTGTTTCTGATAACTGATTGCAGAAATGGTCAGTGATTGGAAGGCTTCCTTACCGTATAAAAACAACATTAGCTGGTTTTTGGGATGGGTGGCTGTACTTCACGTCAGGACAGAGGGACAGAGGACCAGATAACCCACAGCCAAGAACGGTCGTTGGAGAAACGTGGAGAACGAAATTGCATTTGTCTTAGTTTTAGATAAGAAAGCAGCATGTTGTGAAAAGCTTTGTTTCTGCCTTGCTTTTTGTTTCTTTTTCTTTCCAATTTTCGGTTCACATTGCTGCAACAGCCTATTCAAAATTATTTATCTTTTCCTTTTTCAATTAATTCAATGCCCTGTTTGGGCAATACATGTGTAAAATTTGTCTACTATGTACAGAGTACAAATCTAAAGATTTTGGAAATTGCACTTATTCTTTTGTCTCTCACTCTTTTGGTTTACTACACAGTTGATTTACACATGCAAAACAACAAAACAGCAACAAATAGACTGTGTTCCGGATTATCCTTCTTGCATCTCCATACAAAACATAGAAAATATTTTTTTATCCTTCTGGTGTCACCTTCATATTTTGGATTATATAATTCAGAATGGTATTCCGGATTATATAATCTGGAAGTCTGGATTTGATAGTAGCTTCTAGATTATGTAAAATTCAGACACATATTTGAAAAAAACACATCTGGATTACATAATTTGGAAGTTATAAAAGATTTCTGGATTATGTAATCCGAAAGAAAGCTAATCATGCATATGAAAAAAGATTTCTGATTTATGTAAACCGGAAGCTAATTACGAATGTGAAAAATGACTTTTGAATTATGTAATTCAAAATATTACAAAATGACATTTTTGAAAATACGAAAATTTATGGAGGTGGAAGAAGCTATGGAATTGTAGGAAGAAATAGTCCAAACAAATGTTGTCGTAGCTTACTTCAGAGATATATGAAAGCCCATATACTTAGTACAGTATGGGTACCATTGGATACAACACATTTTATAAATTTATGATACCATTCGTCATGGATATGTTAAAAGAGTTTATAAAATGTTTTATATAGATTTAGAATATATGAAGAAACATTCGTAATTACCATGATCACAATTTTTGAAAGTTAAAGAATTTTTTTTTTCCTCTAATATAACCAATCTTGATTTACTATAAAAAGAATTAGGGTAGAATTCATAATAAGTATTGACTTTATTCAATAGTTTATAATTTAGATGCATCCCTAAATTTTTATATAATGTTGTCAGAAGCCTAATTAGGAAGTAACGAGTATGGTGTGATTTTGACTATATTAATTCATGTTTTTTTAAGTAAAAATTTATACTTATTTCTACCGCTATCTCTCTTGGATATAAAATTTATGTCTTATCTTTATTCTTTATGTAGTATGTATATATGTATTTATTTTGTATTGTTTTAAATATTAATTAAATAATTTGATTATGAATAATAAAAATATAATATTATCAAAGTTTTAATGTCAAAAGAATATACATATTTTTTTAATGTCAAATATCATTTTTTTTTCATAAATCTTAAAATAAACTAATAATTGCATAAATGTCAAGTAATTATAAAAAAAATAAAAGTTACACAAAATTTAAATTATGACAATTACAACTATAATATTTATTACTTCTACCCTTCATATGCATTGTTTGCTTCCACTGATGGAATGGTAGTGTGGATGGACGAGCGGGAGGATCTCGTGTTTGGATCAACATGTTTGAAGGGGAGCAGGTTGCATCCATTTTGCTTTCCTCTCTCATATGCAAAGTACCACTGATGTACAAGTAGGATATGAGTCTTTTACTTCAATACCCTTAACCTAATTGTGCATGGATGAGATGAGATTGGTATGTGACTGACACCACTGTGAGGAATCAATGCATGAGATATTGGTCTCTGAACATAGTGCACCACATTGTGAGGAATCTTTTGACTGCTTTTTGATTTTTTTTTTCTTCAAAAGCTTCCACCCCGTGAACATGATTATGATTTCATTCATTTGAGTCTCGGTCTTGTGAGAGTTGTGCCATGAATTTTCCTTGATCTAGAAAGAGTAGAGGTCTTGTGAGAGTTGTTCCTTGTTGCAGAGAGAGTGAACCCTTAAAGTTCTTTGATGTGGTTGAGGAAGAGCCAAAGAAGACATACAAAAGAGGTAAAATCATTTTGCATGCAATGTTTTTCGGATTAAAATCGATTTTCTGTTAGTTCATTTTTTTTATCAGAATTGACTTTGGTTGAAGTATAAGGCAGGGAGAATCGATTCTCATCATTGTGTAAAACAAGGAAAAAACGATTTTTCTATCTTGGTGCCACAATTGAGAATCAATTTTGGCTTATGAACATATGTAAGCGAATAGATTCTCTTGGTTGTCATGTGCTGTGCTGGAATTGATTTTTGATTCATTTTAACTGAATGGAGAATTGATTCTCTTAGTTTGAATTGTTGTGCTTGAATCGATTTTGACTTCATTTACACAACAACGAGAATCGATTCTCTTGCTTCTTTGTTGTTTTGCAGTTTTTTTTTTTTAAGTTTGAAAAAATTGTAATCTTGTTTCAGGTTGCATCTTGACTTAGTTGGATCTTATCTACATTTATTGAGGTTATGTTCTTCTTGAATTTGAGTGGTTGAGTGTTGGTCTTCTTCTTCACTTGTCTTCACATATAAGTTCATCAATCTTTATTGTTTTTTTTTTGTTTTTGTTTTCATGTTCACTTTTTTTTTATGAAAAAAAATGTGTTTATAAAATGTGAGTTAGTTTTGAATTGATGATTGTTTTTAGAGTTTACTTGTGCTATGTGATATTTTTTTTTAAATATACACAGTTTTAATTTCTATATATTAATGAATCATGTATTTCTTTCTTATTTAGGTTTTACAATTTTTTTTTGCTTGTTTTGTTCCTATTCACTGTTTTTATGAAAAAAAAAGTGTTTAAATGTGAGTAATTTGGTTTAACAATTCTGTTTACAATTTAATTGTGGTAGCTTCTGTCATAATTTTTTGGCTAAGTATATGCACTGTTTTAATTTCCATATGTTAGTGAATTATGTATTTATTTTGATTTAGGGTTTACAATTATTTGATTTTTGTGTTCCTCTACATTGTTTTTTATGAAAAAAAAATGTGTTTATATGTTTTCATTTATATTTTTAATTTTTTTATCCAGTACAATTTATATAACACATAACTCATCACATTAGCAAATTTATTGCCATATGTTTAATATTAAAAAATTATATGATGTTATAGTTGTATTTTAATATTAATTTATTGTTATTGTGTATTGTAATTAAGTTGACATCATTATGATTTGAAATAGATTTAGAATTAGTTATAAATTTTTGTTTGTTTATTATTATCATTATTAGTAGTATTAATCATGTATAACCCTAATGGTAAGCATTAAACTAAACCCTAACCCTAATACTAATAATAAATCCTATCCTGAACCAAAACACTATACCTAAACATAACCCTAACCATAACACTAAGACTATACATACCCTAAACATAACTTAACACTAACACATATATCTCTTACTCTTACTATACCCTTAACATTAACCCTACCATTAACTCTAATCCTAATCATAAACATGAACCCTAACCATAACCTTAACCTTAATCATAAACATTAACCCTAACCATAACCCCCATCCTTACCATAACCATATAGCCATACCCTAAACCTTAATCATAACCATAATCATAAACCCTAAACCATAACACTAACCTTAATGCTATTGCAGTAACTCCAACTCAAAGTGGTTAGAGTTATCTGTAGCATAAACTATTTGAAGCGTATCCATAAACTATTTTATGGTTGTGAATGAGAATGTCAAGATTACATGGATAATGAGAACAATTGTCCACCACTTTTTGACAACGACATGCAAGAATTTAAGGACACAATTACAATTTATAATGACACTTGCTCGTGCGAACATGAATCTAATTTCAAAAATACAAGAAGAATTGAAAATAAATATTGAACTTGCATCAGTGGTGATCCTTTGCACCATTTCTTTGGTTTGAATTTGATGCGTATGTTAAGTGATACAATGAACTCTATTACTAAGTTCAAACCACGAAAAGAGCATCATAGATAAGAATTGATGGAGTATTTGGTGCACACCGAATGTTTTCGTGACATTATTCGCATGGGACCAAAAGTATTCATTAAATTATGTGAACGGATTATGGAAACCAAACTTGTTAAGGATGCATATCGTTGAATAGTTGAAGAACAAGTTGCTAAATTTCTTCATATTATTGGACATACCGTCAATAATCAAAGTGTTACATTTTTTTTCCATTAGTTTGGAGAAACAGTTTCTCATCACTTTCACAACGTATTAAATGCAATTTTGATGTTGGAGGGACAATTCATAAAGCAAGCAGATGGTATTTATGTTCAACCCCAAATCTTACACAACAACCAATTTTTTTTTGTACTTTAAGGTTTGTTAAAAGTTGAAGAACAATTTGCTAAATTTCTTCATATTATTGGACATACAATCAATAATCGAAGTGTTACATTTTTTTTTCCATTAGTCTGGAGAAACAGTTTCTCGTCACTTTCACAACGTATTAAATGAAATTTTGATGTTGAAGGGACAATTCATAAAGCAAGTAAATGGTATTCATGTCCAACCCCAAATCTTACACAACAACTGTACTGGACCAGAGCGCTCAGAGCTCAGTGCTCGCTGGTCAAAGCTCAGCATTTGTCTTAAACAGGTCAGCTCGGCTATTGGGCAAAGTTGATGGGCCATGTGTTTGGGCTCGAGAGGTGTGTTTACTCTTTTCCTGTATACTTAATGTAACCCCTTGTGCGCAAGGTTCAGACGGTCAACAAAGGGTAGTAATGGACCTAGGGGTGCGCTTAGTGTGTATGGGTCTAAAACGAGCAAAAGGTTGTCTCCAAATCTAAGCCCATGTGTTAGGGCACAATGAGTAGGTTGCATGCATGATACGTAGAGATTCGCCGAGGGCGCCACGTGAAACAGATTGGACCCCTGATGTTGGTACATGAGTTGGTACCCTGATGGTTATTCTGTTAAGATTTGATGCACTCCAGTGAAGGAAAGGTTTTGTTCAGCTGCGACACTAAGAGGATGTGCCCTAAACAGAATATCTTCCTAATGCATAGGCTTTCAGTTGAGATAAGACTCTTGTGATAGAAAGCTATTACAAGAGGTAGGCTATAAAAGGGACTTGAGATCCCAGGTAAAGGTAGGTTGTTTCTAATGAAACTAGTTACTTCTTGTTTCTATAAGCCCATTACTGACTTGATCGTCAGAGTGCAATCAATAGGTAGGGTCCCCTCTATCTCAACGGAGCCGCGTTCCAACACTCAAAAGGGGAGAACAGATTCCACCAGAGATAGAAGGAGTCAGAGCTTGGGATTGGAGTCAACCGACAACCAGGTCAACCGGCCAGAACAACAACCAATTTTTTTTCGTACTTTAAGGTTTGTTTATTACAAATTTCCTTTACAATTATCATATTGTATATGTATTTCTTTAGACCTGAAATTTGGTTACCACTAGGATTGTTTATGGGCCATAGATGACACTCATGTACGTGTGAATGTCTCACATGCTGATGCATCTCGTTTTTGAAGAAGAAAAGATTGGTCAACTCAAAACATATTTGTAGCTTGTGATTTAGAAATGAAATTCACATATGTTCTAGCAGGGTGGAAAGGAACAACCTCACATTCGAGGATATGGAAGGAGACTTTCATATGAGATGATCCTTTGATTATTTCGGAAGCTAAGTTTAAGGTGTTTGAGCGTGCATAACAATATTTAGGTCATACTATAGAGAACTAATGCATGTTTCCTTGTAAATCTTTGTAGGAAAATACTAGTGATGCATGTTTTATGTTAAATCTACAAATATTAACACCTTATCATGTGTTAGATACTACAAAGGGTACTCTCAAATAGGATCACAAAATACAAGAGAATTGTTTATTAGTTGGTGATGATGTAATGTATTTTGTTAGGGAAATTAGTTCCCCAAATTTGAAGTATATGTCATCTCTCATCTTGCTTACAGTTTCAATATGGGAAACTAAAATTTCAAAGATTACAACAACTTGGAAATTTCCCTTTATAGACTAAAAAACCACTTTCTTGAGCTGCATCACCACCAATTGACTTTTTCTAGGCATATTCTTGCATTTGTTTGGTTTCTGTGGTTGTATATGAATACTTGTTTTAACGGTATTATATATTATCCCCAAAACTCATGCTTCCTCTCATACATCATCCATGATTTTATATTAACATATCTACCATCAATCACATTTATGGGTCAATAAAATACCCTAGATAACTAAAATATTGGAGAAATTTAGCAGAAAAGAAAAAAATAAAATAATTATAGGATGAGAAGTATGAAGAAGTCAAGGAAAGTATTTATTTTGTTAAGAATTTGTTTCTAGTTTGATATTTTTTCCATGGTGAAGGGTGCTTCCAGGCAGATAACAACTTCTAACTTGATTAAGGGTGCAATCTTTTAAGAATGTTCAAGCTTTAGTTCTATTACCAAAAATTAATATACTAATAGGTTCTTAAAAAAAAGAAAAGCATACATACTAACAAAAAAAGGAGGTCTCTTTCAAATATTACTTCAGATCTCATTTCTGCTGTGCAAGTATTAATATCTTGAACACCAAACAACAAGCCTATATATTATTTATATACAAGTAAATGATACAAATTAAAGTCTTATAAGTACTTGAGAAACTCTATAAATTATTGTCGTAATTATAATAATTAAGAATCAAAGGTTATTCTTGTAAAAAATAATGATTTTGAAAACATTAAGACTAGTAACAAGAAAATATAGTTTCCATCAATGTCATGAAATTAGTAAATTTGAGGGCTCTTTTTCTTAATATGAGGGTAGTTCTTACTTTTTAAATTATTCAAGTGAGTAAATTATTAAAAGAATACTTGTACAGGTAAGCCATGCTTTTGTAACATGACATTGTATAGAGAAGTTGTTTTTTTTTTTTCACAACATGGCATGTTAACATTTAAAAAAAAAAAAGAATCAATTTTATTTACTTATTGTTAAATTTGGATGCCTGATCGCAAATTTTAATTTTTTTTGGGTGAAGTCTTTCTTCTTAGCACAAATTTCTATTTTAAAGAAGATATTTTTTATTGAATCATTTCAGGAAGACAAACTAAGATTTTATCCACTACATGTTGAGGACTCAGTTCTTCACAAAGCAACCTTATACGTGTAACCACCTTTAAAAGATGGTCAGTGAACTCTGATAATTTCAATGTCCTTCATTATGAATGTTTCAAATTCTCTTCCCATATTTAAAATCCACATTCTCTTAATTCTTTCACTCTTTTGAAACTCCTCATTCAATTGATCTCAAGTTTCCTTGGCAGTTTTCAAAAGAATAATGTTGATGAAAATATCATGTAAAGTTGACTGTAGTGTTTTTCCTTCCTTTTCTATTTATTCATTATGACTTATGAGTTTTTCTACTATTAGGTTTCCAGGTGAAAAAGTTTGAATATTACCATCTTCCACTATATTCACAACCTTTAAGTTCTCAAGTAATTCCTCTTCTTTGCAACCAACAAATGAAAGCTCAAAAAAGAATGGGAAATGAAGGTAAGGAATTATTGGAGATCATTTTTGTTTTGGACGATTTGTGTGTGTACTTTTTCTCTCGTCATCCTTAAAAACATATTTAAGCTCAATGTTAACAATGAAAGAAATTATTAGATAAATACAAAATAAAATTTGGTTGAATACCACTAAACAAAAATTAGATTAGAGAATGTATTGTATATTATCACAAGATAATGCTTCAGAATCATAACAAACTCATATAAATGAATTCCTATAATTATTTTGTAAACTTGAGAAAATGCTCACATTTACTCAATAGATACTAAAATATACATATTCTCATATATTATTAAAAGTAATTTATTTTAATCTAAAAAAGTAAAGATAATAATAAAAAAACCATCAAAAGGTGTAAAAACAGGATGTGGTGTTGAATTTGTTGGCTTCTTTGTTTATTTGTTTTAAAAAAGAGAAATTAGGATCTTTTGTATGAGTAAATCTATATTATTTATTGTTTTATGAATAATGCAGTATAACCCTAGTGTACATGAGGACCACATTACAAAAGAAATGAAATTTGAAAATTGGTATTGACATTAAATCTTAATATTTATTACCAAGGATATTGAATTAAGATTCTTCTTAGAAATTTCCCTAATACACACTCCATCTCCAATCACTTTCATATGTGGCATCGACGACCATTGCTACCACTAATTTATGGTCTTCCGTTGACATTTCTCCATGCATATTCCTAGTTCAACATTTTATTTTGATGTTCTTTTAGTTATATATAAATAAATAAATGTTCCAACGGATATATTAGCTATAACTAATTATCCCCAAAACTCATGCTCCTTACTATGTAGGGATGATTTTATACATAATCTAATTAGAAAATATCTCTATTAACACTTCTAATATAAAAAATTAAGAGAAAACTTAAAAAAAAAATTCTTCCTAAGTTAATATCTCTAATATTTTATCTTATGTATAAACTAATTTTAATTTATAAAAAAAATCATTTTAATTATTTTTCTTTTAAAAGTATTAATGAAAACATTTTCTAAGCATATTATTAATATCTTTCAAATCTATCATATGATTAATAAAAAATGCGAATCATAAAGCAAAGAAAAAGAGGGTAGTAAAAGAATAAAATATTAGTGTAGCAGAAGTTGGAAAAAGTCAGAGGAAAGGAAATTAAGGAGGTAGGGCTTATTAGTACTCTTGCTTAACGTTTTGATGTTGAGCATTTTCAATGGGAAGAAGCTCTCCAATGTCACTCATTACCTGCTTCTTTGTCCTGCAATGGTTAACATGGTCAAGGGTGCTTCTGGCTCATGGAAGAAGTCATTGCTCAAGGTCCATTATGAGCATAGGTGCTGTGCTTGATTTGAGTTCACAAATTGGAAAACATCAGAAGATAGCCATGGAAATTGCAGTCCAAGACTTCAATCGGTTCAGTTGTTCTAAGCTGCTTTTGAAGATAAAAAATTCCAATGGGAGTTCAGCTCAAGCAGTTGCTAGTGGTAACATTAACTTCCACTTCCAACTTTGCCTTTCTTAAGTTAGGTCCTGGTTATATGTTTTTTTCATAAGCACTTACAATGAAAGAATACAGAGTAAGAAGATAAAATATTAAACTCACTTTTTGTCATAAACTAAGATGAAGTTGTGTGTAAACTTTCATATGCCTTCTCCAAAAGCTATTATATCAATAAATTGGTTTTAACTAATGGAAAAAAATCTAGTTCATTATTTTTTACCTTAAACAAAAACCACAACAAATATTGTGGCTTAGAATCACATTTCCTCATCCTTTCTTTTACTACGGCTTATTTTTCTTTCGTTAAGTTTTTTTCATTTTCATTAACCAGTATTGCCTAGGTTGCCGAAAGTACAAAAAAAGATCTGTTTTTTTTTTCTTAATTTCATGATTATGTGGTTAAAGTAAAACCTGGTACTCAATATGTTTTCCTTTATTTCCCTTATTTATTTATGGCTTTGTTATAAAAATAGTATGCTAAATTATTCATATAGTTCTTATAACTTTTAAGTATTATAATCTAAATTATAATATTAATTTACAACTTCATAATCTCTAGTATACTTTGAGATTTGGTGATATCATCATAATTTTATTTTTAAAAGAAATTCTACTAATGAGTTAAGGATAAAAAATATATATAAAATTTTATTAAATTCGACTTTTAAATAACGTAAGATTACTAGACCTGTGGGAAGATAAAATAACGATAACGTATTTTTATCTTAAAACGGTCAACGTGACAAAATATAAAGAATAAAAATATTAAAAAAAAGTATTTTCATAATTCTAATGTAAAAATTGACTCTTTAAAAATTTTGGACTTAAATAGATAGAGTTTCAACTTTATTAAGCCATTAAGCTCCAAACCTAAAATGTAATAGACAATTATAAATGGAAAAATTCTTCTTACGTCTTCATGCCTTTCTTCTTTTATCTCATATTTTTGAAAAATAGTCAAAATATTCTTTGACATTTTTCATTGATTTTTTTTTTAATTTTGAAATGTTGAATCCAAATAATTTATTTAATTTTGAAAGTTAAAATTTGTGATTTTTTACTATGGAATACAAAATTTATATTCTGAAATGTACAATGGAGAATACAAAATTTGTATCCAAAATACAATTTATTCCATATTACACCATCCAAAAAAATAATTTGCACTTCAGATTGTACATTTTAGAATGCAATTTGTATTGCAAATTACACCATTTGAAATACAAATTTGTATTCAAGATTGTAAAATTCATAACGGATAATTTTGATACTTTTGTAAGTATGGGTGTTGGAAGAAATCATACGGGTCTAAGAAGAAATCATCTTATAAATGACATTATGTTGAACCTTTGTTAACTTGCTATGTCGGTAATTGTTTTAAGAGAATCCTATTTTGATATTTTGTATGTAAAATTTTCTTAGTTTTGTCAATTAACCCATGTAACGTGCTTCCCTTTCGTTGCATTCATCCCTCTGTTAATAAAAAAACATTAGATGAAGATTCATACAGGTTGCAAGTAGTGACACCAACCATGTAGGTAGGGATGCCTCCTTTACCAAGGCATGTGAAAAACACCTAAATATTACGTTTGAATTTGCTTCCTTACCCTTCTATATTCGCAAAACGTTGAACATTCTAGTTCCCTCAATTACCAAATTCATCCCCAGCTCCCTACAATGGCACACACAACCTACAGATGTACCAACACCTATAAATTCCTTCTTATCCTTCCGCTCTCCTTTCCAGAGATCGATCGATACTCCTTCAAATCTCTATGAACTTATCCGCTGATCACTGTAGTGTGAAATACCATAGATATACCAAATACTAAATTATATCAAATACTGATTTGAAGAACATGTAAAAGTCTAGTGAATATTTTCAATTATTGTTGAAATACATCCTCTATCTCTGTTTTTTCACCAGATTCTTGTTCGTAGTTTCTTTTTATGTAGATAGATGGCAATATCTGACCATTACTCTAAGTTTCGTTTTGATTATGATAATAACGGTTAAACTTTGTTATAGATGGAATTAGGGAAGAATATAACTAGATTAATCATTCAGTATTAGAGGTCTAAAACTTTTGTGTCAGAACTAATTCCTTAAGCATATTGGAATAATAATGTGTTTGGTTTGGTTTGCCGTTTAGAGTTTTGGATTCACGTTTCGTGTCTGAAAACAGAAAGTACTCAATAATTTCAGTTCAATGTAGATGTAGATCATAGATAAGTGTTTAAGCCGATCTGATTCGAAACCAAACATGCATTTAAATGATTATACTTTAGTCACGTCATTTCATGCGTCCACCATGTAAACCACTCTTTGACACCATTAATATAAATGTAACAACAAGAATCAATCTTCAATAAAATAAAATATGGTTGTGGACAAATTTATGTTTTTTGGTGTAGGAACTAATACTAGTGTCAACTATTGGTACTAAATGAATGGTTTGACTAAATTTGTACAAACGAAGCATCCTAACACAATTTTCTTTTGATAAATATAGCTATGCATCTGGCCCAAAGCAAGCAAGTGCTAGCCATCATAGGTACAATAACACACAATGAAGCAACTATCGCAAGTGAACTTAATGACAAAATAAAAAATATTCCTGTCTTGTCTCTAATTTCACCTGTAGCCAGATCAGAGCAAGTATCACCTCTATTGCCGTACTTCATCCAAGTGGGATATAATATCAACCTTCACATGCAATGCATTGCAGCCATTGTAGGAGAATATAGATGGAGAAAGGTGACAGCAATCTATGAATTTGATGACAGATTTTCTTCTGATCCAGGGATGCTACTCAACCTCTCCTATTCTCTTAGACTTGTTGGTTCTGAGATTGTCAATCATGTACCTTTTCGTTCCTTGTCCTCTCTATTAGACCCAAATTCTACCATTGAAAATGAGTTTAATAGTCTAAAAAGCAAGAGTAACAGGGTCTTCTTGATTCTGCAATCTTCTATAGAGCTCGCTAACCTACTTTTTGAGAAAGCAAACCAAATGGGTTTAATGGGAAAGGGTTCTGTGTGGATCATCCCAGATGGGATTGCAGGTAATCTTGATTCAGTTAACCCGTCTGCTATCCTTAACATGCAAGGAGTTATTGGATTTAAGACACACTTCTTGGAAACAAGCAAGGAATTTAGAAGGTTTAAATTCAAATTTCGTAGAAGGTTTGTGTTGGAGTTCCCGGAAGAAGAGAACATTAACCCAAGTTCCTTTGCACTTCAATCGTATAAAACAACCTGGGAAGTTGCTCAAGCTGCAAGAGAATCACAAGGGAAGTTAACCCTTAAACAATTATTAAAAAGTAATATCTCCAGGACTGAGAAATTACGGCAATCATCGACCCTCAAAATAATTAACGTGATAGGTAAAAGTTACAGAGAGTTGGCATCATGGTCTCCAGCATTAGGTTTCTCCAAAAGCCTTGTTACAGAACAGCTGACAGAGATGAACACAAACAGTGGTTCAAGTGGAGTTTTGAGTAAAGTTTATTGGCCTGGAGGTATACAATTTGTTCCTAAGGGATGGACTCAAAGCACCAAAGGGAGGAAACTGAAAATAGGAGTGCCTGCAGAAGGTGCATTTACTGATTTCGTGAATGTGGAATATGATATCATCAGGAATATAACTTCTATTACCGGATTCTCAATTGATGTCTTTAAAGCAGCTGTTCATAATTTAGCTTATGATTTGAATTTCGATTTTGTTCCCTTCAATGGATCTTATGATGAAATGGTAGATCAAGTCTACAATAAGGTATGCTAACAGTCAACTGTTTTGAGAATTAATGTACAGGATTTGCTGATTATTGTATTATGGAATTAAATATTTATTTTATAAATTATACTGTATAAATTGGAAAGTAAAACTCTCAGTCCAACTTTTCTTGTTCTCTTAGATCGACATTCTCAGAATTCTCTATTATATCTTGTTTGGATGGTTGTTTCACACACTACCAATGCATCTAAACAATCATCTTTTCTCTGAACAATCTTCCTTTCTATTTTTTCTGTATACTTGATCTATAACCCTTTCAAAGTTTAATTTTTTATATGAATTTTTAATTATATTAAAATATTTTTTATTTTCAAATTTAATTGGATAAAAATCAGCGTTTATCCTATACAATACACTTACAAACCCCATGTTTTTTCCTTCGATTTTTTTTGTCTGATAAAATTGTTGGCTTTTCGTAATGCAAATCTAAACTTTTATTTCTGGCGTAGACATTGGATGCTGCAGTCGGAGATACATCAATAATGGCATATAGATATCATTTAGTTGACTTCTCACAACCGTATGTTGAATCTGGTATTGACATGGTGGTTACAGAGCAGCCAGCTAAATTGAAGGAAACATGGATTTTTTTAGAAGCCTTCACAAAAGACATGTGGATAATGATGGCAGCATTGCACATTTTTGTGGGATTCGTCATATGGTTGATCGAAAGGCAAGTTAATGCAGAACTAAAAGGATTGGGGTCCATGCTTTGGTTCTTAGTCACTGTAATATTCTATGCACACAGTAAGTCCTCTAACCTGGTGTTTTTACTTCGTTCAGAAGAGTAAAATTTCATAGCCACTATATAATATCATCAGTACGAGGTTGTAACGCTAGAAAGTTTACATAAACTAATGGAGTTTTTGTCTACTCAAATCGAAAACTTGAAAGAGTTCATCTATCATAAAAATTAATATTAGAAAATCTATTAAAGAAATATATGCAAGACAACAATAATTCAACATTTCAACTGTTAAAACCCTAAATGTTATTGTAATAACCATTGTAGTGACAGCAGTCAAAACAGAATTTAATAATCCTGTTTAGTTCAAAAACAGTTTTGTTGTATGTTTTTAGGGAATAATGAGAAGTTCTCCAGTTTTCTGTATCCTCTACAATCTTCTTTGAAGTTGCGAGTGAGTGTTGGTAGGTTGGGTGTGTGTGGTTCGAGTGGGCAGAGTGAGGTGTTCAGTCCAATAGAACCCATGAGGGTATTATACCAACAAATAATTGGGTGCTTACCGTTGTGTGTGAGAGGCCACCGAAGGAGTATGTCGGTGCTGGATTGGCACAGTGTGGTGTGTGCAGAGCGAGAGAGATAAGGAATTGGGTGACCTGTAGCATTGAGAAAAACATTTATAACAATTGGTATCAGTTTGCTGGCTGGGTGATGATGGTGAGCACGAAAGAATTGGAATCTAGGATGGATTCTTATGAAAAGAACCGCTCTGATCATCAAGAATTTGTTCAACATTCTTTGGAGTTGGTGCAGAAGTCCATTGAAGGCCTCACGGTAGCATTTGCAGCCTTCAAGACAACCAACAAATCTATACCACAAGATGATATGAATGCTGAATCTGCTGAAACGGTTGTTTCAACGTTAGAAAGGGCACAAATTCCATTTCCTTCATTTGATGGATCAAATATTCAAGATAGGAAGGCCAAAGTGGAACAATTTTTTGAGTTAGAGGGAACCCCTGAGTCACAGAATTCGTTTACTGCTTCTTTCCGTAGATGGTAAAGTTTTTTTCTTGGCAAAGGCATTACATCCACAATGTTAATAATAAAGGAAAAATCTTGGAAACAAATTCTTAAAGATGTATACTTCTCTACTTGCTCGAGCATTCGGATACTTGATCTGCACAATCAAAAAACAGGACTACCTTTTTTTTGTTTATCATAGGAAGACCATCTTCTACTATCCTCACCTCTTAGATACTGCTTGCCTTAATGCGCGATTTTTCTTACACCTATCACGGCTTATCGCTACCATGAATGCCTCAACCACGCTGAGTTGCTTTTTCTTGCTTACCTTCCATTAGCCATTAGCTAGAAGTCATCTCCGTCCTGGAGTTTTACCCCATGCAAGAGTGCTGTTCATTTTATTTTGGTCGGGAGTGAAGTGCCAACTTACTATGTTGAGCCTTGCCTCTAGCCTTTAAGAGAATAGAGTAGGTAGAAAAGGGATGACTAGCAGATTTGATTCCGGTGTTGGTGATGATCTTATAGCTGATTTAGCAAGACTGAAGCAAGATGGGACCTTGCTTGATTATCTTGAAAGATTTGGTACATTATTGGCTCGGGTTGGAAGTGTTGGCTTTAAGTTTTTTCCTTTCTGGGCTAACATTAGAATTAGAAAAATCAGTCAGGGTGCATAATCCGACTTCTGTGTATGAGGCAATCCGTATTGCTAGATCGTAGGATGAAGTTCTTCAAGTTATGGCACATAAGTTTTCTCCGGTAAGTCATTTCCTTGAAATTTGGTGAGAGAAATGTTTTATGGGGTTTGTTGTTTCTTCTAGTACTTGGAATTATCCTATTACTACTTTCAATCACACTCAAAGCCAACGTCCCTCTTCTACATCATCCATGACGCATTCAAAAGGTTCAACAAGTGAGTGAACGCATCGGTAAAGGACTTTGTCGATATTTTTTTGAGAAAAGTGGGATAAGGATCATAAGCAAAAGTGTAAAGTCTGGGGCAAGGATCATCGAACAGTAAAATTTTAGTGGATTCTATAATTGGTCTTCCAAAATCAAAGGGAATGACAATTATCCTTGTGATATGTAATAGATTTACTATGTATGCTCTTTTTGCACCATCAACTCACCCTTTTGGTTCAACTAAAGTGGCACAACTTTTCTTTGACACAGTTGTCAAACTGCATGGAGGCCTTGTGAAATAGTTTCAGATAAAGATGCTATTTTTAATAGTTCTTCTGCCCCTTTTGGCACAACTAAAGTGGCACAGCTTTTCTTTGACACAGTTGTCAAACTACATGGATGGCCTTGTGAAATAGTTTCAGATAGAGATGCCATTTTTAATATTGCCTTCTGAAAAGAGTTTATGTCACATCATTCGGTTAAATTGTTTAAATTCACTGCTTTTCAATCCCAATCCGATGGCCAAACGGAAGTTGTCAACAAAGTTTTAGAAGGTTGTTTACGTTGTGTTGCCAGGGACTATCCTTTGTCTTCAGCTGAATTATGGTACAATACCAAATTTCACACAACAACTAGAATGATACTGTTCGATGCATTATATGGTTATCCTCCTTCAATGCTGATAGAACCCAAAATGATTCATGGGCCCAAAAGAATGTTCAAGCTGATCCAGGTTTACATAGGCCTAGAATATGGCGTGTGTACACTAGGAGAAACTGAATTGAAAAGGCTAACAGAGCATGATGAGGTGGCAGAGAGAGAGAGAGAAAGAAAAGGTTGGGTGATAGTTAGTTACGGGATTTGTGGGTGTGTGAGGCGTGTATCCTTATAGGCACAGCCT
>Ga0123342_1002170_pt1 | contig 32865 bp, 14 predicted proteins | sample Turbeawhitnodule_FD_89960 | JGI IMG/M metagenome (GOLD analysis project Ga0123342, IMG submission 89960) | Root nodule microbial communities of legume samples collected from Mexico - Turtle bean Mexico white nodule | ecosystem: Host-associated > Plants > Roots > Nodule | place: Mexico: Nepantla... | reverse complement strand
ATTTAAATTGTAATTTTATTTTAAATAAAAACAATAATAATTTGAATTTAAAATAAAGGGTAAAAAAGTAAATTAAAATTAATTAATTAAATAATATATATATACGTACCTTTCTTCGCATTTCTTCGCATTTTGCGAAGAAAGTTCTGAACGCATAAAATGTCTTGATTTTCGTGATTTTTAAAAAAAAATGCATTGATTTTCTAACTTTCCCTAAGCACAGTAAATCTTTGCTTTTCTATCGTCTGAAACAAACGATGCCTAAAGGCATCACACTTTTCATTAATGTCACATCAACTTCAATCTCCATCATCAAAAACTCACATCTACACTATTTCTCTTATTTTATAAAAAAAAAAATATCCCACACTTCATTCTTTTTCTCTTCAATTCAACTTCTATTTCTAAAATAATAATTCAATCATATGTAATCAACATTAACATTAAAATATATAATATTGTAATTTAATAATACTGAAAACTAATAGTGAAGCATTTTATCATAATATATAAAAATTGAACCGAAATAAATAAATAAATAAAACTATTTTCATGAAAAGTTATGAGATATTTTGAAGATGACATGGCTAATAAATAACCATGCTTCTGACCATGAAACAGTGAAGTGGATATGTGGCACTTTTGTATGAAGTGACGTGAATGATGCCAGACCACAAACGAAGCAATCTAAGGTGTGGATGCATTCGCGTTCCATAATATACTAGCATCAAAATTCTACACGTCATTTTATTTTTCATAACAATAATTGATTATGTTAATGGATACATTAAATGAATATTTTATTTTTATATATTTACGGTAAAGTGATACAATATTTAAGTTTTTGTAAAAAAATTGTATAGTGAAGAACAATAACGGAAAATTGGTAATAACTGAAAATTTTTAACTTTTTAAAATATGTATTCGGGACAAAACTTTAACATATTTTAAAGACTATTAGGAAAGCTTTTTTTTAAAAAAAAAAAATGTTAAACAAAACATATGCAATAAGTGAGACAAATCTTTTGAGTATATATATACCATAAGTGAGAAGCATTGAAAAGAGTTTTTGTAGATTAAGATATGTGACGTTGAAAAAGAAATTAATTATACCGGTGTGCTTGTTACTTTTAATTAATTCGCAATTAAAGTGTGTCTTGGTATTAAAATTTACGCTTCTGATATGTGGCGTTGAGAAATAAAAGTATACTAAGCTTGTCATTTTAAATAAACTAGCCTAAATAGCTTTTATGACTAACACAGAACAAAATCTACAGTTATAGCATTTTAAAAAGTTTATACAGGTCAATGGTGTGAAATAGTTGAATTTACAAAATAAAAAAAGTGAAAAGTGGAAAATATTGGTTTGAAAACAAAAAGTAAAAAAAAGTTAAATATTTTCACGTAAAATTATTTTTCGTCTTATATCAAAATTTTAGATCTCCTAAATAATTCTAATAAAAAATTATTAAAATAAGTTATTATTATTTTTCTTATCTGATAAATATATTTTTAGTATAAAATAAAACGTTAAAATATTTTATATAAAAAAACCATTTATGAAGACTCATTACAATAATTATTACAAATGTTTAAAATTTAAATTAAAAATAAAAATCAAATTACATTAAAAAAATATATTTAACCTAAAAAATGCAGTTTTAATTTAAAAGTATGATCCATGTATACATTTAGAAGCAAAAAAAATGAGTTAAGAATATTAACTTAAAGAGTAGTAAAATAAAAACTAACAATAATAACATAAGGTTATCCGTTTTAATTTAGAAATGAATTAATTTTTTATTTACTTTCTTCATTTTAAGCCACTCAAATGAAACTGACTCAAAGTAGCATGTGCTCTTTCCCATTTAAAAAGTATAATGTAAACCAAAACACAGAATCCATGTATAGACTTAAAGTCATTATAAACAGTGAATAAATCTATAAAAATTTAAATCAAAGCATTCACAGAAGAAAAACAAAATAAATTTTTACATGAAGATAGAAATATCATGCAGGATATGTAAATATTGTAGGTGCAGTAGCAGAAAACTCACCTCACGCAAGTGTCTAAATACATCCAAGGCCTTCCCGGAGAAGAGGTGAACGGAGGTGAGTTTCCGGAGCAACCGCCACCGCGGGCCGTAGGGGGCGAACACCAGGTCCTGGTAGTTATAAGCGATGTATTTGGCTCCGGCGTTGGGCGGTCGGCTGCTGAAATTAGAGTCATGAATCTTCAAAAACTGTTCGGCCACGGAGGCTGACGCCGCCACTACCATGTCGACGAACCCGAGACGCAGGTGCATCAACGGGCCGTGAACTTGGGCCAAGGCGGCAAGGGAGTGGTGCGGCACCGGGCCCATGTGTGGGAAGTTTCCGACAACAGGCCAGGGTTTTGGGCCTGGAGGGAGCGGCAGAGAAGAATTACGCGTTAAGAACTTTATTAAACGATGTACGAGGATAACTGCTGCCACTGTTGCGAAGGCAACCATGAACGGAGACATGGTTAGTTTTGGAAGAGATGAAATGAAACTGTAGTAGTAGAAGTAGGGTGTTGGGGTTTTTCCTCTGCTTGGATCAACCTTTCTGCTATATATAGAAAAGGAAAAATAATTTTTTTTTCTCCGACTGTTTTTTAATTTATTAATTTCCCCAACCAAGGCAATTGAAACAACTTTGATAATTTGTTCTTGACCATTCACACGGTCCCTTTTTGGTCCCTTTTATATTTATTAAGAAGTTGGTTGTCTGAGGCCAACCGGAGGCTACTCATGATTTTTTAATATATTATCTACTATATGTTTTAAAAATCTGTAACAATTAATAATAACGAGATTAAATTTTGTAACTATATAATTACTCTTATTATATAGTTATACTATTATAAAAAGTAATAAAAATACTTTAATAATTATTTTTTGTGTAATAACTTTTAAAATGCTTGAGAGTGTATAGGTTGAATAAGTAGTTAGTGTGTGAGATTTGATGTTATCTATGATCAAATAAGTATATTTGACGTGTTTGTTGTGAGTTTGAGTGTTGTCTTGTATTTTTATTCATTATCATCTATAATTATGTTAGATCTTATTGTATCTGCATCAAACCTGAGTTCTTCATGTGCTTCTAACTTTTATCATGAGTATTAGCTTGATAAAAATTGTTAACTTCAACTTTTAATAAATTAAAACTCAGAGTCAAAAGTTAATTTGGAGATGTTCTTTTAAGAATTATTTCCTTGATAATTTTTTTATACACATAATTTTAAAAATTGATCATAATTAAGCATATTATTTAATACATTATTTGTTTATATATTCTTAATTATAAAATAAAATTTATGAAAATTAGGAAAATGGAAGCTATAGCAAATAAGGGATAAAACTTTTTCAATAAGGAAAATCTGAGGCAGGTTTTACTTATAAATAATTAAGATGATAAAAATTCCTACAACAACAGCATATATTCAAGATTTCTCTCATTTTTTTCATTATCACTTTCCTCTCTGTCTCTCTCTTCACCGTCGGCAGTATGTTATAGATGCTCTTCACCCAATTTCCTGTTGTACAATAAATACAGTGATTTCAAATTTATTGAAATTTAATATCAATGTCAGAAATATAATTTTCTTCATCTTTTCTACACCATTAATATTCCTGTAATAAAATAAAGCAACCATAAATTCATCCTTTTGTCTATAGTTTCGTCCAAAACTAGAACACAGTACACATAATAGCAATGTTATTTTCACATAATGAAATTTATAGTTTGTGATTTATGAACTTAAAGAAAGGAAGAAATGATTAATTAGAGTGCAGTATGAGTTAGGTTTTGTATTGGATATAATTGAAAGTGAAATGAAAAAGATTTAAGTTTGTAGGTAGGCACGTGGTTGCAATGAACTAGTCTTGGTATGATTGTTAGTTGAGAACGTTTTCATATTATACTTACAGCTTCATGCGTCAGTGTTAGGTAAGCACTGCCTCAATTTCACCTTCCCTTTTCTCCTACATAGACTTTGATTCAAAAGAAAAAATTAAAATAAAATAAAAAACTGATTAAAAATTAATACAAGTTCATTTTAAAAATATAATATTATTTATTGTTATTTGGTATTATACTTTTATAAGATTTAGATAATATACGTATAAATAATTTCTTCTAGTAATTTGATCGTTTTTAATTCGTTTTCTTTTTCGTATTTGTTTTTTACTCGATCGGAACTACTTCTGTAAGATGTTGAAAAAGGTTGTTCGACAATTAAATAAGTGTTTTGTATTAAAATAAATAGTATATTAATAAAAATGTATCTTAGTTTTGTATAAGCGCTTAAGGTGGATTATTTAATTTATGAATTGTATTTAATACATATGTGTTACTGAATTTATATTATCTTATTTTTTAGGTATCTTTTAATTTTATTTTAATATATTAAATATATCGGATTGGGCAATTTTCAATACTGCTTGAGATGTTTTATTCAACTCTAATCGGTGTATCTATACTTATATATAAAGTGGATTCTCCTCTTTAACTGCTCTCAAATTTTTTCTTATTCTATCCTTAGATTAATATTTAGTTTTATTTCATTATTTTGGGTATTGCGTTATTTTCTTCTTTTTAAAAATATTTGAAATAAATGGAGGAGCGGTTTTGAATTAAAAATTGAAAGAGATAATTTATTTTAAAAATTAATTGCATAATGATAGGGAGTGTCTGTTTCATGAGAGAAATAAATATTAGAAAAAGTGAATAGTGGCAAAACGTGAACAATTTTAAAAATTCTTGAATATATTGTCATTTTGTCATTTTCCATTATTACTGAGCGGTTACAGAGGAGTAGTGGTTTTTAGAAGTAGCGGTCTTCCATCTAAAAAAGACCTGTTACATCCACTTCCTTAGTTTTCACATGTCCTTCACGCTCCATGTTCTTCTCTTACTCTCACCTGTTTCACGTCCACTACATCCATTCCGCCTTTTCATCGGCCTCCACTCTTTCTCGATGCTCTTTCACGAGAGTATAAAAGAAGCACAAAAGAAGCCTATATAATTTTGATTATTTAATTGTTGGAAGAGTAAGTGGAGGCGGAAGAAGTAGAAAATGGAGATGTTGATCTAGGTGAAGGAGAATCAATTGTTCTCCCCAACCTTTCGCGACCCCTTTCACTAATCTCAATCAGGTCAATTCTAATCTTGCTTGCTTTAACCCTCTAGGAGCATGTTTCACTTTTATTATTCTTTTTCTCATTCTACTATATTCCTTCATCTTCACCCCTTTAATTTGGGAAAAATGATTATTAACGTAACACTGATTTGTTTGTTTGCTTATTCATATGTTTTGTTTTGAGTTTTGACAGGAAGTTATTTTTTTCTAGTTTATGCAAGGTAAAACAATTATTTCGATATTTAGCGTTTTTTTATGACTTTAGAGAGAATGTCCCCGTTAAAACCGTTAATCACTTTTGTAATCATATTAAATCATTATTATCTTATTTTATATTTAGTATTAGATCGATCATGAGGTTTCACTTATTCATATAGTTGTTTTTTCAATAATGTTTGCATAAGTGTTTTTTCTTTTATAGTAATGTAATTGTATATCTGGACAATCATGTTTGATTGTAATTCATCATTAATTAGTATTTGTATTTTTTGTCTTTCAGGTGTTAGGCATGATGATTGATATACCGAAGAAATATCTGTACAATTTGGAAACAAAGCCTCACAAGGATTTGACTAATGTATTTTCATATTTGATGAATGTTTGGTCTTATTTTTTAGGGTGATGAGTGGAGGGGATTAAATATGGTATTCTTTTCTTTTAATTATCATGATTTTGAATCTCATACTTTTTTGTTAATATTGGAAAAAAGTTGAATTCCCATGTTACTTTAAAGTTTATATATTACTGTGGATAATTATTAATTAAGTTTCTATTTCTACTACATTTCTTATATTTTTTTTCTTAGGCTCTCTTAGTTAAATAAAAAGTACTGCTTGGCTAACTATGTCTCATATAATTTTATATTTTATTTTATTCTTCACTACAATTTTCAAATTTTGTTTATATTAATTTTATAACAATATAAAGAGATTATATCTGTGAAAAAAAATTGAAAGAAAACAATTGTGACATATATAATAATTTAAAAGAAATATTATATAACTAATCCTAATTTATTTATTTTACATTCCAGTTTTTTTTTTTAATTTTTAAAAGATTAATGTGTATAAACATTCAAAATCTTAACCATGAAAGATGGAAAATATATAAGAAAAGAAAAAAAAATCCTAAAATTAGTTAATAGTTTTACAATTTTAATATATTTTTTAAAGTAATTATTATAAAATTAAGCACTTTTAATTTGTAACAATTTATTATTCAATCTCAGTATATTTTAATTTTAGTGTTATTTATATTTTATTGTGTTTGTCACTTGAAATTAATATATATATATATATATCATAATTGACATATTCTTTCGTAGGAATAAAATTTGTAAAGTAATGGAACACTTAGAAGAATGATCAATCTCTCGCATTGATTAAGTCAATTGACACTAAGATGATGATAATAATATTTTTTATTCATAATAATGTACTATAAATTTATATTGTTAATATAAGTGTGCAAATAATAATATTATTTATTCGAATTTTAATATTAAACATAGATATATATAAATAACAAAAATAAAAAATATGGATATATAACCAATATTTTATTTTATTAATTTATTTTAGTTATCTATATTATATACCTATATATAGAGGAGATTCCTCATTATAACTGGTTTTCGTTGTATAAATTTATTTTCCTATTTTATCTTTATATCAATATTTCATTTTATTATTTTATTTTGGTTATTTCATCATTTTATAATTACTTAAATTTAAAACTAAAAAAATAGTTAATATTAAATTTGAAAGAACTGTTTGAGAGGTGTATTACATTTATTTATTCTTAATTACTCTCCATTATTTTAGCAGTTTTAAAATTTATTTAAGAAACCGTTTTTATGATTTTCAACCACACATAAACCACTTACCCTACTTTCAACTTTCTCTCTCTTTCTTTCCACTACTTACTTTCCACGTTCTTTTTTTACCATATTTCCCACAATTTGTGAAAAACTGATATATTATAAAAAAAATTAATAAGAAAAAAAGAGAAAACTGAAAAAAGGAATAATGATTTTACATAATGATGATGATAATGATATTTTTTATTCATAATATATTATAAAAGTATTTTGTGTATATAATGGTTTATAGTTGATATGTATGTGTTTTTTTATTTTACATTTTTTGTGTTTTTTGAGATTAATAGTTGTTCTTACAAGACCTAAACCCTGCAAAATACTTCATTTTGTTGTTCTTATCGTCTTTCTGGCCTTTCGATTAGGCTTCTTTTGACTAGATCTCCTTTGGTCTGGACACGATGGGGGGGGAGTACCTGCGAAGACACTCCAACGATTAAGTCAGTCCGAGAGCTAGGTACCAGAAGAGTAGGGAGTGAATAGTTACCTTGGGTGTTGTGCCTCTTATGCTATTTATACTGCTCTAGATGGACTATGGCTGTTATGGATCTGCTTTAGGGTCCAAACGAAGGCCCAATTGTGCCTTAACCGTGCTTATCACCTAAGTTGGCTTGTTTATACCTAATTACGTGTTTAGCTTTGCATCTTGTCGTCTAATCAGCTTTGTCATCTGGTTGGCCTTTCGGCCATCCGGTAGTACAATAGTTATTCATTAATCTTCGATGAGTTTACAAACACATAAATCGTAAAAAAATTTAACTTTGCAGTTTTTTTAACTTTAGATGATAGAATTATTTTTCAAGGAAACTCGTGATTTTAATGAAATATACTATAATTTATTTCTTTTAAAAGTACTCATTCACTTTTTTAATGAAAATAAATCATTATAAATTAACTTTTTAGAATGTTAATATCAAATGTAAACTATTATTTTCTAAGAACACAAAAAAAATAGTTCATGTACTAATAGAATAAATAGTCGCTTTTATACTACATATATGTGTATAATAAATTTATTATTGTTAAGATAATTTACGTTAAAAAGTTCCATGTTTCGAATTATTTTTGTTAAAGCTTTTTACACGTAACATTAAATGAAAATTAAGTTTATTTTAAAAAGTCAACTGTTTGAAAAGATCTAACGTTTATTTTAATAGTTTATTCAACGTCACTTTTCATTCAGTATATCATACTTTACCTTTATTTGGTTTAATGAAACTAAAAATGATGATTAGCACGATTTTACGATAACTTCATATATAAATTATTTATCTGGGCAATATAAATTGAGGCTCATAGTATATACTTAGAAAATACGTATACGAAAAAAAAAAAAACTGTATCATTACCCGAAGGAGTACTTGTTAGGGGAAATTGAAATTGTGACACAAATAAAATTGAAAAATAATTTATTTTATTATTAAAAGAAAGTAATTGTTGGAAATTCTACATCGACTATAAACTATAAGATTATGATATTTCATAGTATATAAGTGAGTGTAAAACTCATCTTATAAGTCGATTTAATGAGGGTGAGTCAGATTTAAAGTTCACTTCTTAATATGGTACTAGAGTCATTTCGAGTCTATCTTAGATATTGTTTGTTGGACTTATCAGATCACCCGCGCTATCGGACTATTAAAAGACTACCCATAATATATAGTTTAACACACGAATTAGTAGTCTCAGCGTGAAGATTGTGTTGAAAATCTCACATCATGTGATTGATATTAGAAACTCAATTAGTCACACTATCATTGTTATACACACTTTACAAAACTTAGTATTTATTGTATTTGTGTATTTTCCGACAATTTTAAGACTTTCAAAGACTCCGTATTTATATTAGTTTAAAAAAATTAGTTATATAATAAATATTAATTATTATCTTAATTTTTGAGAATGTAAATGGTCAAACGCATTCTACTCTTTGATTTCTCTCTGGCTAGACTTAACTAGTTTTTATTAAACAATTTTAACCTCCCTTCGTTAATGTATTTAGAATTTATCATCTTACATTCATTCTAATCATATTTATACATAATTCAAAAAAAAAATTAGTGATCACACCTTAATAAGCATATCTAATACATTCTTCTAAATGAATATTCACTCAATGCTTGTGAGTAGTAAGTGAATCATCAATTAAGTCTATAATATTATTGTGTATTCAATATAGCAAACATCAATGTGCTCTATGCGAAAATATATATTGAATTTTTACTTAAAGTTTAAAGTACTTTTACTATCATAATATATAAGGTATTTTATGTACTTATTTTACTTAATTATAAGGTTTTTGAGAAAATACTTTAATCACAATTTTTTTTTCTTTAACTGTGGTTATATACCATACATTTATTGTAGATAAAGCAACATACTTATCCAATTTTGATTGTTAAGATTTCTCGAAAAGTATTTACGTATGTGTATATAATAAATATATATATGTACTGTCCCGTCTCCGGGCGTTGACCAAAGTCAAATCAAAGTCAAAGTCAACATATGGAGGGGTCCTTTCCAAGGAAGAAAGTCAACAGGTTGACCGCTTGAGGCGTCGCCAGGTTGAAGCGTCGCCTGGGGGAAGCGTCGCCTTATTAAGGCGTCGCCAAGGGAGGCATCGCCAGGTGTAGGCTTCGCCAAGATGAGGCGTTGCTTAGTTAAGGCATCAACGGGGTCACCCCCTGGTACCCATGGGTAGGAAAGACCGTGGAGGGGGCGACACCGCAAGAGGCCTCAGTGCCTCAGAACAGTGATGAAGAGGAAAAAAAGGTGGTTTCAAGGCCATAGTTCTAGAACCAGTAGGGGTAACCTGACTCGCGAAGTACCCATGCCACCGCTGGGAGACCCTGGGACATATACGACCCATGAGAGAGCCACGTCCAGGGGAGAACCACGTGCATGGTACGAGAGTAAGGTAGATACCCTCCCAAGGTGAGTGACTAGAGGCTGGAGGGTCTGAGTTGGCACCCAGAAAAGTCACCCCTTTTGCGTCAGATGCACTTCGAGGAAAAAGGACTCACACAATGGAATAACCCTAAGTTAGGTTACGGCGCTGTGAGGCCCTCTACGTAGAGCAACGATCAAGTCAGAAGAACACGTGGCAATAAGCACTGAAAAAATCAAGGCTTTCCTAAAAGTTCGCTAAGGTACGCGTTAATTTAGATTACGTTTCAAATGTTTCGAGGGATATTTCTATACGCTTTCAATGCGCTTTAACGCGCTTTGAATGCGGGAGGTGTATAAAAAAGGGCCTTGGGACGTTTGAAAAGGGGATCGAGGTTTTAACCTAATTCTCGCAACTTACACAGAGTCACAAAAATCCCTAGTTGTTTCACAACGCACCCACCGTGCGCACAGATAATTAGGGCAACACAGTACTAGCTATTCAGTATTTCGACCACATTCAGAGCATCTTTTCACGGTGCTCCGATACGGAGGTGAGTCACCTTTGATGTTTCTCGCTAGTTGACTTGATCGTCGGAATGCAAACGGTCGCGAGGGCGCCCCTTTGTTCACTTCTTTTCAGGTACTCACGGACGGAGCAGAACGAAGGTGCCCTAGCTCGTGAAGACAAGCCACGCATAAAGACGACCCTGGTCAACCGGCGGGAACAATATATAATGTAGACTTCCTATCATCAAGATCTTTAGCCATGTCAATATTTATATAACCTTTTAAGAGTGAATCAACTCTCCATAACACGAACACGTCTTAGATGTGCCTTTAAGATACCTAGAAATTCATCTAGTTGCTTTACAATGATCATTTTCAATATTTGACAAGTATCTTCTTACTACTCCAATATTACATGAGTTATATCTAGCCTCATGCACATCATTAGATCCAACAAACTTCCAATCATTCATGAATTAGGATATATTAACGTTTTCATCAATTTCCTTTTTGAAAGAGGAACATGAATTCTTGCTCAACTTGAAGTGATTAGCTAATGTTGGCTTGTTGGCTTTGCATTCTAGATATTGAACCTTTAAATCACACATTCAACATACCTCTATTTGGACAATAACTTTTTTTTAAACTTTCTTATCCCTATAAATGTGCATGCCAAGAATTTTCTCAAATGGTCCTAAGTTTTTCATATCAAAAGACTTGAAAATATCCTACTTGAAATATTTATTTTTTGATACAACTTTCCTAACTATTAACAGGTCTACATACAACAGAAGTGAACAAAGTCTCTTCTTAAAAACTTCTGGAATATACACATCATGGAAGGGTTCTTGTACCATTATCAGGGTGCTTACTTAAGACTGTTAAACTATTCTTTAGTTTACAAACAAGGATCTCTTTTCCAGGAACATCGAAACCTTTAGGTTACGTCATGTATATTTCTTCACATAAGTCTCCATGAAGAAATGCAATCTCCACATCCATTTATTCACAGTAAATCCAAGAATGACATGTATTGGTGCCGTTTTTACCATAAGTGAGAAGATTTCATCAAAATCAATTCCTTTCTTATGGGGAATCATTTAACTGCCAACCATGCATTGTGCTTCATAACTGTGAAAGCAGACTAAAATCACTAGAAGGAATAGTTAAATTATGTTTTAAAAAAAAACTTATATTTGCAATGTATCATCCAATGTTATATGGTCAGATGATAGTTTTACTTGGTAGATTATCTGTCAAAAAAAATTTCTAACAAATTTTGTAAAAATCTCATTATTTTTGTTAGTTACAATTAAATAACATGCAATCTAAATAGATAAGAGACAATAAGGATATACACTATATTTTTATTATGGTTTGTTAACAAATATTACATCCATATTTCAATTAACTAATTGAGTTCCACTAGACAAACTAACGTTGCAAAGATACAAATGAGTATTATTTAGACCTTGGTCACTTTTGGCTAAAATTGAGTATTATTTGGAACATATTTAGGAGTGATTAGACATAGTGTATTATTTGGAACGTAGCCAGTCTTAGATAAACACAAAGTATTATTTGGAACATAACCACTCTTGAGTAAAGCTTAGTATTATTTGGACAACAACCATTACTGGCTAAGACTAAGTATTATTCGGAATGCAACCACTCTTGACTAAACACAATATTATTTAGACAACAATCACTCCTAACTAAAACCAATAGATTTACAAAGAAAGTGATATAACATAGCACTAGATTGGTCACTAAAAGAGAAGTTATGTCTTAAGAAGGATACAAAATTTGGTTCACTCTTTTAGATCGCTCTTGAACACAGAAAGTGGTCTTCTCACAATTACAAAGACTAAGGATACTTTAAGATCTTATGCTCATTCTTGTTGCAAGACTTTCGTCAACATTCCTTCTTCAAAAGAGATATTCTATATAAAGAGCTTGAGAAGAAAAAAGCTTACTAAAGTAACTTCCCTTACTTGGACTTTATGTTCTCGAGAGTTACATGATCAGGTGAGAAAACGACAAGTACTTGGAGGCTTTAAGATGTTAATGTTCAGTTAAAACAACTTTTAGAATCTTGCAGCTGCTACAGGTGGGATTTCATTTTGAAAAGAATGAGCTTTGAAGAGATGAAGGTAGAGAGAGCGAGGAAAATCTTAGAGAGAGAGAGATAAGTAAAGGGGAACGATTGCATGCAAGTGAGAGAACGAGAAAGAAAAAACATGGTCTTTGTACCGCTAGGAACTGAATGGCCCAGGATGTGTTGATATTCGGTACCGACTTAATCACGCAAGATATCATTATTACTTTAAAACACTTTAACAATTAGGTAATACAAGGCTAATTATGGCGGATAAAAAAAACAAGGGCTAATTATGGCACATACACTTTAATCTAGGCCCAACAGTAAATTGATCCATTAATATACTATAATTAGACACAACAATCAAAACAAATGTACGTCATTATTATAACAATTATTGCACCTGAATCTGAACACTTACTTGAACGTTAAACTTGATTACTTATTAAAGGTATAATCTATAATGATTGTTTATAAATGTAAAGATTTTTATAAACTCAGTAAAATAAGTTGTTATATTCAAACATATCAAAATAAATAATTAAATTAAATCGTAATATAAAATTCAATCGTAAAAGGTAGAGGTCACCAAACTTGTTCATCCTCGTAAAGAAGAACTAATCATCCAGATATTCAATAAATCACTTATTTAACTTCTGAGTTTAGAGATCTTGAAAACCTACCCATCTTCTAGATATTAAAATGAGTGAAACATTGTTATTACCTCTATTATTAAAATTGAGTCCAATAGCCTGATTAATTGAGTGATGCACAAAGAGTTTATCCAAGAAAAATAGATATATTGTTTGGTGCATATCTTCATTAATACATACACATACCAAAAATCTATAAATACATATCATTATTAAATGATTGTATGCAATCTAAATTTTTTTTAGAAGTTGTCGGTACTTTCTAATTTAATATATTGCATGTCAAGTTAACAATGAAATCAAAATAGTATATTTTGAAAATATAAAAAGAAAAAAAAGGAATAATAAAGATTAAAGGTTCAAATTCTAAAAAAAAAATCACTATAAATAACATTAAAAAAAATTATCCTATGCAGTCCCATTCTAGAATACAAGTTATGGTCAAAAGAAACTATTTATGGAATTGAAATTATTTTATTTTTGCTATTGCATGTGAACAACTAATTAATTATACTTTTGTCTAATTTGAAATTTGACAAACATGGTATATCAGCAAAGACACAGAATCAAAAACCCACCAAAGGTGAATGAAATGAAAGACCAAGCTTTAGATTTTTGTTGATTCAACGACCTCAACAGTTTTTATTTTATTTTTCATTTTCAAAATTCAAATTAATCTGCTCATAAAAGGTCTATTCAAACAATTATGGGCATAAAATAAAATAGTAATGCATGAAGTTTTCCAAATAAAGATGCAAGTACCTAAAGTTTTTCTCATGTGTTCATACTAGAACATTTTGTGAACACATTGAAGATTATTTTCTCATGTTTTCGTCAGATATATACAGAAGAATTTGACCAAGGTAACTTAAGGAGAATGGTAACTTAATTTGACAGTGCTTACAATATTAAAAATATAAAAATGACTAACTATGTAATTTAAAAAATTAAGATTGCATTATCTTATAATACTTTATTAGGATAGTGATTAACAAAACCATAACCTCTAACTAATTTTATTAAACTTGGTTTAATTACATATTGACTTAATCGGGTATTCAACACGTCAATCTTATAGTCGGCGAGAAAAGTTATTTGGTGGTTTGATGTTCTTAAAATTTTTATGATCATGGACCTAACGTTGAATATTTTGAAAAACAAAACACTTTGTGACTGTCAAATAATTAAATATATATTAGCCATATTTTATTTAATATTTTATAATAAGACAATTTTAAGAAAAATAAAACAAAAATTATAAATAAAATACTAGGAAGTAAATCAAAAAACAAAATGATAAAACTTGAAAACAGAAAATTAACTTTTATTTAACTGTCTTTTATTATATTTTTAACTTTTAAACTATTTCCTTTGGCTAAGAAAAACAATGAAAAGAAAATAGGCATGTTTCCAATTAAGAAATCTTGAAGTAAGTGATAAAATAATTTGAGCTGAATTAACTTTTTTTAAGTAATTCATATATTTGATTTTTTATACAGTGCTGTGAGAGAGGAAGATTTTTTATTGAATAAATTTTTTTTTTTTAATTATGCTTTCGTTTTTTCTTTCCTTTGTTCCTAAATCTTAAATTTTGATTTTCGATTAAAAGGTATTCTAATACGTTTAAATAAATGTGTTAGATATTCAAATGCAATATTTGATATTATAAATGACGTAACATTTTACTTTGATTGCTATACTTATTTATAATATATTAATAAATTTTTATACTGATGAACGTAAATTAACGTGTGTATATATACCATAATCATTCACATTACATAATTACTAATCATGATACTTTTGATCAGTATAGTATACCACGTTCTGGATCATTTTGACTTTTATTAAAAAAATTATTTATTTATTTTAAAATATTTTTTTATTTAAATGTCTTATTATTCAATTTTTGTAAATATGTGACTATTATTTTTGTTTTTTTATATTTAATTTATTCATCAACTTGGTTCGCGAGTCTAATCATTCGTTCTCTCTCCTAAGTTAATTAACTAGTAAGTTGAAAAAAAATTGGAGAAAAAATGTGGAAAGAGAAATAGCAACCACATTATTCTGTTGACTACGAAATAAAATGATATAATATTTAAATAAAGATAAAAAAAATTTAATACCTAATAGAATGAAAATTTTAATTAAAAATATTAAATTTATAAGTTACTTAAAATTTAATTAAGTCAATAATTTTTAAAAATGACACACACATAAAAAATTAAATAACTAAAATATAAAAAACATAAAAGCAAAGATAAATAAAATAAGATATTTAAAGTTATAAATATTTGTTAAATAGACGCAGAAAACTAAAAGAAAAGAAAACGTTGACATAAGATAGAGTCCAAAAGTAAATCATTAATTTAAATGACTTCTTCATTGGTTCTGTTCCGTACAGCACTCTGCCGTCGTTTAAGATCTTTCCTCAGTTAGTTCAAAAAGAGAGAAAATTCAAACATAGAATAAGTCGTGTTGTTTTTGTACAAAAGTGAAGTTTATATATTAAATAAATACGTTAAGATAACCTTTAGTATATAAAATTTCACCGACTTATATGGATTTTAATGCATTTAAATATATTTTTTATCTTTCAAAATAAATTTTAAACAAACTGTAAAATGCTAAGCAAATCAATTTGGAATCTTATTTAAATTTACGAATAACTCCAAACGCAAGTTCTGTAATACTTAACCCATTTGTATATAGTTGCCATGAAGCTAGGTAAAGTAAAAGCACCTAAAGAGAAGAGTGAAGTTCATAAAGGGAATAGATTTACCAAATTGGGATAACTTGCTTTTTTGCAATTACATTTATTTTAAAAAGATACATTATGGGTAAGTTTGATAAATTAAAAAAGGGGTTCTTTCGAGTACTATTTCTATTTCTTTTAGTTTATAGATAAATTATCATTCTAAAGATGATTTCTCCTTTTCTTAATCTATGAAAAAAAGTTGTAATTTTAAGTATGATTTGTGTTTTTTAATTATAAAAATATGTATAACTTCATTACCATGACATATACATCTCTCATCCTATCAATATATTTTATTCCATCATATCTTCATTTTCTTTTCGGAACTAAAATTGTTTATTATATCTTTTAAAATCGGTTCTTTTACAATCGTCTTATAACTATTAACATGAAAATTTTCAATCTGTCACTTGCAAAATATAAAAAGTTACATTATCAACTAATGCAACACTTCACTCTCAATGACATCTCACTCATGCTAATCAAACAAAACTCTCATTTGCACACACCACCAATTGTAATTTTTTTCATCAAGGATATGGACTGATAATTGGGTAGAGTTCATGATAACAACTTGACTTTGATACCAGTTGTAGGAACTAATTGAAGGAAATAACAAAAGGCAAAAGGTTGTAGAAACTGATTGAACGTAATTGCACAAAATTGCAAAACTGTTGAACTGATTTCATTTATTTTGATTTACTTCAATAATATATATAATAAAAATACAATTACTGAAAACTATAAAATAGGAATACTGATAGGTATGTAAATTGACCATTAATACAATAATAACGATAAAATAATTTAAGGTAATAAAATCAGAATTAATAATAATAAAATAATAACCAACATTATTACTATTGACATTTCTCCTGTAAGTCAGGTAGTTTTTCCTCTTATATGTTTTGCAATAGTTAAACTTCATTGAGCTGATTAGGTCATGCAACAGATTGACTTTCACCAAAGTATTCCAACTGACATATTAAATCTAGATCAGATGCACAAAAAGAACATGAAATGAATAATTGATCGATATTGGCCACAATAGCACACAAGGTGGATAGTAATGTAGAATCACCAGCATAACCATGTAATTGAAGGAATTCAGTCCCATATAAATAGTCACTTGTGTGATAATACACCCTACATGCAATGGTACATTGGACATAATATATTTTACATAACACCTTTAGAATATGTCTGACGATGATGTAAGTTCATTTCACAATTCTTCTATATTATTGTACTTTTATTCAAAATAAACTAACATATTATTTTCCATCAACACAACACCAGACAACAAAGTAAACAACCTCATTCAGAACACCCCCCCCCCTCCCCTCACAACTATCACCTAGACTTTTGCTCTACCAAGCGAAATGATCAGATATATGAATTATCACCACAACATGTTTTCTCAAATTTCGTAATAAGAGGTTTCATCCACTTACACTCTTTTCCATTGCAACAAAAATATGTTTTCTTGTCCATCAAACATGTTTGGTACTTCCATAATGACACCATCGCATTCGTCCAATATAATCAGTGTCTTCACACGGATCTGATAATCCACCTGACGACAACCAATCAAAATATAGTGATAATAGTAGAGTACCACCACCTTTTAATACCAAACATGATCCAAAATGATGACTTCAAAGATAGAGAAAAAGACCACCATGTGATACAACGTCTCATAAATAGTTTGTTTCCATTCATGTAATAACAACAATGTTATGGTCCACATTTACTTTCAATGTAATAATTTTCTTCTTATTTTACTCTATTTACTAATACTTTTTTTTTACTCAATAAAACAATATAAACCACAATATACATTAATTCTACAATATACATACTCATTAAATCTACAATATAGTTATTAAATAATATTTAACATAATTCATTAAAGTATTGTAAAATCAAGCACTAACTAAATTTTTAATGCATCCACTCTTTACTTCAAATATTATTACACGCAAATTTAAAATAAATTATTACTTATTTTAACTTGCCAGATTATACACAACCATTGAATTAACACAAATATCTAATACGTATGAACCACAACTGAAGTCGTGCAAGGGTTCAATGTTAAATAAGAGCAACTGAAGTCATTAGAGCCATGCATGACTTTAGTTGTTTTTTTTTTTTTTACATTGAAGTCGTGACACCCATGCCCGAATTCAATTAAACCATAGTACACATTCTAACTAAAGTTGCGCATAGCATGCATAACTTCAATTTTACAATTTTTTAATCTAATTTATTTTACCAATGACTTTGTTGTGTAACTTGAAGTCGTCTTGCACTAACACAACTTCTTCCAAATGAAATCATGTCAATGAGACAACTTACTCAAAGTATGAAAAATAATTCAGTTTATTATGGTAATAAACCAACAAAATTGCACCACTGTGAAACCTCCATAACTAATTTTATTTGTATAACCTATTTTAAAATTGAATGTTTCTTTCCTTCTTTCAATAAAAGAACATGTATAAAAACAATTTATTTATACAAAGATTATATTTTCTATTCCAGCATCCCATGTATTTAAAATATAATCACTTTTACGATTTAGAAAAGAAATTTTTTTAAACGTTTCTTTCTATTTTCAAAAAGTATATTTTTAAATTAATATTATATGCATGTTCATTATTCCAATTAAGTAAATAGTGTATTATAATTCAAAATTTTATAAAAATTAAAATTTTCATCCTTTAATTTTTATTTATATCATGTGTCTTCATAAAATTTTATAAGAGTTGGTATTTGGAAATATTTAGTATTTCATGATTTATTTAATGTCCTTTTCTTGGATACTCAACTTCTTCCTCCTTTTTCTCTTTGCATGATTATTTTTCTAAACCTACATTTATAAGAGATGATTTTATCATTATTTTGAGAAACTTGAAAGGATTATTTTATTAATAACATTTTTTTTATGATGTGAAATTTTCTTTAATTTTCAAAAATTATTTCTTTTTTAACTTTCACATCTTTTTTTCTCTCCTTTTGTTTTTCTTTTATTTGGTCCCATTCATATCTAGAGGTTTGAGTATGACTTTGTGCCACTTCAAGTTAAAAGAAATTTATTTGTAAGGTCATTAAGTAAAATCTTTCAAATATATTGTTAAAACCTTTCCAAAATATTGTGGGTTTCTTCCATGGGCACAACATTACGCCAAACTTCATCCCCATGTTCACAAATAGAGAAGGTAATGTGAATTTGTTTATTTACTACAATTTCTTACTCTTTACACAACCACTAAAGTTTGTAGGGTTTGGTAGGATAAATAGTGGATAATCCAACCACTTTAGCACAAATACCTCCATATATAATCATGGAACATAATTTTTCGTTGACAAAAATTTAACCTATGAAAAAAAAATCTTTCAGTAATGTCAAAATACTTGGGGACTTGACCAAAGATTCTCCTTACCATCAACAAATCGCCTTCATATGGAACTCCAAATTCATTATAACTAGATGAAGGCGAAGACTCATAATTATTTGGATAATATTGTTCATTATGGATTATTCCCTCTTTAGTTATCATGGTTGTTGTTTTCTTGGGACAATTAAATGCAATATGCTCAAATTCAAAACACTTAAAACATTTCATTTGACTTGTATATTGGGATGTGCTAGAAGAAAACGATGTTAAATTTTTATTCTTAGAGACAATATTTTGTGTGATCTCTTGGAAATTTGTAAAAATGCTCATCATTTTTTATTTTATCTCTCTAAGATGAATTGTTGAAACTATCATTATAAATTTTAAAAAAAAAACATTTTTCCTCCTTTTTCTCCTTCTTCTATGCATTCTCCTCCTTCTCCCCTTTCAACTCCTCATCCTCCTCATTTTTCTTCTTCTTTCTCTTCTTCTTCTTCCTCATCCTCTTCCTCTTCTTTTCCTCCTTCTTCTTCTTCACAAAAATTTTCATATAAAATTAATATAAATTTGGTTTAGGAGGACACTTGAACCTTCTAGCTTAAAATCCATCCGACTTTGAATCAAAACATTTTAGCTTTCATTGTAAGACTAGGTAAAAAATTTCCTAGTCCCACAAAAGAAACCATGACAAATCAAAGACAAACAGTTCAACCCGAGGAAGATGGGAATGCCTCTACTTTACAACAAATCTTCAACATTATAAGAGATTTTCAACGAGATAATGCAAAAGTTAAAAGAAGGGTAGATGAGGCTCAGGAAGAGCAAGAACGACTATAATAAGAGACAAAATTATCTCGCCATCTACTGGAAGAAACCTTGAAAGTGAGAGCTTCAAAAATCAATGAAAAATTACAACAAGCCACGTGCAAAAAGATGACCTACCAAAGACATGTTGATCTGCATCTAATCTACACACAAACAAATTGTCAAAATCATGAATGAACCAGTACCACCACATTATATGGTACACAAGATCACTTCATTTTCCAAATAAGAAGACTCAAAAAAATCATCTCAAGACCTTCTAAGCTTGGATGTTAATCTCGGAAGGCTCAAATACAATCTGATACAAGGTGTTTGTCAGAACTTTCACTTGGATCGCCATGCAATGGTTCAATGGATTTTTCTTCAATTTAGTGGACTTCGTAAATCATTTCCTTCAAGTTGTAATAAATTGGATATACATAATTATTTTAATTTTGTATTTCAACTAATTTGACCTTTATTTACTATTATTTTTGACTAATTTTAGTTGGATTTGATTCTAAATTTCCAAGGCTTCAAAATAAACACATGGTTTGTTGAATTTAGATTCTTCTTTTGTTTTCTGCAATCTTTAGAAGTGTAGGCAGAGTTACTACTTTTTTATATCGAAACCCATACAAATTTGAATTTCTTAGTTTTAGTTAAAATTATGGACCTAATTAGAGTCCAAAATTAAGTCCATGTGATTATAGTACTTCTATGTAAATTAAATGAGCTATAGGTAGAGAGACTAAATTAATTTGGTTAGATTTTCAAATTTAAACATTGTTTCTTCATTCTCTTTTCTCTCAATTTCTAAATTTTCTTCATTTTGTTCTCCTTTTTGTATTATTCATTGTTCATCCGTAAAGCTCGATTTTCTAATATGACTCATTTTATGTCATGTGACAAAGTAGACGATGTTAGTCATATCTCAACACCTCTTTTTAGATAAGTTTCCAGAATTTTTTTTCAAATAAGTTTCCAAATTGAAGGTTTACCCAAAATCTTAATGTCATATGGGGATGTTAAGTTCCTAAGTCTTTTTTGGATAATTTTTTCATAAAAACTGGAAACTAAACTTCTATTTTCTACTACTAATCACTCAGAAACTACTAGTCACCCATAAACTAATGGACAAATAGAAATAGTAAATATATTAATTTCTACATTATTAAAGGTACTTTGAAAATCCAGGAAGTTTTGGAATCAGTATCTTCTTCATGTAGAATTTGTTTATAATGAGGTTGCTCACAATACTGCCAAACTTTTTTCTTTTAAAATTGTTTGTCGTTTTAACCTTATCACTCCTCTTTGTTTACTTTCACTCTTGAATACACCATTTTTGTTTTAAGAAATGAATATATAAAATATGAATTTGTTAAGAAATATCATGAGAAAACTAAATTGATAAACCACTAAAACATATGTCCCAGGATAAAAAATAATTGAAAAAAAAATATCTAATTTAACTAATAAGAAAGATTTTTATCTCGAAGACAATTAGAACTTAATCCAAAAAAGATGATTTATTCAAAGTCTTAAAAAAAAGGAAGAGTTATAAAGAATCAATTATGTAAATTCATGTTAAACTTATAACATAACTACAATAATTAAAGAAAAATAAGTTACATTGAAAGACTCTATTTATTTCGAAATTAGACTACTAAAATTTCTAAAGTAAATAACTTTAGAAGTTTAATATTGTTTGTACTTTTTGAGCCATTAGGAAATGTAAATAGAATTGGGCCAACCTTCAATTTAAGCCAAGACTGTTTCTTCCTGCACCTCCATACCTTCTTCTCTCATCTCCATAAATTTTTAAATTTCCAAAAATGCTCTTCTATAAAATTCCGGATTATATAATCTGGAAGTCATTTTTCAAATTAATAATTAGCTTCTGGATTATATAATCTGGAAGCCTTTCTTCAGGTGCATGATTACTTTTCGGATTACATAATCCGGAAGTTTTATTTAGCTTTTGGATTATGTAATCCAGAAGTTTTTTTTCAAATGTATTCTGGATTATACAATCCGAAAACTAGTTTATGGAGGTGGCACAAAAAGGATAAAAATGTATTTTCATGTTGTGTATGGAGGTGGGAGAAGAAGATATGGAGGTGCAGGAAGAAACAGTCTAAGCCAAACATGGGCATCAAGACAACACATTAATGGCCAAGAAAAAGCAAAAGAAGCAACATCATTTGAAAAAGGTGCAAAATCAAGAGTACAAAAAAACAATCCAAATGCCTATTCAATCAAAGTGCCTATGCAAAATTATATTTAATTATCTTTATCTCACGCTGATTTACGAAAACCTCCTCACAGTGAGGCTACAATTAAATTAAATTTATTGTTTCCATCAAAATCCTTTAAATACACAATTCAGTTCCCACTTCTTATATATTTTTCTAACTCTATATTTTACAGTTTTCACAATATTTAACACATACACACACTAACTCAATTAATCACATACACTAACTAGAACTTTTCTACTAAATAATTATAAACAAAATTTTATTAGTTTAGACATTTTTAAAAACACATGTCAGAATATTAAAGCTTTATAAAATTTAGGAAAATCTATATGTAAACTTCGTTGATTTTTTATATATAAGAAAAAGAGCTTAATACTAAAAGCACCATTTCTTTTAAAAATAGAAAAAAAATTCTATTAAAATACAAATGAGATCTTCATAATTTATCACTCTTTTCTCTTTTTTTTTTAAATTCTTTTATCACTTTTGTTCCACTCTACTTCCCCCTTCATAATCTTGTTCTGAAAGAAAAGAAAATTTGTGATATTTGTATTGGTTTTTCACCCTCCCTCTAATCACTTGTTTGTTTACTTCTTCCACTCTTCCTCTCCATTCTGCTTCCACGTCTTCTTCTTCTTTTACTTCAGTCTTCCATTGATAACCTTCAATCTTTACCTTTCACACAATTCCTTTCTTCATTCTCATCGTTTTCAAACGATACCAAATCACTTTGAATTTTAATCATTCTGGGGTCGTGCCGGCGAGTTTGTGTTTTATGTGCATTAAAAAATAGAAAAAATAAATCATTTACATGATGAATATTTTTCATATTAGATAACAAATTAGTGTAATCATTATAATTTTGTATATTTTTATTATGACTATACCTTTTTTTTATATATTTTTATTATGTATTGATGATATTTACAACTTAGTATAATTTATAATTGAATTGTAATGTTGTGAATTTTGAATTTGAATAAGTGTGATTAGAGTTTAATTTGATTTTAGTGTGTTTTCTTTAAATCAATTTGATGGTAGATTTTTTAGAATTACTAATTATATATACGTGTGTGTAGTATGAGGATGTTTATTGAAATCAAAATAATTAAATTTCTAATTATATGCATTCTGTAAAATAATATAAATGTTGCACGATTTTGAGAATTTCAACGCACATTCTTAACTTCATCAACTTAAATAAAGAAATAATATATTTTTTTTAGAGAAATTAATTTTAAATTTCTAACACATACATCAGGTATCTCTTCCTATCGAGAGGTTTTCTTGACAAATCTTTCTTGTTTACCTATTTTCTGACCATACTTAAAATCACATTCCTCAGAAAAACAAGTATGAACTAGCAATTTGCGCAGAAAGTGCTTGAGTAGAAAATCAGGATTACAAAAATAACATTCCGTTTATAATTTAGCTTATTTCTGAAAACAAAATTCCATTCATCCTTCAACAACCTCATGCAGAAAAAAAGTTGCTCAAAAGGAAAATAAACATCAGCTTACAAAAACAAAATACAATATTTACAAAAGGATGCTCATCCTGCAATCACTCCCATTCACAAAAACTTAGAGAAGATGCAAGAGTATAAAAAAACATGTTCAAAAGAACCTGCACTCACATCTCCATTTCACCATCTTCATCCTCATCCATTTGCTCAATCTTCAACTTCTTTAGTGCCTGGGCAGCATCAGATCTTGGTAGTGATCCATTAGGGATCTGAATCAGAATATCAGACTTCTGACCAGTTACAGCATTAACCATCCCTCCATTGTTTTCCACCCGGTAAATTAGCTCGCTGCCCTCAGGACCAGCATCAATGTAAACAGTTGAGTTCTCATCAATTTCTTCCTTCACGAGCATTCTAGAAAGCTCCGTCACAACCTTCCTCTCGAGCCACCTCCTAATTGGTCTGGCACCATAAACCTGAAACATAACAGAAAGCTTATTCAGTACTCACACTCTGTGTTGAACGGTAAACAATGTTTACAATATCATGATAATGATACCAACCGGATCATAGCTCTCACTAAGGATATAGTCAAGAGCTGCTTCAGTCACTGCCATTGCAATTCCCCTCTCAGCAAGACGAGAAGCAACATCCTTCATTTGTAACCTTGCCACCTTCCTTAGTTGCTCGTGCGAAAGAGGATCAAATACGACAATTTCATCAAGCCGGTTCAACAATTCTGGCCTAAAATGTCTTCTCACCTGTTGAAGACATATTCAGCAGTCACAACAAAGAAAAACACCAAAAATCTGTTCGAAATAAAAAATGGTGCCAAGAAATATACCTCCTGCATTACTTTATCACGAGCCACTTGCATCGAAGATTTTCCTGAAAGTCCAGTAAGGAGGTGCTCTGCCCCAAGGTTAGAGGTCATGATAATGACTGTGTTTCTAAAGTCCACAGTGCGGCCTTGGCCATCAGTTAACCTTCCATCATCCAAGACTTGAAGGAGAGTGTTGAACACAGATATGTGTGCCTTTTCTACTTCATCAAACAGAACCACATTGTAAGGTCTTCGCCTTACAGCTTCAGTTAGCTGACCACCTTCTTCATGTCCAACATACCCAGGTGGTGCACCAATCAAGCGTGACACAGAATGTTGCTCCATGTATTCAGACATGTCAATTCTCACCAACTGATTTTCATTGTCAAAAAGTTGCTCGGCGAGGGCCTTTGCAAGCTCGGTCTTGCCAACACCAGTTGGACCCAAGAACAGGAAGGAGCCCGTTGGCTGTTGAGGTCTCCCAAGCCCGGCTCTTGATCTCAGCACAGCCTCTGCTACACAATTAACTGCTTGGTCTTGCCCTACAACCCTATTGTGCAATCTGTCACCAAGACCAATCAACCTTTCTTTATCATTTTGCCCAAGTCTCGTCACTGGTACGCCAGTCCAGCGGCTCACGACCTCCGCAATGTGTTCAGGTCCAACAGTTTCTGTCAACATTACATTCCCCTCAGTGTTCCCTTCAAGCTCTTGAATTGCAGATTCAACCTCCTGAATTGCCCCATACCGCAAATCCGCAGCTCTGGCAAGATCATATCGTCTCTCAGCCTCTAGAAGACCAAAGTTCAGCTCTTCTCTTTTTTGCTTTAGTCGTCGAATCTCATCAATCCTATTCTTCTCCTTTCTGTACTTCATCATCAAAGGTTGCAGCTTGTCTCTCAGGTCATCCAGCTCTTTCCGCACCTAAACATGAAAATAGAATTACAACGTTGTAAAACAAAAATAATCCAAATTACAAGGACATCAAATTAGCATACACTTACTTCAACTAAATTGCTAGCTTTGTCTTTCTCTTTTTCCAGAGCATGGAGTTCCACTTCTAACTATATTCTCCTCCATAGGTTGTCAATTTCCTCTGGCTGGCTATCAAGTTGAACTCTCACATTCGCGCAAGCCTCATCAACTAAATCAATTGCCTTGTCTGGAAGATGACGACCTATACAACCCAAATTAATAGCCACATTAATCATTTAAAATAACTTACTTAAACATATAAACTCCGTTTACTTTATCCAACACCTTAACATTTATTCGATCGTTCTATAGTACTCTATATTCTATGTTTTAGTTCACATACCAAAAAATTGTAAGTTTTAATTCTGTAACATTTGTAGCAGCTTTACTAAGCTTTCAATGGTAACCAAAACTATGTAGAGATTAAGCTTCATACGAGGACTAAAACTTACAACAAAAATAACTAGAAAAGCTAGCAAATAGTATAACCAAAACCAAAATTAATATACTAAATTTCCAATTAAATAATACACTAAAACAGAACAGCACATACCAGTGATGTAGCGACTAGACAATTGAGCCGCAACAACCAAAGCACGATCAAGAATCCTTACACCATGGTGACCTTCGTATTTTTCTTTCAAACCACGAAGTATACTTACAGTATCAACGACACTCGGTTCCGCCACATACACCTGCTGAAACCTTCTCTCAAAGGCTGCATCCTTCTCCACATACTTTCTATACTCGTCGAGTGTGGTGGCACCAATGCACCTCAACTGACCCCGCGCAAGCATAAGCTTAAACAAATTTGCAGCATCCATGCAACCCCCAACTTTCCCAGCACCAAGAACCAAATGAATCTCATCAATGAACAAAATAACCTTCCCCTCAGCCTCTTCCACCTCCTTCAAAACTGCTTTCAAACTCCCCTCTGTACGTCGTGCCCGCAACCAACGCACCCATGTCCAACGCAATGAGCCTAACATCAGCAAGATTACTAGGAACATCCCCTTTAACAATCCTCTGAACCAACCCTTCAACCACGGCAGTTTTTCCAACACCCGGTTCACCAATCAAAACCGGGTTATTTTTCGTCCTTCTAGATAAAATCCTCACAACCCTTCGTATTTCCTCATCCCTTCCAATAACCGGGTCGAGCTTCCCAGCTTGTTCCACAAGATCTCTTCCATAGGTAAGCAAAGCCTGAAAACAGAGACACAAACGAGGTGAGTTATATATTTGAACTTGTTAAATGCTTGATCATGATCCTTGCTTGTTTGAGTAAGCAAATGTTTCATCAAACTAGTCCAACTCGAATTTCACAAGTTTACTAAATTATAACTTCTTTTCAAGAATTATCACATTTTCGATAAGAAATTATCGGATTATCATCATGCGTCCTATCAAGCTAGTTAAACTCACATTTTACAAAGCATATTCAATTATAATTACAATTGCGTTTATTCATTCGGAAAACTTAAACCAAAAATCTCATTTATTAAATGTAGTTGGGCTAACATGTCTTTTAGCATTTAACGACGAGACAAGAGGAATTTCTCCTTAAATAAATTATGTAAGCTAAATGAAGTACCTTAAAGGTTGTGTCACCGGTGGCGCTTACCACTTTCTTCCGATCCTTGCGGCGAAGCTTCTCGACTTCCGATTTGACATTCGATGCCTCCACGCCGGCTTCCTTGAGCAACTCCGCGATCTGAGAATCCCCCAGAAGGCCGAGGATGAGCTGGTCGACGGCCAGGTGCGTGTCGCCACGCGTCTTCTGAAGAGTCTGAGCTCTGCGCATGGCTTTCATAAGGTTCGTGCTTGCCGGAACCTCGTCCGGAGGAGGAGTTTGCGAGGGCAGTTTCTTCAGCGTTTGGCTGAACACGCTCTCCGCCGCCCGCGCCGATTCCTCGCCGCCCACGTTAGATAACACTTGGAAGAAGATTCCACCCCTGTCGGAGAGTAGAGATGAGGCGAGGTGAAGAGGAGTGAACTGCGCGTGACCACTGCTCACCGCCGTTTCGTGAGCACTCACGAGAGCCTCGTTGGTCTTGTGCCTAAACTTCTCGGCATTCATCACTTTGCCTGCATCATCAAAATGACGATTCATGTTATTAGATTAATGACAATAACAATGATAATAATAAATTTATTTACAAATGGTGAATAATTTATTGGAATAAGAATATGGAAGATTATTACTACGTACCTTCTTATCGTGGGATGAAAACTTTGACTTGTGGGAATGTAGAGACGAACAGTGAAAGAACGAACGAACAGAATTTGAATTTGAATTGGTTTGAGTTTTGGAGTAAAGAGTTTTTGGTGATCAATGTATGAAGTGAAGAAGAAAGGAACCAGACAATTTATGAAGTTGAAAAGACCTTTCTTAAAAGTTTGAGAGCTTCCTTATGATGCAGAAAAAGCTCCCAGAGACTTCCATTCTTTTGTTTTTATTCTAAGCGGTTAATATCTCCCATACTATTTAGAAATCTTTTTATTTATTTTTTAATTAATTATCAAAATTTGAGTATGAGAAGGACTTAGTTTCTCATAGCACTATTTAAATTTTTATTTGTTTTTTTTTCTATTTAATACCTTTTTATTTTTATTCACTTATCTAATATCATTTCAAAAGTAAAAAAAAAAATAATAAATTAAAAGATTTGATAATTTTAATTTTAATTGCATTAAAAAAATAAATATTTTTAATATTTAAAATAGTTAGAAATATAATTAATAAATAAATAAATAAAACAGAAATAAATAAAAAATACATAAAAAATAATAATAATTAAAAACAGAAAATATATAAAATAAAGGCAAAACAAAATAAGATAAAAATGAAAGATATAAAAACAAATCTAAACAAGATAAAAATAAGAGATATAAGACGAAACTAAATAAGTATGTTACACCCAACATTTTTTATTTCTCTATCTTTCCTTTTGTATTTATCTTATTTTGCTTTTATTTTTATTATTGTTGTTTTTATTTTCTATACTTATTTATTTTTGTATAACATTTCTATTAGTTTGTTTTTTTTTAGGATTTTGCATTTAGGGTAGACACTCCAATATTATCTGTGTTCACAGCTAAATAATACTAATTGACTTTAGTTTTTTTTATAATTATGTCCTATATTTTTTTTACATAAAATTAAGATGATTACATCATCAATAATAATAAAAATAAATACTAATTTATGTTTATTGATTCAACTTTTATGTTGTTGTAGGATTTAATTTTTTATTTTCTTTATTCTTTAAAAAAATAACTTTAAACTAAACATTTTTAATTTATTACTTTTTTACTTTTATTTTGCAAAAACTCATTTTTTTATTTATTAATTATATTTCTAACTATTTTAAACATTAAAAATATTTAATTTTTTAATGCATTTAAAATTAAAATTACCAACTTTTTAAAATTTATTATTTTTTTTTTTAACTTTTGAAATGATGCTATATAAGGAAATAAAAACAAAAAGACATTAGATGGGAAAATAAAAATTTTAATAGTGCTATATGAGGAATTGAACTAATGGGTGCTTATTTTTTATTTTTGACATTAATTTTAAGACAAAAATCAAAATGAGATTAATAAAAAGGTGTTCATAATTTTTTTAATTACTACAATTTTTTTTATATTTAACTATTACTTACGGTGATTGAGTGAGTATGAATATTGACATAATTTTTAATTGATTAACAATATAGAAATATTGAACATATCTTTTTCAATTACAAATATGAAATCTAGTAACTACTATGATTGAGTATAAGAGTGTTATCACGACGTCTAGTAAATAAACATGGGTTTTCCTTACATAAACTAGGTTCGTCTTATTATTTATTTTACCATCTTCATGTTTTCTCTCTACATTTTAATATTTTATATATACATGAAAAGATTAAACTATTCATAGATTGAAAATATTTAGAATTGTAAAATTTACAAATTAATTTTAAATTGTACAATATAAAACTCAAAAATGTATTATACATTGTATAATCTAAAATAACACTACACAATTTAAACATTTCTATGTTATATAATTCATAATGCATTTCTAGATTATGTAATCCAAGAATTTGAAAATCTATTATAGATCACACAAATCAGAATACATTTCTAGATTCAAAAAAATTTATAAATTTCATAATTCAAGCATAGGCTTTGTAGACATTTCTGACACCTTCATGGAGGTGTATGAAGAAACCATGAGGTGCAAAAAGTAATTTTTCATTTCGTCTCGTTTTAAAATTCTAGCTACTTACAATCCAATTCATTTTGTATTGAATTTTTTTTGGATCGAGCTATCACATATCTAATGAAAACAAATATTATGTTCTACATACAGTATTTCCTCCTACACTCCTCTTTCTAAATACTTATTTTATGTTTTTTTTTTATTTATATCTCTTTGAAGTTCCAAACTCCATATTTGTGTTGGGCACTTCAACTTGTGCTTTTGACATCTTTTTTGCAATGGATATTATTGGGGATCAAGGTTTTATTGAAGTTGAAGCTGGGTAGCTCCCTTAGTAAGTATTCTTTTCATCCATTCATTCAAACAACGATGGTCAGGTTTTTTATTTGCTTTTGTGTGCAGTTTGAAAGACTTTTAAATTGAACAATTTATAATAAAATATTGTAGTTTTAGATTGTATAATGTATAAGACCAAATATTTCATCTTAGATCGCATAACTTTTAACTTAATTCTTGAAATGGATTGGTGAATATAGAAATAATAATAAAAAGTATTCTAGTTTAAAATTGTAATAATAATAGAAATAATAATAATAATAATAAAATTGTGTAATGCGTAAACAAATTTCTAGTTCAAAATTGGTAATCTAGAAAACAATACTACTTTGGCATAAATGATTATGCATGAACATAAATGGTTATATGTTGGTATAAGAAAATATATAAAAAATGGTAAGAAGAAGGGATGTTTTGTATTATCTTATGTGTATGGTTACATCACTTATGTATAAGAAATATATAGGGAGTTTCTCTCTCCAAATTACAATTTAATTAGGTAGGATACTAATAATAATGAGATTCTACCATTATTAAATTAATTGCATATAATTGGGTACAATATCGTACAATATTGCATACAATAATTACATATAATTTGATAATTATTATTTCCTTAATAGTTGGAAAGTTGAAATGGTAATTATGTTTGACATAAATGGATGATCAACTTTGGAGAAAGATATCAAACAAAATGGATATGTTGATTAGCATGGATGAAATTCCCTATATCTTAAAATGTGAGTCAACAAAAGATGAATAAGCTAAAGGAGGTTGTAGTGAAACTTCTACAACAAACAAAGTGAATACAATATGTCATTATTTGTGTTATAAATGTCACAATTAACATATCTTAATATTATAATGTATTTATGTTATTTAGTAAGTGAGATTATCTATTTAAATAGAAGACCGAATTACATCTTAATTTATATTGTTTAGGAAAACAATATGTACCGTGTTTACTTAGCTAACATGACTAACATTTTAAGGCTTGAAGTTTACTAAGTTCAATAACCACTTTCTTATGTGTATTCTGATAATAAACCAATCAAATATACATTTTAGTGCAAAATCCTCTATAATTAATTTTATTTGTGTACTTTATTTCAAAATTTAATGTTTCTTTTCTTCTTTCGATAAATAAAAAATATATAATCACTTTTATGATTTAAAAATAAATCTTAAATATAATCAGTTTCACGATTTAAAAGGAATTTTTTAAAACTTTTATTTCTATTTTCAAAAGTTTATTTTTAAATAATTATTGTTTATATTATATGAATGTTCATTATTTCAATTAAGTAAATAATCTATGTTATAATCCAAAATTTTATAAAAATTAAATTTTCATCCTTTTATTTTTATTCATCTCATATATCTTCGTCAACTTTGATAAGAGTTGGTATTTAGGAATATTTAGTATTTCATTATGTATTTAGTGTCCTTGGATACTCTCAACTTCTTCCTCTTCCTTGCATGATTTTTTTTCTAAACCTACAAGTATAAAAGGCGACTTTATCATTATTTTGAGAAGCTTAAAAGGATTATTTTTAATAACAATTTTTTTATGATGTGATTTTTTTTTCAAAAATTATTTATTTTTTAATTTCCACATCCTTTTTTTTCTCTTCCCACTAAAAAAAAATGTGTATGTGGTGGCGGTTATTTTCATATAACGTAACGTTTATAATCGCCACAATATACGTGTGTGGCGGTACTGCGTATCGCCACATATCTGTCCACCACAAAGTATAATGTGACGATCAATTGTGAACCGTTGTAGCAAACGCCATATAATACATTATATAAAGTGACGGTTTAAAACGTGAAATTATGTCATTTATAAATGTCGTAATTTTGAAACTGGGTAAACCAATTTTAATGTAAATAACGACAAATTTAAACCCCCACTTAATATGGTATAGTATGACATTGATAATAGTCATTACAACGGTTATAATTCAAGTATTAAATATTTATTTTTATTTTATAATTTGTAATAATTTATTCAATTATGCTTTATAATTTTTTTTCATAATATAATTTAATTTCATATTATAATTAAATTTCAGTACACAATTAAGTTTCAGTATATACTTAAATCATAACATAAACTAATTAATTATAATACCATTTAATTAAATATTTTCATAATAAAAAATGAAATACTATGGAAAGTTATAAGCATTCACTCATTGCATTAAAAATTAGAACAAGTTGATACATAATTGTTCAAAAATAAATAAAACACACAAAATATTTTTAAATATCATCATAACATTTAAACTATTATAACATGTTCATCCTTAATCAATTTTGCTTTCAGCAGTTATCCTCTTCCACCGCCGTTGGAAAACCTATCATTTGAAAATCTACCGTTCCTGTCTCCTCCACCTCTTCCACACCTGTTCCCACCACCGTCACTGAGGGTGGTATTGTTGTCGACGACGAAAGTCTCAGTACCACCCCGTTTGCTTCCAGCTTTCAATGCGGGTGAAAGGGGAATGGCAGAGAAAGTTGAGTGAATTTGGGCTCTTCTCCAAGATGAAGAGAAAGTAGGGGTCATGAGAGGGAGTGCCACGTCAAACCTTGGAAGTTACCTCTGTGCCCTTGCTTTTCTGCTCTCCATT
>Ga0123342_1002169_pt1 | contig 32870 bp, 17 predicted proteins | sample Turbeawhitnodule_FD_89960 | JGI IMG/M metagenome (GOLD analysis project Ga0123342, IMG submission 89960) | Root nodule microbial communities of legume samples collected from Mexico - Turtle bean Mexico white nodule | ecosystem: Host-associated > Plants > Roots > Nodule | place: Mexico: Nepantla... | reverse complement strand
TATTTATCATTAGGGCATTGATTCCTGAAATGCCCCACCTCCTTGCAGTTCCAACATGTTACACTTGAGCAATCCCGAGTCTTTGACTGACTCCTTCTTTTGTTCTTGCTCCCACTATCTCTGGTATTTTTCTTACCTCTGATGGCATATAGCGATTCACTAGATAATTCTCCAGAACTCCTTCTTCGGACATCCTCGCCAAGAATAGGATCACGAATCTTCTCAAAAGTGAATCCATCGGATCCCGCTGAACTGGTAACTGCTGTAACCGTTCCAGACCAACTGTCAGGCAAAAACAATAGCAATAGTAAAGCTTGAACTTCATCATCGAACTTAATGCCCACTGATGTAAGTCTGGCTAAGATCATATTGATGTGCTCAGTAACTAAATTCGCAAATCCTTAATTTGCATTTTCCACTAACTGAAATTTGTACCATCGAATTTTCAATTCGGAACTTCCCTTCTTCTGCCATCTCAAATGACTAGACGAGATACTCAGTACAACTAATTTCATATCTTGGTAATCTTTTTTTTTTTAAATCAAGAACACAAAAATTGCACCACCCAAAATCACTCACCAACAGACCTGGTCGCAATCCCCACTGCACTGGCGCTTCGCACCACCACCGTCGATGGTCATCGTTGTTGTGAAGCGGATCTGGGAGCCTTCTCCTTGCACCGTTGTGAAACCCTAAGCCTTGGGATGTTGTTGCAGCCCCAGTGAAACCCTAGCTTTTGGATGTTGTTGTCGCCTCTGCGAAACCCTAGCTTTGGGACACTGATGCCACCTCTGTGAAACCCTAACTTTGGGACGCTACTGCAGCCGCAATTTTCATGTCTCGTCGATTAATTTCTGCTGATCGGATCTCTAGTGTGTAAATGAACCAAAGCTCTGATACCACTTGATGGAAAAAATGCGCGCAAAAGCAACACACACAATCACGAATCAACTGCAGAAAAATAAACAACAAAAGATTTAACGTGGTTCGGTCGCCAACTGCAACCTACATCCACACTGGCAACTATTAGGTTTTCATTCTATCCTGTTGCACACCAATTGCAAGTACAATGATCTCTTTAAATAGAGATTATAAAAGAGACACAATGATTAAGCTCATTCACTAAACATAGTGTCTAGTCAGTCCAACCCAATTGGTCCTGGCTTCATACCCAACGGTAGCATCATATGAGACATCAATAAATAGTAGACGTTTTGATTGATATGATCTAATGACTATAAGATCGTCTCTTGAGCTTACTTGTCCTTTTTAGTTCAATATATACCTTTCGGGGTTAGTTATTGCAAAAAAAAAGGGAAAGATGCTACAATTTTAATGGAAAATAGAGGACAAGTTGTTAACATATTACTTTTGTTCAAAGTTAATAAGTTTGAATAGTAGAAGTGAATGATGGTAATTCTTCTTTTTGTATTGACACATAGAAATGATGGATGTTGTGGAGAATTACAAATATATCATAATAGAAGGAACTATTTGATCGAGCATTTATCACTAGATTAAGTTATAGTTGATAATCAAGGCACAAATATTTCTATGTAAGAGCATAATAGCCTAAGCGCTAGGAATCGATTGTAACTTGGTCCACCAAGCCTCCATCATAAAATAATTGAACAACTATATAGATACATAGTTAGATATTTAGGCACAAAGATAGTTTCATTTAGTTTTATGTTTTTTAGTAACAATTTCTTGTCGTTTTGAGTTCTAAAAAAGTTCTTCATTTCTCTTCGTTTTTGTGATTCTTCTTCTTTATCTTCTTTACATTATGCACTTTCACTCAAGTTGAATTTAATTCTAGAATTGGGTAATAGCGAATAAAAATCATGTACATGGGTAATTTGTTTTAGTGTTTTCTTAAAAAAAAAATTGGAACTCTATTTTTGATCAAAAGTAGTTTTCTAAGAATATACAAGCCGATTGATTGTGTTTTCTTGAGTAACAAAGAATCCATATTTGGATATCTTGCAATTGAGGATGAAGATTACTAAACCATGGTTTTTGTTCCCTATTTTTCCTTCTAGTGTTGAATTTCGTTTTTCTTGTTTACAATTCATTTCAATTCTTGTTTGTTTAAGTTTTTTAACTTTAAGTTTCCAGTCTATATGCTCAATTCATTTCAATGCCAATTTAATTCAATTGCAATTTACATTCTCACAATCCTCTGTTTTTACATTTTCTACACTTTAAGTTTCTACCTTTTACATTTCATGTTTTTTATATTTCTTGTACTTTACTTTTCCTACACTTTACATTACTGTAATTTACTTTTCTCGCACTTAAACTTTCTACCCTAAACCCTAAACCCTAAACCCTAAACCCTAAACCCTAATCAACGGACCATACACTAGAGCTATGGCTAAAAGAATACAAGAAGAGTGGACTCAACTAAGCTCAACAGGGTTAAACTCTTATCATCTTGGGTTAAGCTATAGTTTGTACAAATGTATAAAGTAACTTAGGTTTTATTTGGACTTGTATTACCAAATAAATTGGACCTTGTAGTTAGGTCAAGTAGTATAGATTTTTGAGTTTACAACAAACTATGGTTATAATTAAAAAATTTAACCTAGCTAGGGTTTTTTTATAAAAGTTCATCCAAGCCACCACATCATAAGCTCATAAGATCAGAGAATATGGAACATTATTGAAGAAAAACACCCAAGAAAATTTGCTATGACGTACCTATAATACGAATTTGAATCCGTAGATAAATTTGGATTTACCTACGTATTTTACCTACAAATTATTATTTGTAGGTAAAATTGAGTTACCTACGAATTTTTCTGTACATAATAATAAAGTAGTTTTGGTGGAAAAATCTGAAGATAAAATTTTGTACGCAATATTGATAGACTGAGACAGGGTACTATTACCTACAACCTATAAATTTATCCATATATAATTATCTAAGGATAATCCGTATGTAATTATGTGTAAAATAAAATTCATAGATAAAATATATATGGATAAATCCGTGTGTATGTAATTTCTTACGTATTTAAATCTGTAAATAATTGCATTAGTATTAGTATCATTAATATTATTGTATTTTATTAATATTATTGATGTGATTATTAATATTATTAATAATACTATTATATTAATATTAATTTAAATATTATTATTATTATTAAAAAAATTAATATTATTATTAATATTATTAATGTTTTTATTGTTAATATTATTATTAATAATAATAAAAATAATGATATTGTTATTATTATTAATATGAATATTATTAATATTTGTATTAATGTTATTAAATTTTTTATTAATATTACTATTAAAAATATTAATATTATTTTATTTTATTAATATTATAAAAAAATTAGTAGTATTTTTAATATTATTTATATTATCAATAATATTGTTAATATGATTATGATTAACATTATTAAGAGTGATGTTTTTTTAAAATTATTCTTTATTCTTTATTTTTTTACTTTTATTCCATCTAAATATTCTATGAGTAAATTATCTTTGTTTAAATAAAAATGATAAAAAAAGAGTTTTTTTTTCTCCAAAATTATATATTTATATTTGTATTTGTATCCATGTATTCGTCTATCCATAAGTTATATCTTGAAAGGTATAATATTGTTATTTTCACTTCAAACCTTTTAGATTATATATGTGTCTGTGTGAAAAAATTTCATCATTTACTAAATCTAGTATTAGGAAACTTTGGAGATGTTTAGGGTTTTATACTCTTAAAAAAAGGATGGTATCATTAATGTATAATTCTAATAAGGCCTAAATGTTTTTTTTAGTTCTAGGAAAGATATATATTTTTCAAGTTATCCTTTAATATTAAAAAAACAAACAAAAAGTTTCAAAAATAACTTCATTTTTGACATTTACCCTTCCTTTCAAATACGTTTTTACATACTATCATCAAAATATAATTTTCTCTTCATATATATAGGAGTTAATTTATATTTTAATAGGAAAATACAAAAGACTTTGAATTTTAATGATATATAAAAACGTTATATTTCTATAAAAATTTCCTATATGGATGTACTGAGTTGTTCTAAACCAAGAGGTAGTAAAACAAAACAACTTTCAATTCATATTGGCCCACTCAATAACAAGTTCCATAGCCTCTCTTTAAGATCACAAAATATTATAAAATGGGATAAATTCATTTAATAATTAATGCTACGTAGATAAAAAAAAAGGGGAAAACTCCTATAAGGGTACCTATAATTTTATCTTATTTCTTCATAACTCTTCTTATTATTACTTCTTCTTATTATTACTTCAACGTCAACATCTTTGTAATGATCTCCACCATTATCACCACACCACCGACAAAGGTCAACCACACATAATCATCACTCAATAGAACTTGCCAAAAACAACTAAAACATTATTCGAAATTCTAACTTTCAAAAATCTTTTAGCTAAACACCATTTGGTTAGACTAGCTTAAAGATAAGTGTAATAATCAGCTAAATATTTTTTTTTTACTTACTATACGAAATTAGTTTTTGTTTTTATACAAATTTTAAACTATTCAGGTATTTGTAATATAGAAATGATTAAAATGAATTATTTTGTATATAAAATTGATTATTTTGAAGTTTCACCTCGTCAATTGAAAGTAATTACATTGAATATTAGTTTATAATTAAAACAACAACGAATTTTAAAAAAAAAACTATCAATCTTTAAAAAAAAAATTAACAATCATTTCACATACAAAATATCAATTTCAATAATTTTCGTACATTATATATATGGGTGGTCTAAAATTTGAAAAAAAATAAAAATTAATTTTTTATTATAATATAAGAATAAAAAATATATTTAACCTTTCAATAATAAATTGCGTATAAAGAGTTTAATATATCAATTAAAAAAACTTATAATGTTTTTTTATTAAGATAAACTGATACGAAAATTTTATAGTTTAACTAACTTGGGTACAGTAGTAATCTAGGTAGCAGAAGATATATAAAAAAATCCGCATAAACTTTGACAAAGAATATAATATTATGAAAGACATTGGATACTATATTGTATAAATTTCAAATAATTGAAAATTTCCTTTTGGTCCATTCAATAATGCAGAAGATTATTTGTTCATTTAATAGATTTAAAACTATTTATATTAAAGTAATGATAGATTTGAAGTGAAGAGAGCTGAGAAAGAGTGGATTGGTTAGTTATTTTTGAAAGAAAATGACATGAAAGCAATTGGTACCCTACAGTTTCCCTCAAAGTCCCACTTCTACTTTATTTAAAAAACTTTGGGTAAAATACTGAAATTCATACATTTATTTTGGTTTTTAAAGAGAACAGGGTTTCCCTACTTGGGCCATGCATCATTGGGTACCAAAGAAGGACAAAAAAAATAACAACAATGTACTAATTGGATTCCTCATAAAGCTATGGTACTATTAACAACACTTAATGCCCATAAATGACCCTAAGAAGAGACCTTTACCCTAACAAATTCATCAAAACACAAAACAAAACTGTAACTGCCATTACAATTTGGCAGCATTTTTAAGAAGGATAAGAGAGACCTTATCTATTTTGAAAGTGAATATTTTAAATTACAAAATATAATTAAAGTATATATTTAAGCTAATAATTATTATTATTATAAAGCTATACATAATTATACTTTTGTTTCCTCGGTATCATTATTAGTATTTTTTTAATTAATCTTTTTATCTCACAATTGTAATTATTTTTTATTTTTTCATATAATTATGAATATTTTAAATTTAGTGTTAGTATTTAAAAAATATATATTAATATAATTTCTTTTATCAAATTAATGGTAACTTACACTCTAATGATATGTAGTATTTACTATTTGTTTGACAAGTCATTATAATAATGTTATTATTATCAATTTAATAATATACTATCCTCTTTCTTTAATTTATTTTTTTTTAAAATGAACCAAATTTTAAAACATTTAAAGTGGCAAGAGAAAATTTTAAAAAAATCTTACTAATAGTGGAAGAAAAAGTTATTAGATTTTTTTCTCTCCTAAATTTGATTTTTGTATATTAAAAATCACTTAATTTTTTATTAATGTGATGTAAAGTTATAACATACAGACAAAAAATACAGAATCAGAATAATGATGATCAAAATTTTAAAATAAAGTAAGACCGCTAAATGTTTGAAATAACAATACTAGCAAAATATATGTTAAAAATTTATGCTGTTTTCATTTCAAATTAATTGATATTTTAATATTAAAAATTACTTTTCCAAGAAATATTTTTCATTGCTAATTTTATTTCTAACAATATCTATACTCAAAATGTAAATAAATAATTTTACAATAAGAAAGGTAGTGAACATTGTTTAATTTCACTAATTCCAAGTAAAAATAACTTTTTTTTCCTAAACTACTAATATTATCACTCACTATGGCTTAGTATGAGAAATAAAAAGAAGTATTGAAAATAGAATCAGCATGGTGTTTGAAGAATAATATCATTAAATAATGAGTGATTAAGAAATCCTTATGTGTTAAAGTAATTAATTTTCTTAATATATGAAACAAAACCTTAAACATGGATTACATGAACAGTGAAGGAAAGATTTGTAATGGTGCATGGGCGGGAACAAGAGCAGCTCAAGTTCAAATGAGTACTACATTAAAAATAAAACAAAAAACCTTTTCCTTAGAAAGCTGAAAAAGTTGTTTGTGGTCTCTCTCTCTCTCACACACACACACTGTCACACACCCCCACTCACAGTGGTACACACACCCACCTTTGAATTTCACAATCTGACGCATTTACAATCACGTGGCCCTCCAACTTTAATATTCCAAAATAAACGTAAAAGGTAAGTAATAATAAAACAAGAAGAAGCCCCTCCATTCACCTGTTACTTCCCCACAGGGGTTGCTATGGAAATTGTTAACGTTTACTGTTACTGACACTCTACAGAGTTTTGCCTACCCTCTTTCTTTATTGTTATTAAACTTTCTTATTGGTGTCATTTAACACCTTTGTTCCTTGCTTCTAAACTCTTTAATCCCCACTCTGAACACCCAGCCATTCTTTTGCCTCCATTTATTGTTTGCTTCCAGCTGTTTCTGCAGTTGGGTTTCTTCACTTGGCCTTTCTGGTCAGAGGTATTTTGATCTTTTTTATTTATTAAAGTTTGTTCTTTTTCAGTGACTTTTGGGAGAGTTTGAGGCATTTTTAGTTCAATGGCTGAAATGGGTAGCTTATGTTTCAGGATTTTTTGCTCTTTTTCATCTGGGGAATTGGGTAATACGCTTATGTCTTTTAATCGGTTTTGTGCTGCCAGCTACTGTTTTATCATCACGGGTTAGTAAATGTGCTGCAGAATGTTCTGTAGTTGTTGTATTTTAAATTTCAATAGTGTGGGGGAAAAAAGGGTCTCAAAGATGTTCCTAGAATTGTGTGGGATTTAGCTTATTATACTGGAGCTAAAAGATTTCATCTTTTAATTTGAGTTTTATGTTTATGAGCAACCTCGAAGAGAATGTTAAGCAAAAGAAATTCTCTTATCAATTTCTTTAAAAAAAATTGTAGTTACTTAGGATGTCAAAGGGGGCGTTTCTTTTCTGAGTTTCTGCTTTCTGAATGTTGGGCCAGTACGTTGGAGCATCTTTGTTCATGTTTTTTCCTCACAAAATTGACATTTTGATCTGCATTTTAGGTTTTGAAGCAGGTTATGAACATTTGGGTATTATTTTCTGCAGATGAATGCGCTTCATTTCTTAAGCCAACGTTAGATTATTAGACTCAATGATGGATAAGAAGAGATGGCTATGGAAGAGGAAGTCTTCTGAGAAGAGCCCTGGTGAAACTGAAAGTTCAGGATCTGTTTCTTCTCATTCCGAGAGGTACTCAGATGAACAGGTATGATAAACAATCTGGAATAGTCACATGGGGCACCTAATCTGAGACGCTTCTGGCATTTGGTTTTGTCTTAAAATATTTGGATTCACTTTATTATCTCACAGACACTAGTCAGAAGATTTGAATTATAATTTTACTCCCTTTATTGATGATGAACCACAAGATTCCTTACTTGCTATTGCATAAAGTTGGTTATTCACTTACTGTTAAGCTAAGATTGTTTCGCTGGTTGAGCTCTTTTTTCTCTTCTGATTTCTGTGTTCCGGTGAGACGAATATACATATAAGAATTGTGCTTACCATCACGAAATATAAATATTATTTGCTTCATATGCTTCATTTTTAATCTTGTGTTATTGCTAATAACTTTTGGAAAGTGTGTGACAAAAGACTGAAAAATTCATCTTGATTTGACAGGTTCTTTTAATAAAACTAGGTTCCTCAACTAATTATTCACCCTAGATTCTTTATGTCAGAATCTACTTGTCCCTCCTTTAGGTTTGTCTCCTGTGTGAAAAAATAGCTAGATTTCTGGCTCTATTTAGGCATAATTTATTTGACTAAATGATCTGAATACATAACTCATTGATTGTCCAAGTTTTACATATACACAGATAATTGAAACACATTTTGTACTGCCTATATTTAGTATCTGTTCCGAAAAATAATTCGAATTTGCTCGACGTTTAGTGCATTCAAGAATGTATTTAATATCTCCTCTGCTAGTCATTGGTCTAATTCAACCTTGAATATCATATTTTGTATGCTTTCTCCTGGAAATTGGCTTCTGACCCTGGTAGTTTTAGCATAGTGTCCATGTCTGAATGAAGTTTACCATCAATTTTCATCCTTTTTTTTTCTGACGAGTCCAGTACTTTTGTATCTTTGAAACTTTTAAATAGGAGGCATTGAAGGAATCTCCTAGTAGAAGCAATCATTCACCTGATGTCACATCAAAAGCTACAGTCTATGCAGAAGAAGTTGACCATAGTTCATTTATCTATGAACAATTGCCTGAAGAAGTCACCTCTAAAACTGTACCAGGTACAGGCATTTCTAGTGATGGTTCATCAGAGAAGGACGAAAATGAAAACATAAAAGATGTAAAGGAAGATGTTCTAAATGATGAGTTGAGGAACATGTCAGAGAAGCTATCCGCTGAACTAGTGAATGTCAATGCCAAAGAAGACTTGGTTAAGCAGCATGCCAAAGTTGCTGAAGAAGCCATTGCAGGTACATTCCTCTATGTAACTTTTCACTAAAGCACTGATTATACCTTATTTCTTGATTATACATCCTTTCTTCAATATGCTTTGATCTTGTGCTGGCATGTGCCTACTAAACAATGCATCATCTGAATGTTGAACTAGAAAACCACCTCGTTAGTTCCTTATCATAAAGGAAAGGAGGGTTAGGACTTAGGTTGGGATTATAGAAATTAAAAGTCAATTGCATCTGAATCATCTCAATAGTACGTTAGATCAAGAGGCTTACATATGACCCATCAGAACATTTACATGCTGACACTGGCATAATAGTTATATCTGGGTATGATTCCTTGGTAATATATATTTTCCTTCTTTTTCTCTTTCTCCCCCTTTTGGGTTGTCTATTAATTGGACCATATTTTCATTAACTTAGGCTGGGAAAAGGCTGAAAATGAAGTGGCAGTTTTAAAGAAGCAACTTGACACAGTCATTCTCAGGAATTCAGTTTTGGAAGATCGAGTCACTCATCTAGACGGAGCACTTAAGGAGTGTGTTAGGCAGCTAAGACAGACAAGGGAAGAGCAGGAAGAGAATATTTATGATGCTGTAGCACAAAAGACACAAGAATTGGAATCAGTCAAAATTAAACTTGAGAGCAAACTCACTGAGCTCCAAAAAAAATTAGATGCTTCTGAGGCCAAGTCTTCTGTTGACTTTGATATGTATCGAAAGGTAGAATGTTTGGAGAAAGAGAACTTGGCCCTCAGGCATGAGATTCTTGTTCAATCAGAAGAGCTGGAAATCAGGACAATTGAGAGGGATCTAAGCACTCAAGCTGCTGAGACAGCTAGCAAGCAGCATTTGGAAAACATCAAGAAAGTAGCCAAGCTTGAAGCTGAATGCCGGAGATTGAGGAGTGTGGCTTCAAGATCTTCCTTAGTTAAGGATCATAAATCCATTGTTCAGTCCTCATTCAGTGTTGAATCTCTAACAGATAGTCAATCAGACAGTGCAGAGCCGCATACTGCAGTGGAAATTGAATCTCACAAGATGAATGGCTCAGAACCAAACAAGTCTGAGCCAAGTTGTTCTGACTCGTGGGCATCTGCACTAATTGCTGAGCTTGATCAGTTTAAGAATGAAAAGTGCAGACAAACTCCAACCAGTTCTGTTAAACTTGATCTCATGGACGATTTTCTTGAAATGGAACGCCTTGTTGCATTGCCTGAAACTAAGAAGGAAAGCTTGGTTCAAGAGTCAGTTGTTACCAATCAATGCATAAACAAAGAAAGCTCTCTCAGCAGAGAGTTTGAGATCATGAATCAGCACATGGATGAGTTAAAAGTGAAGTTAGAGAAGGTGGAAGCTGATAAAGCTGAACTAGAGATAGCTTTGATGAAAAGTGAAGAGTATATTGAGGAATCACAACTTCAGTTGAGGGACGCAGGAGAGAAATTGGAGGAGTTGCAAAGAGAGCTAGAAAATGCCTACAATTCAAAGCAAAGGGTAGAAGATCACCTACTGGACATAGTGGCTGAGGCTCAAACATTATCTGTGAAGATTGAATTCTTAGAATCTGAGGTTGATAAGGAGAGGGCTGTGTCAAGTGAGATTGCAATGAAGTTTAGGGACTTGGAGGAAGAGTTGGAAAGAAAATCTGCAGAGGTTGACTCATTAGAAGCAGAGTTTGATAAGAAGAATGATGTGTCAAATAAAATTGCAATGAAGTGTAAGGACCTGGAGAAAGAGCTAGAAAGTAAATCCGACAAGGTTGACTTGTTAGAAGCAGAGATTGCTAAGGAAAGGGAGGAGTCAGATAAAATTGCCAAAAATTTGAAGGACCTGAAGGAAGTGCTAGACAGAAAATCTGCAAAGGTTGACATGTTAGAAGCAGAAGTTGCTAAGGAGAGGGATGTGTCTGATAAGATTGCAAAAAAGTGTAAGGACCTGGAGGAAGTGCTAGGGAGCAAATCTGCAAAGGTTGAGTTATTAGAAGCAGAAGTTGATAAAGAGAGGACTTTGTCAGGTAAAATTTCAATGAATTGTAAGGAGCTGGAGGAGAAGCTAGAAAGGAAATCTGCAAAGGTTGACTTGTTAGAAGAAGAGGTTCATAAGGAGAGGACTACTTCAAAAGAAATTGCAATGAAGTGTAGGGAATTGGAGGAAGAATTGCTCAGGTCAACAGCTAGCTCATATGGAGAAAAGAAGATTAAGCAGGTTGGTCATCATTGACATCTATATTAAATGTTTTATCATTCATCTTTTTACAAACTCGGAAGGACAAAATTTAAACAGTCCCATAGAGGCTTTTGGTGCGTTTCATCTTGAAAATATATGTAATAAAGGCTTCTATTAAATGCCAACAAAGATATTTAGGTAAGACTTAAATTCTAAAAAGAGAAATCACTAAAAGCACCTACATAGAATTGTATTTAAATTTTGTCCAAGGAATTGGTTATATATACTTTCTCTATCCCATGTAATGGATCTGGTCTTGTCTATATGCCAGGAGGACCTAACACTGGCTGCTGGAAAGCTTGCTGAGTGCCAGAAAACAATAGCATCTTTGGGAAATCAGTTGAAATCCCTGGCTACACTGGAAGATTTCCTTATTGACACTGCAAGCATTCCTGCTAGTCCATCACTCACTGCTCAGGCTCAGGCTCAGGCTCAGGCTGGTGGGGAGATGTGGAAGTTTCATTCCAATGGCACATTTTCACCTAAAAGAGATTCCAGTTCTTCAAGGTTGGCTGATGGTAACTCTTGTCCATCCTTAAACAAAAATGAGGAGACCTCACCGTTTTCATCATCTTCATCAACATCATCACCCGCTATGCCAAATCATGTCAGTTCTGAGAGGAGTAGAAATGGCTTTGCAAAATTTTTCTCCAGAACCAAGAGTGGGATCCGGCTAGAAATTTAGTGATGATATAGTGAATTAATTAACCTTAGCAGAAGTCATTCTTTTCTCTAGCTTTAAAACAGGCCGATCTTGTCATTCAAACAAAAGATTTGGCATCAATTGTATCATTTTTTTCCCAATTTGTGCAGGGTTGTCTTCTGACATTTGATTAAAAAGAATCATTTTTTTTCTAACCCTAGTCATCAGTTAGTATCAAGAGTTCTTCACCAATACCCTTCTAGCTATAAAACCTAAAACATAAAAGTTTCCATAAATACTTGTGAGAGAGAAGGAAAGCTGAAATGAAAAAACATAAAAAGACAATTTATGCATAAATTGAAAGTTATCATAAATTGAAAGTTATCATAAATTATACATTTAAAGAAACTAATATGAAAAACTTTCACAACATCATTTATACATAAATTATATTTAGTTTATAAAAATTCTTTTTAATTTTTTTTTCTTATAAATCTTAATAGATAGGTTTATCTGACGTATATTTCAGTGGCAAGGTTTAATAATAAAAGCAATGGCACTTATATTTTACACTTAAATTCTCTGAGGTGAGAAAAAAAATGAATATAACAACTAGGTAAATGCTTTTTGTTAAAAATTTTATATGGGGTGAGAGAGGCTCGGACTCTCGACCTCAGGATAACTCGAAGCTATGAGACCTACGCGCTAGCCAACTGCGCCACCACCCCGCCTTGAAATTGTCAAGACATTAAATATATATATTTTAAATCATTTTCTTTCAAAAACAAAAGTAGAATGTTCAGACATGATTTAAAATTTAATAAATTTTTAAAATAATTTGTCATCGTAAAGTTAACATTTGAAGTTTATGATTTTTTTAACAATTACTTTTATTTCAACTTCATACATATATTCTTATGATATAAGAACTATTTTTTTAGAAAATTGAAAAGATCATTATTTCCGATCATAATTAGTTGAGTTATACCAATAAGAATTCATTGTTAAAATAATTTAATTTTTAAGCGTCTCAAACTATAAATATTAACTAAAACAAAATTTAAGAATGTTTTTTTCTAAAATAATGTTTGTAGAGTGTTCCTAAAACAAATTGACACTTTTTCTTTAGCACGAAGTAATAACAAGTATTCAAAATAAAATGTATAAATAGTAAAATTGTACATGAGAGTTTGTCTAGACTCAATTAAGGATAACAATGCAAGCCAGTTCGTAGTCCACTAGCAAAAAGTACGGGATAGACTTAGTAATCGTACCCGATACACTTAAGTTCACCCTGCATAACACGCAACAGCAGGATGAGGCGGGCTGACTCACATACATAAAAAGACAAAGTTATGTACTTATGTCAAACACATATGATTAAATACATTCAAAATATAGAAAGATACCAGTAATATATTTTTTTTCAAATTAGACTCAACTAGTTGTTTGAGTGTCTGAGAGTATGATCATATTTTATTTTGTACCATGATCATTTATTTGGTAGGATGACCATATTTGTTGAACCATTAATTTTAATTTACATATACCGAGAACATGACTTGTGTTATCTTCACTTATCAAAACAGAATTTGATTGGAATATACCTTATGATGCAGAAGATTGTGGTAGTACATATTAAATGGTTGAAAATAAATTAATTGTGGAGTACTTATGTCAAACACAACATATACAAAATATATATAAAAAAAAATTGGATTGAACTTGTTCCACATAATTTCTTTCTCCCTCTTTATTCTGAGGCTATGATCATATTTTATTTGTACGAAGACCATTTATTTTATATGATAATCATATTGATTGAACCATTAATTTTAATTATGTTTATTTTATATTTTTCAATAAGATCTTAATTTGCAAATTGGATTGGAATGGACGATCAATGTACTAACATGCATCCAATGTTATTAAAATAGAAGAATATTGATGCTTTTGAATTGGTTATATTTATTGTAGTCCTGTAGTTGTTTGATGGTTGAGTATGTTTTGAAATGTTATCTTAATTAAATTATTGATGTTTGACTATGTTTGAAATAGAAGAAAAGAATAATAATGTTTAATGTTTTATATCAGTAACAAACATATATGTTAAATTTTTTATTCAGTTATAATAATTTTATATTCAATTTTTTTATAATTATTGAATTTTATTATTCAATTTTTCAGTAGCCATGCAAAATGTAACAAATATTTTGATTGAATTATTTTATATTCAATTTTTCAGTAACAAATTTTTTTTATTGAATTTCTTAAAAAAAACAACTATACACGGGCTGACCCACAGACTTGAAGATTGACCCTTATGCGAGACGGGATAGATAAATCAGCTTGCGTTCACTGTACAGATAAGTCAATCCGACTCATATTTGCAAGCCAAACGCAGGACAGACTACTTCACATTGTTATTCCTAAACTCAACACTTCCATAAAACTATACTCTCCAATATTATTGCACACAATACCTTAACATTTTTTTTATTTAATTACTTATTTGGTCTATAATCATACAAACTTTATTTTTTATCTTCATACTTAAAAATAATCCACTATAGTTTTTAATATATCATTTTAATTTCTTTCCGTTTTTATGCAAAATATTACTAGTTTTACCCTTTAAACTCATACAGACTATATAAATTAAAACACTATATATCATAACTACAAGGTTATAAATATAGAAAACTAAAAGTTAAATTTCTTGAACCATAGAGATCAGATAAATAATTAATCCTACTTTTTTATGCATAGATTACTGATCAATGTCATTTATTATTACAAACTGAATCTACAAGTATATATGCATCAGCGCGTATTAGTTTTTTTTTTTTTTAAATTACAAATTAAAAAGCTGTTCCATTATAAGTTCATGGTATATCATAAACTTTTTAATTAATATTTCTTCCGTAGCATGCTTTCAAATGGCTTCCAAATAAGAGGTTTATTTTTGGCTTTTTATACGATTGATCTTAAATGCAGTGAAAATACTATATGTTATACATATATTTATTTTGCTATGATTAACAAAATGGGTTCTATGGTGTAGTGGTTAGCACTCTGGACTTTGAATCCAGCGACCTGGGTTCGACTCCCGGTAGGACCTTTTTAATCAATTTTCGTGTTTATAATTTTGTTTTTGTTTTTATATTATAATTTTGGTAGGAAAAAAACATTAAACACCTAAGTTTTTTTTTTCCTCCAATAAAAACGGACTAGTTTTTTTTTTCCTCCAATAAAAACGGACTAGTTTTTTTTTATATTATAATTGATTTATGTTTACTTAATTAATTAATTCTCTTTAATTATAATTGAGGTGATAATATTGTTATGTTTCACACTAGATTCGTCACCTAAAAACAATCAAGGTTTAGATCATTTATTTATTTTTAGTTCTAAAATGTTTTTAAGTTTTGTATTCTTTGTTTTTTGCTTGATAAAGTAGTGTAAATTTTTTGCTTTGCAGAAAATTAATGAAAGGTAAAACAAAAAATAAGAAAAAAATCATATGCCAAAAGTTAACATAGTTCAGTTGAAGTATTAATGAACTTTAACTTACGTGGGAGAACTCATTAATTTCAAATATTACAATTTTATACAACTTTTCTCTTTGCAAACTCTCACTTAGAATTATACAAATCTAAGTTAGCTTCTACCGAAGGTACATAGTTTTATTTATAAAGCAAATATCGTCATAACTGACACATATAAAATGTGCACACTAAGGAGAAAGACACGTAAACGATGTTCATCATAATAAAATAGACTAGTCATCAGATGAACCCGGGCTCAGAATACGCTAAAAAATCATTTGTTGAATATTAACACTAGTAGCCTAACACTGATTACACAGTCTAGGAACCTTTGATCTAGATTTATTATTGAGTCAATCTTCACACCTTTATTGTGATTTTTTTCTTTGGCATATTAACCTCAAAACATATAAAGTTTTATATAATCTTAATTGTTTGAATGTTTAATATATTTTTTTTTTTTTTCAATCCACTTTTTCACAAGGAATTATCTTACTACATTTATTATTTATTTAAAAATAAAAAGATTAGTAGTATACAAAAAAGTTGAATAAAAGTTAAAAATGTTTTGCAATTATTTCTTAAGATGATGGTGATAAAATCTTTTGGAAATGATCGCCTAAAAATTCAAAAAGGTTTTCACAAACAACTTGTGAAAGATATAAAAAAAATTGGTACAAGTACAATACACGAGACAACAAAACACTTGATTTTTTTTATATTGGTTCATCATGGCACTAGGTTACATTTAGTTCTCCTTTACCAACTATAAATTGTTCCACTGGTTAATAAATGATTATAAATATTTTTTGTTATCACTTATAACTTAACATGAGCAATTCACTTTTAAATATCCCTTATATCTTCCTCTGAAATAAATAATGCTAGTATTATTTTTTATGAAGTCATTACTGGTTGTCCCACGTATTCTTTAATTGTCTAAAACAAAATATTTGTTTATATGATTACAAGAATAACTCTCTCATGAGATGATATACAAATAAAAATTCCTTGTGAGAGAAATAATTCACACACTGACTTTTTTTTTATAAATAAAGAACACTTTATTTATCATCAAAAGCATATGCATGACATGTTGATCTTTTACGTAGAATTACTCAGGTCTACATAGAAAACCTTCTATGTATGTCTTGAATAAGAAGATCCTTATGAGTAGTGTGTTGATATTTTGTTGTGTGTTAGTTGTATCAAAAATTGGTAGCCTTTGTGTTAATAGAATTTTTGTTACACTTAACTTGTTGTGCCTTACATTACCTTTAGTTTTCGACATGCTTTCCTTGTACTCACAACACTATTTAAAATAGGCATGTTATAATAGGGCCTTTATGGGAATGTATTAGTCAACACTTTGATGGCTTCACAAGATGATATCCTATATTTGAATATAATCTACATCTTAGGCTTTGCTTCTTCTCTTTAATGAGCTTAAGAAGAACATCTTCAAATCATAGGGATAAGATAATATAATCACACAATATAGCCCAAAAAACAATCTTGTTAATTTTCCTAATAAAAATGTTGTTGTGCACCAAGGGCCAAATTATGCCCATCAATAATGAATGAACTATCAAACTAGTAAGCTCATAAAACTTTTGTTAGGTACAAAGTTAGCTTAAAATACTATATGAATTTATATCATCTTATGTGATTTTTTCTTTAAAAAAAGTGCAAAAAAACATGTGTTGCATTGCTTGTCAGATGGAACACACTACCTCTTACATGATCTTTTGTATAAAGCTTGTGTCCTATAGAAAAGATAGTCATGTTTCATACTTTGTTGTTTTAATAACACTTAATCAAAATACATAGGGTATGATGGATTTTTCTCTAACATGTGCAAACACTCTTGTTTTATCTTCTTTAAAATGCTTTTAGTACACGAGAAGCATTGTGTGCTAGATGACTTGTAAAAGAGATTGCTTAATTTGTATCTTCTTCACATTTATGATAAACTAGACTATAGACAATGAGTGATTTTATTTCATAACCACTTAGTAAAGTCTAAAACCTTGTTAATGTTAGACATGAAGAATGAGTTTGATGCTTCCAACCTCTTTGAAGAAGTGCATTCATGAATATTTTACCATTATTGTTAGAGCAAAAGTCCAATCATCCCATAGTTTTGATTAAGTGCTAGTCACAACGAAGTAAAAAACATGAAGAAGCTTCATTTGAAAGACATTGTATTTTGAAAAGGAGCAAATCATGTAAGATGCAATCACTTTGTTTGACAGACGATACAACACCTTACAGTTTTCACTTCGTGTGATAAGTAAAACAAACAATACTTAAGTTTTTAGTCAGGAGTAAACGAGCCTTCAAATAATACTTGGATTTTTAGTTAGAAGTGATAACATTCAAAATAATACTCAATTTGAAACTTGCATTTGTAGTTTACAAAGTAAAACCCAATTAGTTGATTGGCAACTAGACGTAGTCTGCAGTATCAGAGGAACCAATATAAAAATCAAAGAGTAATTTCTTCTTTTTGTTATCCTTGTTCATTGCATATTATTGTACTACATTAACAATAAAAATAGAGATTTACAAACCAATCTTTATAAGATTTTTTACACATAGTTCGTCAACCTAAAACCACTGTCTAACTGATTGATAAATAATGAGAAAATGACAATATTTTAAAACACAATTCAATAATCTCTTCTTGTTTTTTGACCTATTTCACAATTGTTATATTCCTCAAATGTTAGTGGTTGTGTGTGATGATTTAATAATGTTTGATCTTGATAAACATGTTTTATAATTTCAATTGGTAAATGATTTAATGATTTAATGAATGGTAAATGATTTCAATTGGTTAAAATCACTCTTTAACCACTTGAAATATTTATAGCCATGTGAAAACAATGTTTAAACATTTCAACTTGTTAAAATGTTGGAACCTTTTTAAGAAAACACTTTTGTTTTATTTCAACTTATTGAAACACAAATCAATCGATTAAAATCACTAAAAAAGTTACTTTTGTGATTTCAACCTATTAAAACACAATTCAATCGATTGAAATTACTTTTTGAACAAAAACAATCAGTTAAAATCCCTTTCAACTAATATATTATATCATATTCAATTTTTCTATCCTTGAACATTTTGGATATAAATATATGAGCTCTTAAAGATAAATTAAGAGTTTTTGAAATATGAAAATTTTGGCATTTTTAGAGCTAAAATAATTTATCAAAACTCTTACAACATAATAAAAGTCAATTCTTAAAATGAAAATTTAGAAGAGAAAAAATATTTCAAAATAACCTTCCTTGAACAACTATCTTACCTTCTAGAATATATAACAACTATTTTAACTTTTGAAATTTGATTTCTACGATTAATGGGGTGCAACAAGATATTTGAGGGGATATAGAAAGAAACACATGTTTTATTATTGTGTGAACTTGCAAACTGATCCGTCCCACCCCATCCTTAATTCGCACGAATTACAAATTATACTGAAGAAATCTAAACAAATCATCAAACCAACCTAATAAATTTGTCTCACATTTTTCATAATAAATTAGAAACCGATTCGCCCACACCTGCAGATCCTCTACTCCCAAAATAGTCTATATTATAATGATATTTTTAATCTCATTATACTATTTTGAACATTATAAATTTAATTTTACTGTAAAAAAAAAGTAAATGTAATTTCTTTCATCAAATTGATATAACAATATTAAAAGAATGACACATGATATTAGTTATATATTACACATCATTAAAGTTGACTTATTGATGGATGTATGACATGAACAACCGATAATTTTAAACAGAATTTTACTTTGTGTGAGTCACAAATATTACATAATAAATTCTGTTAACTAGCTTTTTTAAAATTAAATCAAATTGAGAATATTTAAAATGTTGGAAAAAATTGATTTTTTTTTTGTCATAATATAAAAAGTAACATCTAATTTTAAAAAATAGGAACAAACTAAGTATAACTTAGGGAATAATATAGAAAAAAAGTTTTGCAGCTAAAAATATCTGTATTGGTGATTTTAGAAACCCCAAACTAAATCGCAGTTGGCACAGTACAGCCACACATATACGAGGCGAAGGTCTTTGGCAGTGTTTACTTTGAAAAATCTCTGGCCACAATTAATGCCGCATTTTCTTTTTTCTTTTTTAATTTTTTCTTTCCGCAAATCAAAATCCTAGGAAGGACAAAAAACAGAGAGCAAGAGGATAGTGTGGGACTGCGCTAGCGAGATAGTTCGAGAAGCATGTGGTAGAAGTATCTGCCACGTTGGCAACAACGATTCCACGTGGCGCTCCACCGAGGGCAAAGCGAGATCGCGCGCAACACCAACCTCTTATCAACAAAATTTTCTTCTTCTCTTCTTCATGCTTCTCTTCTCTTCTCTTCTTCACACCCACTCTCCTTTCTTCTCCGCCATGAATGCCATCGCTACTGCTTCAGCTCTCTCTCTTCCAATTTTCCTTAGAGCTTCCAAATTTGACACAAAAAGGGTAACTTTATTTCTTCTTCTACGTCTGTTTTCTTGTACTTAGCTGCTTTCTTTTGATTAAGGTAATGGTAAGGGTAAAAGTAAAGTTTAAGTTAATTATTTAATGACTAGAGGCTACAATAATTATCTTAAATGTTGGACCAATGATTATTTGCAACGATTGTTTGTGATTGAATGGTTTGACCGTGTAAGTGTACACATTTAAATGACATGAACTTAGTTGGCCATCTGTGATTGTTTAACTTCTACCCTTGGAAGGGTGCATTGCATCGTAGACATGGAGGGAAATTTGTTCATCCTAGTCTACTTCAGATTTTTTTTTTTTGTGTGTGAGCACAATTGAGTTGAAGATTAGAAGTTGGCATGTGTATTTAGTTTTGGCTCAATTGTAAGTATAATGATCGGTAAAATGACATTAATATGCACTGTTTGTTACATGTTTCATTAGTTAACGCTGGTTGGGTGCGTGTTCCTCTTGTTAAACCTTTATCTATATGAGTAGTTAATATATAGCAAGTTTTTCCTTCAAAGGAGCTTGATTTTCTGGTACTGCATACTCTGGCTTAATTTTTTTGGGGCATGTCAAATTTCAGGATTTGAAATGTAGATTTAAAGTGTTTGCTGTATATGGAGAAGAAGACAAGAAAAATTCATGGGGTGCGCTTTTTGATGTTGAGGATCCAAGATCCAAGATTACACAGAATAAAGGGAAGGTTTTGGATGTATATCAAGCCCTGGAAGTGGCAAGACATGATATTCAGTACTTAGATTGGCGAGCTCGGCAAGATGTGCTTACAATCATGCTCCTCCATGAAAAGGTTTCAACCGGTTTCATTTTATGTTATTGTTGTATAGAATCAATTTGATGCTTGAATGAATTATGCTGTTTGATGATGTTTGGTTTTTAAGAATTTTGACATTTGTAATCTTGGTCACTGGATCATATTGTGTCAATACAATATGGTTTTTGTTTCACTACGCCCTTTTACCCTTTTACTCATTGAGCTATGCATTTTCCACCATGTGTTGATTTACACCTTCAAAATTATGAGCGTAGGTGGTTGAAGTACTCAATCCTCTAGCTCGTGAATTTAAATCAATTGGCACCTTGAAAAAGGAGCTAGCTGGGTTGCAGGATGAATTAGAACACGCACACAGACAGGTATTGAATTTTACCAGTGATAGACCAGTCAGCATAACTTGAAATCTAACATGGCAGAAACTTGTAAATTCGTTACTAATCTGCCACTAAATTTATGCAAATGAACAAAAACAGGTTCATATATCTGAAGCAAGGGTTACCACTGCTTTAGATAAGCTTGCTTATATGGAAGAATTGGTAAATGATAAGCTGTTGCAAGACAGAAGCCCAGCTGAAATTTCCCAAACATCATCTTCTCCCAGTACATCTGCAAATTCTGTAGTTACAGAAAAGAGAAGGCAGCCACGGAAAAACTTGAACATATCAGGCCCAGTTCAGTCATACCATCCCCACTTGAAGAATTTCTGGTATCCTGTTGCTTTCTCTAGCAACCTAAAGGATGATACCATGGTATGTGCCTATGTATCTTAAGTGTCTTTTTTTTTTCTGAAAAAATATCTATCATATTTGTGTATTTCAAACGAAATGAGCATTGGAAATATTTTTTCACCTCTTAGAGATCTGAATTTAAGGTTTCTATCCTAATCTTCCCAATTGACTATACCTAAAATGTCTTTTTTGTGGCACATTATGACTTATAGCAGCAAATAAAAACGTTTCAATATTTGATGCTTAGAGCATTGGAAAACAGCTTCTTTATTGTTGTTTTCAATTTTTCTTGGTGGTAATGGGGTGTCATGTCGGATGAAAGATAGACATGCTCTAAGCTAAATGTGAATTCTCATTAGCGTGTTTGCCTTTTGCTGTCTCAGATCCCAATAGAATGTTTTGAGGAACCATGGGTTATCTTCAGAGGGAAAGATGGAAAGCCTGGATGTGTCCAGAATACTTGTGCACACAGAGCCTGTCCTCTGCACCTTGGTTCAGTAAATGAGGGTCGTATCCAATGCCCCTACCATGGTTAGTCATCACTGGGACAAATTATGTCCTATGAATGAGTTATTTGTACACTGAAATTTACAGACTCTAAAATTACCAAATGATTGGATATCAGGCTGGGAATATACCACTGATGGAAAATGTGAGAAAATGCCATCTACTCGACTTCTGAATGTGAAAATAAAGTCAGTTCCATGCTTTGAAAAGGAGGGAATGATCTGGATTTGGCCTGGCAATGAACCACCAACAGCTACCCTTCCATCTTTACTACCTCCTTCTGGATTTGAAATCCATGCTGAGGTATGTTATGAACATAATCTGTTCCCTTAGGTATGATGTTCAATGCAAGATAAAGAATTATAATTATAATCATGTGTCTTCTTACTTGGTCTCTCTTCACTTGTTGCAGATTGTGATGGAACTTCCAATCGAGCATGGTTTACTTTTGGACAATCTTTTGGATCTTGCCCATGCCCCTTTTACTCACACTTCAACATTCGCTAAAGGATGGAGTGTTCCCAGGTTTGTTTGGTTTATACTCTTTTAAAACTGAAAGCAATTGTCATTCAGAATAGATAACAAATGATTAAGGGATTACAATGCCCTCTACGAAGTCTTTCCATTGACAATTTTACTGTAAAAGCATTGGAAGTGATATTTTTCTGCGTTTAATAGTTCAATATCATACTGTAGTAACACTTATTTTGCATTGCTTATGAATGGAATATTTCAGCTCTCTGTTATATGTATGAAATAGTAATCTTCTAGCTTATTCATTCTCCTTGCATGAATTTGAACTTGCAGCTTGGTGAAATTTTTGACACCTGCATCTGGCCTGCAAGGATACTGGGACCCTTATCCTATTGATATGGAGTTTCGACCACCTTGCATGGTTCTATCAACCATTGGAATTTCAAAGCCTGGGAAACTGGAGGGACAAAACACCAGGGAATGTTCAACGCACCTGCACCAACTACATGTCTGTTTACCATCTTCAAAACAAAAGACAAGATTGCTATATAGAATGTCACTGGATTTCGCTCCTCTGCTTAAGCATATACCTTTAATGCAATACCTATGGAAGCATTTCGCAGAACAGGTAAAGTTTTTCGAATAATGAATTCATATTTAACTATGTTCGATAACCAGGTTTGAATTAGGGAGGAAAAACAGAAGAAGAAAAAAAGGGTAGAAAGGGTTAGGCGTGCTCATCTTTCTCTCTAAACAAAGGAAATTAATAAAAGTCTCAAGAACTTCATTCCGGCGTTAGTTTAAGTGATAATATAACATACCTTTCGGATCAAAATGAAAGTAATTAATTTAGGGACTTCAGTAAAATAGTCCTAGTTTCAGGGTTTTATTTGGAATTTCTCCGCTTTCGGGATCCATGCGAAAGAATTTAATATTTTTAGAGACTTAAGAAAATCATTTACCCGAATGAAATTATGTCTCGAAGGACTACCTGGTTTTACCGCAAATACCCTTTGGGATATTTAAACATGCTTAAGATTAAAAAAAACACTACTAGCAAAAAAAAAAAACACGTAGTAATAAACAATAATTTATAATATTTTAACAAAAGTAAAATATCACAAGGTTTTACAAAGTAATTATATTATGAGAAAATAAATATAAAATACTTGAACACAAGGGCAAGATATACATTTTAATTAATTATATTTGGAAAACTTAGAATATTTGAGCTCTGAACACAGTTGTAATATGTGAAAATGGGGATAAGTTTATGTTTTTTTGTACTAACAAATAAAATGAAAATCTTGCTCCCACAATCCATAATATGCATTTGCCTCTAGGAAGCCCAAAAAATCTGTCATTATTCTTCCTTTTCTTATAATTTAATATTCAATAAGATTTGAATTTTTATTGATTATTATTAAGGTACAATTCTCTAGTTAAATAAAATGATCATGTTCTCATCAAGAAAGTTCTCAACTCATGATATGTCATCATTTAATTTAAATACACAAGTTAATAACAAGGACACGAAAAACTTGATGTAAGTTTTGTCCTTCAATAAATGTTATCTTTGTGCTAATTGCTGTTTGGATGTTCATGTACAAAAAGGTTTTAAATGAGGATCTGCGGCTAGTGGTGGGGCAGCAGGAACGAATGAACAATGGTGCAAATGTATGGAATTTTCCAGTATCCTATGACAAGCTTGGGGTGAGATACAGATTGTGGAGAGATGCATTAGAGCGAGGAGATAAACAACTACCATTCACCTCCTAGATCAAATACAGAATAAACAGTGCTTCTTCAATCCTCCAATAGTCAATTTTTCTTTTTCAACTCAAGGCTACATCTCTGCAAGACCATCCGGGAACTGTTGTAATAAGAGGCTGTTCCTTTCCAAATACACAAGTCTTGACACCTTTTCACCCTTTTTCCTTTTTCTTTTTGTCAAATTGTGTACAGTGCCAATCATTTTTTTACCTTCTTCTGATATCTGCACCATCTCCGCTGGTGCCTTAACCTCACCCTGGAACAAGAGGGCATGTAGTATCAAACAATATTTATATGCAATGCTATTTAATTTAGGGTTTACAACCTCAGACTTGTGTTTAACTTTTTATTGTGTTTCTAATGAATGAATCCAAGGTTTGGAATTATCATTTCACTGTGATCTTTGAAATTACAAAAGAATGCAGATAAACACGGATAGTGGATGAAGACATTAAGATTTATTCTACATAGTTTCTTTCTGATGCTAAAAAATGTTAAATAAATTTTAAAATTGAAACTTATTTGCTACTTTCTAAATTTCAATAACTATACTTCACCGTGCTTCTCAATTTCAAACAAGTACTTAAATAATATTTTATACTTCTTAAGCAGACAAAAATCTCATACAATATGATTTGGTGTTTGGAAGTAAATGCCATAATCTAAATCAACATCATTAAGGCCTATACAGATTTTACTATCCTTATTTAAGTCGAATAATTTTTCCTTAAACACTGTAATATCTTTTTTTTGGCCTATCATAATCCTGCTCTTTTAAAACTTTTAATCTCTTATACCTTCCCCAAAAATATATTCTAAAGAAAAAATTATTATTTATTAATTTTTTCAACAAATTGAAAGAAATTAGCCATTATTTCTAAATAAAGTCATAAAGAAACTAAAAATTTAATACAAAGTTTCCACTCAGCATAGGCATATTGCATTCAAGTACAAGTTCCGAAATTATTATCTAATTTCAAAAGAAATAAAAGATCATAGTATTCAACATTACAACATGATAGTAGCAACTAACAAACCCTCAAATTTCATTTATTACCTTCAATTTTTCCCAAAACCTCTCCAAATTTTACGTTCACAGATCGGATCCGCAGAAGGGGCAGAATCGGAAGTCCGCCTCCACCTCGCGGTCGCAGAAGCGGCAGCGCAAGGCTTCGGCCACCGCTGCCGGCGATTCGGAGGTGGGCGGCAGAGAGTAATTGTAGGAAGAGAAGTTCTTACAATATGAGCAATGGAAGAGAGGATCCTTGGCCGGCCACCGCCACACGGGAACGAAGAAGAGATTGAGAACCTTGTCGGAGTTCACGAGATCGACGCTGTTGCCGCAGTACGTGCACTTGCTCACACCGGATTTCAGAACCTGTCGCACCTCTTGCTGTAACCCTCCCACGAAGAAGAAGAACATGGCTCAAACTAAACCCTCACTGAAACTTCACCTTTTCTTCTTTGTTTGAACGAAATTGGTGTTTTGTTATTATAAATATTTTTGGCCTACGCTTTTTCGATTATCTGGAGGTTTCCTGCGATTTCTTCTGCTTTGGGCTTCTGCGATGTGGGCCTTGTGAAGGTGTGTCAGCAACCGGGGAATTTCTTCCTCTCTGTAAACTTCAAAAATACCCTTATGAATCATGTGGTTTTTCAATTTTGGATTGGGAAATTTGGAAACTTTAAAGATTATAAAGTTTAGAATAAAAATTTAGATTTTATATATTTTGTATTGTATAATCTGAAATATAAATTATTGAAATATAATTTTTTATTTTGGATTGTAATATGTTGAATATTTTCTTAGAAAATATATTATGGATTATACAATTGAAAAACTTATTCCAAATTTAACTTATTTCAGATTTAATATATTCTAAATAGTACAATCTAAAAATTTATTTTAATTTTTTTTCCAAATTATACGGTCTAGTATGATGCATTATGAATGGTACAATTTGAAAGGTATTTCCACATTCATAATTATCTTTTGGAGTGTACAATCTAAAATGAATTATGATAGACAATATAATCTATAATGTATTTTTAAATTTGGAATAGTATTTTACATTCCTTGTTGCAGATTCTAGAATACAATTCGTTTAGGTTTTTCTTTTTCTGATTTGATTTGTTTTATTGCATGAACTATTATAAGAGATGCATACCAATTTTTTCTCTTCTTTAATTTGATTTTCATGAATGCTTTATTTTAATTAACTGTGTTTATCAAATTAATGGACAAATTGATGTTGGTCAGAAACTCAATAAAATTCAGGCTTATCTTTACCTTAAGTATATCATTAAATGTGCTAGTAATGAAGTTGCATTATCAATTTGTAAACTACATAATCTTTCTTTCACATAATACAATATAGTTGTACTTTGAGGTTGTTGGGTGTTTTTGTTGTGTTTGTTACGTTCAAGGATATGTTACGTATTTAATTTTCTCTTTTATCTTTGTTCTTTCTCATGCTCATCTCTTTGGTGTGTGTCTTCTTCTTGACGTAATCAAAATTCGTTTAGGGGTCCCCATTTTTTGATGCATGTGTTCTTCGAAATCTCTCACAATAGGCCTTAGATGCTTGGTAACTATCAAGTGATCTCTCTCTACATAGATGTTCGTGCTAGACACTTTTCTTCTTCCTCGTGATAGACACTCTGTTGTGATGTTTTTCTTCTTCCTCACAGTAGACGCTCTTTTTCTTCCTCACAGTAGACGCTCTTTTTCTTCCTCACGATAGATGCTCCCTCTTATCAGGATGTGTATACTGCTAATTAGGTTGTTCATGATTTTCAGAATGAGAAGATAAGGAGAATTAGAAGGTTCTTTTTTGCTATGAAGTTATGGTTGCGACGAAACCATTGGGAGGTTGAGAAGGCTCCCTTGGTCGTTAATGTTTACCGAAAAAAGATGGAGGCTAGAAAGATGAAGAAGATGAAAAAAAGATGTTGTGAGTTAGTTTATTTATTTTTATTAAGGGTAAAATGGAAATTTCACCACCCCTATGAAGGTGTAGGAAGAAACCATGGAGATGCATGAAGAAATTCACCAGCAACTCCAACCATTTAGAGGCTAGCAGATCTTGCACTCCCATAATGTCAACCTACACCTTCATATATTTTAAATTTTCAAAATTTATTCTCTCTATTATCATGTTCATTTTTTGTTTCAGATTACATCACGAAAGTGTTAGAATAGTTGGCCTAAAATAAGAGGGGTGAGTTGCTTTTCAAAATATTTTCACAAAAGATGCAGTCAGATTGAAAATTTAATAAAATAAATAAATTGATTTTTCTGTTCAACTGATTATAAAAAGAAAAACAAACATATACACCAAATATTAGCTGGTTATTACATTTTATTCAATCAATTGAAATATTGCCAAAAATTATAAAGCAACAGAAAAAAGCAGTTATGAGAGAGAGAGACACACACACAAATGATTTATACTAGTGCACTCGTACACCAAAAGTTACATTCAGTCCTCAGTAAAACAACTAAGAATTCACTAAACTAAGAACAAAGATTACACAAGATACAACCAAGAGTTTAGTTTTTGAACCCCACAAGAACAATCACTCAGCAGAAATGATATGACCCAATTTTACAAGAAGCTGACCACGAGCCCAAAAGACTATTCAAGGCTAGGTTAAACATCTTAGACGGAGACACAGGGACCCACCATGCATCAGAAGATCCTCAGGAGAAGAACAACTGAGCATATCCAGAGTATCAATTATTTTTCCTTCTATTCTTTTTAAGACAAGTTTAATTTGTAATCAATCGAGTTCACATTAGCCCAATTAGAAGCATACTAAGCTAGCTTAAGCTTCTAGAAACCCTAGTTTCTAGAAGATCACCCACGTGCCACCCATGTGCTCACCTTTGACCTAGATTATAGAAGACTCCCCCATGTGCTCACATTTGACCTAGTTTCTAGAAGCTTGTAGTCATTTATGCCCTACCCTTCCTCTCTTCCTCTCCAAGGCACTCATATCTATAATAGAGTGTCTCCCCTTTTGTAAATCACATTGAATTTTGAAGTAAAGAAACTCTTATTGAGTGAGTCTAGAGTGTTCCTATATTTTTCTATGTCTTATCTTGGCAGAGATAGTTGTAAGTGGCGACTCCATCCTCACTCATCTTGGAGCTTCCTCCTCGAAGTGGCGTGTTCCCAATTCATTTCTCTCCACTCCCTAAGCTTCCTCTACTCCTTACTCTTACTCTTCATTTTCGCCTTTGCTCTTCATTTCTTTTTATTCATTTATCTCTTTATTGTTCTGCTCTTCATCTTCCTTTTCAATTCGGTCTCTATCTTTCTTTGTCTTTCTTTAATTTTCACAATTATCATCATCTTAGTAATTTTGTTTTTTCTTTTTCTCTTTTGAAGAGAACCTTCACACTTACTTAACCACTTGGTTAAGTTTGTGTTCAATGTCAATATTCACTGAGTTTCACCTATCTTGTTAATAAAAAAATCATAATCCAAGTAAAAACATCTAAAATGTGAAATTCTAAAAGCAACTCACATCAAGAAATCCAGAAACTTTATCTAAATTTGTTTCAATAGAATACAAATAAAGAAATAAAAGTTTGAGAACACCTGTGATTTTACAAATTAAGCATAGAGAAATTCAAACCCAGAAAACCTTTAACAAAAGAATGATTCAAGAAGCAAAAGTAATCTCCAAGAACAATTTCAAAACAATCTATGTTCTCTCTTTCAAAAATTGATGTTTTTGAAATTTTCAGATCATCTCCTTATATAAATTTTCAAAGAATGTGAAAAAGGTGTAATCATTTAATGAAAATTGTTGAATCAGATTAAATTTGTTTAGTTATAAAACAAAAAGCAGTTAAAATCATTTAATTGTTTTTTTTTTTGGAAATAGATAATTGTTTTCTTTTAACAATATAAATCAACAAAATTTAAACAAGTTAATTTTTTTGAAATAACTTGTTGATTTCATTAAACAAAAAAGACAAAATAGAAAATGTTCTCGATCGGACTTGGAAGTGAGCTCCTGGTTGAAGCGACTTTGCTTGGGGTGTTGAATCGAGTTGAAAACGCTTTGTGACGAAGGGGACGATCAAGTCAGTGAGAGCATTAAAACTATCAATCTGTATCAATGTAGGGTTTAGAAAAACTTACCTTTACTTGGGGTCTTAAACCCCTTTTATAGAATTCCTTCAACGATTTTCATCAACCAGAATATTATTTCAACAACAAGAATATAATCTCAATAATAACAATATAATTTCACCAATAAGTACATTCTATTAATGTGTACCTTTCATTTTCGAGTACAATGCCACATCCCTAACAACTTTTATTTGCATTAAAAATATATATACACTTTAACTAATTTAGTTATTCCTTTTATTGTTTTTACTTTAATTTTATTTTCCAAATAGACTACAAAACATCTGGGCCGACCTCATAACGTGTCATTAGGCCCATACCTGTTCCAGGCTGAGCTGGGTATTTCTCACATAACCTGTCTAACCGAGCTTACTACACTTAAGTGCTTGGGCTGAAGATCCGAGAACGTTAAACTAGTACACAAGCCCCCCAGGCTCGAGTCGAGCTTGACAAGGCGAAAAGGCTCTCCTACACTGGCGAATGACATGACGTTTCCCCAAAGGGTAGCTGGGGCACGATTACCGAAGCGTCTTGTGAAAAGACATCTCACCTTATTAAATTTGGAGCGTACATGTGGCGCCTGCATCAGCGCTGGGGGAATCCTGTCACTTCACCTTCTTCTTTTTGAATATATGTTCTCTTTCCCTTCACTTCCATCTCTCTGCCTCCAAACTTTCTTCATTTTCATCACTCTGCCTCCAAACCTTTTCCAAAACTTCTCCTTTCCCACGCCACCATCTCTCACCAGAAAACAAGGTATGCCTTTCCTTCTTAACTCCACTTCATTGAATGCATTACGAGAAATGTATCTTTAGTTTACGCCGATTCGATTCATTCTACCTGTCCTGAATTGCATTCGTATTCTACTTTTGTTTATGCTTTAGTTGCTTTCGACGATGGATTATAGTTCTTCATACCCTTGGGCTAAAAAGGAACTCCTAAAAGAGACCTCTTATTATACCACTCGTTTACGAATTAGGGAGTTAAGGGAAGCATGATGTTGTCTGAGTAAAAAACATGAGGCTTTAATAGTTGCGCATTTGTCGGGGTTCACATGTATGCCCCTTTCAATTAGTAGGAAGCCAAGGAACTTCCCTGCTTCTACCTCAAACACACACTTATATGGATTAAGCTTTAAGTTGTACTTTGCTATTGTTGAGAATAACTCTTCCAAATCGGTAATCTGTTGATCCTTCCTTTCCGACATGACGACCATGCCATCTACATATGCCTGCATGTTTCGCTTGTAGCTTCTCCTGCTCGACCTTGGCTTCTTCTTGGATCCGCTCTTGATCTCGTCTATGCTCCTCGTTCGCCTCTTGTAGGGCCCTCACGACCTCCATGAGTTGTTGTAAGGCGGGGGCATCGCTTCCTTCGAATCCCAGCAGGCCTTGCCTTGTGTTTCTCATCACGTCAGAAGGCTTAGTCGCAAATGTGGATGAGATCAAGTTTTATCGGGCCCTACGGCGGGCACCAAATTTTCTCGCCAGTTGACTTTGGACAAACTGAATGGGCAAGCTCATCTTCTGCTTTGACTCGAATTGTTGCTTCAAGGTGCTGCTTCACTGGGGCAAAGGGATCTCTACCTGTTGATCACACTCCGACGATCAAGTCAGTGAGAGCATTCAAATATCAAATCAGTTTCAGTCTTAAGTATTCAGAAACAACGTACCTTTACTAAGGGTCTCAAGCCCCTTTTATAAATAGCCCTTCAACTATTTTCTCCAATCTCAACAGAACAAGATTTCAATAGGGAGAATATAATCTAAACAAAAAACATATAATCATAACAGAAAAACATATTGCTTACGCCCACCTTTATTTGCGGGTTCTTAACAATAATAAAACATTATGTTCACATGCACCTTTATTCTCGGATGTTAACTACTTTATTCCCAACAACTTTTATTTATATTTAATTAGCATATAGATTATAATCAATCTGGATATTCCTTATATTTAATTATCTTTTTTGAGTTGTCTACCAGTATCTGGGCCAAGCTCATGACCCACCCTTTGGGCCCATACTGGCCCAAAATTTGAGTTGACCGTAAACGCTTGGACCGAGGTCCCGAGCACTCCTGGCCAATACAATTATAAACATATGGCAATTTCTTCCTGCACCATATCAATTCTAACCTGCACCATATCAATTCTAACCTGCACCCTATCATTTTTCAAAATTTCCAAAATTACCCTTATTCCAAATTTAAAAATCTGGAATAGTAAATATAATTAAAAAATAAAAAAAATACATTCCAGATAAAAAAATTCGGAACAAAAAATTAAAAATGTATTATGGATAAAAATTTATGAAATTCAAAAATGTGTTATGAATATCTAAATCCGAAATATTTCCAGATAAAAAGGTTCGGAAGCAATTTTTATTTACACCCTTCTTTTTCTAAGGTTATTTTCGTCATTTTGAAAGGGCATTTTTGTCATTTTCAATACCAGGCTGTGATGGAAGAGGCCCAAACTTGGGCCCTAGTTTAAGCCCAACAACTAGGTCCATGGCAAAGAGGATTCAAGAAGATTGGGACTCTACTACTGATGACAGAGAAATATTTCTTTATATGTTCAAAGAGGACCATAAGAAGTAAAGCCCAAGCCATGAGAGCTAGTTTCTTTATTTGTAATTTTAGTAGAATAGGGTTCCTTTAGCATAATGGGGGGGGGGTGTGCTTATCATTGTAACTTGAGTAAAGCCTTTTAGGGTAAGAAGTTAACCTAGCTTCTAGAACTTTGCTCCTAGGGTGCGACATTGACTTTAGTCAAAACCCTAGCATCCGCTCTTTTGTGTATTCCCCTTCATACCCTTGCTCCTTGTTCTCCAAAGCACTTGAACCTATATAATGGGGTGCTTGGCTCATGTTTTAATAAGATCAATTTTATGAGTAAAATGCTGCCAAATATTGCAAGCTTCTACTCCCTTGTCTAGTCTCTCTAAGTTAGACACTTTGATCTTCACCTCCACCTTTCTCCAAGTGATATGGCCCAACCAATCACTCTCCATACTTTTCATGCACCTACAAGGAACCCATAACTCTATATGAGCCCTCCTTGATCCATAAATCCATTGCTTCCGCCACCCTTTTTAAATCTCCAAGAAGAACAACCCATCTTTTGGTAGCAACCCATCATTTGGTATCAGAGCTTTGGTTCTTCAAGAGATAAGTGTTCTCTTAATTTTATTTTTTGAGTTTTCTTCAAATCCGTGTTGTTCATCTTGCCTTGATTGTCTTGCTGTTTTTTTATGTCATTTTAATTGTGTTGCTTTTTAAAATTGCTGTACGGTTTTATTTTGGTTCAAATTGTTCTTGAGCTTCCAAACTGTTTTTAGGTTCCATTGAGTATTTTGTGTTGGCTGTTTTGTTTTTAATTTTATTTGAGTCTTATTG
>Ga0123342_1002168_pt1 | contig 32871 bp, 30 predicted proteins | sample Turbeawhitnodule_FD_89960 | JGI IMG/M metagenome (GOLD analysis project Ga0123342, IMG submission 89960) | Root nodule microbial communities of legume samples collected from Mexico - Turtle bean Mexico white nodule | ecosystem: Host-associated > Plants > Roots > Nodule | place: Mexico: Nepantla... | reverse complement strand
CCCCCAAGAATCTAAAACTCGGAATAGCCGAATCCTTTGGGAAAAAGACCCAGCTATTGCTATAACTCTCGTTTTCCTTTTACTCTACATCCCATTCAACCATAAGTAGAAATGCGGTTAAACGTGAAAACAATCAGAAACAAAACCAAAGAGTACTGTTTTTAAAAAACTAACACAGCGGCAAGTGAGACGAACCCATCTCATTCTGTCTTTCTTCCTTCTTTTAGTTTTAACAGATTCATCATCTTTAAAAGGAAGAGACGCGTGCAACCAAGCTTTCCCAACAGAATAACCCAAGAAGCAAAAACCAATGCAGGTAGCACCGTATTCACACAACGAGTACGTCCGAAATGACAAGAAAGTAAGAAAAGTGAAAATCAACTAGAAGGAGATAAAAAAAATCACCAGTAATCGTGCGAAGAAGGGCAGAAGAAAATGCGGCGGTTGAGACGCACGCGGCACCAGGGTGGTGGAGAGCGAGTGGCGAGTGGCGAGTGGCGAGTGAGTAAGTGAGAGTAAAGCGTCAAATGCAATGCGAACAAAGGAACGTTAGAGGAAGAGACCAAGGTCTGGTCATAAAATATTGTGCAGGTTCTGTGAGTGGACTTCAAAATTTAATTTAATGTGATTTATTTGGGTACAACCAAATAAAATAAATAAATAAACTCATAAACTTGGACACTAAGGACATGTCCCACCAAGGAAACAACCAAAGTTTTTGCTTTCACTTTCACAATTATATTTTAGGCAAAACTTTAACCATATTTATTATTTTATCTTTAGTTTTTAAAATATTTTTAAATGATTTACAGATGTATTTATTAAATTATATGATAAAAAATACACTAAATATAAAATTATATGACTATTTTATTGTAATTACAAATTATTATATTTATTGGTTTCTAAAAAATCTTAAAGAATATATAAAAGATAATAAAGTGAGGGATATAATGGTTATAATACAATCCATTTTATTTATTTATTTATTTTAATCTACCAAATAATTAATCATCCAATCCTTTTTTTCCTTATTTATTTTATTTTTTCCCTTTTTCCATATTTTTTTTCTTCTTTTCTTTACCAAACATATCTTAATGTATTGAACTCAACTTTAAATTTTAATTTGAAAGTTTGCAAAACTATTACTGAAAACTGTAATTTCTTGATCACATTGGTTTGAAATTTAATAAAGTGTTTGACTGAGCTAAGGTGGAATGTGAAATAAATTTTTTTTTGACATTTCAAGATTGATTTTTTTTTTAAAGTATCTCTGACTTCGATCATTTTCTTTACTTATAATCCTTGTTAATACCATTTGCATCATGACACACATTTGTCGTTGTCAATGTGGTAAAAAATAATATGTGACCGTGACAATTTTGTAACAATAATGTTTTCAAAAGCACGTCAGAGACCGAGACGCTTTTGCCCATATCCTGTCTTTGCCACCTCCTCCACAAGTTCCTCTGGTGCGAGGCTAAGTTGAAAGTTGTCGTTCTCATGGGCCATGACCCTTCCCAGATTACCAAGTCGTCGCTCGACAAGCTCCTTCTGGAGCTCCTCGATTGCATCGTCAAATCACTCGACGTCTGCAACGCCGTCGCTCTCGGCCTCGACGCCAACAAGAACCTCCAGCGCCTCACTGATATCGTCGTTGTCGCGCTCAACGTGACGGTGCACCTGGAACAACTTTTCCGCTAACAGCAAGGACCGCGTGCAGTTGTTGTCGTAGACGATGACGCTGAACTGGTCGGCATCGAAACAGATCCACACAACTCTCAGAATGTTGCCATTTGATGTTCGAAACCGTCGGAAACGCGAGGATCAAAGGCGAAACTCTCCAGTCACGTCTGAATATAGGTTGTATATTACATCGGTTAGATGGTTTAACCGGTGTAATATGGGTCATTCTGAGTAAAAAAAAAATATTACAACAGTTGTTACTAAGAACCAATGTAATATATTCTTTTTTACCCTCTTTTGAAGCTTGTGCTACTCAGTCACACACAATCTCATTTTGCTACGTCATTGTCAGTGTGCAACGTCAAATGTGTGTTACTGTCAAAGAGTGTCAATATATCAGGACTCATATTTTTATTATTCTAAAGACAGCGAAATTTTATTATTAAATTTATACAATTATTTAGAAATCAAGGGATAATTTTTATCTTTTTATTTTTTTATTTTTTGTCATATTAAATAATATAATAATAATAACTTTTCAGTAAAATACCGTTTTCTCTTTCTTGCATACTCTTTCTTCATTCATTTCATTTGATAAGAGTAATTTTTAAAAGGATTTTATGTTTTCAATAGTAAAAAATTTAATATTTTTAATTAGTAAAAATATCATTAATATAACTTCTAAAATAGTTATTATAAAAGTTAACAATTTAGTTTATTTTTTATTTTATTTGTTTACTGGATGCTTTTCTTAAGGTTTTATTGAATAATTTGTTTTTGCAAACTTTCAATTAAAAACTTCTGAACTTTGAAACTGAGTCATAAATTATAGCTGTTTAATGAGTTAACTAGTAGAAGAGTTTTTATGAGGGAGTGATAAAACTGAAGGAACTGATGGTTATTCATTTTTATATGAAGTCAATTAAGATAATAACGTTATGATTAATGGTTAATGATTAATGATTATGTTCTTGTGGTCTTATCTTGGAAAGGCGTTTCAATCCGTTAATGCACGAAATTTTATATAAATTAGAATATCAAATTTGACGGTTTGATTTTGTGAGACCTGATTTTATGGATGGACTCTTATAAAATTTCTCATAATTTTTTACATGTATTAGACTTATGGACTAATGGATAATTTTTTTATAATTAAAATTTGAAAAAAAATATTCTTTATCTAAAAATAGTGATATCATTTTCAATATCTATAAAACTTAATATTTAATAACAAAGACAATATATAACAAGATGCATTATATAATAATATCATTCATTTCGATCTAAATATTATGGAAAACAATTATATCCATGTCTCACACATCCATAAATAATTAGAAAAAGTAAAAATATATAAAAGTAAACACAAAATTATATTACTCTGAAATTGACAAAAGTTCTTTCTTTCGTTTAGCAACATAAAAACAAAAAATAGAAAAATATAATATAAAAGAATAAATGAGTTAGCTCGAGTACTCCAGTCCTAACCCATACAGGTATAAAGTCAATGGTTAAATATGAATCATAAGTCATGTGAAGCATCCCATTGACCCAAGTTCATTTTTATAATATAAACTACTTTTGGTTTGAATTTTTAAGTGATATAAAACTTTTAGATGTATTGGAACAAACCTCCAAATCTATGACTAAAAGATAGAAATGAGATATAACCATCCATTTGTTTCCACTAATAATGCTAATGTTTGAACTTCAAGTTCGTTAACATAACAATGGTTAATCATCACATCCAAATTTATTGTTTGATTTAGACCTCAATACTTTTAATACGATTTTGCTCTCAAAATATGTATCTATGTTAAGGGAGAAATGTGCATATACAACTACACTTGGACTTTACTTCTCGTAGATATGAAACTTTTGGTCAAAACACTCCTTAGGGGTGGCAATGTGTCTCTTTTGAGCTCGCTCCACATTTGACCCGTAAAAAATGAGTCGAAACAAACTGACCTATATAAGAATTGAGGCCTAGTTTCCTGACTAATCCTACATAATTGCTTTGCGAGCTTGCTGTTATAATTAGTGACAAAAACAAAAGGGGTGAATTGTTTTCACAAGATTTTCACAAAGTTTGGAAGTAGAGTGAAAAGTTCTGAACAATCAACCAATTGATTTTCTGTTCAACTAGATAAAAGTTTAGTTTTAATGTTTTTTACAGAAATTTAACCAGTTGTTTTCTCGAAATAATAGGTTATTTATACCAGCAGAGAAAGAACAATGATTAAAACAGTATAAAAGAGAAGGGATAGAGAGATTCACATAGAGAGGTTTATACTGGTTCACTCTTAACCAATAGCTACATCCAGTCATCAGCTAACCATTGAAAAATCACTATGTAATCAAACCTAGATTACAAAACACACACCAAAAGTGATGATCTTGAACCCCTAAAAAACACACAGATTTGGAGGCGTCAAAACATCTTGTTCAACATTTGCAAGTTGACCTGCACAAATAAATTAATCATATTTAACATTTAACATTTTCTAACAATAATCATATGTTGTACTATTTCATATATTTTGTTGCGTCCATGAAGACTAACCTTGACAATAAAATTCAAATGACGTAAATAAATATGATATTAACATTAACATTAAATAAACACATCAAAGTTAAATCTTCCATGAATAAGGTTAAAAAAATGGTAGTATGAATTGGTGAAAAAAATAGTAGTAATTAATCATATTCTCATCCTAATTTTAAAATAATTTTTATTTTTCTTCACTTTCAATAATATTGGATGCAACCTTGGAAGAACTCTCCTCCTCTGCGTTTTCTTATTATAATCTTTCTTATCTGAGCAATGACAATTTAATGAATTTAAAAATAAAATAAAAATAGTCTCGATTAAATTATTTGAATTACCCAAAAAAAAATGGTTCTTCCAACTACATGTACGCACAATTATTTTAACATTTTCAAGCAATAGGTGGTTCCTATAATTGTTAAATATAGATTGAGATGCAGCTTAAGCAATATGTGTGGTCATCTTTGTCATTAAGGCAAGATATGAAAAATGTTGATTGTTATTCTTTCCACCATTCGAACACATTAATCTTCTTCAAAAAGTCAAAATTATAGGTTAGTTCATCTAAATATGCATTTAGTTTGTCGGAGTCCCAAGCCACTAGAATCTGCAAAAACTATAAATATATTCAATACCTTTATACTTGGCAGTTCTAACACTATGTAGTAGTATAATGTTCAATAATAAATTTAATCACAAAAATTTCATTTTTAGCTCATAATGAGAAGTTTAGCTTGCCTTTAGGTTGTGGATGAAGCTCAATGTTTATTGTTGAGGCAAAAGATAGTTGTTTATGTAATGATTATTGCCATGGATCACTAATGTTAATGACTTTGCTAAGTGTTGACACAATTTGGTATTCTTCATTTAGATATTCAACTGGCTCATTGTTACTTTCAAATCTTACACCTACTAGCTAAAGTTGAGATGTGCTCCTGTGCTATGTGGTCCACTAGTTAATCAAAATATTAGTATATATAAGACAAAACTAGTTAGCATTATGGTTAAGGGTTTCATCTCTTGGTGCATAACATATGCTAGGAAAGCTAATGTCTTTGCTTCTTGTTGGAGATCCCACATCGACTAGAGATGAGGAAAATTCATTGTATATAAGTGGGTTCAAACCTCACCCTATGAGTTGGTTTTATGGGGTTGAGTTAAGCTTAAAGTCCACTTCGTAATATGGTATTAGAGCCATTTCGAGTCTATCCTAGCGAGTATTTATTGGGCTTATCAGGTCACCCGCTATCGGGACGTTATCGGGTGTGTTGGAGATCCCACATCTCTAGAGATGAGGACAATTCATTGTATATAAGTGGGTGAAAACTACAAAATCATAAAAGATGACATTTCTGTGTGTTAGAGAAAATGTTAGCTTTTTAAGAGAATTTAAGTATTTTAAGGGGTTAGTCTTGACTTTTGAATAAGGAGTTCCACAAGTTAAGTTAAAAAAAATAAATAGGCAGAAAAAAAAAAGTTACCAAAATTTGTCTTGTCTCAAAAAATTTTCCAGACCAGGCTAACCATAGTTTACTTCCCATGAAGCATTTTTGTCGTTGATCATAGTCTTTGGAAAAGATGGTAGCAAAGGAAGACCTATAATATGCCCTACAAAACTACAATCTCAATGAAAAAGGAACTAGCTTGGTTGTTTTATCATGTTTTTTACCAAAAAAAAATGCAAGTTAACTAGGATTCTACTACTGTTTTGCCATTCAAAATCTACTAGTTAGACCCTCTGAGAAATCAATGACATAAGATGCAAAATTAGCTTTTGCAAGGGAGATGAAATAGTTTTTATTTCCAAAATCCACCAATGACACAAACATGACTTTGATTAGCTTAATCCAATTTTGTTTTATTGTAAGACTGCGATCAACATCGATTTAAGTTGAAGTCGTGCATGGGGGCACAACTTTAGTGTTGTGTGATTTAAGGTGAAGTTGGATAGAGGTGGCATGACATCAATGTGTATATGTAAAGCAAAAGTCTTAGTTTTATGTGCACAACTTCTTAATTTTAAAGGTTTTTTTTTTTTTCTTATGATCTCTTAGAATTTTATTTATTTATATTTTTGTGTTTAAGTTAAAAAATATATAATTATAATTATAGAAATAACTTTTTTGTATATATATATATATATAAATATATGTTTGACAATGTTTAAGTTAAATTAGTTAATGGTAATATTGAAAAAAAATTAGAAGTTTATTTGATAATTAGGTAATATTTGGCAATATTTATAGATACAAACACGACTTTGTTGAGTTAATATAAAAGTTAAAATGTTTACTTTTATGCATTTATATATTTATTTTTGTTTAATTATTTTGTAGGATAGTGGAAAAAATCAATTTATAATTTTAACTCTAAAAAAATAAGAGCAAAGTTAAGAAATGAAATTAAAAATAAATTTGAACATAAAATTGTTACATAAGGACAAATAATTTATTTATGAGAGGATGTGACACAATGTGCTCTTCTTCTTTGTCTTATGAGTTTTCTTTGAATGTCATGTTAGGTGGTTGTGTGATGAGATGGAACTGGATCATCATTATTGTCTTCATCTTTGTCATTTTGATCGTCATAACTAGCGAGAGAATTGTGGCCCATAATAGTGAATGAATGATATGAAATTGTATGCAGATGGAGGTGTAAATGTGGAAGTTGTAAAGATATTTTTTGGTCCAGAAAAAATATTTCACGTGTATCAAACTTGCTGGTATGAAGATTTAGAAGACATGTAGTTATAATCATCCATGTATGTGGACATTGAAGATTATAAAAGACAGGACTACCTAGAATAACCAAATGACTAGTTATGAAATTGTTGAACATAGGAAGAAGACTTAACATGCTAACAAGGAAGTTGCTGTTGGGGTTGCTCAGGCTCTTGTGATGTATCGTACTACTGAAAAAAGGCAAAATTTAGATAAATAAAAATACATTAGGAAAGGTGTTAGGAACTCAACTTACATTGTTGTTGGATGTTAGTTGTGGAAGCGATATGTAATGGATAATATGGTTAATGTACCACTGCTTATATGTTGTGGTGTCACGTAAATGCCATTATCGTTAAATTAAATACCTTGAATGACACATTTATGTTGATAATTCCACATTGATATCCACATTTCAAGCCATTGTGGCCAATATCTATATGTTCTACATCTCATATCTTCTTTGTGAAGTTAATATAACCTTAATAAGTCCGTTGAAATAGTTTGTCGAAACCCAAATTGTCGCATTATTAGATCAACTTGATGAAATTCTATTATGACAAAATAGATCACAGGAACAAGTGTCCAACTAACAGGCGAAATCTCAACAATAATCAAGGGATGTAAGTATGATTTGATTAAGAACCTATTGGACTATAATTGGTCCAACATCTTCCATAATTGATTGTTTGTACTTGTAGCTTTGTGTTGCCTTTACATCGTTGCAGGAGACCACCTTTCATAAACAATATATGTTTTATTTGGACAACAAAAGTTAAAATACATTCAAACTTTAAATTAAGGAAGTAACTATATAGATAAAAAATGAGCCTTTTTTCTAGTGGAAAACCAAGTCCTACGACAATATCTTTAGTAAATAGTGGCTCAATAGATGGGGAAAGGAATTTGATGCGATCCCAAGCCCAACACGGCAAAAGTAAGGTGCAACCTCCAATGTTTTCTTGGTTGAAGTCAGTTCCATTATCTAAAACACGATAAAGACATGCCGAGACTGCTAAACCATAACTATAATTTGAGACGTAATTCATGATAAAACACTTCATACTTGTTTGTCAACTTTTCTATCAAGATCATGTGAATTTGGACTCAACCCAAATTGATTTAATTGTAGTAAACTCGGTCAAGGCTAATCCTTTCATCCCCATAAAAGGTTTTATTGTTGAAATCAAAAGTCGTTTTGGCTATTCAATCACATATAGAAAATCATAGTTTGCAAAATAGAAGGCTCTTGCTTTGGAGTTCGATGATTGAGAGGAATCATATAATGATCTTCCAAGATGGTTGTAAGTGGTGCAAGACAGTGTACCAAGAAAAATTGTACAATATGTTGCTTCTCCTTATACATTGTGGACAATGTTTAATAGACCTTATGTTACATAGTAGAACATGTATTTTGGTCTTTCAAACCTTCGCATTATGTATTCAATTATTGCAAGCCAATTGCCTAAGTTGATGACATTTTTTTAATCGGAAAATAACATGTGTTGACTACAATTGTCAAAGGTAGCAACCAAAACACATTTCATTTGTCGTATGCAATTGTTGAAGGCGAGACAATGGAAGCATTGAGATGACTCTTCCAATTATTGTGACAATAAGTCACACATCAACCCTATATATGCATGATAATTGATAGAGGAACAACCATATTATCAACATTATAATCTGAACATATGTCATATTGCATCCAATTTCAACAAAAAGTTCAAGAATTTCGCTTGGAAGAGACAAGTCATTAACACGGGTACTCTTTTGGTTAAGAAATGACTAGGTAAAAGTCTCTTATTTTCAAGTGATTTTGTTTATCAGTGTATAAAGGCTAATTGTCACCTGGGTCCCTTTGGCTAGATTTAATTTTGTATTTATAAATAATCTCCACTAATTAGAGAGCATTCCCAATAGGTTTAGAGAGGCCCTTGAGTACTGGGAAAACATCTTAGCGTGAATCCAAGGATAAAGAAGGATTGAAAGATTGTTTTGTCAACAATAGAATAATGTTCCAAAAATCTTGCCAACTCCCTCAAAAAGCCTGAGGCCCTTTAAGGTCAATTTTAATGAGATCATGAGAAACCATATCGACTATTAACTTGACAATGCCTAATTGTCCCCGAACCAATCTAATGTGTGTTCAAATCAAATATTGAACAATTCAGCCCTTGGATAAAGGACCATCGTAATGATACACAACCCCTTAACTCGAGTCAAGTAGTGTGAAAAGGTTAAATGATCTTCTAAAAGATTCTTACACGCAATAGTCACATCGCTCTAATCATAGTCATGTTTGTATCACACAACTTTTACAACAACTCTAACACAACTTCACACGAAGAGTCAGAAAATTGTATTACCTAAACACAACTTAATTAGAATAAAGTCGTTTCATGCAAACACGACTTATTTATGTTGGTAACTTTTTAAAAAATTGTCCATTCGATAAAATTAATTTAAACACTAATTTGATAAAATTTCCTAATTTTTATTAACTCTAATATAACAATGTTCTATTAAGACTCAAAACTATTTAAGATAATTAATTTTTTTAAATTATTTTTACTTTAACAACTTATATTTATATTTGTATCAATTTATAAACATTTTCTCATCTAACTAATTTTATTTTATTTAATATTAGAAAAATCAATATAATACAAATTTATAAATATAAATGGATATAAACTTTTTCTTACAAATAAATTTTATAAAATTGAGTTAGAATTAAAATTTTATTTTTAAAATTTAATATAAATAAAATATCATATTTCATCATTATTTTTTTGTAAATGTTGAATTATTCTCGAGTATTACTTTCTATATGTATGATTGAGTCTAACAGTGTATTCTGGTTGTATTACACTGCTTAGTTGGAGGTTTTGGAGTGATGTTGCGTTGTTCGTCGAAAAAGGCTTAGTTGGAGGTTTTGGAGTCATGTTACGATGTTGCATTTTTTTTACTTCCAATAATCCATAGTCTGGAAAGTTTGCAAAAAAAAGAAATAATTCCATTAGTCATTTGGAGGAGTACATGCATATTGTATTCTGAAAAGGGGTCCATAACATGATTCCAAAATACACTTGCCCAAACTGCATTCCAAATTTTAAAAAATGTGTTCGAAAAAGAATATTTTGGAATTACTTTTTTCTCTTATGGATTCCTATTCCGGGATCAACTTTGCTTTATGGAACACCCTCATTCTAGAATGACTTCTCTGGCTTATGGATTTGTGAGTCCAAAATTCATTTTTTTCTCTTATGAATCTATTCCAAAAGTCATTATTGGAACTCGATTTCTGGAAACCTACATGCCCCCATAACCATCCAAAATAGTTCAACACAACTCCTTTCTTACCTCCAACCACCAACGAAGCTTCGAAAACACACCAACACTTCGACCGTAACTTCAACGAGCTCAACGTTTGTTGCACCAACCAACGTCTGCCATGAAAACCATGCTTTCAGACAAAACTGCGGTAGTTTGGGTATTTCAAAAATTGATGGGGTGCAGGAAGAAACACCCATTACCAAATAGTCCAGTTACAATATATAACTTTACAGTGGTGCTTGTTGCAAACATAAAAAAAAGTGTTTTGTGAAATCAGAAATAACCGTAGGAGTTTATCCTCTCTCCTTTTTTCCTATCCTTTAGTTTCTCTGAATGTCCCTTCAACATTTAACATTTTACATATGTCATGGACTAAAATGAAAAAAATTACATAAATCACGTTGACAAATATATATATATATATATAGAGGACCATTTTATAAAACATATATATTCGAAGAGAGCAAGGACAAAAAAAGAGAAGCTTGAGAACAGAGAAAGCAAAGAGCAATTCTTGACTGTTTAAAGCGCAACAAATTGTTTTTTGTTAAAAGTTAAAATAATTATTGACAGTTTTAAATCATAAAACTCATTTTTGCTAATGTTGTCACTAATTATTTAAAAAAAAGATTAAATCATTATTTATTTAAATAAGAGTAAACTGGGCTTAAAATAAAAGACTAAAGGCAGAATTTAATTTTATTTACTGTGTATTTTCTTTTCTAATAAACACTTTTTTTTACTTGTTTCCGAAAAGTAGGCTAGCATTTGCTAACAAAACAGAACTAAGGTTAGACTTTATTTATATACAGAACACTAATTTTGAGTGATTAGGATGCCAATACTAGCCTTGTAATTTATGGAATCATATATAACCGTAGAAGCTACTGCAAGCAAAACTTTAAACCATTAATTCTAACTGATTCAGATAAATGAATGCGCTAATTTTTTACATTTGATCAGGATGACTTACCAAAAATCTCTGCAAGAGCATGATCCCTTGCTAAAATGGTGGAACCGACTTCGATCCCTAATGACAATACATCTATCAAAGAAACCTGAAACGTGCTTCATGAAACTATGACAGTCATAACAAATTCTAAGGTTCTTAATGATCCTAATGGTCTTTCTATCCCTATGAAAAAGAAGAACAAAAGCCACTGCTAATTTCTCACTGTGATAGCCTAGACAATGCTCCTTCTCTTCCTCTTGAATGTCATGCAGCACATTAGAAGTAATAGGGGTGTAACCTCCAAGTTTTACTGTGTCAATAATTGAACCCAGAAATCTTGTAATCTCCTCCCAATTCGGATGAGAATTATCTCCAGACAAAAACTCATGAACCACTTGATCAATGTGAACCAAACTACGGCCAGGTTCCTTAACAATCCTAAGCTCCCTCATTGAATTCCTCACCCCCTCCTTCTCAACCCAGTTACCAACTCCACCATAAGCGTTTGACAAAAGCACATAATCACCATCATGATGAGGGTCCAACTCCTTGATCCTCTCCTTGGCCTTCTCAGCCAGCCCAAGATGATTGTGATTCACACATGCCCCAAGCAAAGTCCTCCAAATAATCGAATTTGGCTTAACACGCATCCTCTCCACAAACTCAAAAGCTTCAAGCAGCTTGCCTGCGCGGCCAAGAAGATCAACCATACAACCATAATGCTCAAGCGCCGGTTCAACACCATACTTACTCCACATGCCCTGAAAAACCTGCTGCCCCTCCTCCACAAACCCACCATGACTACAAGCCACCAATGCACCCATAAACGCAACACAATCAGGCTTCAAACCAGACTCCACCATATCATAAAAGGCCTCCAAAGCCTCCCTACCACGTCCATGAACGGCAAGCCCGTTAATCAGCGCAGTCCATGTCACCACATTCCTGTGAGGCATTTCATCAAACACCTTAACAGAACGATCAATGTCCCCGCATCGAGAATACATGTTAATAAGTGCAGTACCTAATGGGACAGTAAAGTTAAGCCCAGTTCTGGAAATAAAAGCGTGAACCCAGATACCTAATTCCAAGGCACCTAGGCTGGAAACAGCGGATAGCACACTAAGCATGATGACCCCGTCGGGTAGGATATCAGTGTGGCGGAGCTGCATTTGTTGGAAGAGCGTAAGGGCTTCATGGGGGAACCCGTGTTTGGCGAAAGAGGAGATTAAAGAGGACCAAGAGACCAAGTCTGGGTGGGAGATTTCATCGAACAGTTTAAGGGAGACGTGGAGGGAGCCGGAGGTTCCGTAGGAGTTTATAAGGGCGTTTTGGACGTAAATGGAGGAGTAGAAACCGAGTTTGAGAACGATGGAGTGGATGCTGTGGGGGTTTAATTTGGAGGGTTTGAGGATGAGGGGGAAGGTGAAGTGATCGAAGGGGATATTGGTGCGGTGCATGTGGGAGAAGAGGAGGAGGGCGAGGGAGGGAGCGTGGAGTGCCAGGTGGCGGATGATGGCGTTGTAGGTGAAGGTGTCGCCGGGGATGGGGAAACGGAGGAGCACTGAGGCGGCGTAACGGGCGGTGTCGGGGGGTGATGATGAGTTGGCGCAGTGGAGAATGAAGGGACGGAGGGAGAGAGGGTTCTCGTGTTGGCCACGTTTGATTAGCGTGGCGTGTAGGTTGTACACTTTCTTCATGTTCGAGTAATATCTCGACATCTCGTCGCTTCATTCTAAGCTCTTCTTAGTTATGCACACTTCTACTTCTAAAACTTCTAAGCTATGGACTTGTGTAAATCTACAGGGTCAATGATTTATATATCACTAGCTCTATTCACTGCAAAGACCTTTTATTTGAGTTTTGAGTTGAGCTTCTATCTTCATACTCTCATTCTTAAAATCCCCATTCATGTTTTACGCAACAACAAAAAGAAGCATCATGTTAATGTTTGAAAGAGAGAAAAAATGTCTGAAATTTTTGACAATATTTTAAAGTAATAGAATTATATAATAAACCTGTGGTAGCATGATTTAATGAATCATGTTCTTCACCCATATTCTTTTTGTGTAGAAACTGCATTTTTATTCATCATTTATAAAATTATTGACCTTTTATGATGATTTTTTTTAACATGTTTATGATTAATTATTACTTATTTTTTCCAAAATCTATACCAATGTTAATGTGTTATTTATATTAATTTTAATATATTAATTTTATTTATTTATTTATATATACTAATTATATTTTTTATACATTGTAATTTATTTACTTATTAATATATTAATAATACACCTTTCCCGTGCAGTGCACAGGTTAAAAATCTAGTTTTAATAGAACACAAATCATATTACGAAATAACAAACTAAAGAACCAAATCGAATAAAAAACAAGAAATTCAAATCATCACCTAACCTAAAATTAGAACACCGAAGCTAGTTTCCTGCCCCTGCCTATACAAGGATTGAATCTGATTTTAATTTCTGTAAAACCATTAATTACCGTCAATAACAAGATAAAATAAAATAAATCCTTAAGACTTTTATCAATCAAACATTTAATTTTTTTTCACCTTTATTTACCATTTGGTCAATTTTGAAAACTTGTAAGAATAAAAATAGACCATACGACCTCATTGAGCCGTTGAAGTGATTTTTCGGGAGTTATCCAAATAAGAACTGTACAAGCCCCCTCTCAAGCGAGAATACTTTTAGGGAGGTGAGGGCTGAGTAAAATAAAATACCTTCCAAAATAGACAAATATGGTAGCAAAGCCACGGCGATATTCAATCCTATGGCTATCACTATCAAGACTAGATGCAAGTTGAGAACAAAACTAACATCATACAATTCAGTATTTCCATGGGCAGATGAATATTTGTAGAGCATGATCAGAAGACAGTAATTTGGAGAACTGTACTGTACTACTACCCACCCAGGAATGACTATGAATCGAAAACACCATCAGCGAAGCTATACAAATCAGAACCTCCACTGCGACTAGAAGCACCAATAGAGTGATGCTCTGACACTCCTGCGAAACCTTCGATAGATGTTTTCCCATACAAATTGTTTACTAGTGCTGATGTAGACTGCCCCGCAAAACTCTGCCCAACTGACCTATCATGAGACAATGCCCCTTCCCCAACTCCATGCCATCTATAACTATTGCTGTTTAGCACTGTCCCAACATTATCTCTTATCATATCCCCCTGATACCCAGAATATGAACCACCCATAGCTCCTCCAAGCATATTAGCCCCATTTGCAACTGTACTTCCAAGATATTTTTCGGCCAAGGAATCTGAAACAGATCCAAGTTGTATAGATGCTGCACTGAGATAACTATTTGGGTAACCATATGATCTACCGTCCAGCAAATGGGCTGCCAATGAACCATCATACGAGCTATTGCCATCCATACGAACAATCCTTTGCTCGTGCAAGGCGGTGAGTGAGGGTGATAGCACAGACGCATCTCTTCCAGCAAACCGTGTTCGTTTAGCGTCTGGAATCTTCATTTTGTTAGATGAAGTGTTTTTATCTACTTTTCTCTTGATCATTGACTTCTCTTCAATTTTTAAATTGGTATCACTAATATCTTTCTCCAAGTTGATAATTTTATCCTTAAGTTGCCACCCAGGAATAAGTTTTACGAAGTCAATATTGTGACCTTCCAAACAGTTCACTACAGATTTCAAAACAGCTAAATATTTTTCATGTGCTTGCTTCTGTGAAATATCAACACATGTCAACAACGTTAATATTCATAATGGAAAAAAAAACACTCAATATTATAAATATTGGAAACCAGCTAAAACATACCAGCGCACTAGGAAAATCATTTGAATCTTGTTTGGCTTTCTTCCATGTTTCTTCAGATTTCTGTAGAAATGAAGTCAGAGCTGTCTGAGGAGAATATTTCTCTTCAAGCCCAAAGGTATAAGCCAAATCAACAGCTTTAACAACCATGCCTTTTCTTATCATCCCATCTGCAATATCTGTGGCCAATGTAAATAAAAAATGAGAAAAAAACCTTTTCAGAGTAGAAAGTAACAACATATTCATCATAATCATTAAGGCTAACATGCCTGATCGAGGAAGAGTAGGACTGTTAGGAGGGAAATGAAATTAAAGGGGATGTTCATTTTCAATAGTTGATGATTGGTAAGGGGTTGACAATTCTTTCAATTCAATTTTATGATGCAAGAAAGGAAAGGTGTCATAGGGTGGAGCGTCAGTGAGTTGCAAATTATTTTCCACCATTCAACAGACCACCCTATAGTAGCACACGGACCAATGTCTCAGGTATTCTAAACAATTAGAAATTGCATATAATGATTTTCTTAAACTATCATGAGGAAAATAGAAAGAGTGTTAGAAAAATAAGTATTTAATAGGATTCAGGAGACGTTTATTAGCATGGTGGTCAAAATCATGATCCAAAGCAATCTTCTTCTCCCTCTCTGATCTCGCGTCGCCTGAAAGTCGCAATTTTTGCAGATCACGTTGGATCGCCATGGTAAATCGCAACTTGCATGGGAGCAGTGATTCTCACAAATTCACAATGCAGTCCCTCCTAGATGTGCCTCTCGTGATCTCAATATTCCTCATGATGACGCCTCTCACAACCTTGACGTTCATTGCAGCGCTTCTCGTGACCTCAATGCACCTTGGAGCAACATTCCTTATGGCTGTGCTTCTCAAGGTCTCAATGTACCTTGAGGCAGGGCCTCTCACAGCCTTGACACTCCTTGCAAGGCCTATCGTATTGCACCATGTGAAACCTCTCGCAGCAGCTCTTGTGAAGCAAATAGGTTTTTCATTGGGTTGGGAAGCTTGACCCAATTTGGAACCCAAAGCCTAAGCCCAATTTGTTTCTATCAAAGCCCAATTGCATAACTAAAGAAACCGTGTGACTGCCTCTCTTTCAAAGCCCAATTGTTACTGTTTTGTAACTAGGAAGGACTATGTAACTATTTTATATATTATGAAGTTCAATTATGAATTCTGAGTGAGATACAATGATTTTGTGAGTGTATCTATAAATTTTATAAAATTTGTAAGATCTTCAATCCATTTTACGACCTCCTGATTTACAATCCATATTTCCCTTTCCAATTTTGAATAAGTTCTCGATTTTGACTACCATGATACAAAGCCAATACAAGTATTAACTAAAAAAGATTTCAAAATATGACACAAAAGTCAACATCCAACACTATGATCAGTAGTAGTACAGATGTTCTTACAAACTTTCTTATTGCGCACATAGGGTGGGTTGCACTTGTAAATACATAGGATAGGACAGATAAACTTAGAAGGGAGTAATGCAGCAAAAACATAGTTGTCACAAGCAAAGTTGAAATATTATATTTCAGTCTTACAGTTGTAAAATCTTAAATTAAGCCATCAACTACATTCCAAACCCCCCAAACAACGTAAGCAGGCTGAAAACAAGGATCCACACCACCAAATGATCTTAAACTAAATATAAAAAAGATAGCTGCAAACTTGCAGTAACAAGTGATTTGGGCGTAGCAACTTATAGCCAAAATCTGCATTGAACTCTCAAAGGGAACAGATTGGCATTCATAAAATATTTGTTTATGTCCGAAAAAGGGAGGATTTAGACATCCCGGAAAAGGTCAATGAGTCAACAGCATGACAAAGAACTGAATAGCAAAACTTATCACAGAATTTCTCTCCAGGCTTGTTCCAAACCTGAAGATGTTAGTCTTAGGGCAGTATACTGTCAGCAAACAGTCCGACATTGTCTATAAAAAAATTCACCCACTTTGAGCCTCATTAAAAAGCTTACTTTACCTCTAGATTCCATCTAAACTAACTCGCCACTCAAATCTCGGCAAAGAAAACAGTTTACTTTCTTTCAGTGTTTTGATCTGACAATTAATCAAGGCATCACCTCAGCTTGTTGGCGATTTAAACCCTAATGGAAACCATAGATATTGACGACTACGACGGAAAAAAAACCATTCCATTTCTTAGCATTCTACAACTTTCAAATTTTATCAACAAAGCTGTAAAGTACAATATCCTATTCATATTCATCAGGCTATCACTATGATTGTTGCATTAAAAATAACATACAATACATATAAATACATACCTGAAACCCTCTTAAGCAAGAGCTGAGACTGGCGCAGGGCATCGGAGATTTCTCTACCATTGCTAACGCTAACTAAGTTGCATATATCCTCATCCCTGAAAACACCAGGAATCCCAAAGCCAGCAACGAACAAAATCAGACCCCTGGCATCAATCTCAGAGGCCTTCGACAAACCCCCTTCAACAATGAGCCTCTTCCTCCACGCAACCGCGGCCGAATCTGCCTCTTTCTTCAGCGAAGCCTCCACTTCTTCCTCGTTACCAACACGTCCAGAGAGCAAATAGTATTCCAAAACCAGAACCGAAACCTGCCTCGCTGGAATCATCGGCGAGTCCTTCGTGTACGCTTTGCTTCCCTGAAGGAAAAACCTCCCAATGCATTCAAACACGAGCTTCGAGGGCTTCGGCGCACTCTTCAACGCAACGGGAACCTGTTCCCGAAGCGACGCCGTTTCGGATAAACGCGATAACACGTATTTACGCAGGCCGCGGCTATTCATCGTTTTGCAAAGCGAAAGAAGTTCGTCCTCTTCCTTTTCTTCTTCTTTTACTTTCTCTTCCTCTCCCCCTTCCTCTTCCGCCTTAGGATTTGGCTTCGGAATGGAATCTGTTTTACCACTGTCTGATTGAGAGACGCTGGCTTCGGTTGTTTCTTTCGCACTCGGCGAGGCGTGGGACCCTGACAGTTGGAGTTCCTTCGTCCTTGCGTCGATGGCGTTTTCGATGAAATCGAGGTGTCTCTGCAGTTCATCGTACCTGCTCTTGAAGGTTTGTATGGCAATGGAGAGGTTGTTGAGTTGGTTCACCGATTTCTCCAATTTGTCTCCGGCGTCGTTTTGGTCTTCCGGTGGCAACGATGGTAGTCCGTCTGTGAGGCTCTCGGTGGTGGCCATGGCGTAAAAATGGGCTGAGAATGAAAAGCAAAACCCTAGAATTTGCGCCAAAGAGAGAAATTGATTCCAGTTTCCGGTGGCACTGCAGGAACGCAATCACGTGGATAAAAGCGTGAGCCAGTAGAAGGAAGGGTGTGTGAAGTTACAGAGGGATGGGCCTATGCATCTTACTCGCAAGTGGCCCATAAGACTTAAAACTTTTTTATTTTATTTTTTAGAAAAAATGTGGTTTTAATGCTTTATGTTTGGATAAACATTGTTTTCATTTCAGTCCATAACATTGATGAATTAGTATTCAAAATTCATTAAATATGTATTTTTTTTCATTTTATAATGGTAAAAATTATCTCTAGATAATAAATTTAAATGTAAACTATGTTTACATATTTCTAATATTAGAGAATTAATTTATATCGATGCCAAACAATAGGGACTAAAAGAAAATTTGAAAAAAGGTTAAATTTTATTTAGATAAATTGTAAAACTAATAAAATGTGTTTTTCCCCTATTTAAAGATATAAGACTCTATCTTTACAAAACAAATAAAATTATTCTATCTACTGCAAATAAACTTTCACTTAGTATTGAATAATAAGCTTGAATATGTTTGATATAACATTATGAATTGACATATAACATTCTAAAAGATGTTTTTCCATAATGAGAATAAACTCCCTAAGTGTCATTTTACTTAAATTATTATAAACAAAATTCTTTATTTCTTTGCATTATCCAAGATACCCATGTATATTTGTTCTTGTTTTCTCTTTTATATTATGTTTCATTTGATGACATATGATTGATAGAGTCTGAATTATCAACCTAATTGAGATATTAGAATTTATAATATCTAACAAAGTTTTATAACAAAAATTGAGATAGCATTGACTATTTTATTATATATTGACATCAATATATTTATTTTCAAGAATAAATGTCTAAATAGAATACCACGAGTTAATTGTTATTAAATTACATGGTAAGTACCAGGAGTTGCGAATGTACGTTCCCACGTCTTTCACCATTTCATCATGCAAACAAAAATTATACCACTTCAATAAAAAAAAACACCATGTTTTGTCAACATGAGGACGTGTATCTTTTTTAATATATAAATGAATATAATTTGAATAGAATGTTTGTGGACTGTTACATGGAATAATGTGTTGCCACATTTAGTAGATTGGACATTTGATGAGCTATGAAGAAGGTAGTTGGTCTATGCTTGCTCATTACACAAGAATCAAATAGCTATGCTAGCAAAGAGACAAAAAAATTGTCATATTATGTGTGTATACCTATCATATACTACTGTTTCTGTACAGTAATTAATTACAGGCATGGCTTGTGTCAGTCAGATAAGTTCACAATCTTATCAAACTGATTTGTAATAAAGGGGTAACCATTAGCATCCAAATCGATGAGGACAGTGTCACCTGGCTTGCATTCTCCAAAAAGAAATGCCTCACTCAATGGATCTTCTATTAGTGATGTAATGGCCCTTCTCAGAGGCCTAGCACCATATGTTGGGTTATAGCCTTGCTGGCACACAAGGTTCTTCATTGCTTCAGACACCTTAACATTGATTCCTAGGGACAACACCCTTTTCTTCATGTCTTGAAGAAGCAAATCCAATATCTTCAGTAACTGTAAAAACACATCAATGAAATGAACATAAAACATCAATGAAATGAACATCCTGGACTAGTCCTTAAAGTTTCAAAAATGTTTATTTTAGATCATAAATTAACAACTAATATCAATTTGAATATTGAACTTGACAAGTATTCTTTGTAATCTTTAGTATTAGAGGCTAAAATGATATTATAATTCAAGACCAATTTGATGGTTTACTCATCTTGAAAGGTAGCAAAACTATTCATTATAAGATGAGCCTCTGGTTATAGCCTAGATTTGGCAAGTCATCATTTAGTTTCTCAAGCGCAGACAAAATAAGATGCTTGGGGCACAGTTGATTTGTGTAATCAAAATTATTGCTAACAACACCAAAAACCTACCAAATGACCATAATCAATGAGCAATAAAAATCACAACCAAAAGTTCACGAACCTGTGACTTCTCGAGGGGTTGAAACACTACCACTTCATCTATCCTGTTGAGCAATTCTGGACGAAAATATGTCCTTAGTTCTTCAATTACCATCGATTTCAAGCCATTGTATGATGTTGTTTTATCATCAGGAATCAAGAAACCTATGGAGTTGTGTTGACCCTTAGCAATTGCACTAGACCCCACATTTGAAGTCATTACCACCAATGCATTTTTGAATGAAACTCTGCGACCCTGTTTGAGCCAGTTTTACAGAAATTAAATTAAACAGAAAATTTAGGAGACCAGCACCATAATAAACTCCACATTACATTGATACAAGTTCGTACTTTTAATTGGCAAATCCAAGCAGATTAAGGTTCAGATTCACATTCACAAACCTGAGAATCAGTAAGTTGACCATCTTCCAAAATTTGAAGAAGAATGTTGAATATATCTGGATGAGCTTTCTCTATTTCATCAAGCAATAACACAGTAAACGGTTTTCTTCTAATAGCTTCAGTTAAAACACCGCCCTCTCCATAACCAACATAACCTGGGGGTGATCCGATCAATTTGCTCACTGTATGCCGTTCCATGTATTCACTCATGTCTAGTCGTACCATGGCTGCCTCCTGAAATAATTTGCAAGGAAGACTAACCATTAAAAGATGAACAACATGTGGCAACGTAATCACTCAAGATCATTAAAAAGAAGAAAAAACAACAAAAGAATATTCACTAATTATTATTGTTTAACATGTACTCGGTATACTCTGTAATGCTTACCGATCCAAAGTAACATGCAGCCAAAGATTTTGCAAGTTCTGTTTTCCCAACCCCGGTAGGACCACAGAATAACAAGGTAGCTATTGGTCTATCAGGATCCTTGAGGCCAACCCGAGATCTCTTCACAGCTCTAGAAATGGCAGCAACAGCCTCCTCTTGTCCAATCACACGTTTGCGAAGTTGATTATCAAGGTCTAACAGAAGAATTCTTTGATCAGCCGTGAGCTTCTGCACAGGAATTCCTGACCAGAGGGAAGCAACTGCTGCTATATCTTCTGGCCCGACTACTATTGGTCTAAAGAGAAAATTAAACGTGTTAGCCACTCAGAAATCAAATCCAGGCACACACAAAAGAATTCCCGCAGATTATGAGGTCAAGTAACATACTCATCATCAATGGTTGTAGAAGATAAATATGAATCCAGTATGAGTTCATTGTTTTCGTCAATGTTGGAAGCACCATAGTATTTAAGCTTGCTCTCCTGAACCAGTGAGAAAGAAATGTTATCATAAAATAAAACTGTAAGCAACTGATACAGGCAACAGGAAAAATACTGGAAGCAATGCCATTACCATTTCATGCATGGACTTGACCGCTCTAATTTCTTGCCAGTAATCAGCTGGGCACTTAGAAAGAATGCCAGTTTCTTGTTCCTTTTTCTTCTTAAAGGCTACAATACGAGCTCTGCTTCCTGCTTCATCTATGAGGTCAATAGCTTTATCAGGTAGATACCTATCAACTATGTATCTTGCTGACAAATCAACTGCAGCCTTTATAGCATCTGTTGTGTATCTGCATTTATGATATGCCTCATATTTCTCACGTATGCCCGTAAGGATCTTAATCGCGTCATCCTATATATTGAAATATATAGTCCAATAAGAAATCAAACTATGATTAAATTGTGGGCATATAATGATATAGACATATATATATGGAGTACAACCTCACTCGGCTCATCAACCCAAACAGGTTGAAACCGTCGAGCCAACGCTGTGTCTTTTTCAAAGTAAAGTCTGTATTCATCTATGGTGGTTGATGCAATACACTGCAAAGAAGATGAAGTTATTACACTATGAATAGCAGAGAAACTATGGTGTGTGTAATTGTAATGTAACTCTTGATTAAGAAAAAAAGGATTATCCCATCTTATAAAAAAATAATAACTTTGAAGCACATAGAAAATGCACCATAAAATGTAAAAACTACAAAGGAAAATCCATCAGCTGTCAGAAATATTTTCTCTTTCAGTTGTTTCACCCAGAGAGTTTAAATTCAGAACACCTCCCCGCCATGAAGCCCATCCCAGGAAAAAGGGAAAATCCCAACAGAACAAAAGCATTAACAGAAAATAAGTTATTCAATACTACCACTTATCAACCAAGCAAAGCAGAAGCCCCACCATTGTACTCAACATTGTCTTAGCATTGTTGAATATAATTATTTCTGGTCATCACATAGTTAGCTACCATAGTTTTGACTAAAGGTGGCAGGAAAAGTCAAAAGTTTCAGGGAGGGGGTTGAATTGTGATCCTTAAAATATTATATTAACTTGATGATCAGAACCTTTCTGATAGTTACCTCAAGTGCACACTAGTGATCAGAAAGGTTTCATATATCAAAAAGTTAGATAGAAAAGCTTGGCTATCATGAGCTTATGAATAAGTCGAATTGTATAATCTTATCAACAGCCTTGTCCATGCTTGCACTCTGACATCCCTATTACCTTTTAATTCATTAAACTTGGTACAAATCACTCCAAAAAGAAGTTCATATTATCAAATCCTTAATGCATCTAAGATAAAAACTATCAGGACCCAGCTAGATGGAAATTAGAGAAACTGAGGGAGACTCAAGCATCATTGAACGTACAACTTTTCCTTAATTTAGGTAACAGGTTGCCCTGTTAATAAAAGAAATTATATATACATATACCCTTTTGACTCCATAACTTACTAAAAAGCAAGATATTTAACAACTAACACTCTTATGATTCATATCTCTTGCACCTCCAAGTGAAGTTCATGGCCCTTCATTGAAGAGAACATATGATATGATCCAAGCTGAGTCTAACAACAAGTATGATAACCTCCGAAATTTTTATCAAGACATCTTTCTTACTAATCTCAGCCTTGAATTTCAGTTTCCAAATGTAAATTGATAACCTTATTCAGTAAAATTACTTTGAAAGAGTGGTATCAGACACCTGTAGCTGGGTAGTAAGCAGTAACCATATTTTTTTATCTCTAACCTTAATCTTATATGTAATTGGTAATTGTTTACACCACACCAGCCCTCAAACAGAAAACGTATTTATCTTCTGGAGTCATTCAGAATATAATTAACTAATAATCACCTGAAATTGACCTCTTCCAAGTGCAGGTTTAAGTAAATTAGCAATGTCAAGGCCAGATCCCTTATTTCCTCTCCCAACTGTTCCTGCCTGAACAAGTATATGAACTTCGTCAATGAAGAGAATGACATCACCTGCATTTCGAGAATGATCAGTGAGAGCTAAAACAATCCTCTTGTAACTCGTCAAGCATGTGTTCATCTAACTCTTATACATTCTTTTATATTACAGTATTCACCTGACTTGATCACTTCTTTTATCAACTTTGTAACACGTTCCTCTAGCTCTCCTCTTTCTTTTGCTCCAGCCATTAAGAGGGCTATATCCAAGGACATCACACGCTTTGTCTGCAGAACAAAGAGCAAAGAGTAAAATCACATGGCGTAAAACACCCAGAAATACACAAAGGGCAGGGTAGGAAAGAAAAGCTTTAGAAACATCAATCACAAATCGAGACACTTACCAATAAAAAGGGAGAAACATCTGCCTTAGCAATACGAAGTGCCAACCCCTCGGCAATAGCAGTTTTTCCAACTCCAGCTTCACCAAGAAGAATGGGATTACTTTTTGTTTTCCTGCATAGTATTTGGATTATTCTCTGAACTTCAACTTCTCGGCCAACAACTGGATCAATTTGTCCTTCACTTGCACGGGCAGTGAGATCCACACAAAATTGTGATAAAGGACTCTCCTCTAACAACCAGAAAATGATGACAAAAAAATCCTCAGTCCTCTCAGCCTTCAAACACAAAAGTACAAAACAGCAGACTTATATACCCTTTTCTTACCTCCTGTTGTGCCAGAGGCTCCAGCTTCAGAACCTTTTCTAGAAAGCGATTTGTTAGGAATCCCCTTGGACACTGTGTTAGGTTCTCTACCGTCTTTAGCAATCTCCTTTTGTAATCTGGAGAATGCCACAGCTGCCAATTGGTTTCCATTTGTTCCCAATCTGAAATCATATTTGTACACTACCAACATCAATAGCAAAAAAAAAAAGAGTTATAGCTACTGGTATTAAAAACCTAAAACATTTGTCTGCAATTTTCTACCACATCAAATATCAAGAAACCACAACCACGACCATGAATCGTTATAGATGGTTTCATATTGTGAAAAATTATAGTTACACACATTTTAAACATAGATCTTTCATGTATTGTGACCGCAAAACTCACAATTGTCTCTAATTTTTTTTACCATATAAAAATCTGTGATCTGTGACCATAAATGCAACTATAAATTAAAATCTCAAGCCTACAATTACTGTCACATCTTTACCAATAACTTTCACAATATCAAGAACTGCAAATCCCACCATAACATAAAATACGAGGACAATAAATCCATGAAATCGAATTATACCTGTAAAGAATCCTACTAACACTTCCATCATCCACTTTGACTAAACCCACAGTAATGTGTTCCGGGGCAACGAATTTGTGTCCCAGAGACTTCGAATACTCCACCGCAGCCTCAAACACTCGCTTCGCATTAACGGAAAAGGGAACCTGCGTGGCACTTGTTTTGTGATCATCATTGACCCCACCACGTGCAGAACTGTTCCGATGCCAGATATTGCGAACAACCTCACGTGCCTTCTCGACCGCGATACCAGACGCGAGAAAACCGTCGGAGGAGCGATCCTCCTCAGCCACAAGTCCCAGCAAGAGATGTTGCGTGTAAACCAATTCGCTTCCGAGCCCTTTGGCTTCCCTCTGCGACAAGACTATGGCTTTTATTGCTCTTTCCGTGAAGCGTTCGAACACAGCGGAAACACCCAACGCTCTTCTTCTCTTCTTGGACCTTCTGATCGGTGCCAACTGCGTGAAGCCTTTTCTTTGAGAAACCAGAAACGAGAGAGCAGTGAAGGGTCGTGGATGAGAGCGCGTGAAAAAGACGTTAGTACGAGGAGAATAGGTGTAGGAGGAAGCGGAAAGGCATGTGGTTGAGGTGGAACAGGATTCCAGAGGAAGTGAACAAGGTAAGGTACCGAACCAGGAGGAGGAAACTTGCATGATTTGGGGTTGGTTTGGACGTGAAAAGTGAAGTGAATGATTTCCGAGTGATTACGTGTGAATGAACAGTAACCGTGAGGCGAAGATCACGGGGGCTTCGTGGAAGACTAAGAAAAAAGAACCTTTTTAATGTTATTTAAGTGTTTGGTTTTGGGTTTGAGAAGAAGGAAAGAAGAACGGGGAAGGAAGGTATAGAGTGAGAATGGAGGACACGTCACCGAGAGAGAGTGAGAGCGAGAGAGAGCAAAAGCCAACTTTTCTTTCTTGCTTGGGAAAGGGCTAATGCTTTCATCCATCCACAAAGCAACACCAAAAGGTCAGCGTAGTACATCCACTTCCCGCAACCTCTCTTGTAGCCGCCAACTAGGTTGTTTTTTCTTACAATTTACAAACACTATTCATTCAAAATTCTTTGGACCCTTCTGAAAGCTGAGTAACGAATGATAAAAATGAACCAAATTCACTTCTTTCTCATAAACATTGGGTTCAGATGAACTTGTTATTTTGGCAAATTATGGGAAACAAGACCAAATTTTGCTTTCTTTTCTGATCTTGCAAGGGGGTTGCATTGCAATCACAGGTTCCGACTTCAGAGGGTGACTTTTCCACGTTTGAAGAAGTTCCTAGAATCTACTTTTGAACATTTTGAAATCACTAAAAACGTTCCTAGGATCCAACAACAGACGTGCTCTGCCCTATGTAACAGGGACGTTTTCCAATAACCTATAACATACGTGTCCCTGACCCACAATTTGTGTGTACCATGCTGAAAAAAAAAAGAGTTCATTTTCACATATTTGCTTGCTTCCTTTGTTAGACAGTGTTTGACAATTCTGATGAAAAAACATATTAAATGAATGATAAACAAAAGATTGGCTGACAATTGCTATTGATGAACATATGAATGTGACTTTCTTTTAGACTATAGGAAGACCTACTACAGCAACAAAGACTGAGCCACAAAATGCAACGAGAAAGTTGAAGAGTTTATTGGCAAAAACTTTAGTATGAGGAGAGCATCATTATCTCTATGTTGGACTAACAACTCTATAAGACAAGCAAAGTGCCACCGAAAAGTACCTAAAAAAGCAACGTTGTTTCATTTCTCTCACTAGAATAGTTTCTTATAGCAAAAGGGGATTCTCAGTTTTGAGAGTCCAATTCTGAGAATTCGAGAATTTGGGCATTTTCTTATTTTATTTTTTAAATTATAAAATAATTATTTGTTCATTTATATAAAAAAAAAATATAGAGAAAAAAGATTATCATGAAAAATCACTTATTTCTTTCTAAAAACTAATAACAAAAATAAAATAATATCTTAAGTGACCATTTTCTATGCGTGTATTTTATTTTTATTCCCTTACCTTTTTCTTATACAGTTACAACTTTGTTGTCCTATTTGGTTAGTTTATAGTTTTTTTATATCGTTTCCACGGTTGATGATTGACCATGGATAGTCTTATGTTATGTACAATGTTTTTACATGGAGAAAAAGATTTTTAAAATGATACTATTTACAAGATTACAATTTTTTTTTCAAATTAATTGGGAATACGATGTAACTGTAAGAAAGCAATTAATACCCGTTAGTCACTACAGGAAAATTTTAGATTTTAAAAGTATAGTAACATCGAAAGATTATTTGAACTTTAAAAAAAGTATTAGACATTATTGAAGTTATAGGATAATAATTTGGTCTATATATATTTTATTTAAGAAATTTGAAAGATTTAATTTTTAGTTTAAATATTATAAGAAAAGTTTATTTAACTTTGTCATTTAAAAATTATATTAGATTTTAAAGTAAATATTTAATTATGATTTAAAACTGAAGTAAATATTCAAAATTGAATCAATTTAAAAAGATAAATATTTTAAACCATTTTAAATACTCATAAATCAATTAATTTTGTTTATGAATTTTGTATTTTATTCGTTTCTTAATTAATTAATTTAGTTCGAATTTTATATTAATTTTTTTAAGCAAACCAAATTAAAATATTTATTACATTAGCCTATAATACTATATATTTAGAGATAGTTTGGCTTTTTTAATAAAAGTTTTCATAGTGTGAGACATCACTATATAACTTGACATTTCAGTTAGACTGACATCTCAAATAACAATAATTTCAACTTAGATGCCGTGAAATGGACCTTGGAAAGTTTTAATATAAGCGGTTGAGATTCACAAATCCTCCATACATAGAGCACGCAATGCCTTGAACCCAAATACATTATCGACAAATAGAAGTAAACATGTTAGTAATAGAACCTTCTTCAAAAAAAAGTCTAAGGGATAAGTTACGTAAATAATATATTAATTTTCTTCCCACGCAATGCCTTGAACCCAAATACATTACCGACAATAGAAATAAACATATTAGTAACATAACCTTCTTCAAAAAGGTCTAAAGATAAGCTACGTAAATAATATATTGATTTTCTTCCCCACCAACAAATTTGATGTGATAGAGAAAATGATATAGTTACCCAAATCTCAAGCCTAATTGCATTATCTATGTTCTTACAATTGTCTGATACCGAATGTCCCCTATCGAATTCCTCTTGTCTTCTCTTCGATTCCGACCATTCTTCTGGGATGTCCAAGAAGGGGGGTACCTGCAAAGGCATTCTGACATTCAAGTCAATTGAAGTCAATTTTAATGATCCAATTCAAGGTTCAGAGTAGCATTACCTTTCACCGTGGGGGTCCCCTCTTATTTATACTATTCTCATGGGCCTTATACCTATCACGACAATTAAGTCAGGCCCAATGGATAAATAACCATGTTTTGTTGCTCCTAAATGGGATTAGCGCACCTAACCTAGAATGTGACGTGGATCTTCTTGAGACCGATAGACCGTGAACGTTGTCAGACATCCGATCTATTGATCTCTATAGAAACTGGTCTTTAGTGTCCAACGAACTGACTTACCTGTTGACTAGTGAAAACCATAAATTCGAATATTGTTGATTCTTGATATATCAATCTTAGTTCTTATATTATTATAACTCATCAGCACTCCAATTTAAAAATGTAATAGCAAATAAATTTTCTCCAAAGACGGAGAGTTATAAAAGTAAAAAAAAATATTAAATTATGAATGAGATAATGAAAAAATATATACTTTATATTTTATTTTATTTTTAAAATTTATTTAAAATAACCCAATGCTTATTTACCAAAGTCGATCTTATCCTATCCAAAAACATTGTAATCTTACCTTGGACGCGTGTTCAAATAAATTCCATCTTTCAAATGTAGTGAAAGAGAACAAAATATTACTTTTTTCCCTCTTTGATATTCCATATAGAAGAAAGTTGTTTCTTTATTATTCATACATTATGAGATAAATTTGACTTGACCAAATCCAGATTTTACTGCTATTTTGACTTGGTCTGTTACTTTACTTCTATCTTGGATCTCTTTCTTCTACTTTCTTCTTATTGTTTCTCTGCTTTTTTCATTATCCTGTTAAAGAAAATATAAAATTATATTTTCAAAGTTCTGTGATTTATATTTTCTCATTATTAATATTTCTAACAGTTTGAGTTCAAGTATCTTTCACTATTTTCTCTTATTTCCTCCAATCACTCAACAAGACAATGATGCAGAGGAAATTTATATGCATTCAACTTTTTCTATTTCTTTTTTCAAAGTTTCACATTCAAATCTCCCAAGTTTGATGAACAAATGATTCCAGCAAACTAGAAAAGAATAACACACCAATAGCTCCACGAATACTTCTTTAGTAATGTTTTATCACTAAAACAATTACTAATATGTTATTAAATAATTATTATCTGATATTTAATTAAATGCTATATTTAGTAAGAATATAGTTGAAAAGTTAATTAATAGAAAATATTTTATAGCTGTTAAATGAAAAATATTTAGATAATTTATTGAATCTGTTGAAATAATTTATAATGTAAAATTGCAAACATAAAAGTAAGCATGTTTATATGATTTTTTTTATTATTTTATTTTATTAATAATGTTTTGAGTGTTTATAATTTAGTTTTTTAATTAATTGTAAATTATTGTTAATTTTATTTATAGATAAATTATTTTACGGTATAGTTTAGTTTTAATTTCTATATTTTTATTTTCATATTTAATATTTTACTATTATTCTTATAGACTATCTTACAATATTTTCTTTTCAACCAAATTTAAAATACAAAAAAAAAAGCACTCAAGGGAACATCATATTTTTATTATAAAATTTTTGTAATGTGTAAAATACCTTAAAATATATAATAAAGCTATTCTTATATATTTAAAAAGGATAGAACATAAATTTAATAAGCATTCCAAAGATAAAAAAAAATATAAAAGTTTAAAAGGAAACATTTCAAACAATACTACTTCAAACAAAAAAAAATTATCAAACATTTTTGCAATATCAAACAATTTTTTTAATTAATGAAAAAAAATAGAAACTAGCTAAAAAGATATACTAATTCTCTTGATTACCTTGAAAATCATACCATAATTTGGGTTAATTAATTATCTAAATCTAACATAAGTGAAGATTTGATGAGTAATAGAAATAAAATGGGTGGAAATGTAGAAGTTGGAGTGCTTGAGTGTTTTTTCAACCTTTGTGTGCGGAGCGAGCATGGTGGCATGAAACACGGTGAATTGGTGTGCGTGTGCCCACTTTTTCTTCTTTCTACAGATTCTTCTCGTTAATATTTCATGCTAAATATTTCAACACTATCAACTCAACATATTTGTTCATGGTTTCAAAATGTTCCAATAATTGTCCACTGAATTTGAATATATGTTTTAGTATTATATAATTTTTTCTTAATTTTTGTAATTTTTTTGCAAAAAGTAATAATGAAAGAAAAAAAAAAAATTTTGAAGTATAAAGATGTACAAGACTAATAATAAGTAGCTCACCCATAACACCGCTAGAAAACATAAAAATTTTAGAATATGTTACTCGTTCAAGTATCAAAGTTGAAGAAAATTCTTTCAAATAAGCACTCATGTGATACATGTCTTCTGAAAAATGCATTAAACTCTTGCTTAAAATAAATTGTTCTAGTAATTTTAGTATAATCTCGTATAGTCTAAGCATCGAGGTTAAGAATTATTTTTATATATATTTTTCACTCTTAACTTTCTGAAATGTATTTTAAGGACAAAAATTCTGATTGAACTCCAAATTTAAAAGTGGAGAATAGTTTAAATGTTGATAATCCATTCCATGCTCAAGTAATAACTATTCAAACCGTATAAGTATAATATTTTTCAATTACTCATATTTTGAGTAGTTAAAATGTTAAAAAAATATAGAATATATTCTCTCAAAAATGAGAAATATATGTGATTTTTTAGGAAATTGTTTTTCAATTATTTTTGTATATATATATAGTTAGCATGGGTTATTATTTTGAGGTTTATTATAATTTTCTTATTAATTATGAGATTAGTTTAGTGTTATCTTTAATTTGATGTTGATAATTTAATATATTTTTATTTATGTGATATAGTCTTAATTTTTTATATCAAATTTAAAGAAAAATTCAAAAAATAGCCTTTATATTAGACTTGATTCAAACACACAGCTATTACATTATTTAGTAATTCTCTATCTTACCATACTCTTTTAAAGAAATATACGAACATGCTTCTCAACTAAGATATTACTAACACCTATTCATTCATTTTCGACTATTTGATGCAATTTTTATTTATTTTTCTTAAATGTCTCAAAACATTATCTTAAAAAAAAAGAAATATTCTTAGAATAAGATGATCAAATAAAATACGATGATACAACTATCACTACAAGGAAATCATGAAATAGAAACTAATTTTTAAAGACTAAAATAATTAGTTGTAATAGTAACTAAATTAGAGATCATTTTAGAAACTAAAAAAAAAATGGTTTCTAAATTAGTTTCTATTATTGTTAAATAATTTTTAAATTGGTATCTAATTAGCAACAAAAGTTTTTGCTACCAAATTTAGAAACTAAATAATTGGTAGTTAAATACTCGAACAAGCACATAATAAGGATGTTATAATCTTTGCCTTGTAGAAGATACAAGCATAAATGCAAACTAAGACAACAAAAGGACAAAATGCAGACCAGGACAACAAAAGCACAAAAAGAATCCAAACTCAAAACCCTATTTCTTATTTAGTCACTCTAGACAAAAGTTATCAATTATTAAGAAATCAAAAGTAAATAGGGGCAGGGAGAATGGAGAAAAACCCAAACGACATTCTCCTAAAAATCCAATTTTTACAATTCATTTACAAATATTGGTCATACACACAAGAATTCCTAGTTCTTCTACAACATCATCCAAATTCTTTCAATTTTCTTATTCACCCAACATGATTTCAATGAAAGACCCAAATTTTAACTGAAGACAGAAAACCAAAACGAAAACAACAACAAAAAAACAGCTTTAGTTAACTCATCCCATCCTTGTACTAAATCAGATCCAGTTCAGAGAGAGTCTGCAACAACACTCATCACATAAATAAAAGTCCTTTCATAGACACAAGACATACATACATAAATAGAGAAAGAGAACTTACACAACCAATATATAAGGTAGAAATGTCTTCCTTTGACCCAATCAATGTATTTAATATTAGGGTTACAAAACTGATTATCTCCAGCAATAAACTTTGTAGCATAAGCTTCTAGAAACATGAAAAGACGTGAGAAAGGTAGTAAGAGAAACACAATGGGTGGAGAAAACACCCTTTTCTTCATCATATCCTACATCATTACCGATTTGCTTCCTTGGTTGTAGTTACACTCTTCACAGTTACTCATATTTCCAATCAAATGTTGTCACTCTTTGTTTCCCCCTTTGTTTCTCCCTTCAAATACACTCGTCAAACCAAACAATCCATGTCAACGTTATAATACACTCCATGTAGAAAGTTTGTTTGTCACATGAAAAAATATTAACATTGTGTACTTATGATGATTTATTCTAATAGTTTTCATAATATAAGAACACAAGTAATCTAAAATTTCGAATAAGAACTAGAATCAATCTCACCTGAAAATACGACTAAAAACATATTTAGTTCCATATAAAAATTAACTCTACTAGTCTCATTCTTTGTCAAAATAATTTATATAAAGGAATAATTTTCATATTTGATTTAAAAAAAGGTTTCTATATCTTACATATTTTGATTTCTCTTTTAGTTTTATTTGATATAGATGTTTTAAAAGGATTAATACTTTATTAGCGCATATCGGTAACATATTTAAAATTGTTCTTACAACAAGGACCAAGAACACTTGAAATGGGTTAACAAGACTAATCCTTCAATCTTGGGCTGAATACTATCTTGGGCTGGATACTATCTTGGGCTGGATACTTAACTTCTCTCCTTG
>Ga0123342_1002167_pt1 | contig 32872 bp, 15 predicted proteins | sample Turbeawhitnodule_FD_89960 | JGI IMG/M metagenome (GOLD analysis project Ga0123342, IMG submission 89960) | Root nodule microbial communities of legume samples collected from Mexico - Turtle bean Mexico white nodule | ecosystem: Host-associated > Plants > Roots > Nodule | place: Mexico: Nepantla... | reverse complement strand
GAACTGTAAACGTGGAGCTTGTTTCTGTTGTTTTCCTTGTAACAGGCTTGTATAAAGCCTTGCTTTTGCAATTCAATATATGTTTTTCAGTTTAAACTTGCAAATTTATTCTGAGATCCAACAGATCACGCCCACCAAACAACCCACTTATTACAATGAATGTGTGGAAAGAGAAATAAGTGAGTGTTTTCATAGTATTTTATGATAAAAGTATATACTTAAATAAATTATTATGTTAATTATTTATAATTTTTACTCAAAAATAAATCTTTAATGGATATATAAAACATTATTTACTTTACTTATTTGGTTTTTTAATTTAGTTTTTTTCGTTTGGTACTAAGAATTTTAATCATGTATCCTCGTATTTTTAATTAGATCTAATTTGACCCTTTCCGTCAATACCATTCATATAGAATGTTTATATGTACAATTTTTCTCTTAATAATTATGTGCGATGTGTCAATATTTAGTATATAAATTGAATCAGAAGTTCCTAGCTTAATAATAAGAATGTAGCATAGAGGTGCGAGAGAAGAACAATGGTATAGAAAATAGCATAAATCCACAAGTTCACATGGATACGAAAGACACAACAGAGGAGAAATTGTATCAAAGGTTTTCCAGGCTATACCCTCATGGCATTAAAAAAATAAATAGAATTCATAGAAAAATAATTTATTTACTTCCATGTATCTATGAAAATATAAGCATAAATTACAATTAGGGATGATAATGCGGACTGATCCACATAGGTTTGTTTTGCATTTGGTCTATCCTGCATAGAATATGTGGAGTGATCATACTAACCTGTTCCGCATAAGGATCACTTGCAGTTTGGGGTCGTCTGCATAAGAAATACTTTTTAAAAAAAATGAATAAATTTAATTATTTTCTTTATTTAGATGCATTAGGAAAATGATCTCACAATATTATTCTCACGACACATACTTAATAACATGCGAGTAAAAATTCCGGAATATGAAATATGAGGTTGCATGAAGAAATATGAGGGCGCAAAAAGAAAATTATAGATTTTTAAGTTAGCAGGTCATGCGAGTCAACCTGCTCTATCCCACACTTTGTCCGTGCGAGCTGTGGGTTATGCGGGGCGAGCCTAAGCGACCCAGCGGGTTGGAATAGACAGCCCACCCGCCTTTTTCTTAACGGGTTGCGGATCAGCCCGCCCAACACACTTTACTTTGCCATTCCTAACTACAATCTAATTTCACTGTCTCACACCTTCGTTTCATTGAAAATTACATAACTTGATGAAAATGAATGCTCTATTAACAATTTGGACTTCATAAACAACAAGATGATGAAAAAAACTGTAACACCTAAAAATAAATAGTTTCAAATAAAGTATTGAAAGTGCATTCAAGGATAATTAGAAATAAATTTAAGAACATAGAAATTGAGTTTAGAGAGTTCTTGGTGTTTTAGACTGTATGTCGCAAAAACAAAGACTAGAATGTCTAACATGAAGACAAAGACTATACCATTTAGTGTGTCTAGCAGATTGAACTCCAATGAGACCCTCTAATAAGTTTAACATATAAAATTGTCTAACATGTTCAACTCTGTGAGACTGCCTTGCACGTTGTAGTACTGTCTAACTGGTTAATAGTGTCGATTGTCTAACAATTATATTTTAACATTTGCACATAAAGAAGCTTTTTTTTATTCTTAACATATTTTATAGTGTTTGTTTTCATTGAATCCTCATAGACTCTCTTATCATGATATTATTTTGTGGGGTATTAGATTGTCTAACAGTGACTAGACCATCTAACCTCTTAATGTCATGGACTATATACAGTCCTCCCTATAGCTAGCGTCCACTGGGAAGATATAAACACATACTTTATTTTGCATATCCCACTAGAACCCAAAAGGGTTATGATTTTATCTTTGTGGTGGTGCACCATTTTCGTAAGATGACTCATTTTATTCCTTGTCACAAAGTAAATGATGTTAGCTACATCTCAAGACTATTTTTCAAAGAGGTTGTCAGAATGCATGGTCTACCCAAGACTATAGTGTCTGATAGGGATGCTAATTTTGCCAGCCAATTTTGGAAAACTCTTTAGATAAGGCTTAGATTTGTACTCTACCACATGTCGTCCTCAAACTAATGGACATACTGAGGTAGTAAATAGGTTGAAGGTGAAGTTGGCTCTAGAATGGGGGGTAATGGAGTCTGAACTCAAATTGCGAAGTTAAAGACAATATAAAACAACGTCTAACAAGCAAGGATGAAAGAAAAGTAGACACAAATATATATTGGTTCACCTTACCACTTAGGCTATCCAGTCCCCTTAAGAAACTCACTTAAGAGTTTTTCACTAACCAAACACTCTAGTTACAACGAGTTTCAAAACCTGTCCACGAACAAGTATTCTCCATCTCTCTAGGTACAAGTATTCTCCATCTCTCTAGGTACAAGTATTCTCCACCTCTCCAAGTACTAGTATTATCCACCTCTCCAGGTATAAGTATTTTAACATTTCTAGGTACATCAAGTATTTTGACCTCTCTAGGTACACCAAGTATTCTACACCTCTCAAGGTTAACTAGTTTTATTCTCCCACTAAGACTAAGGCCTTTTAAGATATGAGAAAAAAAACACTCTCAAAAGTGAGAACAATTAAAGCTCATTAGGTATACTTCACAGAGTGAAGAATTTACAATGGATAACACACAACCCAACAAACTAGAATCTTTATGTACAGTAGATGTGAATACTGTGTCTTATAAAAATCATTTTTCTTTCTTCGTTGTTATTCACTTCTATCTCTTTTTTTTCCTTATTCAGCTTGAGTATTTTATCTAGTCTTCAAGAATTATGACCATTGAAGGTTGTAAATAGCAAGTCTTAAAAGACAACAGAAATCTCATTCTACATTTCATCACTTTGCCTTTAGATGCTCAAGAAGAAAATGTCTTGTACAAATATTTCTATACTTGAGTTTTTTTGTACATTAACTCTTGAATCTCCAATACATGAATACTGCATAAATCTCGCATTGTAGTATCTTCATTTTACCATTAGATGCTTTATAACGTAACTTTTGCTTTGATGATATCTTGTACGTCTTGACCAATTAATATCACATCGTTTAACTTTGAAATCTTTCTTTACTTGTAAATGTTTGAAGGTTGAAGTTTGAATATTCTATACTTAATGTTTGCATAAATCTCGTCTTACTCTTCATTATTTCATATTCGACACTCTAAAAGGAAACTTTTAATCTAAAGATTTTTTGTGCATCTTGAACATTTATCGGTTAACATTGAACTTTGAAATCCTTCTATATTTTGTATATCTTTAAATGTCAAAGTTTGATTCTACTATAATGTTCAAGTTTGCTTGAATATTGTTCTCTAACACCTTAATTTTCCTATTAGACGCTTTATATGGAAACTCTAAATTTGATCTTTTTGGACATTTTTTGTGTTGTAAACATTTTCTGGAAACAATTTGAAGTTCATAATCAAGAATAATCATCATTAAATTCAATGGGTAATATCATATACATTTAATTTTTAGAATGTCATTGTAAGAGACCTTCTATGCCAGACAATTTTATGATAACTTGAATTCAAAAACTTTTTAGGTTTGTATAAATTATAAATGTGGAAGTAAATCAGACTTGGACTAAGATTTATTCTTAAAACTTAATTTCAAAATTAGATTGGATCTTTAATCAATCATATCTCTATTTTTTAAAAACATTCTTAATAACCACGACGTTTTTGAAAACTTTCAAGTACTAGTATAATTTTGATTGTTGAAGTGTATCAATATAAAATAGTTTATAATAGAGTCAGAAGGGAGTTGAATTGAGCCTAAACTCAATTTTCCTTTTATCAATCACGATAAAATTCAAATTATAAAAGAATAGGGATAGAAAAAATTATATACACAAGGATTTATACTGGTTCACCCCAAACACTAGGGTTACGTTTAGTCGCCTTAAGCTCTCAACTTAAGAGCCTTAAGTATTATACACCTCTCCAAGTAAAAGTATTATCCACCTCTCTAGGTATACAAGTATTCTACGCCTCTTTAGGTACACAAGTATTCTACACCTCTTTAGGTAACAAGTCTTAATCTCCCTCTAAGACTAAAACCTCTCAACAAGTGAGAGAAACACTCTTGACAAGAGAGAAAATAGTGAAAGGTCACAGGGTAATCTTCACATGATGAAGAATTTACAATGCAAGGCTCACTCCCCGAACTATGAGTGCTCTAAATAGCAGATATGAAACATTCTCTCATAACACTAATTCTGGGAGAGGTAGGAGGGAGACGAACACCATTCCATATGCTAATGGAGAAGTGATGAAAACCCATCTAGCTTCGAAACATTTGGCTAAGAAGATTGGAAGCAGAAAAAGGAGCTCAAAAGACTCTCATCTCAAGGAGAATTAATTGTTGTATGGTCTTCCATTTTTCTCTAGTTTTATAAACACTGTATAAAGTAGTATAGGCTTTATTTTGGGCTTGTATTTAGGCCATGTTTTGGACCAATTTTCACGGACCATGTATTAGGCCAATTAGAGTAGGGTGTAAATAGAAAAAGAAAAAGTCTAGCTAGAATTACAATTGGGCCTTCTTGGATCCAATGCAACTTTAGACCATCTAGGGTGCATAAATAAATTACTAGAGAGTAAATAGAAAACATGGTGTGGCAAGGAAGGCATGAAGGTCCACATGTCACCCCCTCAATGGAGCAGATTCCCACCAATGCCAAAAGGTCATTTGTCTTCATGGGAATAGAGAAGATTCTCTCCAATTAGAGGAGGACACTTGTCAATCTCTAATTTGAGAGGATTTGCTTCAATTAGAGATAGTCACTTGTCATTCTATGAGTGGAGAGTTTTTAAGGTTAAAGTTTGCACCTTAGCTACCTATAGCACTATAAATACTAGTGTTAGCCCCCTTGTAAATTAGCTTTGAATAAACTATTGAATTGCTACCAAATTCCAGTCTTTACTAGTCTCTTAGCTCACTCCTTGCTAGCCTTATTTCTAAGTGTTTTAGCATGGAACCTCTTCGGAGTTGGCATAACCTTTCTTAAGCTTCATTATCATTCTCCAGACACCAATACTTCACGGTTTCTTTCACTCTTTTTTAGCCACCAAATTCCACACTTCAAAAATATAAAATAAAATACATTTTCATCAAGAAGGGAGCATCATGTATGGAATGGTGTGTAGTAAACTGGATATGGTGCATGTTATTAGTGTGGTTAGTAGGTTGATGGCAGATATTGGACATGCTCATTAAGAGACTTTAAAATGGGTGTTGAGATAATTGAACTATCTACCTATACCAAAGAAGCTAAGAAGAGTTTGGATTGGTGTTCAAATGGTCTACCCTTAACAAATAAGTTAGGAAGAGTTTGTTTATGCAAACTATGAAGAAATTTGATACTAGAAAGCCAATTTTTGGGTATATTTTCACACTATTTGGATTTGCAATTTGTTGGAAACCCAATTTTCAAATGGTGACTTTATCTACTATCCAAACATTTACAAACAAGGTGAATCAGGCTATGGTTGAAGAGGATGATAGGAGAGTTAGGTATTGTGAAGAATTGTGAGATTATTCATTATGATAGTCAAAGTGTTATACATCTAACTGATCATTAGATATTCCATGAGAGAACCAAACACATTGACGTTAGACTGCAATTTGTTATAGACATTGTTAAGTTGGGCAGGTCAGGATTGTGAAGGCAATTTCATAGGATAATTCTACATATGTGTTTACAAAGTCTTACCAATATTGAAATTCAAACGTTGCTTTGAGTGGATTGATTTTTCATTTGAGGATTAAGGAAGAGTTCTTCCATGTTTTGGAGTTATTAAGGTGAAAAGTTGTAATATGCATTGGCTTTAAAATCATGATTGTCTAATAACAATTACAAAATATTGTATCTACAAGAATGTGTCTACTAAGGTTAACAATTTCGAATACAAATTTATTTAATTGGTATTATTTGCAATGTTGTTAAACTATGTGTTGCTACATTATTTTGTGAAACCTCAATCCACTCCTCCTACCCACAACATAAAAAAACATTTAAAACAATTCCTTAAAAATAATTACATTACACATAAGAAATAAAAACATCATAGTAAAAACAATTATTAGAACACACATTATTTCTAAAATAACTATAAAAAAAAATACATCAAGACATGACTATGTTAGCTAAGATATAAAATGTCGTCATGGAAACTGAAAAGAATAAAATTATCTATATCGTGTTTATACTAATACGTCATATATGTAACTTTAAATGAACTATGTCAACAAGTTATACGTAGAAATGATCTTAAAATATATTTATGTATGCAAATACGACAGCTAAATGTTAATTGAAACAATACATGGAAGACATATTTTACTTTATTTTAATGAACTTCAACTAAAAAATAGCTAAAACAAACAAATATCTGTGTATAATTAGTATATTTAATATTTAAATTAGTATTTACTGTTTCCTTTTATTTCCTTCAAAAAAAAGTTCTGACACTTAATCGTGTAAAAGATTGGTTAATTAGGTTTGGTAAAAAGAATAAAGTTCATAATTGATTAGTCACGTGCATACAAAGGAAACAGAAAATCTTATACACTTTTACTGTAGACGGTAGACAAATTTAGTCGTGCCTGAACAAGAAAGGGAAAAAAAACAGGTAAGCATATACATGTACTCAGCTGCTATGATTGGATCAATAATGAAAAAGTTAAACACCCAAAAATAAAATAACAATATTATACACCTATAATTCAAATTTATTTTTGAGGTGGGTTCATTTATTATTTTATTTTTTATTTTATTTTCTTTCACATTTATTTTATTCTTCTTGATTTCCATATTTACAGTTTCTTTTTCGTTGGTTCTTGTTCATGTTTCTCTTCTCTAGGCAATTCTAGCATTCTGGTTTTGGCTTCATGATCTTCCAAATCCCCCACCACACAGTACTCTCTCAATCAAGATATTGCTTTCCAAACTCCTTCTTGAACTTTTTACTCTTATATAATATTATAAGAAGTAAGTTTGAGTCAAATTATTTTCAACGCTTTTTTATAGTTTTATTTTACTTTTAAAAATATTCACAATACATGTAAGGTGTTTTCATCTCATATAATTTGTAGTGCCATAGGGTTTAACCCAAGTTTTGTAGTAAGTTAATAAAATTTTACAATTTCGTTAACCAATATTTTCTTGTATTGACAAATCTGAAGTTTAGTATTTTAGCTTTATTTTGAAACATAGAAACATCATCTTTACACTATTAACATGTGTATCACTATAAGAAAATTATTAAATAAAAATTAATTTAGAGACAAAAAATAATTAGTTGTTATAGTGACTAGATTAGACACTATTATAAATACTAAAAAAATTATTGGTTTCTAAATTATTTTCTATTATTGGTAAATAATTTTTAAATTGGTATATAATTAGCTACCAAAGTTTTAACTACCAATTTTTAGATTTTAAATTTGGTAGCAAAAACCTTGATAGCTAATTAGATACCAGTTTAGAAACTATTTATCAATAATAAAAATTAATTTAAAAACTAATAATTTTTTTAGTTTCTAAAATGGTCTCTAATTTAATCACTATCAATTAATTACTTTTTATCTCTAAAATTAATGTCTATTTAATGATTTTTTTAGTAATATTCAAAAGGTAAGTACTCTCCATTATTATAATAACGAAGTAGCATGTTAATTTAATCAAAAGCTTACACTTTATTAATCATTGTATTATAATACTGACAAACATGAAATTTTGTATTTTAACTTTTTTTTTCACACAAGCATTACCTTTACACTATTGCAGTGTGTCTACAACCCAATTCATGTAAAAATTATAGTGTCTCTTACATAATTGTTCGCAACCAAATATTTTGTAACCATTTTTATTCTGATTTATATATATGGATCCTTAACCATACCTAGTGATGTCCATATATTATTCTTATGTGATACATTAGGTAGTAGCATAAGAAAATGTGTTATCCAAACTTTTGTGGTGATTTTACTACAATTTTAAACTTGACACACATAAAGATGAACTTTTGCATTAGAACAACCACGTCACAAAATAAACAAAATTTTAAAAAATATGAAGTCTCATTGTAAAGGGTACCCTGCAATTTACCATGTGGAGGTGTACACTTAAATTTGTTTAGATAACATTTATCTATTTCATCATATAATTAACTCTAGTGATATACACTACATACATTCAAAGTTGGGAGGAAAAAAATGTGCATATGACAAAAGTTTCTTGTCCCACACTACCCAACCATACTGCATCAAATTTATAATTCGATTTTATTCAGAGAACTTAGAACCAAATTATTTTTTAGTAGAAAAAAATTATATCCTATTCGTGGCCATATATAATCCCACAAGGTGGTGTGAACGCTTGACAAAATAGTTGGTGTGACGAACTTAGATCCTCCAAACCTCAAGTTTAGGCTATAAATACAAAACTTTGAGGCCATATTATTTACTAGAATACGAAAAAGCGAAAGGGGTTTTGAAAAGATGGAGCAGAAGGAGGAAAACCATGCTAGAAGGAAAAAGGGAGGGCTTATCACAATGCCCTTCATCTTTGGTAAGCTTCAAACTATATTAAACTTTTGCCTCCATTATTAGAACGCAAAACCTTCTTAATTAGCCAACAAAGGTTAGATCTAGTCGGTAAGAAACAAAGTCACATGTTTGAAAGACAAAAAACAATGTTTTCAAGACACGAGTTTGGTTTGATTCTCTAAGGTGAAAATCTTATCGCTAAGAAACTGCTCAAATTCTAGTGATTATGAGATTCTGGTCACTGAAATTTGAAGTATGAGAAAAGAAGAATGCAAATTAGCTCCTGAAAGCACAGCACTGTAAATATATATGGTTTTGGATCTGATATGTGAAGTTTGGATTGATTTGTTCTGGTGCAGCTAATGAGATTTGTGAGAAGCTTGCCGTAGTGGGATTCAACACAAACATGATTAGCTACTTGACTACACAGCTTCATATGCCATTAACCAAAGCTGCTAACACTCTCACTAACTTCAGTGGAACTGCAAGCTTGACACCTTTGCTTGGTGCTTTCATTGCTGATTCTTTTGCCGGAAAGTTCTGGACTGTGGCTGCTGCTTCCATCATATACCAGATAGTAAACACCATCTCCTAACTCTTCATTACATGCATTATTACTCAGATTTTAAGCTTCTTCAACTTAATTTTCCATATGGATATTTGTTTAAATTTGCTAGTGATATTTACAGAGGCTCTTGGATATTGGGAAAAGAAACATTCACATATGATATTTGTTAACAAGAATACATAGGATTTTGTCCTGTCCAAGTTATCTAGCTTAGCTGTAACTTTTTTCACCAAGGGATGTCTACAGAGGTTAGGTTTTGGCAAAAGGCCACACTGGTCACTTCCAATTAATTAAAAACTATGACGAAATTTTTTAAATAATTTTTTTTTTCAGTTATAATCTTATGCAAGATTGTTAATCATGTCTTTATTCTTTTATGAAAGATCATCTTATTAGTTTATTAAGTTTCACATGCCAAAGATATCAAGAAGGTATTTCGTAAAAGCACTTCTCCTTTAATTTATTAAACTGTTTTCTAGAACAAAATTATGAAAAGAGAATTCTGAATTTAAATGAATAATATTTTAAATACTATAATTCATTAATATAAAAAAAAATGTGGTGATTGGATACAAAGGCTCATTTCTATATACTTAAAAAGGTCTAATTTATATGTTTTTTTTCTTCCCTTAATTCATTAACAAACTCTTTAAAAATAAAATTGTGATAAAATGGAGTTTAAACCTTAAATTTTAAAAGAAATGTATTATTTTGTTTTCTTTTTATAATCACAGTAGATTCATTATTTCTTTTAATAAACAATCATGTCACAATAATTTTTCTTAGTCCATTATGTGTTAGAGATCCCACGTCACATCGACTAGAGATTATAATCTTTCATTGTATATAAGTAGGTGCAAATTTCAACCTTATGAACCGATTTTATGGAGTTGAATTAGGCTTAAAATTCATTTGTAACATCATATCAGAACTATTTTTGAGTCTAATGAAGTTTTGTGTTAATCAGGGTATGATTAGTTTGACCCTCTCAGCGGTGCTTCCACAGTTTAGACCACCACCTTGCAGAGGTGAAGAGGTATGTCAACAAGCAAGTGCAGGACAGCTGGGAGTTCTCTATGTCTCACTCCTTCTTGGGGCTCTCGGGTCGGGCGGTATTCGACCCTGCATTGTGGCATTCGGGGCGGACCAGTTCGACGAGTCGGATCCGAAGCAGACAACACGGACATGGACTTACTTCAACTGGTACTATTTCGTGATGGGTGCAGCGATTCTTGTGGCTGTCACTGTTTTGGTTTACATTCAAGATAACATTGGGTGGGGATTGGGCCTGGGGATCCCCACCATCGCAATGTTCATCTCAATTATTGCCTTCATTGTCGGGTACCCGCTTTACCGGAACTTGAACCCGGCTGGGAGCCCGTTTACCCGATTGGTACAAGTGGCTGTGGCGGCACTTCGGAAGAGGAAGGTGCCAAATGTGTCAGAACCTAGTTTACTCTACCAGAATGATCAACTAGATTCCTCTATTTCGTTGGGAGGGAAACTTCTCCACAGTGCACAAATGAAGTAAGTATCTCAAATATCTCTTCCTTCAAAAATTACTTTTACACATTAATTATCAAAATAATAAAATTTTAAAAAGTTATTAAAACAGGAAAATTTTATTTTAAGATAATAAGATTTCATGTTAGACATTACTATCTTACATGACACCTTATCTTAACTGACACATTAAGTAACAACAATTATTTATCATCGCATTAAAAAAGTATTATTAAAAAAAATTACAAATATATGAGAGAACTGAAAACACATATATTAACAAAAACGATACATAGGTAGACTATATTTATTAGTGAAGAATTCTAATAACAGACTAGATGGAAGACTATTATATCAATGAAAAGATTTTTCATGAATAAATCATAAATTAATCAACTTATCAGCACACACATCCTCTTCATGAAAAATATGAGCAACCCCAAAGATAATGTAATTTATTATTTTAATAAATTTTTAAAGTTTTATCTATTAGTTTGTAAAATTTCACATAATTATTAAAATATTATAATAAAATTTTACAAGATTTTTTTAAATCCAATTAGTGGTGGTCCAGGTAAAACATGCAAGGAAGGGACCACGTTCTCTTCTTCACGGGTCATAAAATGTTCTGGAAAATGTTTGAGACTTCATTCACACATTCATAGAGAAAATAAAATAAAAGAAAGTGAAATATTTATGAACATATACTTTTATAACAAAGAAAAAATAGAAATAAAAAGTATATTATAAGTATTTTTCGAGAAAGTATTTATGTATGTATATCATGTATAAATGTTTTATATATAAAATTTAAAAAGAGTTAAGGCTTTCGGGAGTGACACGTCTCATTTACACCCCTGGCTCAGTGTCTGATATCAATAATACATGTTTTTTTATATATATAAAACTTAAATCTTAAATCTAAATTAAAAGTATCATGAAAAGGGATGGTAAAAAAATATCTCTATCACCCATATTTATGAGTAATAAATATAGATATTTTATTACATAATTATTAATAGAGAACAGGTATATGTATTATGATTTTTAACCTGTAAATATTTCATATCTATAGTAAATTTAATTTAATTTTAAATAAATAAAAATAAGTAAAATAAAGTTATTAATATGTATCTCTTTATTTGGACTTATCCAAATTGAAGTTTTTTTTTAAAAAAATTATAAATTAAATTTTTAGAAAGATCAAATTTATTTGCACTGATATTAAATTTTATTTAAATTATATTTTAAAATTAATTTTTATCTGAGTTTATATTCTGCAAAGCTGCTTTTAAATAATTTTATTCAAAATAAAAAAATATTTACATGAATAAAATATTCACAAATATTTTTTCTGGATATGAATGACAATTGGACGAGAAATGAAACAATTTTTTTAGATAAGACATATATTGGATAAGTATGATCCATATAATTTGTCATTCCTAGTAATAATCCACTTTAGTTTGCTTTAAATTTCTGTCACTTTAGTTTGAATGTATTTTTTGTCTTTGAAAATATGATTTTTTATTTTAATATTTATTTTTAATTCCTAAATCTGGTAAGAAATAATGTCCTTTAAATTCTTTATTAATTACAAAATATACATGTTGGCAACCTTAGTTTTAAGGTCCATAGAATATCTATCCTTTTATTTTCACTATTGGCCACTGAGTTTAGGTTAATGGTTATGTTCTCAAGACTCTAAATTTCTAGGTTATTCTGAAAGTTTATTATAAGATATTTTTTATTCATCTAAGGTATTTTGCAATTGACATATAAAAGAGTAATGATAGATATTATCATATTCATATCTACTCCCTCCATTTCATAAATAAATAAGTTAGGGGATAATTTTTTTTACTGAACTATTTTTAGTAATTTAAGTAAAAAATTTAAGAATTACTCTCCCATTTAATTGGTTTGCCAATTATAATGCACTTCAATAATTAATGACCAATATTATTTCCCAATAAAATTGTAATTATTGTTATATTTTTTTAAATTAAATAAAGCATAAGTTCGTGAGGTCTCATCTTTAAAAAGAAATTATTAGTGTCACCAATTTCTCTGTCTCAGTGACACTAAAGTCAACAACATAAATTTAGGTTACAACAGTTCTATTGAAGAAATTAGTGTCATAATTTCCCTGCCTTTGTGTCGTTAAAGTCAAGAACAGAAATTTAAGTGACAACACTTTTTCTTATAGTCCTTATCACGTGGCACACTTTAGAAAACAATTGTTGGTGTTTTTTTTTATTATATATTCTCACAACTTTATATTTATTTATTTTTATTACACATTATGAGTATATGTATTTTGAATTAAAGAACAGTGGGAAGAAAAATTTAGAAGTTAGTAATATTGATTATATTTAAAAAAATCCAATTAACTTAATTGCTTTCATTATTTTGTATGATTATATTAGAATAAGTTAAAATAATTTTTAATCTCATTTAACTTTGAATTCTAGTTTCTTTTTGCTAAAAAGACTTACTTTAGTCCCATAAAATCCCCTTTTTAATACATTAAATAATGAATATTTGCTGTATCAATCAAAAGCTACAACAACAGTTAGTGTAGAAATTGTATAAATGACATCTTTGACTTTATAGAAACAATTTTAAGGGAACAAAGTAAAACCTTTTAACTTAGAGAACTAAAATTCAAAGTAAAAAAGATGAGATATCAGAACTAGATTTTAGTCTAAATTTTATGATTTCAATTTATCAGTTTAAACAGAATTCTCACAAAGATCTTAATTTCTACTAAAGAGTCAAAGAGGATTTTGGCATTTGATAGGTCAACAAACACTCGGTAGGATAGACTTTAAATGGTTCTGATACCATATTACAAAATGGATTTTAAATCTAATTCAATCCCATAAAACCGACTCATGAGGTTGAGATTTCCACTCACTTATATACAATGAAAGACTCTAATTTCTAGTCGTGTGCGATCTCCAACCTAACTAAATAAAGTTTTTGATCTTTAAAACTGATACAGATTTTTGGACAAGGCAGCAATTGTGACAGAAGAAGATGACAGCAAAACACCCAACTTATGGAGGCTAAACACAGTGCATAGAGTGGAGGAGTTGAAATCCATAATCAGGATGGGACCAATATGGGCCTCAGGCATTCTTCTCATCACAGCCTATGCACAGCAAAACACATTCTCTCTCCAACAAGCAAAAACCATGAACAGACACCTAACCAAAAGCTTTCAAATCCCAGCAGGCTCCATGTCAGTGTTCACAATCCTCACCATGCTCATCACCACTGCTTTCTATGACAGAGTCTTCATCAAAGTGGCCCGTAGATTCACTGGGCTGGACCGTGGAATAAGCTTCCTTCACAGAATGGGTATTGGGTTTGTGATCTCAACCTTGGCTACATTGGTGGCTGGTTTTGTTGAAATAAAGAGAAAGAAGGTGGCTTTGGCCCATGGGCTTTATGACCACCCACTTACCACAATCCCAATCTCAGTGTTCTGGCTTGTGCCACAGTACAGTCTTCATGGAATGGCTGAGGCCTTTATGTCAATTGGGCACTTGGAGTTTTTCTATGACCAGGCCCCAGAGAGCATGAGGAGCACTGCAATGGCACTATTTTGGACTGCAATTTCTGTTGGAAACTATGTGAGTACCCTTTTGGTTACTTTGATCCACAAGTTCAGTGCTGGACCTAATGGCTCAAATTGGCTCCCTGATAACCTCAACAAGGGGAAGTTGGAGTACTTTTACTGGGTCATCACATTGCTGCAGTTTTTCAATCTTATTTACTACTTGGTTTGTGCCAAATTGTACACTTACAAGCCAATTCAGGTCCATGACAAAGGGGATAGCAGTTCAGATGGGAACCAAATTGAGCTCGCCACTGCTATTTGAGAGCTTCTTACCCTTTTAATGACCATGATCCACTCTAGGAGACACATCTGCTGTATATAAATAATTATCATTACTAAACAGTGGTGGAAAAAATGCATCTGTTATCTTTTAACATGGTTTGCTAATAAATAGTGATTGTTGCTACAAATATAAGTCAACCATTAAGTATTGTGTTCCTCAAAAGCCTCTTTCTTTTTTATCGTAATCACAAACACCAATGGATCGAATCCCATAAACTCATAAACCTCCTTAACAGAAAAACTTATGCTAGTTAACCATTTAACAAAGGATTTACCTCCCAAAACATTTATTGAACATGTTATCAATATGAATGTTAATGTTAAGAATAAATATTGAGTATTATATTCCTTTTATGACAGGCGATTGATTGACCATTTGAGCTTAATTATAATATGTTTCTGATTTTGTGTTCTTTACAATTACAAACATAATTATATTTGAGTAATGTATTGTCTTAAATAAAATATTATGTTGGATTAATTATAAACTTTTAATAATATTCATGTTAGAAAGAAGTTTAAATTGTGAAGTATGTTGATATGGTGATATGCAATTATTATGTCTCGAATTACTAGAATTAGTTACTATTTGATTATAAATTGTGATATATCCAATATAAATATGATTGATTAGTTAGTTAGTTTAATTGGATTACAAACTTTACAATATCACAAGAACAAGAATGAGAGAGTATAAGATTTTGTCGTATTTGAGATGACTTGTTAATTAAGAAACCAATCAATAAATTGAATTAATAATAAAGCATAAACTGGTAATTTCACTATAAGAAGCAATTTAATTGGCTTATATATATATATATATATATATATATATATAGAGAGAGAGAGAGAGAGAGAAAAAATCTTGTTCTTATTCAATCAATTCAATCTTCGCAGCATTAAGACCAATTATTCTCATGGAAAAAATATTCATCTAACTAAATATCCTTAGCAATAAAGAGTAATATCTTATCAAGAAAGATTAATATATTTTCTTGAAGTTATATTTCTTATTTTCTATATCATCTAATTATTACAAAATATGTTTTTTGATTTTCTATATTATATAATTATCAGAGATTTTCCCTCCCTTCTCACTTTTCTGCGCATAGTTTACAATTTTCAGTAATGGGGATTTGGAAACAAAAATTTTGCTGCTTGTTTGACCTAATCCCCAGTTTGGAAGTAGCATCTTCATTTGCAAAACAAGAAAGGGAACTAAATGACACTTCCAATACCCTAAAACAGAAGCAGGTGGTGTGATGGAGACAGTCTCAGAGCCAGAAAATGCACGTAGAAAATTCTCAATTCATAAAAGTGAACATAAACATGAACATGAACATGAACATGATTAAAAGTTGAAGTAAGAATGAACATCTAGCAAATGAAGTGAAACAATAAAATTGTGACATTTGAGTTAAGTGAGCTAATTACAGTGTTCTCTTTGGTGACAAGAATTCAAAGCGAAAGAAACTTTATTAGTCTTATAAACAAAGAATGAACTAAGATGAATGAATTGCAGATTTTGGTTACTACAAAAACATCAACACATACACGGGCTAAATCAAAATCCTCCGTCAACTTTCCGCTTCCCAGGGTGGCGCACCTTCGTATTATCAGCGACTTCTACAACCTTGTACATATCGGCCGTAATCTCCGTCAACCACAACCCAGGTGAAAGCGTCTGCACAAAAGTAAAAATAACGGCGTTAAGTTAAATCAAATCAAATCCTCCGATAACCTAATATACAGCACTGCACAGAAAATTTAAAGATTTCAAATGCGACTCACATCCAACATCCTCTGCTGGAGTTTGGGCCGCTTAGTGGGCCTCCGAGGAGCGCGCTGGCCCAGAATGGCCATGAAATCTTCATCGATCTCTTTCTTTGATAGCTGCACATCGAACTTCACTCTTTCCGTCTTGTCGGATCGGCTTCTCAATTGCGGCAACTTCGCCGCGCCGTCGTCCTTCGTCGCGGGCGACTGGTTTCGTTTCTTATCGTCGATCAACACTCTGCGACCACAATCGTCGGGAGCAACAGCCAGAGCCTCAACCTTCGCTCTTCTCTTCCGCAGATTCCACGGCCTCATGGATTCTTCCCCGCTCTGTAGAATCGCGTCTTTCATTCTATCCGCTTCGGTCTTGAGATCAAGGATTAGCCTCTGCCGCACCACCGCGATATCTTCGCCATCGCCGACGTGTCTCCGTTTTTGACCCCTCGCTGCACCCGGCGCCTCGCTCCACGTGGCCGTTGATTCGTCGGAGTTCGACACCGAAAAACCGCGACCACTGGCTCCGGCGTTAGTTTGGGTGGCGCACCTCATTCTGCGCTGAGTTCCCCACTTCAAGAACGGCAACGTAAAATTGTGCAGGGGGGTGGATCGCCTCGTAGTCGCCGGCGCCATGGACTTGGCTTCTGTCTTATCTTTCGAACCGCGCAACGCCATGTGGCGGAAGCGAGACGTGCCAAGAAGAAAAGGAAAGCAAGAAGAAGAAGCAGCGATTGAGGAAGCTGAAATTATTTTAGAGTGGGAAAGGTTTGAGTGTTTGTAGGATTTGAAAAGTGAGGAAAAGTGAGAAAAAAGAGGATTCGGGAGTTTATATAACAGTAAATGGTAAGAGGGAAGAGAAGTGTAATTTGGAGGCGGTTTTGAAGTTCAGGGATTGGGATTTTTGATCCTAAATATGTCTGTTGTTATTTGTTGATATCTTTTTAAATTATTTATTAAAGGTAAATTTGATAATTAAATATTTTTTCAGAATTTAAAATTTACAAGATTTAAGAGTTTAAGGATTTGATTTGGTTGTAAATCTTATATTAGATAAGTAAATATAAATATTATTTTATAAGTTGGTTTTAGGGTATGTGTTATCCTATCTTACATATATGTGTTGTGAGTAAGGAGTGTGAGCTCATTTTATTAATTCATCTCATATAAGAGGTAATTCCAGACCTGCGGACCAGTCTCTATAAGAATTTTTTTTTTTTAAATTTTATAATTATAAAAAATCTTATTCTTAGTGTTGAAAAATTAAAATCTTATCTATCTTCGGTTAAGATAAAAATATGAATTTAAGTATGAAGATTGTTAGAAGGCTTGATTAAAAAAACTTAAAGTTTTGTTTTGCATCTATTTTTCTATATAAGAGTATCTCATCAAACTTTTGCTACAAAATATTTTAATGAAAATGACTAATTTTTTTCACTATCACTCTTGATATTAACTCGAGACGATTAAAATGAAACATTTATTTTTTTATTACATTAAATTCAACTTTTTAAAAATAAAATAAAATAAAGATCACACTGCAATAATGATTAGTGCGATACGATTTTATTTTATTTTTGCAAAAAAATGAAATAATTACATTTTTATTTATGTCGGTTAGCGAGTCAACTCATTTCGCCCCACTGTTGGACCACATGGAGTACGGGTTATGCGGGACAGACCTAAGGATTAGTGAGCTCGTCTTGCACTCTTTAATAGTGGGTTGCGGGTCGACCCACATAACGCCTCTCGCATGTCATCCGTACTTTTTATTTTTGTTGTGTTGGTCGAGTTATTTAAATTTTTCTAATATAATATCAATAATTACTTCTACTTTTTAATAAAAATTAAAATTATAATAGAAAATAATTTTGTTTTAAATTAATATAAATTTATTATATATATTTATTATTTTATATAACTATATATGTTTTATTGATATTATAATTTTATTTTATTATTTATAATTATATGTTATTATTAATAGTATAATTAAATAATTCTCTTCAGCTTCGTGGATTCAACGACTCTAATTGGGCCACTGTTCTGATACTCGCAAGTCCTGGATACTCCATTTATCATGGCAATTGACTCCTCTCTTGGAAGTCCAAGAAGCAACAAACCCTATCTCGTAGCTCATTTGAAGCTGAATACAAGGCGCTTGCCACCACTACCTGTGAATTCCAGTGGTTAACCTATCTTCTCACAAATCTCTATCTCATTTTTTGCACAACCAGCTACTCTCTATTATGACAATCAATCGACCATACAAATAACTTCTAATCAGGTTTTTCACGCACTAAGCATATAGAAATTGATTGTCACCTAGTTCGTGAAAAGCTAAAAGTTGGCCTTATTAAATTACTTCCCATAACCTCCACCACATAGATAGCTAACATCTTCACCAAGCCTCTTCCACCACATCAGTTCCAGACACTAAAATCCAAGCTGGGATGCGCAACATCTACTCCCACCTTGAGAGGGGGTGTTAAAGGGCTTTATTGCTTTATTTTCTTTTTCTATTGGGCTTGACCCATTATGTAATCCTTTGTTTCTACTTTTCTATATATGTACTCCTACCACCGTGACTAAGGCACATGTCTGAACTATTACTGAATAGATTCAATTTCAGATTTTCTTTCCTCTTTCACTCTATCTTCTTCTTTGTCCTTTGTGTATAGGGTTTTGTCTTTATCTGCACACACTGATTCCTACCGCTGCTATTACGTTCCACAAAATCCAATATGTTTATCTTAATTAGATTATTGTGTTGAAGTTTATTAGGTTATGCAAATGTTTCTTCTAATTTGTTAGTCCATCCAAATTTAAAATTTTAGAGTACTAGTCTAAACGTAAAAACTTAAAATATTATGTTTTTCAAAATTAATAATACGAGTGTTTATTTTCACGAAAAAACAATATCATTCCAATTTTTGCACCATAGCATCTAATGAAGAAAAGCTACAGAGTGGATTTGCGCGTAAATGATTTTCGCGGTTAACAAAGAAAACACGGCATCATTCCTTTCCATAGGAAAAAAGACGATAAAGTTATAGCTTACTCTTAAAAATACAAGACAAAGACAAAGAAGAAAGAAGCAAGGAATGCATTAAAGAACCCATTAATGGCTTATAAAGTGTATGAAAGCAAAGTGAGTTATGGAGAGGGTAAGAAAATTAGAGATATTGCCGCACCAACTTCTCGTCTAACTAGCTCTACTAAAGGTTATGCTCCCTCTTTTTCTTTTCTTATAGCAAAATCATCAACATTTTCGTACGTGACATCACTCAATTCGTTTTGTTACTGCTACCATTTTGACAACCAACGTCTACTTAAGTTGAAAATGGATCAATCCGGGTTAATAATAAGTATGTCTGACTTCACATTTTTTAATCTCAAATCCATGTTTTAAATATAATTTCAACCTATATATAGATCATCAATTCAGATTTTATGTTTTAAATATAATTTCAACTAAATATAGATCATGAATTCAGATTTCACTTCAACATAGAGAATACAAACCTAAACACTTGAACACGTATAATTTTCAAAATATAGAATAATGGAACACGATTTTATATATTATATTATTACAAATTATATAAATTAACAATAAAGATTTATATAAATAAATATGACAAAGTTTTTTCTTTGTGACAGAAAGATTTTTTTTCTAAAAATTAAATGTTTGTACATAAATTTGAATTTTTAAAAAATTATTGAATTTGTTTTTTTATAAAAGTGTGTTGAAACCGTAATATAGAATTGTTAGAAATTAAAAAAATATTATTTGAATTGGATTTCTTATAGATATCATATGCGTGTCAATATTAATATGTGTGTTTTACGTGAACAAACCATTTCATTTTCATTTTAAAATAAGTTTATGAGCTTCAAACATCATTTTTCTCAACCTTAATTGTCTTTTCAACACTGCCATGTTCCTGAAGTATAACCAAGCTATAATTTTAAGACTCACTAGGAGTTGAGTTGTGAATCCATTTAATTAGGATCTTTAATATTGTAGAAAATATGACGTATAATATGTGACTAACGCATTACAATTACGATCGATGAAGTCACAGTATACAATGGTTGTGTTAAAATTTTGAGGTACTGATAGTAAGAAAAATCATTAGGGTTTCAAACTTAAGGATTAATTCAAACTAATAACACTAGTACAAGTTGGTTTAAAGTGGTTTACTTCTGCAGTAACCAACGACTGATGGGTTGACAAAGGTTTTATATATGTAGTTTTATATAAGAAAATGTACAGTTGTTTTGGGTAAATGATGAGTTTGAAACTCTATTAATTGAAACCTTGTGGGTCACTAACACACCATATATTCGCCCTATAAATAGTAGCTGCCACTTTAGGTTACACAACATTTGAATTTGAAGGAAGTGTTCAAATTTCCCTTCTTGGAAAGACAGCACAAAGAAGAAAGACATATCTTAAAATAATAGAGATGGGAAGATCTCCATGCTGTGAAGAAAGTGGTTTGAAGAAGGGTCCTTGGACACCTGAGGAAGATCAGAAGCTTGTTAACCACATTCAAAACTATGGTCATGCAAGCTGGAGGGCTCTTCCAAAACTTGCAGGTATAGTAATACTATATACAGATATAGATATTTAATGCTTTAATCATAATTAGTAAGGTCTCTAACATAATTCATGAGAGGTGATCATTTCTCTCTGGTAACAGGACTCAACAGGTGTGGCAAAAGTTGCAGGTTAAGGTGGACGAACTACTTGAGACCTGACATTAAAAGAGGAAAGTTTTCCAAAGAAGAAGAACAAACAATTCTGGATCTCCATGCCATCCTTGGAAACAAGTAGATATTCACACTAGCTAGTACTTTTTTTATGGCATTTGTTAATAATATCAATAATACTTCTTTCTTCTCTTATGGATTATTTTATGTATTTTCCATTAATTTATATAGTATATCCTTACTTTATTGACTCCATAAATTCGTCTTAGAAAACCATTTTTTCTGCATTATGCACAGGAATTTTGAATTATATGTAATAGTCTGGTAGAATGGATGAGAAAATGAATTATATATATGAATAATTTTGAAGCTTATGTGATTCAAATTTTTTTCTCCATTTGAGTAGATGGTCTGCAATAGCAAGTCACATACCTGGTAGGACAGATAATGAAATCAAGAATTTTTTGAACACTCATCTGAAGAAGAAGCTGATTCAAATGGGTTATGATCCAATGACACACCAGCCTCGAACTGATGATATCCTCTCAGGCTTGTCTCATCTCATAGCACTGGCAAACCTGAAAGAACTTTTGGACCATCACCATCAGCCATGGGAACAAACCCTTGCAAGGCTTCAAGAAGAGACCATCCAATTAGCCAGGCTCCAAAGCCTACAGCAACACCTCTTGCAGCCACAAGCTTCATTCACCGAAGCTGATCTTAACACAGTTAATAGTATAAGAAACAGTACCATCATGATGAACAACGACACTGTCAATGTTTCAAATGATACTAGTGCTATGTCTTCTACCCCTTTCTCTTACATGCCTGAGTTGAAAACACCACCTTCTTGTTCCGTTGAAGCACCACTAAGTAATAAGAACATGGTTCAATTACAACAAGGAGAAAGTTACCCTAAATCTCCCTGGCTTTTCTCGTGTTCAAGCACTATCCCTTCTTCTCCTTCTTCCCATGTGGTTCCACCAGTGACGTTGGAGGTTTCATTGACTAATGTGGAAGATAATTGCATTAATTGGCCAGAGATCCTGCTAGAGGACCCTTTGTTCAAAATGATTTCCTAGTTTGAGATTACTATACACAGACATGAATATAGTGCTATAGTCTTACAATGTTTATTAATTTTCTATGTGTTTGGTTGTTTACAAAATTCATTGTTATGAGTAAATGCATGGTACTCATTATTGTAATTTTTTATTTTTTTTTCATGAATGCATACAATGTCTCTGGTTCTTTGTCTCAAAGTATGGTCTCGTTTCAATATAAGTCAGTTTAAGAGAGAAGGAACGAAGTGATCATTCTATTCAGAAGCAGAAAATAGATGAAAAATAAAATTATTATGTGCAGTCTAAACCAATCTATTCGAATCTACATATTCTCACCTGCTAAGTTTTTAAATGTTAACATCAATAATTTATTTTAAGTTGTAATCGAATAACAGTAAGAAAAATTATTTCGGCATTCAATTTTTTTTCATCTTTTGGTATCGAACAGATAAATGTTCAAAGTGACGCAAGATTTCCAATAGAGAGGAAGCCAGTAGATAGTAATTCTCAACTACACCAACGTCTTGCTTGGATGGTTTAACTACAAGTTGTAGAAAAGGTTTTTGAGTTTATCATTTTAACACTCTACCCTCTTTAATTTTATTTAAATATATGTAATATTCTTGTATATATGGGTCGGAAATGTCGCGTCTCTTTCATTGCATGCATTTTTTCGAACACCTTAGTGTCGGTACGTACCTGATAGGTCTCGACTCCTAGTCTTTTGGTTAGAGTATGAAATACTTGCAAAAGGTCATCTGATGTTCAAGTTGGTACTCTGTATTCGGTGATTGAGAATAACAAATATTATTAAAATACGTACCTAGCCTAGATATGATCAAACTGTTGGTTAATTAAGTATGCTAATCTTTGTGGTAGGGAAGATGTTTTCTCAATGGGCCAGGGCTGTCCGGTCATGTGATGGAGACATCCTGAGTCTAGGTTTGATTGGATATATCACTACAAGAAAATCATGAAATAGAAACTAATTTTTAGAGACAAAAACAATTAGTTGCAATAGTAATTAAATTAGAGACTATTTTAGAAACTAAAAAAAAAATTGGTTTCTAAATTAGTTTATATTATTGTTAAATAGTTTATAAATTGGTATCTAATTAGCAACCAAAGTTTAACTACCAATTATTTAGTTTCTAAATTTGGTAGCAAAAACCTTAGTTGCTAATTAGATATGAATTTAGAAACTATTTAACAATAATAGAAACTAATTTAGAAACCAGTTTTTTTTTTAGTTTCTAAAATAGTCTCTAATTTAGTTACTATTGCAACTAATTATTTTGGACTCTAAAAATTGGTTTTTATTTCATGATTTTCTTGTAGTGTATCTCGGTTCATACAGTACACTAACCCCATGCTTGAAAAGTTTAAACTTTGTCGTTTGTATTGGTTTTCGGTTATTTGATGTGTGATCTTCTGATAACTCCTCGACTTGAACCCTAAAAAGTTTAAACTCTTTAGAGTTTGGTGATTAATGGTAGAGGCACGACCGAGTGTGTAATTCCCACACTTGGGGCACCTACCCTTCGGAGTATCTAGAACGTTCCCTTATTTCTTGGACAGACAACTATGTAACGCCTTATTGGGATTTGTGTTAGGGAGGTTGTGACCATTGGATCGTGATCATTCTAGTAGTTGGGGATGTCTGTTATATTTGAGCTCACTAGTTTGCCACCATCTATAAATAAGGGTGTCTTATTTGTTGGGACCACTCATTGCTTTATCTATATACCGAATAGTGGCCAGGTGCCAAGAGTTTGGCTTCCCCCAAGGTTAGTCATGTATTACTCCTCAAGCTCGTCGGATTCTTCTAGTGGTCAGTCCTTGGTTTGTTCCAAGGAGTCTTCGGTCGGGAAGGGTAATAACAAGGTCGATATTAGCTTGGCTCGTGTTGATACCCATGGCAAGGCCACTCAGCTGGCTATGGAACAAGTCGAGAGTGAGTTGGCTCCTCAGTTGGGGTATGTTTGGGGGATAAGAGAGGCACCAAGTAGTTTGTACAAGCTATTGTCGGACTCTTGTATTTGGTGTTTTGATAATGATTTTACTTGGTCATGAACAATTTAGTTGGTATATCAAATTGTTCCTCATGAACCGAGGGTTTCTCGGTTGATACCGAGGAAAATGTGCCAACCAACGATTGGTTTTTATGTTGTGGTACATGCATGGTGGTTCGCGCAAGTCGAAAGTATCTCGGTTGATGCATGACTTTTGTTGATAGCATGGTGGTCCACACAAGTCGAGAGAATCTCGATTGATGCTTGGCTTTTGATGATAGTGTGGCGGTTCGCCCGTGCCAAAAACATGTCAGTTGATGTTTAGCTTTTGATAATAGCGTGATGGTTCACGCAAGCCGAGAGAATCTCAGTTGATGTTTAACTTTTGATGATAACGTGGCGGTTCACACAAGTCGAAAGCATCTCGATTGATGCTTAACTTTTGATGATATCATGGTGCTTCACTTAAGCCAAGAGCATCTCGGTTGATGTTAATTTAATTGATCGTGTTGGATTACACTGGTCGAGAATGTCTCGGTTGATGAAAGGTTTTATCTGAAAATAAATGTAAAGTGCCTCATTAACATGGTATTAAAATGTGTATCTCGGCCTAGATATGGTCAACCTATTTAAATAGTGGAGTTTGATGTTGCAAGGTATTGGGTCAAATTAACATGATTACCGTCTTAAGTTCCTGTATTAATTGGACATGTTGATTAATTAAGTATGTTAAGCTTAGTAATTAGATAAATGTCTTTTCAGTGGACCGAAGAGTGTCCGATAATGTAATTGTAACATCTGAATCATAGGTTGAACCAGATATATCTCGATTCATAGAGTATGTATATAATATTTTATTTTAAGATTATATAATATTTTATTTTAAGATTGTATGGGTGACTAAAATTTGAAAACTATTTGAACTGAAAATATAATATCATTCCGTTTTTTTTTATCTAAAAGGTGCTGTATAATTGTCTAGGTAAATAATTTATAATATCGATAAAGAAAACAAAATTAGCAGGTTAAGCCAATTGACTTATTCTGAATGTGGTTAATTAAGAAATAGTTAGTGAAGGTAATATGTGGAACAGCAACGTGGCTTCAACCAATAGAAATGAAAGGTATCGGATATGTTTCTACCGAGCAGGTGGATTATACTATTCCTTTTCTGACAAGGGACACATAACTTTTCTTGCTACTCACACCAAATCATACTAATCAAAGTCGTTGCCTCGTGTATTTCTGCTGACTACAAACTGATCACCAATGCCCTTTGGAGATTCTACTCTAATTATCAAAAATTGGACTCCTCCACCATTAATATATATGTATTTAAAAATAAAAAACATAAAAATACTAATGTGGACTATAGTTGTTCTTCATATTTTTTTTTATTTTTTTTGGTGTAGGATTTTTATAAGGGTTGGAGTACTCCTAAAGTATCTCTTTTTATAAATCAGAAAATCCTTCTTTCATTAGAAATTATACATACAAATGATCTCTTTGCAAAGTCATTTATATTTATTATAGTGGTCACACGGTTAAATATATTTATTATAATTAAAATTAATTTTTTATTTTTAATTTAAATTTTGGATTTTTTTAATATTAACAATGGTTTATTTCAATAATTTTTTATTATAAATATTCAGAAAGTCTAAAGTTTGAATTAAAAAAAAAAAAAATTCGTATTTACATAAAAAAAGCAATTTGGCATAAAAATACAAGAATAGAAAACATATTTACCAAAAATATTTAGAAAAATGATATCATAGTAGCAATATTAATGGAAATAAGTATAGGTACGAATACATTGAATAGCACGTCAAATACTAAGAAAAATATTTATGCTATACACACTCCAGTCTAAAACTAATTTGGCTGTCAAAAAGCAATTATAATTGTTATTGTTACTTATTGAAATTTACTAAAATACCACGTTGAAAGTCAAATGGGGGTATGCATGTCATTTGCTAAAGGAACCGCACATACAGCTAAACAATAAAGGTTAATGATACATGCACAACTCCAATTTTTTATACAACCACATTACAAATCTCAAAATTATTATTTTAATATTTTTTTATATTATTTAATTATCAATCTCAAAATTATTATTTTAATATTTTTTTATATTATTTAATTATCAATTTATTCTTTATTATATATATTTATTTTTATATTCATTAGATGAAGGATTGTATGCGACTTCAAAAATGGTCAAACTATATTTTTTTTAATAATAAATTATTTGAAAGAGATGTCAAAGAACCTAATCCGACACCTTTGGTTGTTTATTGCCATAACTTTCACGTAACTTTCCACTGCCTTCATTGTTTTCATTTTATTTTTAGTGATTTATGGTTAACCCTGGTCTAACATTTATTTAAGTTTAAAACAAGTATTTAAGAACCTTTTCAAAAAAACATTCATTTTGTTTTAGTATTTAATAATTGACCATTTACGAAAAGAAACTTAACTACCCATAAATTATTTCCCACAAAAAAAATTATGGATAAAAAACTTAATTGCCATGAAATATTTTTCACTGAATAGTTATAAATTTGTCACATATATATAATTGATACGAAGCTCAACGTTTAATGATCATTCCAAAAAAATCATGAAATAAAAACTAATTTTTAGAGATCAAAATAATTAGTTACAATAGTAACTAAATTAGAAACCATTTTAGAAATTAAATAAAATTTTGGTTTCTAAATTAGTTTCTATTATTGTTAAATAGTTTTTAAACTGGTATCTAATTACCAACCAAGGTTTTAGAGACCAAATTTAAAAACTAAATAATTGGTAGTTAAAACCTTGTTGCTAATTAGATACCAATTTAAAAACTATTTAACAATAATAGAAACTAATTTAGAAATCAATCTTTTATTTAGTTTATAAAATGGTCTCTAACTTAGTTACTATTGCAACTAATTATTTTGGTCTCTAAAAATTGGTTTCTATTTCATGATTTTCTTGTATTGGATTCAACTACTTGAATTTGAACCCAGTTGATTGTATGAGGATGATTGTTTAATGTTTTCTGTTTTTCTGTGGTTAGTTTGGTTGTTTCTTAGATAATTAGGTAGGTGTTTCTTGGTAGGAGTATGGTAAGGTGTTTTGTTCTTTATGTATAAGGGTTGAATCACTCTTGAAGTTGTTCCATTTATTTCTTTTTTATTGTTGATAATTTTTTTTTTTGAATGATTCAATATCAGTTATATAATTTGCCCCACACACACATATATATATATATATATATATTATTTTGAAGAAAACATGTATATGTAGAAAACTTTTTCTATACTTTATCTAGTTAACTCAACGAGTAGGAGTGACAATGCGGATTGGTTCGTCCCGTACTTGATCCGTAAAAAGCAAATCAGGTTGGCCTGTTCCGCATAGAATTTGTGAACTAATTTTTCTAGCCCGTCTTACATAAGAATTGATCAACGCAGACTGTACATTATACGGAACAGACTTAAGCAAACCAACAAGTTAAAATAAACAATCTGTTCCACCTTTTTCAGCGAACCGCTACCCGATCCGGTTAGTCCCACTTTTTCACCTCAACGAGTCTCTCCATCTCTCACTCCCTTCTATGATCACTTCTTCTGAGACAATCAACTGGGGAAAGGGTTCTGAACTATTTTTAGTCTGAGTGGGAAGAGGTTAATAATGGAACAGGTACATTAGAACATAAGCTAGGTTCTTTTTACTATGGTAGTTTAATTCTTTTCAATTTTTTCAAATAAATATTTTTTCTTTCAAAAATGAATAAATGATGTGAAATACGATTTTTGAATATTAAAATCGTCAATCACAGATACGATTTAAAAATATTTAGAAATCGTATATATGCTTTTTAATTTATAATATATAAAATTAAAAAAAAATCAAAATTTAGAATTTGTATATTTATATACAATTTTTAGTTAAAATCGTAAGAAATATAATTATTTATTTTTTAATGTATAATAATTTTAATATATATTTTTTAATATTTAAAATTAAAAATGTTAAAAAATTAGACAAGTTTAATTTTTTTTTTTATATAAATGCTTTCACGTTAGATATCATTATGCAACTTGACATCTCGACTGACACCTCAAGTAACATCAATCATCTGTCATCACATGAAAAAAAATTATTAAAAAATAAAAATATAAAATATAAAAATATGAGAGACTAGGCCAAAACTCATATGTTAACAAAAATGATACATTGGTAAACTATATCTATTCATAAAGAATTCTAAGAACATACTGAATGGAAGTCTATTATACCAATGAAATGATTATATGTGAATAAATCATAAATTAGCCAACTTATTAGTACACGCATTACAATTTAAAACTTTTTTATATATATAATTACAAAAAATCAATTTTTTATAAAATATTATTTTAACTGAATAAGTTTTTATAAAATATTTTTTTCTATATATAATTAGAGAATGACTAAATTTTTAGAAAATAATTTTTATTATATATAATTAAAAAATTAAATATAATGTTTTGGTTTTTAATATATTAAAATTATTTTGAAACCTTAAATATACTAGAAAATTTTAATCCAAAAATTAAAACGGAGAACGTCTTCTAGTTTTAAACATGTTTTTGTTTGATTAAAGTTCTCACTAATAAAAGATAAGTTACTTATTTATAAATATAAAGGGTGCAGAAAGAAATATTAGATCTAGGAAATAAAAGTTTGAAAATGAAGACATAACCAAGTTACAAATAATAGAGTGGGCCAAATAATACCAATAACTCAAGGAAGAAATTTTCTTCCTACACCCCTATAATTATTAACTCTAGTTCTAAACAATTTAAAATTATCATTTTACCCTTTCTAAAAATGACTTCCATTACATGTTCTAGAAATATTCTAAAACAAGCTTTATATAATTTCCAAAACATGATTTCTAGAATAGAAGGTCTGGAACAAGATTTCTACAATAAGATTTCTAGAACAAGATTTCAAGAACAAGTGAAATACATTTTAAAACAAAGTTTTCATACTAGAATTTTTGGAACAACCCCTTTAAAAGAAGTAAAGAAGTATGATACTTTTTACAACATAATTTCTAGAATAAACTTTTCACAATGTAAGTAATACCTTTCAAAATAATTTTTCAGGACAACTCACTCTCTATGTATTATTCTTCTTCTCAAAGAATGTAGCACGATAAACAATGGTGATGTAGTGTTTTTTTTTTTTTCTTTAAATGGAGTGTAGTTAGTAATTATGGAGTTGCAAAATGCATAAGTTCTCAAGGAAACAAATTTGAAGGTGGTCTTGAAATGCAATGATGCATGAAAATGATGTTGACTTCAATAAATAAAAAAATTTCTCATGTATTCACCATTTCCAATATCCCATATTTAAAAAAAAGTGCTTCATACTTTTTTTCTATTATTTATTTATTCTATTCTATTTCATAAAACTCCTAATAAATACATTAATTTAATTTTTATTTTTTCATTTATCTCTAATAAATTAAGGATGTCGTAAATCTTCCAAAATATGTTCATACAAGAGTGGGTAGGTGTTGGTTTCAATTGTAGTTTAATGCTTTGAAGTACAAGTGTCGAACCCATAAGAACAATTTCAATTAAAAATTTATATTGTAACACTCACTAAGTATATAAACATGGATAATGATTTTATTCATAATACATTAAAGTTACAATAGTGACTTTGCATATGAAATTAGTAAGTGTTGATAAAGAAGAACTGACAATGAGAGAGGGTTATTGAAGAGCAGAGGGAGATGCTTCATGCAAAGACAAGAGCTCTTCAAATTGAGTTGGATATGATCGAAAAAGTATTTAGAGATGTCCACCGTCCCTAGTTACTCTTATGTTTTGTGTTTCAAACTCTTTTTTATTTTTTATGTTTTAATCTATGAGCTGAATCCGTTATCTCTTTTATGTATTTATGTTATGAACTCTAGACTTTGTTGTTATGGACTCTGTTATCATAATATGAACAATTTTCTGTTCAGTTTTCCTGACTATAAACTTTTTATACACATTTAGCTATGCATGTGCACTTGTTTTAAGTTGTTAGGTGTTGTTGATGAAGCTCAACCTCAGAAATGGAAGGCAGAAATGGAAGGGAGGTTATGGAGTATATATGTATATGACCAAATAATGGAGACCTATTGCATATCCAAGGACTCATCAATTGGTTTGTGGTAAGATAAATTAAATTTGTAGTAAACAAGGGATGCATCTCTCTACTTCTCTGTTGTCCAAAGTTATTTGTGTTTGATCATTACAAGTGTTTGTATTTAGTGACTCTACAATCAGAAGGTTTGATGAATGAAGTTGACATCTTTTACCATTTTATGCAGCTTGCCACAGGCTCGCAAGACATCATTGACTCGATTTTTGGAGAAGTGCAAATGTTAGTCTTTATAATGCTTTTTATCATTAAAAAAAAATGAGTACATAGATGACAAATTATTGGAGTGTGAGGTCTTTCTGTCTATGCAGGGTATTGAGTGCAACACCATGTAACCTCAACCTCAACAAGAAGTTTGAGAATATGACACAACATAGTGCAACTCTTTCAAACACCAGTGCAAGTGATAGTAGTAACATCTTGTAAAAAAGACTACTTCATTAGATAAAAATTGTTATAACTTATAATATAGTAATGTTGCATGCAGATTATCTTATTTTTATGAGAACTTATGTTGACATTTTTGTATCAAACTGTGTTCAGTTCTTATATAACTATCATCTCAAAAACTTTTGAATTTGTTCATTTATAAACTGTGTTCAATCTTTATATAACTATTATCACACAAACTTTTGAATTTGTTAATTTATAAATTTTCGGTGGTCATGGTAACTTTGTCAAGTAACTTTTGAAAGTAGCAATTTTATTTTTGAATATTTTTATAAAAAGAATATTTTGAAAGACTTATTCTTATGATTTAAGAACCTAACCCATGTTCAATAGTTGTATGTAATAACAAATGTAATTCTTATCGGTTAAAAAAATCTAAGTGAATCATTTCAAGAGATGAACTTTTATTTTTATTGTTGATAAAGTAAGTTAATTAAACATAGTTAAAATAATTTAATTATTTAATTTGTTAAATTGTTAAAAAGTGAATTGATACAGGATTAATTTATAACATAATTAAAACATGATGCTGTGAAGGTTGCAATAGAGGAGATGAAGAAGAAGTTTGGGAGTTTTTATTAAGTAGCAATTAAAACAATAGGCTTGTTTGATCTGAGTCTTAATAATAGAAAATAAGATGATGATGATGATGATAATATGTATTTTTTATGTTTATAAAAAAAGATAAAATACCATATTGAGAGTTAGGATGATTCAAAATATATCTAAAATTTATTTTCAAAGTTTAACAGTTAGAATTCAATCTTATGAAAATAAATTTTGAAATGTATTAATTAAAGAAATACCTATTATTATATTAATAATAACAATATAGTGTCTATGATTATGGAGAAAACACAGTTAATTTCCAATTTATATACAATAGGATAACTCAAGAATTAAAAGAAGCCCTGAATGCTCCAATATTTTTCATAATTTTTTTTTATAAGATACACGAAAGTTGGGTAATGTATTTTTTTTTATAAGATATGGGAAAGTTGGGTAATATATTTTTATGTATTTTTCTTCTTTTCTAGGAGTTACTTATTTGTTTTTTTATGTATAAAAGTAATTTGATATTTTAAAAAAATGACTTATATATTTTGACTTAAAAAAAATCAAGATACGATAATAAATTTTATGCATATTAACACAAAGAAGAGAGCAAGTGCAATTTTCTATTTTTTTTTCCATTTTAAAATTGGATTCGATGCGCGTCTATGATACTTGAAAGTTACTTGATTGAGTCTTATAAAACTACATTTCTAACATTGGACAATAATATATTTTCTATTTTATTTCTTACATATTATTTGTATTTGCTTCATCCTTCATTAACAATATTCTGAATGGAAAATAATAAAATGAGAAACAAACTAATATTTATAATTTTTAATAGACAAAAAAAAAAAAAAACTATTTTCACTTTTTTTTTATCTTTTTAACTTGCTGAATGACAAAATATGTCAAACAAAATTGAGAAAAAGTTGTCACTTTAACATAATTAATATTGTAATGAACAACTTGACAGCGGATATTTTTTTTTTTACAAAATTAAATATTACCAATTTTTTGTCAAAATTAATTAAACAAATATTAAGGACCCAATACTTCGGGTAAATTCCCTATCTAGCACTATTTAGACTTTTATTTTCCTAACTAGCACCCTTTTGTTTTTATTTCCCTATCTAGCACCCTTTTTTTTTATTTCCCTATCTAACACCCTTTTATTCTTTATTTCCCTATCTAGCACCATTTCAAAAATAAATAAATAAATAATAATTTATTTATGTTTTGATAATTTTAATTTTGAATGCATTAAAAAATAAATATTTTTAATGTTTAAAATAGTTAGAAATATAATTACTGAATAAAGAAATGAGTTTTTATAAAATAAAATAAAAAAATTAAAATGTTTAGTTTAAATTATTTTTTTTAAGAATGAAGAAAATAAAAAATTAAACCCTACAACAACATAAAAGTTGAATCTATAAACATAAATTACTATTTATTTTTATTATTATTGATGATGTAATCATGTTAATT